>Ga0126377_10003071_pt1 | contig 11698 bp, 14 predicted proteins | sample PanSoiMetPlot_22_FD_92647 | JGI IMG/M metagenome (GOLD analysis project Ga0126377, IMG submission 92647) | Tropical forest soil microbial communities from Panama - MetaG Plot_22 | ecosystem: Environmental > Terrestrial > Soil > Tropical forest > Bulk soil | place: Panama | collected 2016-02-17
GAACGCGCCGATCTTCGAGTACGCCGACCTCGGGGTCGTCGGCGACCTGCACGCGATCGTCCCGAAGCTGACCGAGCTCGTGAAGGCGAGAAAGGCCGCATGAGAACGCTACGCGTCCTTGGATCACGCACGTCGGCCTTCGTGGTGAGCCGATGAGCCCGCTGCGCCCATCGGACTACCCCCCTCCATTCCACGTCGACGAGTTCATCGCGGCGCCGGGGGAGCCGGAGATCGAGGTCGGCGTCCTGATCGTCGGCGCGGGGCCGGCCGGCCTCGCCTGCGCGATCCGGCTCGGCCAGCTGCTCGAGGAGGCGCCGGCTGTCGCCGAGCGGCTCGGCGACGTGCCGGTCGCCGTGCTCGAGAAGGGCAAGCAGCCGGGCTCGCACCTGCTCTCGGGCGCGGTCGTGAACCCGCGCGCCCTCCGGCGGCTCTTCAAGGACCGCATCCCCACCGAGGAGATGCCGTTCCTCGGCCGCGTCGAGCACGAGTCCGTGTACTACCTCACGCCGAAGCGGGCGATGCGGATCCCGACGCCGCCGACGATGCGCAACCACGGGAATTACGTCGCCTCGCTCTCGCAGCTGGGCCGCTGGCTCGCCGAGCAGGCGGAGGCCGCGGGGGCGACGACACTCCCCGAGACCGTGGCGGAGAAGCTGCTCGCCGGCGACGGCCGCGTGCGCGGCGTCCGGACCGGCGACCGGGGCCGCGGGCGAAGCGGGGAGGAGCTCGGCAACTTCGACCCCGGCGCCGACGTGCAGGCGAAGGTCACCGTGCTCGCCGAGGGAACCCAGGGCCACCTGACCGGGGTTGCGTTGAAGCGGTTCGGGCTCGAGGGCGACAACCCGCAGGTCTGGGCGCTCGGGGTGAAGGAGGTCTGGAAGGTCGAGAAGCCGCTCGACGGCGTCGTGCACACGATGGGCTGGCCCCTTCGCGGGGGCAAGCGCTTCCGCGAGTTCGGCGGCTCGTTCGTCTACCCGATGGGCGACGACATGGTCACGATCGGGATGGTCGTCGGGCTCGACTACCGCGACGCCGAGCTCTCCGTCCACGACCTCCTGCAGGAGCTGAAGACGCATCCGCTGGTCCGGAAGATCCTCGACGGCGGCGAGCGGGTCGCCTGGGGCGCGAAGACGATTCCGGAAGGCGGCTTCCTCTCGCTGCCGAGGAAGCTCCACGCGCCCGGGCTGCTCATCGCCGGCGACGGCGCGGGGCTCGTCAACGTGCCGGCGCTGAAGGGGATCCACTACGCGGTCGAGTCGGGCTCGCTCGCGGCCGAGGCGGCGTTCGCCGCGCTGCAGCGGGGCGAGACCCCCGGCCGCCGCGGCGCGCTCGCAGGCTACGACGAGGCGCTCCGGCAGAGCTTCGTCTGGAGCGACCTGAAGCAGGTGCGGAACATGCGGCCCGCCTTCGCCAAGGGCTTCGTGCTCGGCGGCGCGATGGCGGGCGCGATGACGGCCACTCGCGGCCACTTCCCCCCCGGAGACGGGAAGACCGAGGGCGACGCCGAGCAGGAGCTGATCCGCACCGACCGCGCGAAGAGCTACCCCGCGCCCGACGGGAAGCTCACCTTCGACAAGCTCTCGTCCGTCTACCTGAGCGGGAACCAGACCCGCGACGACGCTCCGAACCACCTGCGCGTGCGAGAACAGGTGCCCCGCGAGGTCGCCGAGCTGTGGGCGAGCATGTGCCCGGCCCGCGTATACGAGGTCGGCGCCGAGATCGGGGACGGCGAGGTGCACCTCGAGGTGACCCCGTCGAACTGCGTCCAGTGCGGCGCCATCACCGCCAAGGGCGGCCGGCTGACCCCCGCCGAGGGCGGCGCGGGGCCCGAGTACAAGCTCACCTAGCCGTGGTCGAGCTCGCCGACGTCGAGGCTGCGCGGGCGGCGATCGGCTCGCGGTTGCACCGCACACCCGTCTTCCGCTCGACGACGCTGGGCGAGGCGGTCGGAGCCGAGGTGTGGCTCAAGGCGGAGCTCTTCCAGAAGACGGGCTCGTTCAAGCCGCGCGGCGTGCTGACGAACCTCGCGTCGCTGTCGCCGGAGCAACGGGAGCGCGGCGTGATCGGAATCTCCGCGGGCAACCACGCGCAGGCGCTCGCCTGGGGCGCCGCGGCCGAAGGGCTCGACGCTCTCCTGGTGATGTGGGACGGGGCGAGCGAGGCCAAGATCCAGGCGACTCGTGGCTACGGCGCCGAGGTCGACCTCGAGGCTCCCGGCCCGACGGAGGCGTTCGCCCGGCTCGACGAGCTGGTCGAGCAATCGGGCCGCACGCTCGTCCATCCGTTCGACCACCCACTGACGATCGCAGGCCAGGGCACCGTCGGGCTCGAGCTGATCGAGGACGTCCCGGACGCGGACGTCGTGGTCGTCCCGATCGGCGGCGGCGGGCTCGTCTCCGGGGTCGTGACGGCGATCAAGGGGCGGCGGCCGGAGACTTGCGTGGTCGGCGTCGAGCCCGAGCTCTCGAGCGCGATGCACGACGCGCTGGCCGCGGACAGGCCGGTCCCGGTCGACCCGCGCTCGGTCGCCGACGGGCTGAACGCGCCGTTCGCAGGCGACCTCGGAGTTGAGATCTGCCGTGAGCGCCTCGACGGCGTCGTGCTCCTGACGGAGGAGGAGATCGGGGAGGGGATGCGCTTCCTCTACCAGCGCGCGAAGCTCGCCTGCGAGCCGGCGGGCGCCGCCACCACGGCGGCGCTCCTGTCCGGAAAGGTCGGCCTCGAGCCCGGCCAGAAGGTGGTCGCAGTCGTCTCGGGCGGCAACGTGGCGACCGAAACCGCCGTTGCTATCCTGGGCGGACTATGAAGGCCGACATTCATCCCGACTACGTCCTCGCAACCGTTCGCTGCGCATGCGGCAACGAGTTCCAGACGCGGTCGACGAAGCCCGAGCTGCACGTCGAGGTCTGCTCGAACTGTCACCCGTTCTACACGGGCAAGCAGAAGCTCATGGACACGGGCGGCCGGGTCGAGCGCTTCCAGCGGCGCCTCGAGAAGGCCCGAAAGACCTAGGCAGGCACAGTGAGCGCCCCGATCGGTGGGCAAGCCGTCCTCGAGGGCGTCATGATGCGCGGCCCCTCGAACTGGGCGGTCGCCGTACGAAAGCCGGACGGCCAGATCGCCGAGGTCTGCCGGCCGATCGAGTCCGTGATGAAGCGGCACTGGTTCTTCCGGCTGCCGGTGATCCGCGGCATCATCGCGCTCGGCGAGTCGCTCGCGATCGGGTTCCGCGCGCTGTCGATCTCCGCGCAGTACGCGGCCCAGGAGGAGGGCGGCGAGGAGGGCGAGGAGATCCAGACCGAGCTCTCCCGCGGCGCGCTGATCTTCGCCTTCGCGATCGCGATCGCGTTCGCCGTGATGCTCTTCAAGGTCACGCCCGCGCTGATCACCAACTGGCTGCCGATCGACACGACGGGCTGGTTCGTGATCGTCGAGGGGTTGATCCGCGTCACCCTCTTCATCCTCTACCTGACCCTGATCTCGCTCCTGCCCGACCTCCGCCGCGTGTTCCAGTACCACGCGGCCGAGCACAAGGCGATCAACGCCTACGAGGCGGGCGAGGAGCTCGAGCCGCAGACCGTGCAGCGCTACAGCCTCATCCACCCCCGCTGTGGGACCGCGTTCCTGCTCTGGGTGATGGTGATCGCGATCTTCGTCTTCGCGTTCTTCGGGCGGCCGACCTGGTACTGGCTGATCGCGAGCCGCATCCTGCTGCTGCCGGTCATCGCCGGGATCGCCTACGAGCTGATCCGCTTTGCGGGCAAGCACACGGACAACCGCCTGCTCATGACGCTGCTCGCCCCGGGCCTCTGGCTCCAGCGCCTGACCACCCGCGAGCCGACCCTCGACCAGCTCGAGGTGTCGATTCGCGCGCTCCGCGAGGTGCTCGCGCTCGAACGCAGCGCGAAGGGCGAGGGCGAGCGCGTCGAAGTGATGGCCTAGACGGCTTCGAGCCTCCCGCTCTTCACGTCGTAGACGAAGCCGCTCGCGGTGAACGAGTCGGGCAGGAGCGGCGACTCGTTGATCGTCGCAACGCTCTCCCGCACCCGCTGCGCCACGTCGGGGAACGGTAGGAAGTCGATCTCCTCCGACTCCGGGCCGAGCTTCTCGTGCAGGTCGTCGTTCTGGAACGTGACCATCCCGCAGTCGGTGTGCCCGATGACGAGTGCCTCCTGCGTCCCGAGCAGGTGGTGCGAGATGACGAGCGACCGGAGCGCGTCGTCCGAGACGACGCCGCCGGCGTTGCGGACGACATGGGCGTCCCCGAGGTCGAGCCCGAGGAACCTGGCGGGGTCGAGCCGTGCGTCCATGCAGGTCACCACTGCGAAGTGCCTGCCCGGCGGCATCGGCAGCTCTCCCTGGCCGAACCCGGCGGCGAACTCGTCGTTGGCGGTACGGATCTCCTCGACGACGGACATGCGGACCCTCCTCTCGAGTTATGGCGAGGAGAGACTATAAAAAGTGAAGTGGTACAGGCGGCAGGGGTATCCTTCGCCGCGTGGCGACCACCATCGACAGCCTGATCGACGAGCTCGACCGCTCGTACCGCGAGACGCAGGAGCGCCTGAGCGATCCCGCCGTCTACAACGACCACCGCGAGGCGGCGGAGGTCGGGCGGCGCCTGAAGGAGCTCGAAGGCCCGCACAAGCTGGCGGACGAATGGCGCTCGGTGCGGGACGACCTGGAGGCGGCTCACGGCGACGGGGAACTGCGCGACCTCGTGCCCGAGCTCGAGGAGCGGCTCGCCGCGCTCGAGGAGGAGCTGAAGCTCGCGCTCGTCGAGAGCGATCCCGCCGACCGGAAGGACGTGATCGTGGAGATCCGCCAGGGCGTGGGCGGCGACGAGGCGGCGATCTGGGCCGGCGACCTCTTCAGGATGCTGACCCGCTACGCGGAGCGGCGCGGCTTCACCGTCGAGCAGCTCGAGGCGAGCGGGAACGAGTCGGGCGGCTTCAAGGAGGTCGTGTTCGCGGTCAAGGGCGACGGCGCGTACTCGGTCTTCAAGTGGGAGGCCGGGACGCACCGGGTGCAGCGCGTGCCGGAGACCGAGTCGCAGGGGCGGATCCACACCTCCACCGCGACGGTCGCGGTGATGCCCGAGGCCGAGGAGGTCGAGGTGGAGCTCGACCAGAACGACCTCAAGATCGACGTGTACCGCTCGACCGGCCCCGGCGGCCAGAGCGTCAACACGACCGACTCGGCGGTCCGTGTAACCCACCTCCCGACGGGAATCGTGGTCGCGATGCAGGACGAGAAGTCGCAGCTCCAGAACAAGACCAAGGCGCTGCGCGTGCTGCGGGCGCGCCTCTACGAGCTCGAGCGCGAGCGGCAGCAGGCCGAGCAGGCCGAGGCGCGCCGTTCGCAGATCGGCTCCGGCCAGCGCGCGGAGAAGATCCGGACGTACAACTTCCCCGAGAACCGCCTGACCGACCACCGCGTACACCTGACGGTGCACCGGCTCGACAAGATCCTCGAGGGGGAGCTGGACGAGTTCACGGAGGCGCTCGCGGCCGACGACCGCCGGCGCGCGCTGGAAACAGCGTCAGCATGACCCTCGGCGACGCGCTTGCCCGGGCGAGCTCGAGGCTTGCGACAGCGGGCATCGAGTCCTCCCGCCTGGAGGCCGAGCTCCTGCTCGCCAAGGCCTGCGACGACTGTGCCCGGGCGCTGCTCTACGCCGAGCTCGACCGCGAGCTGAACGCCGAGCAGGAGGCCGCGTTCGAGCGCAACGTCGCCCGGCGCGAGACGCGGGAACCGCTCGCCTACGTCCTCGGGGAATGGGGCTTCCGCCGGCTGACGCTGAAGACCGACCGTCGCGCGCTGATCCCGCGGCCGGAGACCGAGGTTGTCGTCGAGCGGGCGCTCGAGCACATCCGCGGCGCCACGGAGCCGGACGTCCTCGACGTCGGCACCGGCACCGGCGCGATCGCGCTGGCGATCGCCGACGAGCACCCGGACGCGCGCATCACGGCGATCGACGCCTCGCCGGAAGCTCTGTCCCTCGCGCGCGAGAACCTCGACCTGCTCGGCGTCAACGGCCGCGTTCGGCTCGTCGAGCACGACCTGACGAGCGGCCTCGGCGACCGGCGCTTCGACCTCGTCGTGTCGAACCCGCCCTACATCGAGCCGGAGGACCTCGAGACGCTCCAGCCCGAGGTGCGCGACTGGGAGCCGCACGTGGCGCTCGTCGCGCCGCGGGCGACGGACGAGATCGCGCGGGCGGCGACGGAAGCGCTGCGGCCCGGCGGCTGGCTCGTCCTCGAGACCGCCGCGGGCTCCGGAGAGCGGGTCAGGCGACTCCTCGATGAGCTCGGCTACGAGCGGGTTACGATCACGCCCGATCTGGCGGGCAGAGACCGGGTGGTGGAGGGCCGATGGGCAGGCTGACAACGAGCGACGGGCGGCAGCTCGCGTACAGGAAGGTCGGCGACGGCCTTCCTTTCGTGTGCCACGGCGGCGGCCCGGGCTTCTCGGCCTCGTACCTCCGCGACCTGGGCGGCCTCGACGACCACGTCGGGCTCGTGCTGCTCGACCCGCGTGGGACGGGTGACTCGGACCGGCCCGACGACGCCTCCGCGTACGACGTCGACCACTACGTCGACGACCTCGAGGAGCTCCGCCGCCACCTCGGGATCGAACGCCTGCTCCTGCTCGGCCACTCGCACGGCGGGATCGTCGCGATGGCCTACGCGGCGGCGCATCCCGACCGCGTCGAGCGGCTCGTCCTCGCGAGCACGCTCGCCCGGTTCTCGGCCGCGCAGCGGGACGCCATGGAAGCCGCGATGGAGCGGTGCTCGTCGGAGCCCTGGTACGAGGACGCGTGCGCCGCGCTTGCGGCGGAGGAGGCGGGGGACTACGCGGACGAGCGCGAGCTCGCCGAGATCGCGTTCCGCGAGTTCCCGTTCTACTTCGCGCGCTACGGCGACGAGGCGCGCGCCTACCTCGAGACGATTCGCGACGACACGCCCAACCCCGACCCCCTGAAGCTCTTCAACGCCCAGCTCGAGACCTTCGACCTCCGGCCGGTGCTGCCGCGGATCACGGCGCCGACGCTGGTCATCACCGGCGAGCACGACTTCATCACCGGCCCGGTGTGCGCGGCGGAGATCGCCGAGGGGATCGCGGGGGCGGAGACGGTGATCCTGCCCGACACCGGCCACTTCGTCTTCGTGGAGTCGCCGGAGGCCTGGCGCGACGCGGTGCTCTCGTTCCTCGGCGTGGAGGCGGCCGCGTGATCGAGGAGGCCCTCGCCGCGATCCATGCCGGCAAGCTCGTCGTCCTGCCCACCGACACGGTCTACGGGCTCTGCGGCGACCCGTACCGCGAGGGGCCCGCCCGCGCGATCTCCCGCCTCAAGGGCCGCCCGGAGTCGCAGCCGACGGCGCTGATCGCGCGCGATGTCGAGTTTCTCTTCGAGTGCGTCCCGGAGCTGCGCGGGCGTGCAGGGACATTCGCCCGGGCGCTCCTGCCCGGGCCGTTCACGCTGATCCTCCCGAACCCGGCGCGCCGCTACCGCTGGCTGACCGGCTCCAACCCGGAGACGATCGGCGTCCGGGTCCCGGAGCTGGAAGGCCCGGCGGCGAAGGTGCTCGCCAGGGTCGGCGCACTGGCCGCCACGAGCGCCAACCTGCACGGCGCTCCGGAGCCTCGCCGTGTCGACGACATCGCCGGGGAGATCCGGGCCGGCGTGGCCGCGATCGTGGACGGCGGCGACCTTCCGGGGGCGCCGTCGACGGTCCTCGACCTGACGGGCGACGAGCCCACGGTCGTCCGCGAGGGCGCGGTACCCGCGGCCGAGGCGCTCGAGCGCGCTCTGGCCGTCACCGTCGGCAGGTAGCGCCAGTAGCATCCACGCAGGACCCGAGCGAGGAGGGCTCATGGCCGTCGCGCAGGAGACCGTGCACAACCTTCGCACCGCGGGGCTCGCCGAGGTCGACCCCGCGATCGCCGAGCTGCTCGGCCGGGAGCTCGAGCGGCAGCGCGGGCAGGTCGAGCTGATCGCCTCCGAGAACTTCACCTGGCCGTCGGTGCTCGAGGCCGTCGGCTCGGTGCCGACCAACAAGTACGCGGAGGGGTACCCGGGCCGCCGCTACTACGGCGGCTGCGAGGTCGTCGACGAGATCGAGCAGACCGCGATCGACCGCGCGAAGGAGCTCTTCGGCGCCGAGCACGCCAACGTCCAGCCGCACGCGGGGGCGCAGACCAACATGGCCGTCTACATGGCCGCCCTCGACCCGGGCGACACGATCCTCTCGCTCGAGCTCTCGCACGGTGGCCACCTGACGCACGGGCTCAAGGTCAACTTCTCGGGCCGGCTCTACACGATCGCCCACTACGGCGTGAGCAGGGAGACGAACCTCGTCGACTACGACGAGGTGCTCGCGCTGGCCAAGGAGCACCGGCCGAAGATGATCGTCTGCGGAGGCTCGGCCTACCCTCGCACGGTGGAGGCGGACCGCTTCCGCGAGATCGCCGACGAGGTCGGCGCCCTGCTCCTTTGCGACATGGCCCACTTCGCCGGCCTCGTCGCCGCGGGCCTGCACCCGAGCCCGGTGCCGCACTGCGACTTCGTCACGTCGACGACCCACAAGACGCTCGCCGGACCCCGCGCCGGGTTCATCCTGTGCCGCGAGGAGCACGCGCAGGCGGTCGACCGCGCGGTCTTCCCGGGCATGCAGGGCGGCCCGCTCATGCATACGATCGCTGCCAAGGCGACGTGCTTCCGGATCGCGGGCACACAGGCCTTTCGCGACTACCAGGCGCAGGTCCGTTCGAATGCCGACACGCTGTCCGCCAGCCTCCAGGAGGGCGGGCTCGACGTGCTCACGGGCGGGACCGACACGCACCTCCTGCAGGTCGACCTGCGCTCGACGGACTGGACGGGCAAGGACGCGGAGGAGCGGCTCGACGAGGTGAAGCTCACGGTGAACCGCAACACCGTGCCCTTCGACGAGCGCCCGCCGACCGTCGCGTCCGGGATCAGGATGGGGACGCCCGCGGCGACGATGCGCGGCTTCGACGACGAGGACTTCCGTGAGGTCGGGCGGATCATCGTCGAGGCGCTCTCCCAAGCTGCCGACATACCCGCCCTGGCCGCGCGCTCCGAGACGCTCTGCGAGCGGCGCCCGCTGTACCCCGGCTTCCGCGGGTACACGAGCTACGTCGCGTGAGCACCGAGACCGCCAGCGGCGTGACGGTGGTCACGCACCCGCTCGTCCAGCACAAGCTCGCCTACCTGCGGGACAAGAACACGCCGACGGTCCACTTCCGCAAGCTCGCCAACGAGGTGACGCTGCTGCTCACCTACGAGGCCACGAAGGACTTCCCGACCGAGACGGACGAGGTCGAGACGCCCCTCGAGCGCACGACCGTCCAGCGGATCGCCGGCAAGAAGGTCGCCGTCTGCCCGGTGTTGCGCGCCGGGCTCGGGATGCTCGACGGCGTGCTCTCGCTCGTCTCGAGCGCCCGCGTCGGGTTCATCGGGCTCTACCGCGACGAGGAGACCCTTCACCCGGTCGAGTACTACGTGAAGCTGCCGGAGCTCGGCGACGGCGAGCGCGACGCGATCGTGCTCGACCCGATGCTGGCCACCGGCCGGTCGAGCGCCGCGGCGGTCGCGGCCGTCAAGGCGGCGGGCGCGCGCTCGGTCACGCTGGTCTGCCTGGTCGCCGCGCCCGAAGGGATCGAGCACATCCAGAGCGAACACCCGGACGTGCGAGTGGTCACGGCCAGCGTCGACCGCGGGCTCGACGAGCGGGGCTACATCGTCCCCGGCCTCGGCGACGCGGGTGACCGCCTCTACGGGACCAAGTAGCCACTCATGTGGGAGACGCTCACCGATAACCCGGAGGTGCTGTACGGCGCGGTCCTCGCGCTGCTGATCGTGATCCTCCTGACTCCCGCGGTCGGCGGGATGGCCCGCATGCTCGGCGTCGTCGACCGCCCCGGCGGCAGAAGGCTGAACCGGAGCACGGTCCCGCGCCTCGGGGGCCTGGCGCTCTTCTTCGGCATCTTCGTGCCGGCGCTCGCGTTCCTGCCGATGAACCAGGAGACCAAAGGGCTGCTCCTCGGCGCGGCGGTCGCGACGACGGTGGGCGCGATCGACGACTTCCGCGGGCTCGTGTGGTGGGAGAAGCTCGGCGGCCAGATCCTCGCGGCGGCGATCCCGACCGGCTTCGGCATCTGGGTGCACCGCTTCACGTTCCCCATCCTCGGCGTGCATGCGCTCCCCGAGTGGGTCGGCGTGCCGCTGACCGTGCTCTGGATCGTCGCGCTGATGAACATGGTCAACTTCCTCGACGGGCTCGACGGCCTCGCGGCCGGCGTCTGCGGCATCTCGGGCTTCACGTTCTGCCTGATCGCGCTCTCGCTCGGCCGGCCCGACCCGGCGCTCCTCGCGGCGGTCGTGTTCGGCGCGTGCCTCGGCTTCCTGCGCCACAACTTCTACCCGGCGCGGATCTTCATGGGCGACTCGGGGGCGATGCTGCTGGGCTTCACGCTCGGGGCGCTCGCGATCCAGGGCCTCCTGAAGACGGCGGCCGTGGCCACGCTGCTCCTGCCGCTCCTCGTTCTCGCGATCCCGATCTTCGACACGTCGTTCGTCGTCGCCAAGCGGCTCAAGTACCGCCAGCCCGTGTACGGCGCCGACCGCTACCACCTCCACCACCGGTTCATGAACATCGGCTTCTCGCAGCCGCGCGCGGCGCTGACGATGTGGGCGTGGTGCGCGATCCTCGCCGGCACCGCCCTCGCCACCCGCTTCATCCATCCGCACGCGCACGGGGTCTGGCGCACGGGCCCGACGATCGCGGTCGCGCTGATCGGCGCCGTGGCCCTGGCGACCTCGATCTACATGGTCTACCTGCTGGAGATCGTGAAGCTTGCAAATCCGCGCATCCGGCGGCGCGAGCAGGCCGCGCGCGAGGCGGCCGAGCGCCGCACCGCCTGATCCTGCCTGAGTGACAAAGTTCCCGAAAAACGGGTCTGTTGAGCCGATTTGGGCTGTTACAAGCTCGGTCCGCAGTCTGGTATGCTCGCCGCGATGGAGCCCAGTCCCCGCTCGTCCTTCGAGCCTGCGGGCGCAGGCGCGTTGCTCGGGGGCGTGACCGCCGCTGGCGTGGGGGTGGGCGCGCTCGTCGGCTGGGCCGCAGGCTCGGTCGGCCTCGGCATTCTCGGCGGCGCCTTCGTCGGCATCCCGGCCGGGGTCTGCGCCGTCTACTTCCGGTACAGGGACGCGCTGTGACCCGGGTCGGGATCCTCGGGGCGCCGCGGCCGATCCCGTCGCGGTGGGTGCCGATTGCCGGCGGGGGCCTCGTCGTCGCCCTCGCGCTCCCGCTGTTCATCGTCGCCGGCTGGCCGCTGTCCGGCTGGGCGATCGCGGCAGTGCTGTGGGTCGGCAGCGAGGCGTTCGGCCTGCTCCTCGCGCGCGTGAAGCCCTCTCCGGACAACATCGCGGCCTCGGGCGCGCTCGCGATCGGGATGATGGTGCGGCTCCTGGCCGTCCTCGTCGTGCTCGTCGTCGTCGCGTCGTCCGACTCCGCAGTCGGCCTCGCAGCCGCACTCGTCTACGGGATCGCATACACGGCCGAGCTTGGGCTCTCGCTGGTCGGCTACTACACACAGGAGCCGACCGCGTGAGGAGAGCCCTTTCTGGGGTGATCCTGGGAGCCGTATGGCTGTTGACGCTGCCGGCGCCGGC
>Ga0126377_10003072_pt1 | contig 11695 bp, 8 predicted proteins | sample PanSoiMetPlot_22_FD_92647 | JGI IMG/M metagenome (GOLD analysis project Ga0126377, IMG submission 92647) | Tropical forest soil microbial communities from Panama - MetaG Plot_22 | ecosystem: Environmental > Terrestrial > Soil > Tropical forest > Bulk soil | place: Panama | collected 2016-02-17
CAGCAGGGAAAGGAGGTGGTCCAGACATGATTGATAAATGTACTGACTGCGAGGTGGCTGAGACTTAGGCTCTAGGCGGAATCTTTGACGGGGATTCGGGGCCTAGAGCCTGGGAATCCCCCTCAGTCCACCTAGGGGTTCGCTCCGTCGGTCGCTGTTCAGCTACCGGACGGAGCGGACCTTTTTTTGTCTAGTAAAGCAAGGGCCGCGAAAGCGGCCTTTTTTATTTGGGTGTTTTCGCTTTCCTTGGCTCTTTCGAGCGCCCTCAAGAATTCTTTAGAAGGCGATCCCATTTGCGCCAATGTAATGGCAGCGGCATTACGTACCTTGGGTTCCGGATCGCTGGAGAAAATTTCCACCAAACGATTCTTACCGGAAGCGTCGATATCGTTTCTGGTTTTCAAGCTGGTCACGGCCGCAACTCTGACCGACGGGTCGGTGTCCCGAAGCGCGCTTAGGAGCGCCAGCAAACTCGAAGAATCAGTTAAGTTTAGATCCCGAATACCATAGACGGCCATCCTTTTTTGCCTGGATGTTCCGGCGGCGCAAAGCTCAGTGAGCAATTTGACGAGACTCTCATTTGCTTTTGCTATCCGAATCAGAAGCAAGACGATCGCCCATCGTATGTCGGGTTCTGGATGGTCGAGACCATCCAACAAAGTTCGGACAACCGCGCCGGATGGTTGCGGGAGATGTCCCAAAATATAGGCGACAGACCAGCGGTTTTTGCGCCGGCGATCGTTCAGCGCGTCATTCAGTGTTGCTTGAAGTGCGGCGGACTCCGCAACAAGAGGAATCAACGCATTCACGGCAGCGCGGATTTTTGGCTTGTCCGGGTGTTCGAGGTCGGCGATCAAGGCAGCGATCTTAGTATCAGCGTCATTCATAGCAAAGCGCTAGCCAACGAAGCGAGGAGCGCGGAGCAGGGAGCGGAGAGGACGCTTGACGCTATGCTCTTTCCCCAGCAAAAACTATTATAGCTCAAGAAACTGAGGACAATCGGTGAGATTTCGGTTGCCTTTGGGCGTTACAACGACCACATCTTCCAGGCGCACGCCACCGACACCGAGATAATAGAGTCCCGGTTCAACGGTGACCACATGGCCCGTTCGTAACGTCGCCTCCACTGGGGCGATGCGCGGCGGCTCGTGAATGTCCAGCCCGAGGCCATGGCCCGTACCATGAAAGAATCCCTGCATGCGGCCGTTGATTCGCCCCGTATGAAATCCACGCGCTTCAAACAGCGCGAGGATTTTTTGATGGATGTCTTTGCCGTCAATACCATCGCGGATCTGGTCGAAGCCGATCTTTTGTCCGGCTTGGACTGTCGCGTACATTTCCTTGAGGCGTTCCGACGCATGCCCACGGACGACGGTACGGCTCAAGTCGCCGAAATAGCCAGTTTTCTGGGATCGAGGAAAAATATCGAAAATGATCGACGTATGGGCTTTAATGGGTCCCGTGCCTTCGTGGTGGGGGTCAACGCATTGGTTGCCGGAGGAGATGATCGTGTGACTTGGCACCCAGCCCTGGGCCATGATCGTGGTGTTGACGGAGGTCTTCAACATCTCGGAGGTGAGCCGCGCGCCATTGAGATAGAGATAGCCGTCGCGCTTGATCTTCGTTTTTTTGAGGGCGCGGATGCCAGCTTCAAGGCCGAGCGCCGCGACGCGCAAGGATTCGGTGATGTGCCTTACTTCCGTGCCGTCTTTGGTTTCACGCTCCGCGAAAAAGGGATCGCGTTTGATCTGAACGCTGAAGCCTTTGGCCCTGAGTTGATCGGCCAACAACACAGAGAAGTTGGCCGGCACGATGAGCGAGCGGATGCCCCGCTCACGGAAGAGCAAATCGAGAATGTCAACCATGGTGGCCGGTTTGTCTCGCTTTCGCAGTTTGCGCTGGTAAAGCGAAAGAGAAAGCACGCGGTCGGCGTGAGCCTGTTTCTTGGCTCGATCAATCTCCAAGTCGCTCATCACCACGTATTTAGTCTGGTTATGTTGAAAAAAAATAAAAGGGTCGGGAACAAAAAAACCGGCGGCGTAAAGCATGTTCGAATCGCCTTCGCTGGCGGAGACGAGTAGGATCGCCTGGTTGGGTTTTAACTTTTGTCGGCCGCTTGCAACCCCTGCGGTCCTGTTTACAGCAGGCCGATTGTTTTTATTCTCGAACATAACAAAGTTTTTGATGTTGAATACTAAATATTCCCTACGGATCCGACAAACTTTAGGCTAACAATTTCATGGCGAAACTTCAAGAAAATTTACCGCAGGGTTGGTTTGGTACGGATTCAGATGGTCAATATCTCACATTGAGTCTACTCTGATCTTATGAGTCGAATGGTGGAGAGGATAGAGCTTTAGAGTAGCGTTTCGAGTGCAGCACGAGAAATTTTTCATTAATCCGGGGTACGAGGGATTCTAACTTAGCCACTATGATTTCATTGTGTTGACACACCGACCCCTTTTGTTATGATCGGCGCACCGCTTTTTCATGGTCACCACCAACAATTTTGAAAAGCTTCGTGAACTAAATCAGCGCGCCGAAGCCGGCGGCGGCGAACAGCGCGCGCAACGCCAGCACGAGCAGGGAAAACTGCTGGCGCGCGAACGCCTCAATATTCTCCTCGACAGCGGGAGTTTTGTGGAAACGGACCGCCTGCGCACGCATACCTGCACTGATTTTGAGATGGACCAGCAGAAATTTCTTGGCGACGCGGTGGTGACCGGCTACGGCGCTATCGATGGCCGACTGGTGTATGTTTACTCGCAGGACTTCACCGTATTTGGCGGCAGTTTGAGCGGCGTGGTAGCCGACAAAATTTGTAAGGTGATGGATCTGGCGGTGAAGACCGGCGCACCGATCATTGGCATCAACGACTCCGGCGGCGCTCGTATTCAAGAAGGAGTCATGAGTCTTGCCGGCTATGGAGAAATTTTTCAAAGAAACGTGATGGCTTCAGGCGTGGTGCCGCAGATTTCCGCAATTATGGGGCCGTGCGCGGGCGGAGCGGTCTATTCACCGGCGATTACGGATTTCATTTTCATGGTGAAAACTAACAGCTATATGTTTATTACTGGGCCCGATGTCATCAAGACCGTGACCCATGAGGACGTGACGAAAGAAGAATTAGGCGGGGCCGAGACCCATAGCGCGCGGAGCGGTGTTTCCCATTTCACGGCCAACACGGAGAAAGATTGCCTGCTGATGATCCGCGAGTTGATGAGTTTTCTCCCCAACAACAATCAGGAGGATCCGCCTTTTCGCTCGACCAACGACGATCCCTTGCGTCGCGACAAAAAATTGAGAGACCTGGTGCCAGACAATCCCAACCGCCCCTATGACATGAAAGAGTTGATTGCCGCAGTGGTGGACGAGGGCTATTTTTACGAGGTTCAGCGAGAGTATGCGCCGAACATTCTCGTCGGTTTCGCGAGACTGGGGGGGCGCTCGGTAGGAATAGTCGCGAACCAGCCGGCGAGCTTGGCGGGATGTTTGGACATCAACGCTTCCATAAAGGCGGCGCGCTTCATCCGATTCTGCGATTGCTTCAATATTCCGGTGGTGACCTTTGTCGATGTGCCGGGTTTTCTACCGGGCACCGCGCAAGAATATGACGGCATCATCCGGCACGGGGCAAAGCTCCTCTATGCTTACGCGGAAGCCACGGTGCCGAAAGTCACGGTGGTAACGCGCAAGGCGTATGGTGGCGGCTACATCGTGATGTCGAGTAAGCATCTTCGTGGCGACGTCAATCTGGCGTTTCCTACCGGTGAGATTGCGGTCATGGGTCCAGACGGCGCGATTAATATTGTATTTCGCGATGCGCTGCAAAAGGCCAACGATCCAGCTAAGGCACGCGAGGAAATGATCGAAGATTACCGCCGGACTTTCGCCAATCCGTTCAAGGCCGCGGAGTCGGGCTATATCGATGCGGTGATTTATCCCGAGGATACGCGCCCAACTCTGATCCGAGCATTGGAAATGCTCAAAAACAAGCAAGACCATAATCCGCCCAAGAAGCATGGAAATATACCGCTCTAAAACAGGCAGTAGGCATCAGGCAGCAGGCATTAGTCCGGCACCGCCCTCAGCCCTACTGCCTATTGCCTATTGCCTTTACTTACATGTTTAAGCGCATCTTGATCGCCAATCGGGGTGAGATCGCTGTTCGTATCACTCGTGCCTGTCGTGAGTTCGATATCGAGACGGTGGCGGTTTACTCTGAAGCCGACCGGGACTCGCTTCATGTGAAGTATGCGGACTACGCCTATCCCATCGGTCCAGCGCCGTCCTCGCAAAGTTATCTCGTCATCGATCGCATCATCGACGTGGCCAAAAAAAGCGGCGCAGAAGCGATTCATCCAGGGTATGGCTTTCTCGCCGAGAACGCCGGATTCGCGAGCCGTTGCAAAGACGAAGGCATTGTTTTTATCGGCCCTTCGCCTGAAGTCATTGATCAGATGGGCGACAAGGTAAAGGCGCGGCAGATCATGAAGGCCGCGGGCGTACCGGTGGTTCCAGGCTCGGATGGGATATTGACGTCCGAAGAGGAGGTCCTCCAGACAGCGGAATCGATCGGTTATCCGTTTATGTTGAAAGCCGTGGCGGGCGGTGGAGGCAAAGGTCTCCGACTAGTGCGTGGACCTCGTGAAGTGTCGTCCGCATACCGCGCGGTGGGCTCGGAAGCGGCTAATTCCTTCGGGGATCCCAGACTCTACGTAGAAAAATACATTGAGAAACCACGCCATGTGGAAATCCAAATCCTCGCCGACAAGTATGGCCACGTCATTCATCTCTACGACCGGGAATGCTCCATCCAACGGCGGCACCAGAAAGTGATCGAAGAATCGCCGGCGCCGGGTCTAGACGATCGGACCAGGCGGCGCATCGGCCGCATCGCGATTCAAGGCGCCCGGGCGGTGGGTTACGTCGGCGCGGGCACGTTAGAGTTCTTGCTGGACCAGGCGCGGAACTTTTATTTCCTAGAGATGAATACGCGTCTTCAGGTGGAACACGCGGTGACGGAACGCGTGGTTGGCATCGATCTGGTCAAAGCGCAGATCGAAATTGCCGCCGGTGGTTATCTGCCCTGGCGCCAACGCCATATCACGCAAACCGGCCACGCCATCGAATGCCGAATCTATGCCGAAGACGCCGAGAACGATTTCATGCCCTGTCCGGGAAAAATCGAAGGACTGCGCTTTCCCGAAGGGCTGGGTTTGAGGAACGACTGCGGGGTCTATGAGGGAGCCGAAGTACCGATTTACTACGACCCGATGATTGCAAAACTCATTTGTTGGGGAGAGAACCGGGTGGAGGCGATCCTGCGCATGCGTCGCGCTCTACGGGAGTATCAAGTGCGCGGCATCAAGACCAACATCCCTTTTCACCAGTGGATTTTGCGCCATCCCCGCTTTATGTCCGGGGACGTGAGCACGGGGTTCATCGACGAAGAATATCGCTATATGAACAAAGAGGAACTCTACCCCCACAAAGAGATCGCTTTAGCTTCCGCCGCCATCGCCGCATTGCATCGAGAACAGGAAAATACTCTGGGACTTTTGGCAAAGGGCGCAGCGGAACAATCCAAATGGCGCGAGCAGGGGAAAAGAACCTCCCTGCGCTCGTTGCCGTCGTTTCCGAATCGAGGTTGGCGCCGGCCGTAGGAATGCAAAAGGCAAAGAGCAGAGCAGGGAGCACGGAGTGGGGAAAAGGGAATGAAAATGTTTAGCGTTGTACCCTTTGGGCTTAGCTCCTCGCCTCTTTAGGAAATCCGACGATGCCTTTCATCGCTAAACTGGGGGAACAGGATTACAGCATCGAGATTGAAGAGGTCGGTAAGTCGCTTTACCGCGTGGCAGTCGAAGGCAACGAATTCCTGGTGGATGGTAAGAAAACCGGGCGCACGAACTACTCTTTGATCGTCGATAACCGCTCCTTCGAGATTGAGGTCGATAATACGGAAGATGAATACCGGGTGTTGGTAGACGGGCGGAACTATCACATCCATCTGGTTGACGAGCGGCGCATGCTGGTCGGTGGCGCGCAATCGGGCATCCAGCTTCAAGGACGCCAGAAAGTTTCCGTACCCATGCCGGGAAAAGTGATAGCCGTCTTGGTTTCCGAAGGAGATAAAGTGGAAAAGGGGCAGGGGCTGGTCATCGTCGAGGCGATGAAGATGGAAAACGAGGTCCATAGCCCTATTGCGGGCGAAGTGAAAGAGATCAAAGTAAAGCCGGGAGACACCGTGGAGGGAGGCGCGGTGCTGGTCATCGTGGAATAGCCGCAGAAAATATAAATTTTTCGACCATAATTCTTGTCAGCTAAAAACATTCATGTTATAGACGACAAAAAATGATTCCAAAAAAGTGCTTTTTCACCAAGGGAGTTGGCGTTCACAAGGAAAGATTAGCTTCTTTTGAGCTGGCTTTGCGAATGGCGGGACTCGCTTATTGCAATCTCGTCTTGGTCTCCAGCATTTACCCTCCGGGTTGCAAACGAATTTCCCGGGAGGAAGGCGTCAAGTTGCTTCGTCCGGGTGAGATCGTCTTTTGCGTCTACGATCGTGAGAGCACCAACGAGCCCAATCGTCTGGTGGCGGCGTCCGTTGGTGTCGCCATTCCTTCCGACGACAGCCAATACGGCTATCTGTCGGAACACCATTCGTTTGGCGAAACTGATGAGAGGGCGGGTGAATATGCCGAAGATCTCGCCGCCAGCATGCTCGCAACCACGCTGGGCATCGAATTCAATCCCGATACCGCCTGGGATGAGCGCGAACAGCTTTTCAAAATGTCAGAAAAAATCGTTCGCACCTCGAACATCACCCAATCAGCCGTCGGCAATAAAGACGGGCTTTGGACCACGGTATTCTCCGCGTGCGTTTTTATCAACGACGATAATTAAGGCGATACCACAAAAACGTCTTACAAGGTTTTTTTCCGGTCCGAGGGGCTTACTCTTTGGCCCTTGTTGTAAGAATAGCGCGGACTAACCCGCGGGAATGGCAACGGTGAAGCGTGAACCTTTGTCTACTTCGCTTTGCACCTCTATTTTTCCACCCAAGAGTTCGACGAATTTCTTAACGATGTAAAGCCCCAATCCGGTGCCTCCATGTTGCCGGCTTTGGGAGCTATCGACTTGATAGAACTTGTCGAAAATCTTGGGCAACGCATCGGCCGGGATTCCCACTCCGGTGTCTGCCACCTTGAATTCAATCCAATCTGTGGACGTTGAGATCGCTGGTGTATGAAACTTCTCGGGCGGTTTGGCAGTGCCGTTGCTTTGACCATTTGTTGCGGGCGGCAATAGTCGCGCAGAGACAATCGCTTCTCCCTGTTCGGTGAATTTCAGTGCATTATGGATTAAGTGTTGGAGGATGTTTTTCAATTTTTTGCGGTCGGTTCGTATCTCGGGTAAGTCGGCCGGATAATTCCATAGGAGGTTCATTTGCTGGGGCGTTGCAGCGTGGCAATCGGCACGCACTTCCTCCAACAGGCTTGCCAGGCTGAACTCTTCGGTCTCCACCGTAAGTTGGTCGGTCTCTAGCAGAGTCGCATATAAAATAGTGTCTACCATGGCTAACAAATCGCTGGAGGCGGAGGAAATTTTCTTCAGCCCGTCTTCTTGTCCGATGGCTCGCTCTTTGAGGAGATTGGTATAGCCCATGATCAAATTGACGGGTGTTCTCAGCTCATGGGACATGACATTGAGAAACTCATCCTTGACTTTATTTGCCCGTTCCAGTTTGTCTCGGGACATCTTGAGACCATAGAAAAGTTCGCGGTTTTCCAGCGAAATGCTCATCTGCTGGGCAATCGCGCTCAGGTGCTCACGCTGTGCGTCGTCGAAATAGCCTAATTTTTCGCTGGCGACGTGCATAACACCGCGCACTTCACCGTCGATTTTCAGAGGAAGCAAGGCACACGAACGCAGTCCCAGTTGCAGTTGAATCTTAGCCTTGAGGCGAGGCTCTTTAGCGATGTCCGGGGCAATCATCGGCTCGCAGTGTTGGATCACCCAATCGACGGCTCCTCCGCCCGAGGCGGCTATTATTTGCTTCACGTAGATATCCGGGAATCCTCTCTGCCCAATAATCGGATAGCTGCTGGCATTTCTATCCCACGTCCGAACGAGGGCGGCGTCGGCGCCGGTTGCGTCGATGACTCTATCGAGTATGCCATCCATCATCTCTTCCGTGGATGACGAAGGGGCCACCGGCGTCAAAGCGGTATAAAGCCCGCCGAGGCGCTTCAAAGATCTTCCCAAATACCGTGTGGTCTTTTCCAGTTCGGCGTTGGAATGGCCGATCTCTTCGAAAAGCTGGGCGTTGTGAATGGCGATCGCTGCTTGCCCTGCAAGAGTAAGGAGAAAATCGATTTCTTGTGAAGAAAATTCGTGGAATTTTTTGGTATAAAATCCCAGGATGCCGAGGACTTCATCCTTAGCAATTAGCGGCACTCCCAAGTAGGAGACAAATCCTTGCTTGCGGAAAAAAGAGGGCGACCTTCCTTGGCTATCAGTTTGGATGTTATCGATGATGATGGGAGCTTTGTTTTCCCGCATGCCATTGGAAAGCTGTCCAGTTTTTCTTCCTGATCCGGCTTTCCAAGCGGTCTCATTGATACCACGGCAGGCCGTGTTGTCGAACTTTCGCATCGCATGGTTGTATAGCCTGATAGTACTAGCTGCTGAAAATGGAAGAAAAAACTCGATTTTTTCCAGAAGAAGATTGAGCACGGCGCGCAGGTCCAACGTGGACGTTATAGCCTGGTCAATTTCTCGTAGTGCCTCAATGTGCTTGAGCTGCCGTTCGGTTTGCTCATGGAGTTGGGTATTGTAAATCTCGACCGCGATGGTTTTGGCCGCCGATTCCATGGCCTTGAAAATGTTTCCATTGAGCATTTGGCGCGAGAAGATTGCCATAACACCCACGAGTTGATTGTCAATGAGCAAAGGATAACCGGCAAACGCGATCATGCCTTCCCGCTTCATCCATTCTTGATCGTGGATGCGAGTATCCCCGTCTATGGAATTGGTTAGGAGCGGCTTTTTTTCACTGCCGATGAGTCCGATCCCGTATTTCCCTAAAAGAACGCGAGCATGGCTTTCGTCAATAGAAGTGTACTGCCCTGCGCTGGCATTCAGTTCGAGAACAGCCTCCTTTGGATTGAACGTCCAAATGCGGGCCAAGGCAGCCTCCAAATAACGGACCATGGTCTGAGTGCAAAGCTGCAACCGTTCTCGTAAACTTCCTTTCTGCCTTAAAGCGTTGGTAATCTCCGCAGTAAATTCTGCGAGTAGCGCTCGTTCCTCAAGCGCTTTGTTCGCTTGTGTGAGCTTCAGGTTGCTTTTCTCCAACTTTCTGACCAAAACCTCACTGTATTCCCGCATCGTCAACAATTCTTCTGGCTCTTCGAGCTGTTTGTTTAGACGGCTGCTAGTGCCTGCCGTTACCTCGCGGAGCGCGGCAAGGACGTCGGGAGGGGGAGCGGGTTTTCTGATGAACTTATCCGCTCCGAAATTGAGCGCCACCTGTTCGTCCGCCGAAGACGCATACGTCGCGGAGTGAGCGATGAAGGGAATACCTTTTAATTTTTTATCTTTGCGAATTTCATAGCATAGGCGGTAGCCGTCCATTCGCGGCATAAAAATGTCCGAGATGATGGCATCGACTTCTTCGGACTCGAGGATTTTCAGTGCCGTTAAACCGTCCTCTGCTTCGATCACACCGTGATCTTCGGTGGCGAGAATCGTCCGCAACAACTTGCGGCTCAACGGGTCGTCATCAACGATGAGAACTTTCATGGCCGGCCACTATCGCCTACGCGCGGGGAGACAGTTATCCCTTTTCTCGAGGTCAAGTGAAGGCATCGTGAAGGTAAAGGTGGCGCCTTTTCAGCTTTCTCAAGAAGCTCATTTAGGATGTGCGTAATGTCCGAGGCTTCCAGTATGGATTGACTGATAGCCTGGACGGTCTCCAGGTAATGATAGCGCGCATACAGTTCCTGTTGAGCTTGCTCGCGCTGGATTATTTCTTGTCGTAACGTTCGCATTGAGTCTTAAGGGTGGTCCTCGGTTTTTAGCTCGCTTTTCTGATCTTCTTCGAGTAGTCGTCGATCAGATTGGGCAGTGTCCTGGTGCCGACGAACAACCCCGGCACAAAAAGACAAGTCTAATCGCTTTAGCGAGTCGTGTGTGCTCAACTCTCTCTTAGGTGTTCCGGCTCAGAACGCTCGATCCCCAGATTTTGCATTTTATAGGCGAGAATGCGTCTTGTGACGCCAAGAGCGCTCGCCGCCTGAGTTTTGTTCCAGTAGTTTTTTTCCAGCGCGGCGAGAATCATTGCCCGTTCGAATTGCTCTACCGCTTCGACCATGTTTTGGTTTTCCGAATGACCGTTGGCTTGAGTCAGCGGCAGCGATTTCCGCAGCACCGCGGGAGGCAGATGATAAGGTTGAATTTCTTCTTCCTTGCAAACCGTTAACGCCCTCTCGATGGCATTGTGCAGCTCGCGTACGTTACCCGGCCAATTGTGCTGGCAAAGCGCGGCCAGCGCTTCCTGCGAAATGCCTTCTACCTGATATTTGCCCGCGCGATGGGCGACAGCCAGAAAGTGAGAAGCCAGCTCCGGAACGTCGGAGAGCCGTTCGCGCAAGGGTGGAACTTCAAGGACGAACATATTGATCCGGTAGAACAGGTCCATGCGGAACGTGCCCTTTTGCATCGCTTGTTCGAGGTCGTGGTTGGTGGCGCAGATAACCCGAACATTGACAGAGATTTTTTCTTCTCCGCCGACGCGCTGAAACGACCGTTCCTGCAAGACCCGGAGCATCTTGGCCTGAGTGGCCACCGGCATGTCGCCAATCTCATCGAGAAAAAGGGTGCCGCCGTCTGCTTGCTCGAATTTGCCTCGACGCCGAGAAATCGCGCTGGTAAAGGCGCCCTTCTCATGACCGAAGAGCTCGCTCTCGATCAGGGTTTCCGTGAGCGCTGCGCAATTTACGTCGACGAAGGATCGAGCCACACGGGAACTGGCGTAATGCAGCGCTCGAGCAACCAATTCTTTCCCGGTACCACTTTCGCCCGTAATCAACACGGTAGCGTCGCTTGGCGCCGCTTGGCGGATCAGATCACGAACTTGCGCCATGGCGGACGAGCTTCCGATCATGTGTTCGAGTTTATAAGTCTCTTCCAGCTCGGACCGAAGCCTAGTGAGGTCTTGTTGCTGACGCAACATCTTTACCGCGTGAGTCAGCGAGACGAGGAGCCGCTGATGATCCACGGGTTTGGTAAGATAGTCGATGGCGCCGCCTTTGAGAGCCTTAATCACGTCATCCACCGAAGAGGAAGCGGTTACGACGATGACCGGCGCGTCGGGCAATCGAGCGCGGGTTTTCGCGAGCAGGTCTAGACCATAGGTATCGGGGAGATGAAGGTCGAGAAGCAATAGATCGGGCTTTTCTAACGGAAGTAACTGCAAAAATTCTTGCGCGGTTCCGAGGACTTTGACCGAATATCCTTCCGTTTCGGCAATGCGCTGTACTAGCCGGCCGGAGGCAGGATCGTCCTCCGCGTACAGAATGTGCAATGAAGAACTAGTCTTTTCGCCTGACATCTCGACTTTGCTACCAGACGAGAATTGGCCGGTTAAAGGTCGGCAACTTTATCTGGAACCGTTTCGACGACCACCGGC
>Ga0126377_10003073_pt1 | contig 11694 bp, 6 predicted proteins | sample PanSoiMetPlot_22_FD_92647 | JGI IMG/M metagenome (GOLD analysis project Ga0126377, IMG submission 92647) | Tropical forest soil microbial communities from Panama - MetaG Plot_22 | ecosystem: Environmental > Terrestrial > Soil > Tropical forest > Bulk soil | place: Panama | collected 2016-02-17
GCGGCCTCGAGTCCCTTGGTCGCTGCCCCAACGATCCCGTCTCGATCACGCCCTTCCGGAACCAACAACGTCGCCTTCTGATTGGGCCGGAACGTGCGAGCGGGGATGACCTTGTCGACTTCGTCTAGCCAATCCACAAGCTCTTCGCGGATGTACCGGACTCGGTTGCCTCGGAGATCTTCGAGGTTGTACGGCAGATAGCGCACCTGCTTGCTCCCCGGCGTGCCCGGCTGGAAATGGGTTCGGGAGTCGAAGATCACGAGCCTGGGCTTGCGGGCACGCTCGGCGAGTCTAACCTCGAAGAGACTCCACGGCGAGCAACGCACCTTCTCATCTGGATACTGCGGGCCTTCTACCCTGCTGTCGCGGAAGGGTAGCGCGGCGAGAAAGAGATCGGATCGGCGAATGTACTCCTCGAGCCGGTTGACGTACCATGGCGGCTTACTGGCGGGGTCCGGGTTCCGGTCGACCAAGAGCTCGCAGCGCTCACAGATCGCGTCCCAGATCGTAACGTTGAGGTCGACGTCGCTCGGCTTCCAGCTGTGGCTGAAGTAGAGCGAGTGTCGCGGAGCCGCCGTGTCCTTCCTCATACTGAAACGACAAGTGGTGGATGCGTCGCCGGAAACAGACGTGCGACTGAAATCGGACGCCCAGCCGACCTCGAGGCTCTCCATCCCCGACCAGAGCTCTCTCGACACACGAGCACACGATAGGCAGCATCAAGCAGCATCAGCTGGGTTCGCGGAAAACGGTTACGCGATCCGCCAAGGCAGGGTCGTCTCTCCGTCCCCTTTCGACCCGGTGCAGATCCGCGCGCGTCACTGCGGAATTCTAGCGCATCCACTGGGGCAGTTCGGGCGGGACAACCTTGGAGCAGAAAGGCGCGCTTTACCCGGCCCGGCACGCCGATTGACAAAGGCGTACGTCGAAAACTTCAATGGCCACTTCTGGGACGAGTGCCTGAACGAGCATTTGGTTTTCGCAGAGTGGAGAGGCGCAGACCGTGACCGAAGCCTCGCGCGCCGACCACAACATCATCGGCCGCACGACTTGCAGGAGCAGCAGACGCCGTCGGCCCACGACACCGCCTGCACGGGGTCTTTCCCCCGGCGTGGAACGCCTACTCGACGGCGCTGGAGGTCGAGATCGAGGCAATCCTAAACCGGCAAGGACTCACATTGGTATTAGCGGCTTGATCCTGGTTTGGGTGCGGAAAGACGAGACGAGCCCGTTGGACGATGATGATGCGCAGGCCGCCGACTTGGGCCCGGCAGAGTGCCGTCTCTAGGGGTCTACATCGACACGTCGAAGAAGGTCAACATAACAGCGCTGCGCGTTGAAGCCCACGGGGGCGCGAGCGCCGAAGAGCTCCTCCACGCGGTGGACAGTCAGTCCAAGCGACGCTCGCTTTACGAAAGCTATCCGTACCGGTCGAAGCCCGGCAACCTGTGAGTGCGCAAGCGTTCTGCAGCTGGCGGCGCGACGTTCCGCAACCAGAAGATGCGTCCCAGGTTGATCGTGGATAACGGTCAATATCGGCCGGGAGCGGGGGCTCGTTTAGCCGGGATCGGATGCGCAGCGCTACAGCGTCTTGTGAACACCACCGTGTCACATGGTCGGCCGTCGGGATAGAGCGCATACGCCGGAATGACGCCGACGCGCTGCCATCCGGCATTCGTGTACAGCTGTTCTGCCGCATCACCGCGCACTGTGTCGAGTGTCAGCAACGTGAACCCTGCGGCTCGTCCGCGCTCCTCGATCTCCGTCATCAGTGCGCGGGCGATTCCCTGCCGACGCGCGCGGCGGTGCACGAGCAGCTTGGTGATGTCGGCGCGATGTGGTTGATTCGGCGGCCACGCAGGATGCAGCGACACGCTGCCGGCAATGCCGAGTTCGTCACGCGCGACGAGGACGATGGCTCGCGGGTCGGCCTGTTCGAGCGTCGTACGCCACCAGTGGCGCGCTTCGCTGACAGACAACGGACTCATGAAGCTGACGCCGGCACCGCTCTCGACGGCGTCCACCAGCAGTCGGGCGAGCTCGTCCAGATCAGCAGCAGCCGCGGGTCTGGGAACGGCCTCGATCACGGCGGAATTCTAACTATTCCGCGAACGGCTGCGAGTTGCACCCGCTCACACGCCGCGCTAGCATGGACAGTCACACCGAAGTGGGCCAGTGGCGCAGATGGGAGCGCGCGTGAATGGCATTCACGAGGTCACCGGTTCGATCCCGGTCTGGTCCACCAAACCTTCATTTTCGGTTCGGATTTCCCGCAAGTAGCTGAAAGCTGGTGCAGTTGCGCCGGTTCGAACAAAGCGATTTCCGTCGAACGCGATTCCCTCCGGAAAGAACAGTAGAACGCCAAGCTTGTCGTTTTGCCTCTCAGCGTGCAAGTCGCCGGTGTGGACAGACTTGCAAGAGAAGCCGTCGCGGATCCGATTCAGCGATCATCGGTATTGACTGACAACTTAGCGTTCCCCGAACCGCGCCAACCACCGCTCTTTGTCGCGGCCCCCCTCGCGGCGTCAGCCGTTTCGGATTTGGAGTCTGAAAACCAGGGTGGGAAGGCGCTCCGGAAAGCGCTGGCCCCGCCTGCGAAATGCCATCAGGATCAAACCGTCTTGTGACGCAGTCGGTGCGCCGCGGCGGAGGGGATGACACCCTGCAGCGTGGCTTGAGCTCGATTCAGTTTGGCACGGGTCGGCCTCACGCGAGGGGGAACGCCCCGCTTTGTGCCCTGTTCCCCTCTCTCTCTGTTCCCCCTGCGAGGTGTCAAGTCTTTGGTTTCGCGAGTGTTCGGTTTCGCGAGCCTCAAGAATCGGGTTCGCGGCCCTACGGGGTCATGATGACGCGGGTGTTCCCTCCGGTCCTGGCAGTCCCTATAATCCACTCCGACTCTGGTTCATGGCTCTCCCAGTCGGTACGCGTCCCGGTCCGTATTACGTAGTCAGCGCGGTGGGTGCTGGTTGCATGAGCGCCTGCGGCTATGCTGAGCGAAGCCTTTGAAGCCTGAGCGAGGCAACTGCGAAGAAAACGCGCTGGGGGCTGAGCCCCAGCGCCGGTGAAATCATGTTGGCCCCGAGCCCATGCCATTAAGAGCAGGTGCGCGACTCGGTCCGTATGAGGTGGTCAGCGCGCTCGGTGCTGGTGGCATGGGCGAGGTCTACAAGGCGCGCGACACCCGCCTCGATCGCACCGTAGCGATCAAGATTCTTCAGACAGCGCTTGCCGACGACGCCGACGCGCGGGCGCGATTCGAGCGCGAAGCTCGCGCCATCGCCGCGCTCGATCATCCGCACATTTGCTCGGTGTACGACATCGGTCAGCACGACGGACTGCACTACTTGGTCATGCAGTATCAGGACGGCGAGACGCTGGCGGCGCGGCTCGCTCGCACCAAGGGACCGCTTCCGGTCGACCATGTGCTGATGATTGCGATTGCGCTTGCCGATGCGCTCGACAAGACGCATCGGGCCGGCATCACGCACCGTGATCTGAAGCCGGGCAACGTGATGCTGACCAAGGCGGGAGCAAAGCTGCTGGACTTTGGCCTGGCGAAGCTACGCGGACCGGTCTCGCCGATCTCGATGTCCGGGATGACGCGGCTGGCGACAACAATACCCGACACCGCACGAGGCACGATCCTGGGCACCGTGCAGTACATGGCTCCCGAGCAGGTCGAAGGCCGGCAAGCCGACGCGCGCAGCGACATCTGGGCGTTCGGTGCAGTGCTCTACGAGATGGCGACCGGGCAGCGGCCGTTCGACGGCGACTCTCCGGCGTCGGTTATTGGCGCGATTCTCAGAGATCACCCACCTTCCATTTCAACGCGCCAGCCCCTTGCACCTCGTGCGCTGGATGATCTGGTCGAGCGATGTCTTGTCAAGGATCCAGAGGATCGCTGGCAGAGCATTGGCGACGTCAAACACCAGCTGGCCGCCATCGCGCAGACGTCATCGGCCGACGTCCGTGGAGACACCGTGCGGACGCGTCGTTCGCCGCGCGTCTCTCGCTGGCTGGCCATTGCAGGCGCGCTTGCACTCTCCGGTGTCGTTGCAGCCGTCGCGACCTGGCTCGCGATTCGGTCGACCGCTGTATCCAGTGCATCACCGTCATTCGTCCGTCTTGCCCTCGATCTGGGACGCGAGGTGTCTTTCACCGCCTTCACGACGGTCGCTGCTCTCTCGCCGGATGGAACGCGGATCGTCTTTGTGTCGAGCGGCACCGACGGAATCGCACGACTTTTAGTGCGGCGGTTGGACCACTCCGAGTCGATGGCGCTAGCGGGAACGGAGGGAGCATACAATCCGTTCTTTTCACCGGATGGGCTCTCAGTCGGATTCTTCGCCGGCGGCAAGCTCAAAACAACCCGTTTGGATGGCAGCGCGCCAATTGTCTTGTGCGATGCTCCGGCTGGCCGCGGCGCTAGCTGGAGCGAGGACGGGAGGATTGTGGCGGCACTCGACACTCGCGCGGGGCTGTCGATCGTGTCATCGACTGGAGCCGTCACCTCGCTCACGGAACTCGCAGCCGGAGAAATCTCCCATCGCTATCCACGGGTCCTGCCGGGCGGCAAGGGCGTGCTCTTCACGGTCGCTTCGGTGCCAAGCAACTACACCGCTGCAAGCATCGCTGCCGCGCCGCTCGACACCAATGCTTCTTCGAAGAGCAGGAAGATCGTCCTGGCCAATGTCGGGATGTCCCCTCATTACGTTCCAACTGGTCACCTGATCTACGTTGCGGACGGAAAGCTGAACGCAGTGCCTTTCGACGTGGACCGCCTCGAAACCCGGGGAACCGCCGTGCCCGTGCTGGACGATGTTTCGGCGAGTGCTCAGCTGGGGGACGCCCAGATCGATTTCTCGGACACGGGGACGTTGCTCTACCGCAGCGGCCAGACGTCCGCGAAAACCATCATTCAGTGGCTGAAGGGGGACGGGAAGACTGAAGCGCTCTGGGAGGAGCCGGCTTACTACTCATATCCACGTCTCTCGCCTGACGGAAGTCGCCTGGCATATGTGGTTGGCGAAGGTCCGAATACCGTGATCTGGGTGTACGACGCGCAAAGAGGCGGTAAGACGCGCCTGACCGCAGGCCCTGGAGTCAATTTGTTCCCGCTATGGAGCCCGGACGGGCAGTTCGTCGTGTTTCAGTCCGCAGGTGAGCTGTACTGGACGCGCTCCGACGGCGCGCAGCCGCCGCAGCCCCTATCAACGAGCGCCAGGCGTGGCTTCCCAACGTCTTTCACGCCGGACGGAAAGAGCCTGCTGTATTACGAACTGAAGCCGAGTGGGGGAAGTCTGATCCAGAGCCTATCCGTCGAAAACCAGTCGGGCACGCTGCGCGCTGGCGAGCCGAAACTGTTTCGGGAGTTGTCATCCGGCAATTCCTCTGCGGCCGTGTCTCCAGACGGTCGCTGGGTAGCGTATGCGTCGAGCGAATCGGGTACTTACCAGGTCTACGTCAGGGCGTTTCCAGACGCTGGCAACCAGAAGCTGATCTCAACTGGAGGAGGAGCATTCCCCGTGTGGTCACGCGCAGGGAACCAGTTGTTCTACCGGACGGAAGATCAGGTGCTGATGGTGGTGGACTATACGGTGGCGGCCGGTTCGTTCGTTGCTGGCAAGCCGCGGGTCTGGTCCGACAAACGCCTCTTCAATGTCGGTCTGGCTCAGAACTTTGATCTGGCGCCGGACGGTCAACGATTCGCCGTGCTGATGACGGCGGAAGACGCGGAACGGAGCGCGACCGAGCAGACGATGCTCGTGGTCAACTTCTTCGACGAGTTGCGACGAAGGGTCGCCGCCGGTCAGAAGCAGTGAGCGGCGAGCTTCGGCCGACTCAGATGCGCTGGCTCGCCCTTGGGGGATTCGAACTCAGGCGGTCAGCCTTAACCGATCGATTTTGTGCAGCCAGCTGCTGACTTGGTTCCAACTGACGCTGTTTTGGTCCACCAGTCTTCGCTCACGCGTGCTCGGCAAGCCACGCGAAGGGTGTCGCGCCGAACCCTGCCAACAAGTCCTTCGGTTCCCCTGCCGTTAAGCTGTCTTCCGACGCATTGCTTGCGGTGGCGCCGCGGCTTCGGTCTCCATCAGCCGAGGCGCGTATCGCTCGGTTAACACAGGTCCCAGAATGGACGTCGTCAGCATCAGCACCAGCACGACGTTCAGCAGCTCCCGATCGATCAGCCGTTGACCGGCGGCATCGTACGTGTTGAAAGCCGCAAGCGTCGCCGCGAGTGTTGCCGCCACTTGCGGGAGCGTCAACGACCACATCGTGGTCCGCGCGATCGCGGAATAGCCAAACATTCGCCCCGCCGTTTGCGCGGCGATCCACTTTCCGACAATCAACGCGAGGACGACCGCCGCCGCCAGACCCACGTTGTCCACGATGCTTTGGACAAACACCCGCGGATTGATCAGGAATCCGGTGACGATGAAGAAGATAGGGATGAATACAGAGTTGCCGATGAATTCCATCTTTTCTTTTGCCGGCTTGTCGTGAACCGCCGCGTTGACCGCCAGTCCGGCGAGAAACGCTCCCACGATGTCGGGCAAGTCGATGGCCTGCGCAAGCAGCGCCGCGATCGCAAGAATCGCAAACATCAGGACGAAATACGCGTCCTCGTCATGCTCGACCTTCTTGAGTCCGTACGCCCCTACACGGCTTAGACCGAATAGAACGAGCGGGAAGAACAGCGCCATCTGAATGAGCTGTACGGCAAGCCCCTGCGGCGAGAAGCCATGTTTGTAGGTGGACACACAGATCGCGAACACGATCAGGGAAAGCGTGTCTGAAAGAACCGTCGCACCGACGGTGACCGTGATCGGCTCGAGCCGAGTCAGCCCCAGCCGCGTCACAATCGGCGCGGCCAGCAGGGTGTGCGAGGCAAGCAGCGATCCCAGTACAACTGCCGCGAGGGCGTGGTAGCCAAAGAAGAAACCGACAGCAGTACCCAGCACCAGTGGAATCATCGTCGTCAGCAGACCGAAACCTACGCACCTCGATTGTGACTGTCGAAACAGCGTCAGGTTGATTTCGAGACCGCAGAAGAACATCAGCAGCAGTTTTCCCAGCTCCGCCGCGAACTCCGCAATCGGCCTGTGTTCTCCGGCCAGATCGAGAACGGATGGTCCAATGAGGACTCCGCTGAGCAGGAAGCCCACGACGGCCGGGAGCCTCGCGCGCCGAGCCAGGGGAGGGATGCCGACAATCATCGCCATCAGGCCAGCGAACTTCGCCAGTGGCGGCAACGTCGACGCGTGGGCTCGAATCACTTCAAGAATTCCAGTCATCGCCTTGGACGCTGGCGTTGGAGCAGCCAATGTACCAACGCGTTCCGCTTCGACCTTGGCGCGAATCGCGACACCCGAAGCGCCCGTCACAACCAGTCGCGATTGGAAGACGGCCCGCGTCCCGCTTACGAAATCACCCGTTCACCCGCCCAGTCGGTGATCGGCGAGCCTCTGCCCAACGCTGCTAGTCCAAGAAAAACCGTGTGATTTGCGGCTGGCCTTGATCTTGCCCGCCTGACACCGGCAGCCCCCAACGACAAATACCGCCATGTCAGAAACGAAAACACCCGTCTCACGACGGCAGTTCTGCGCAGGAGCGTGTCAGGTCGCTTCCGGAGCCACGCTCGCCACGCTGTTTTCCGCCTGCGGTGGATCGCCAACATCGCCAAGTCGCGCCGCGTCGATGCTCAGCGTCGTACCCGGCCGCTTCGCGGGTTCCGGAGTGCAGGTCACGGTTGCGGGATCACCGCTGGACAACGTCGGCGGGGCCGCACTCGTGGAATCAACGGCGGGCGTGTTCCTGGTGTCACGCACAAGCGCCACCGGATTCATGGCTGTCGACGCGATCTGCAGTCATGAGTCGTGCACCGTGACCGGCGCCGACGGCAACGTCTATGTCTGTCCGTGCCACGGATCGCGCTATAGCCGGACCGGTCAAGTGCTCGAGGGTCCTGCCAAAGCGTCACTGCGTCAGTTCACCAGCTCGTTCGCAGACGGAGTCGTCACGATCGCCGTCTGACATCGCCGCTGCGATTGCGCACGGGAGTCGATATGTCCCAACTCAATCCAGAAATCGATCACCTGCTTCGCCGCGCCGGATTCGGCGTCAGTCCCGTGGAGGTCGACACCTTCCGCGACATGTCCACCGCCGCGGCAGTGTCGTACCTCGTCGACTACGAAGGAAGACCGGACGATGTGGACGCACGAATCGGACGGGCTGACCACGCGCAGGTCACCTCGAAGGACCTGTTTGCCCCCGACATCGACATCGAAGACGCACGCCAGCGCTGGCTGTTCCGCATGGTCCATACGCGCCGGCCGCTGCAGGAAAAGATGGCGCTGTTCTGGCACAACCACTTCGCGACCGCCTACAGCAAGCTGACGAACGACTCCGGTCCGCTTCAGGCGGCGAAGATGCTCGCGTGCAAGCCGGGTGCGCTGCGCGGGCCGCAAGGACAACTCGAACTCTTCCGCCAGTTCGCGCTCGGCAACTTTCGCGACCTCGTGCTGCAGGCGGCGATGGACCCCGCCATGCTGATATGGCTTGACGGCCAGTTCAACACGCGGACGAAGCCGCAGGAGAACTTCGGCCGCGAGGTGATGGAACTGTTCACGATCGGCGTCGACTTCTACACCGAAAGCGACGTCTACGCCGCGGCTCGAGTGTTCTCGGGATGGAACCTGCGAGAGTCGCAGGGCTACAACAAAACTGACATGAACTCGTATCAAGAGTTCGTCTACAACGCCGGCGAACACGAAACGAGTGACAAGACGTTCTCGTTCCCGATCTACAGCAACGGGAGCCGCACGATTCCGGCGCGCAGCGAGTCCGCCGGTATGCAGGACGGCATCGACCTGATTACCGGGCTCGCGGTGCACCCGGAGACGGCGCGGCGGCTGGCTCGGAAATTCTGGAACTTCTTCATCAGCGAGATTCATCAGCCGGATCCCGCGTTCATCGAAAGCACCGCCTCTGTCTATCTCCAGAGCGGTACGGAGATCAGGCCTGTCGTGCGTCACATCCTGAGCTCGCCGTGGTTCAACGATCCGTCAATGCACTTTGCGCGCTACGCGTGGCCGGCGGAATACGTCGCGCGCGCGATCAAGGAAGTTGGCTGGCAGAACTTCTCGCTCGACAAGGCGCGAACCCCGCTCGCCGCCATGGGTCAGCTGCTGTTCGAGCCGCCGAACGTCGGGGGGTGGCCGCTGGGCGCGGGATGGTTCTCGACGGGGACGATGCTCGCACGCACCAACTTCGCGGCGACGCTCGCGGCGAGCCAGAAGGAGAACCTTGGCGCCGAGTTCGAATCGGAAAGCCAGACGCCCCAGGCGCTGTACGCAGCGATGCTCAGTCGCGTGACGCCGGCGCCGTTCGATGCCGCCCCACAGCAGGCGTTGATGTCGTATCTACAGGCAGGAGCGGGGAGTTGGAACTCCGCGCAAGTCACGACCCGGGCCGCGGGCCTTGCACGTCTTCTCGTCGGCTCCGCTGAGTACCAGCTCGTGTAGACAGGAGCGACCATGCGAGTATCTCGACGGATCTTCATTCGTGACGGCGTTGCGACGGTCACACTCGGCCTTTCCGCTCCCGCTTTCCTGAGCGCAATCGCGCAGGCGCAGGGGATCCCATCGCGTCGGCTCGTTGTCGTCTACCTCGGCGGCGGCAACGACGCGCTGAATACGCTGGTCCCATACCAGGACCCCTCGTACTACAGCCGTCGTCCATCGATCGCGATCCCTGCAGGCCAGGTGCTGCAGGTCGGCAGCGATGCCGCCGGCCGTGCGCTGGGGCTGCATCCACGATTAGGCGGCCTTTTGAACATCTTCAACGAGGGGCATCTTGCGCTCGTGCAGCGAACCGGATACGAAAACTCGAGTCGCTCGCACTTCGAGGCGGGCGACATCTGGGGAACCGCAAACCCGCAGTCGTACACCGGCTCTGGCTGGCTCGGACGTTATCTCGACACGTTGCCGCGACCCGTCGATGCCCTGGCCGCGTGGAACACCACCGGAGAAACACCGCGTGCGCTGCTTTCGGGAACGACTGGTGTGCCCGCGATTCCCAGCGCAAGCACGTACACGTTTGCGAGTCCGAACCGCGGTTCAGTGGCCTTGGAAGAGCGCAACGCAGCGCAAATCATGGCGTCGAACCCGGCAACTGGCAGGCCGCACCTTGCATTCGTGAACAGCACGAGCCGTGGGGCGATCGAGACCCTCGACCGGGTGGCGCAAGCGACGGCGTACACGCCCACCGTCCAGTATCCGAACAACGGTTTCGCGCTGGCGTTGCGAACTGTGGCGGGCGCCATCGTCAAGAACATTGGGTCACGCGTGTTCTGGGTGTCGACGGGCGGATACGACACACACGCACAGCAGGGCCAGGGTGGCGGTGGCGGCTACGCGAATCTGATGGGCACGCTGGGCGACGGCCTCTGGGCGTTTTACACCGACATCCGCAACCAGGGGTTCGCCAACGATACGACCGTGATCGTCTTCTCCGAGTTCGGCCGCCGCATTTCCGAGAACGGCAGCAACGGAACGGACCACGGCGCGGCGGGCGTGATGATGGCGCTCGGCGGGATGGTTCGCGGCGGGCTGCACGGCACCGCGGCGTCTCTGGCTCCCGGCAATCCGACGCTCGAAAACAACTCGGGCGACGTCCGCTACGAGACCGACTTCCGATCGGTTTACGCGAAATTGCTCGACCAGTGGCTCGGAACCAATTCGGTGCCGATACTCAATGGTGACTTCCGAGCCGGCGCGCCGGCAATTTTTTAGGAGCTGACGAGCGTGAATCGATTCTTCGTGATGACGACGTTGTTGTGGAGCCTGTCTGCTCCAGCGTTGGCCCAGTCTCCGGAGAACCCGGCGTCTACGCCGCCGACCACAACTCCTGCGATCACCTTCGGCATCCTCTCGTTCCTGCAGTACTCCGCGGAACTGCACGAAGAGGACGGATACAACGCGTTCGATGTCACCCGCGGATACTTCGACGTTCACGCCCGCCTGACCGATCGCATCCGCGCCCGGTTTACGCCCGACGTCCGTCCGACGACGGACGCGACGCTGGCGAACAACCTGGCGTTGCGCCTGGAATACGCGTATCTGGAAGCAGACGTGACTGACCACTCCTCCATCGTCTTCGGCATGCACGAGACGCCGTGGCTGACCTTCGAGGAATCCACCAATCGCTACCGTGTGCAGGGTCCGATGTTTGCCGAACGCGAGGGTCTCATTCCAGGGCCGAGTGATGTGGGCGCCAGTTTCTGGGCCCGAGGTGAGCGCGCCGAGTTCCACGTCGGCATCTACAACGGCGAGGGGTATGGGCGGGCCGAAGAGGATAAGTACAAGAGCGTGCAGGGACGTGCCACCGCGCGCGTCTATGCCGACGCCACGGCCGAGACGTCCGTCCACATATCGGGCTTCTATTCATACGGGTGGTACGCCAGAGACCGTCCGCGCAACGTGGGGATCGTCATGCTGAGTTACGAACAACCTCACGCAGTCGCCACCGCGCAATATCTGTCCGCCACCGACAACCCGTTCGTGGCCAGGGACGTCCAGCGCCGCGGCATGTCGTTCTTTGGCGAGGGGCGAAAGGGTCCGACGGGGTGGGCTGCAATCGGCCGTCTGGACTTGTTCGATCCTGACGCCTCCAACGACAGCGACTCGGAGCGCC
>Ga0126377_10003074_pt1 | contig 11688 bp, 11 predicted proteins | sample PanSoiMetPlot_22_FD_92647 | JGI IMG/M metagenome (GOLD analysis project Ga0126377, IMG submission 92647) | Tropical forest soil microbial communities from Panama - MetaG Plot_22 | ecosystem: Environmental > Terrestrial > Soil > Tropical forest > Bulk soil | place: Panama | collected 2016-02-17
CGCATGGTGCGTCCGGTTTCGACAGGGGGAAGGATTAAATGATCATCAACAACGAAAAAGACGTTACCCCTGCGGTGTTGAGCGAGTTACAGCGCGCGCCCAATGCGCGTTTCAGGGAGGTGATGTCGGCCTTCGTTTGCCATCTCCATGACTTCGCACGCGAGGTGAAACTGACCGAGGAGGAATTCCAGGCGGCCGTCGGCTATGTCATCGCGCTCGGCAAGCATACCAGTGAGATCCACAACGAAGCGGTGCTGATGTCGGGCTCGCTCGGTTTCTCGACCCTGATCTGCCTGCTCAACAACGGCGACAATGGACAGACCGAAACCGACGCCAACCTGCTCGGGCCGTTCTGGCGCATGAATTCGCCGGCGACGCCCAATGGTGGTTCGATCGTGCGTTCGCCGACGCCGGGCCCGGCGCTGTTCGTCAAGGCGTGGTTCCGCGACACCAAGGGGCAGCCGATCGCCGGTGTCGAAGTCGACATCTGGCAATCCTCGCCGGAAGGTTTTTACGAGAACCAGGATCCGGCTCAAGCCGACATGAACCTGCGCGGCACGTTCACCACCGACAAGGACGGCTATATCGGTTTCCGAAGCGTGAAGCCCGCCGGCTATCCCATTCCGATTGATGGGCCGGTGGGCGAACTGCTGCGCGCGCAGCGCCGGCACAACATGCGGCCGGCGCACCTGCATTTCCTTGCTCGCAAGGACGGCTTCAAGACGCTGATCTCGCAGGTCTACGTCAACGACGATGAGCATCTCGACAGCGACGTGCAGTTTGGCGTGACGCGCCATCTCATCGGCAACTACGTCAGCCACGAAAACGAGGCGGCGCCGGCGCGTGACGTCACAGGCCTGTGGTATTCGCTCGAACACACCTTCGTCATGGAAGGCGGCCAGGCCAAGCTGCCGAAGCCGCCGATCAGCGGCAAGGCGCGCGGCGAGCGACCGAAAATTCCGACGCTGACCTACTGACCGGACAACGCCACCGACCAGGGAGGATAACGTGATCTCGCGGAAATCGATCGCCGCCGGCCTTGCGGGCGGTGCACTTGCGGCATTGACGGCGGCGCACGCCGGCGCCCAGGACGTCGTCAAGGTCGGGCTCGTTCAATCGATGACCGGGCCGTTCAACACGGTGGGCAAGGCGACCGTCAACGGCGCCCGGCTCTACATGCAGCAGCACGGCGACGCGGTTGCCGGCAAAAAGATCGAGCTCATCGTCAAAGACGACGGCAGCGTGCCAGACGTCGGCAAGCGGCTCGCCCAGGAACTCATCGTCAACGACAAGATCGCGATCCTCGGCGGCGGCATCACGCCGTCGTCGTTGACCATCGCGCCGCTGGCGACCGAGGCTAAGATTCCGATGGTGGTCATGGTGTCGGGCGCCTCGATCACCACCGAGCGCTCACCCTATATCGTGCGCACCAGCTTCACGCTCGGCCAATCGTCGGCGATCATCGCCGATTGGGCGGTCAAGAACGGCGCCAAGAAGATCGTCACCATCGTCAACGACTGGGCGCCCGGCGTCGAAGCCGAAACAGCGTTCAAGAACGAAATCGTCAAAGGCGGTGCTCAGATCATCGAATCGGTGCGCGTTCCGCTCGCCAATCCCGACTTCGCGCCGTTTCTCCAGCGTGCCCGCGATCTTGGACCCGACACGCTGTTCGTCTATTTCCCCGGCAACCAGGCGGGGATTTTCGCCAAGCAGTTCCTTGAACGCGGTATGGACAAGTCGGGCATCCGCATCATCGGCCCGGGCGATCTGACCGACGACGACGAACTTCCGGGCATGACCGACGCCGTGCTCGGCATGGTGACGGCACACCACTATTCCGCGCTCCATGACTCGGCGCTCAACAAGGCCTACGTCGCGGCTTACGAAAAGGCCTACAACCGGCGTCCGAATTTCATTTCGCTCGGCGGTTACGACGGCATGCATCTGATCTACGAGGCGCTGAAGAAGACCGGGGGAAAGACCGACGGCGATTCCATGATCACGGCGATGAAGGGAATGAAATGGGAAAGCCCGCGCGGTCCGATGTCGATCGACCCGGAAACCCGCGACGTCGTGCACAACGAATATATTCGCAAAGTCGAGAAAGTGAATGGTCAGCTCTACAACGTCGAATTCGCGACCTTCGAGGCGGTCAAGGATCCGATGAAGGCGGCGAAGAAGTAAGGCGGTCGAGGCGCGTTACGCGCGGCAGCGATGGCGCGACCGCCGGCGACGTCGTCGGCGGCGCCATGAAGGGCATGGCATGGGAGAGCCGGCGCGGGCCGATCTCGATCGATCCGCAGACCCGCGACATCCGTCGGAACATCTATATCCGCAAGGTCGAGAACGCGGACGGCGAGCGTCACACCATTGCGTTCGCCGCCGCCGAGGCCGTCAAGGGCCCGCTCGAGGCCGCCGAGAGGTAACGCACACTATACCGCGATATTGTCGATCAGCCGTGTGTTGCCGAGCCGGGCCGCGACGAGAAGGCGGAGGGCGCGCGGCTTCGCTCCGCGATCGGAAGATTTTGGCTCCCGGCGGGGGGATGCGATCGGCTCCAGGGTGTCGGCGTCGCGCGCCTCGAGGTAATCGACAACGAAGCCTGCCTGCTCAATCGCCGCACGGCCGTCGGCCATGACCGGCGCGATCGGCTGTCCCGCCGCGATGCGCTCTGCGCATTGCGCGAGCACGCGATGGAGCGTCGGCGCGACCGCGCGCTCCTTCGGGGTGAGATAGACATTACGCGAGGACAAGGCGAGGCCGTCCTGTTCCCGTAGCGTGGGGGCACCGACGACCTTCACCCGCGTGTCGAGATCTCGTGCCATCCTGGTCACGACCTTGAGCTGCTGAAAATCCTTCTCGCCGAAGATCGCGATGTCGGGGCGGCATTGCAGGAAGAGTTTGGCGACCACCGTGGCAACGCCGGAAAAGAAATGCGGGCGGAACGCGTCCTCCAGCCCGACTTCGGCAGGTCCTTCCAGGGCGATGCGGGTGCAGAAACCTCGGCTGTACATGACGTCGACTGGCGGCGCCCACACGAGATCGATGCCGATCCTGGCGAGAGCATCGAGATCGGACCGCATTGTCCGCGGATAGGTATCGAAATCTTCGGTCGGCGCGAACTGCGTGGGATTGACGAAGATCGATACGATCACCCGGCGCGCGCGGCGGCGCGCCAGGCGCACCAGGGCGAGATGGCCGGCATGGAGTGCGCCCATGGTGGGAACCAAGGCGATCATTTCCTTTGCCCTGCGAAATCGGTCGACCGCGCGGTCGAGTGCCACGAGCGTGCGTATCACCCGGGGCCGACGCGCCATATCTGCTGCCTATAATCCGAATCCGCATTCCCGGGGGGGAACCTAACAGAGCTGTCGACATGCCGCCAACGCCGGTCGCGACATGCCGCACCGTGACGCCGACGCGAACCGGGCGTGCGCAGCGTCTCGTGGTTAATCATGACACCGTTGTCATTCACGAAAGGCTTGACCGGCGGCGGAAAGCGCATGAAGAATTGCATGGGCAGTGCACGGCGAATTTTGGTTAGGGGTGCCTATGAATCAGGCTGTATCGGCCCCGTCGTTGTCCGCCCATGTGGTTGTGCTGGGGAACGAAAAGGGCGGCTCGGGGAAGTCGACCACCTCGATGCACGTCGCCGTCGCTCTGATGAAGGCCGGCCAGCGGGTCGCAACGATCGACCTGGATTCCCGCCAGAAGAGCTTCACTCATTATATTGACCACCGCCGCGCCTGGTCGCGTCACGCCCACATCGATCTCGAACTGCCGGTCCATTTCGTCGTCGGGCGAGGCGAAAGTCTTCGGGTCGACGAGAACGAGGCCGCGGAGTTCGCCAGCTTTGCCGAAGCGGTGACCTCGATCGAACATTCGCACGATTTCGTGGTGGTCGATACGCCAGGCACGGATACTTACCTCACGCGGCTCGCCCATTCGATGGCCGACACCTTGATCACGCCGCTCAACGACAGCTTCCTCGACTTCGACGTTCTCGGCACTGTCGATCCGCAGACATTCACCCTGACCGGCACGAGCCATTATTCGGAAATGGTGCGTGAGGCGCGCCGCCAGCGCCGCTTGGTCGACGGGCGGATCACCGACTGGGTGGTGGTCCGCAACCGGCTCACCATGCTCGGCTCGCGCAACAAAAAGCTGGTGGGTGAAGGGCTAAGCGAACTGGGCACGCAGCTCGGCTTCCGTTTCGTTGACGGCTTTGCCGAGCGCGTCGTCTACCGCGAGTTCTTCCCGCGCGGTTTGACGGCGCTCGACAATCTCGACGAGGTGACGCTGGGAACGCGGCCGAGCATGTCGCACGTGACCGCTCGGCAGGAGGTCGAAGCACTGTTGGCAGCGCTCCGGCTGCCGATCGACGAGCGAGGACGCCGCCGCGCCGCGGCCCGCGCCGAATGGTCCAATGCGGCGACCAAGCCACTCGAATTGCACGACGTTTTTGGCGACTGACCGACCGTCAAAGCAGCATATTGGGACCTTTGCCGGTTGCCCCCGCGGCGCTGGAGGCCATTGCGCGGCGCCGCCGGCACAGCCACCTTATGGCTGAGCAGGGACCAACGGAATCGCACGATCCCATGGCGGAAGATCGCTCCGATCGCGCTCCGGCGCCGGCTGATTCCCGAAAGGAACCGGCCGCCGGTGCCTCGCGTGCCGAAATCGACGCCTTTCTTGCCAAGGTGAAGGGTCTGGCGCCCTCGACCGAGCCCGGCAAGCGTGGCCGGCTGATCTTTGCACTCGACGCCACCATGAGCCGCCAGCCGACATGGGATACCGCTTGCCGGCTGCAGGCCGACATGTTCAATGAAGCCGCCGCGATTGGCGGCCTCGACGTCCAGCTCGTCTATTTCCGTGGACTGACCGAGTGCCGGGCCTCACCCTGGGCGGGCGACGCACGCCGTCTCGCCGGACTGATGGAGCGGATCGATTGCCGCGGCGGCCACACTCAGATCGGCAAGATCCTCGCGCACGCGCGGCGGGAGAATGAGAGATCCAAGATCCAGGCGCTGGTCTATGTGGGCGACGCCATGGAGGAGGCGATCGACGATCTGTGCGCCAAGGCCGGGGAGCTCGGCCTCCTCGGAATCAAGGCCTTTGTCTTCCAGGAAGGCGGCGACCCCATCGCCGAGCAGGCATTTCGCGAGATTGCCCGTCTGTCGCACGGCGCCTATTGCCGTTTCAATCCCGGCGCGGCGCATGAGCTCGGCGAACTGTTGCGCGCGGCCGCCGCCTATGCGGCCGGCGGCATGAAGGCGCTGGACGATCTCTCGCGCCGCCGCAATACAGGTGCGGTGAGGCTCCTCGAGCAGCTGAGATAGCGATGGCGACCCTTTTCATCGGCATTGCCGTGCTGGTCATCCTGTGGTGGGTGCTCAAGCTGTTCACCAAGGCCAACGTCCAAGGCTTGGCACAGGGATTGAAGCTCGCGGGCGGGGCGGTGGCGCTCGGCGGCGCCGCCTTTCTCGCCGCGCGCGGGCAATTCTTCGCAGCGGTTCCGCTCGGCGTGACGGGGCTTGGTTTGCTCGGCTGGCTGCCGTTCGGGCCGGCCGGCTTCGGACCGCGCACCCAGAAGAGCAGCGGGCAGATATCGCGCGTGCGCTCGGCTTTCTTCGAGATGGAGCTCGATCACGATACCGGGGCGATGCGCGGTCGGGTCGTCGCTGGGCGTCATCAAGGCTCGCCGCTCGAAGCGCTCGAGATCGACACGCTGGTCGACCTGCTGACGCAGATCGACGACGAAAGCCGCGGGTTACTTCTGGCCTATCTTGACCGCCGGGATCCCAGCTGGCGTGAACACACGCAAGACGGTATGGCGGCGAGGGAGGGCGGTCCGTGGCGTTCCGGCAAAATGACGGAGCAGGAGGCCTATCAAATCCTTGGCCTTGAGGCGGGGGCGAGTGCGGAGGAGGTCGGACGTGCTCATCGCACGCTCATGAAGAAACTCCATCCCGACCAAGGGGGGTCGACGTACCTCGCGGCCCGCGTCAATGAGGCCAAGGAAATCCTTCTTCGTCGCCATCGGTGACTCCGTACTCAACACAACACTCACGCAACCATTCGACATTGACGCGAATTCGCGGCGCTCCCTCGCCGTTGCTTCGTAGATCGCCATGTGTTCAGTTCTTTAGCGCCATGCAAGCGATCTCGTTGCGCTTGAGCTGCTTGCAGGCCGCTTCCGCCGCATCCTTGTCGAACCCGGCGAAGCGCGCGCGATAATAGGTCTTCTCGCCTTTCGTTACGCGCTCGGTATAGGGGTCGGCGCGGGCAAGCATGGTCTTGGCCTTGCTCTGTGCCGCGCTGAGGTGCTGTTTGGCCTCGTCTTCTGCCTCATAGGCGCCGATTTGAATGGCCCAGCCGCCACGCGCGTTGCTCGGGCGCGACGTGGATGCAGCTGGCTGTTCCGGCGTCCTTGATGTCGAGACAGCGATATCGTCATGCGTTGTCGCGACGAGCTGCGCCGGCAGCACGCCGAGCGTGCCGGGCTTGGCCGGGGGCGGGGCGGCGGACGGCGCGTCCGGCGTGCCCACGGATGCGGCAATCACTTGATCAATCGTCGTCGGCGCCGCCGGGGTCGCCGGCGCAGAGCCGGTGCCGGCGGCATGCACGGTGCCGGGCTTGACCGTCACGGTCTTCACCAGCACCGGCTTGAGCGGATCATTCGAGCCCGGTGCCGGGCGTGCGCCCGGAACGGTCGAAGTCGAGACGCTATCGACGCGCTTGGCCATCGCCTGCGACGTGAGCACCGGGCCGGCGGTGGCCACCTCGACGGTGGCCGGCTTGTTGGGCGCGCTGGACTGATCGCCGGCTTCGCCGATCGCGGTCGTGGTGCGTTGCGTCGCGGCTCCTGCGATCTTGGCCTCGATCAGCTGGCGCATGGTGGCATCGCGCGAACTTGCCGATCGGCCGCCGAGCACGACAGCGATGAGATAGCGGCCGCCGCGATGCACCGATGCCACCAGATTGAACCCCGACGCCTGGGTATAGCCGGTCTTGATGCCGTCGACACCCTCGACCCGGCCGAGCAGGCGATTGTGGTTGCGCATGGCGTTGCCGCGGTAGCGGAACGAGGACGTCGCGAAATATTTATAGTAATGCGGGAAGCGCTCCTGGACGGCACGACCGAGCAGCGCCTGCTCGCGCGCGGTGGTCACCTGCTCGTCGTCGGGCAGCCCCGAGGCATTCTTGTAGACGGTGCGGCTCATGCCGAGCGCCCGCGCCTTCTTGGTCATCAGCGTTGCGAAACTGTCCTCGTCGCCAGCGATCGCTTCGGCGATCACGACCGCCGCGTCGTTGGCCGACTTGGTGACGAGAGCCTTGATCGCGTCCTCGACCTCGATGGTCTGGCCCGGCTTCAACCCGAGCTTGGTCGGCGCCTGCGAGGAGGCGCGCTCGGTCACATCCATTGCCGTGTCGAGCTTCATCTTGCCGGCCTCGAGGCGCTCGAACAGGAGATAGAGCGTCATGATCTTGGTGAGCGATGCCGGATGACGCAGGCTGTCCACATTCGATCCGTGCAACACCTTGCCGGAATTGCCGTCGACGACGATAGCCGCCGACGGCGGGCTGTAGCTGCTTTTGGCGGTTTGGCTCTTGGTGGTTTGACTCTTGGCGGACTGACGGTACTTGCGCCGCGCTTCGGCGCTGTCGGTCGAGATTGCGAGGATCGTCACCGCTGCCGTCAGCAGCAAAATGGCCCAACGGTATCCCGTTGAGACGCCCCTACTGATATGGACCATGGTCCCCACCCGTCGATCCGCCCGGCGCGTCGCGCCCGGCGTTCCCGATGTCTCTATCTCTTTCGTTCACGGAATTTTGCCGATTCCGTGAAACGCTCACCCCGGCGTGCGTTCAACAGGTGCCGTGGGTTGCACGTCAACTGAATCACGCTCGCCGCATTGTTCGTCCATACACCACGAGATCCGGCCCCGAGCAATCCTGCCCTCGCCGAGCCTCGCCGCCACAGAGCGGTCAGCAAAAAGTGGCAACCGGTTTTGCCTCCGACCGCGCTCTAACTCAATGATTTTGCGCACAATCGGACGGCTGCCCGGATTCCACTCAGCCTGAGAGCGCGCTGTCATCGTCGACCACCGTAAAATGGCGCCATTGCCAAAGGGTTAACCGGCCGTTGCCGAGGCCGGCATTATGGCAGGTTGATATTGCAACGCAAAATGAATGTTGACTTTTTGTGCAGTGCGATATAAATAACGTCAAGATCGTGGCGTCGTAGAATCGTGCGATCGAGGTGGAAGGACGCTCAAGCGGCGACGAGCCGGAAGGGGACGAAACATGCTGAAGAATTTTGACGACGTGCAGAAGGTCGGGAAAGAGAATATGGACGTGGCGATGAAGTCGTTCGGCGCGGTATCGAAGGGTTTCCAAGCGATTGCGACCGAGGTCGCGGACTATTCCAAGAAGTCGTTCGAGGATAGCACCGCGGCCATGGAGAGGCTCATGGGTGCGAAGACGCTAGAGAAAGCCGTCGAGGTGCAAAGCGACTACGTGCGGAGCGCGTACGAGGGCTTTGTCGCCGAAGCGACCAAGATCGGCGAGCTCTATGCCGACCTCGCCAAGGAATCCTACAAGCCGTTCGAAGGCATGATGGGGAAGATGTCGTCGTCGGCGTAACCGGTCGACGCGAGCCCGAGCGAAGCCCGGCCCAAAGGCCGGGCTTTTTTTGTTGGGTCATGGTTCGCCGGACAATCAAGGCTGATGGGCATCCGCGTGTATCGAGCGGAACTAAGAAAGCGTTAATCCCATCATGTTCTAATGACGCTGTTTCATGATCGGCAGCCATCATGCCAGAGCATCGCAAGGAACCTCGTCACAGGACACTCAAGGCGGCGCGCATCGCCTTCAGCGACCACCGCTCGGTCATCGATTGTCTCGTGCGCAATCTGTCGGATCACGGGGCTTGCCTGAATATCGAAACGACCTTGGGGATTCCCGACTCTTTCGATCTCATCCTCGCGGACGACCGGTCGGTACGCGCCTGTCGCGTCATGTGGCGCAACGATAAGCAGATCGGCGTCGAGTTCCACTAGACGAGAGCATTTCCGGAAAAACGCCTGCCCCGGACTTGATACGGGGTGGATGCCGCTTCGCCGACCAGGCGTGCGGGTCGCGTCCTGCGATTGACGTGACACGTCGGTGAGGGCGGGGCACCATCACTTGGCGACGCGCAGCTTGGTCAGCGACATTCCGATCTGATTGAACGTCGTCACCACTTGGTCGCCATCGGTCAGATGGTAGAACTTGTCGCCCTTTGGTTCGGTCTCGAACGGGCTCGGGCAACTCTTCAGCATTGTCGACAGCGGGTCGCCGCCGGTATTGACCTGCACGGTGTAGAGCACGATGCCGGCGTTCTTGACGTTGTCGCATGCGATCTTGGTGCGATCGTCAATCGTGGTCTGGTTGGTGCTCCAGCGGTTCTGCGTGTTCAAGCCGTCGGTCAGCAGGATAATGATCCTGGTCGTGGGGATGCCGTCGTTGATGATCGGCGGGGCATTGAGCGGCGCGGTTTCGCTCAACGACTGCCACGCCCACTGCAGCCCGACGGTCTGATTGGTATTGCCGTCCGGGAACATGGCGTCGACCTTCTTGGTCAGGTCGCCCCAATTGTAGGTGAGCGGCAGCAACGCCGACGGGCAATTGGCGTATTGTTCGGCCATGAACAGCGAGGCCGGATCAGCCGGATTCGGTGCGGCGTTGTTGACGTCGTAGTCATTGGGGGAGGACCCCGGCGACGCTTCGGGGCCGCGGTCCTTCACGCAGCCGTTCCAGCTCGTGTGATCGCTGGTGGCGGTCCACTTGCCTTTGTGGCTGAGGCAGCTGCTTTTGGTCGTGTAGCTGCTCTTGCTGCAGCTGCCGAAATCGGTCCAGTCGACCCAGTCGGCGTTATAGTTTTTGCTGTCGACGTTGACGTCGCGGCCGAAGGGAATGATCGACACGTAGACGTCACCGTCCTTCGCGGCCGCGTTCTTCAGCGAATTGAGGAGGCCGTAGGTGGCCTTCTTAAGCGCGTCCATCTTGCCGTCGTCCTTCATCGAGCCCGTGTTGTCGAGCGCGAGTGCGACGCGCAAGCGGGTATTGCCCCACCTGACCTTCGCTTCGGTGCCGACGGTCATCTGCGACAGCCCGACGAGCTTCATGAAATCGGACTTGACGACCGCATTGGCCGAAAGGGTCAGCTGCGAGCCGCCGTCGGTGGTGTAGCGGGGCGTATTGATCGTGACGCTCGCGGCATTGTGCGGGTTGAAGAGCGCGAAGAAATAGTCGTGTGCCTTCTGCTCGAGCTGGGCCTGGGTGAGACCGGCCGCCTCCTTCGACAGCGCGAGCGCCGCCGCGTCGAGCGCGGCCTGGATCTGGACGCGCACCGCATTGGCGCGGCTGTAGTCCACCGCCGCGCCGATAAAGCCAGCGATCGGCAGGACGGCGACGGTGAAGATGACCGCGACGTTGCCGTCGCGGCTCGAGGCAAACGCCTTCCATCGGGCGCGCAACATCTGCAGGAGATTGCTCGGACGCATGGCGACTCACCATTTCGTTCGCGGGTCCATCGCTTGTCGGGAGCTTTACCGAGGTCTCTAAAAACCGAGTAAAATCGACTGAGGAAACATCGGCGCTTTGTAGCGATCGATGCGCTGTCGTCGTCGCGCGCGAAACGGCGTAAACGCGCTGACAATGCATTCGTTAAACTTGTCATCGTCGTCATCGTCGTGGCCCCGTTCGCCGGATCGGGGCGCGAGCCTTAAGAAAAAAGCCCGGCCGAGAGGGCTGGGCTTGACGATTCAGGCAAAAGGTCGAGAGCGCCGGGCGCCACCCCGGGTCGTCATTTGGCGATGCGCAACTTCGACAATTGCGTTCCGATCTGGTCGAACGTCGTCACCACCTGGTCGGCCTTGGTCAAGTGGAAGAACTTGGGTCCCTTCGGCTCGTCGGTGTCCTTGCTGGGGCAATTCTGCAACATGGTGGACAACGGGTCACCGCCGGTGTTGACCTGCACGGTATAGAGCACCACGTCCTTCTTGGCGTTCTCGCACGCGAGCTTGGTGCGAGCGTCGATCGTGCTCTGGGTGCTGCTCCAGCGGTTCTGCGTGTTCAACCCGTCGGTCAAGAGGATGATGATCTTCCGCGTCGGGATGCCGTCGTTGACGATCGCCGGCGGGTTGAATGGGTTGCCGTCGGTCAGCGACTGCCATGCCCATTGCAGCCCGATGGTCTGGTTGGTGTTGCCCGCGGGGGTCATGTTCGTGACCTTGGTCTTGAGGTCATCCCACTTGTAGGTGAGCGGCAGCAGCGGGACCGAGCACGAGCCGTACTGCTCGGCCATGAACAGCGAACTGGTATGGGCCGCCGTCGGCGTCGCGTTATTGGCGTCGTAGTCCTTGGGGCTGTCACCCGGTTTGCTGCTCGGCCCGCGATCCTTCACGCAGCCGTTCCACTTCGAATGGTCGATCGTCCATACCCATTTGTGGCTGCCATTGACGATCGTGTCCACGAAGCTGCCGCCGCATGCGGTTGCGGCCGCGGTCCGCTGCGAAGACCTCGAAGAGTCGTAATTATCGGCGCAGTCTTTGCTCCATTGATCCCAATCCGTCCAATTGATCCAGCTCTCAGCATAGTTCTTGGGATCGGCATTGACGTCGCGGCTGAACGGAATAATCGACA
>Ga0126377_10003075_pt1 | contig 11685 bp, 7 predicted proteins | sample PanSoiMetPlot_22_FD_92647 | JGI IMG/M metagenome (GOLD analysis project Ga0126377, IMG submission 92647) | Tropical forest soil microbial communities from Panama - MetaG Plot_22 | ecosystem: Environmental > Terrestrial > Soil > Tropical forest > Bulk soil | place: Panama | collected 2016-02-17
CGTGCGGTGCGCCGCCTCGCCGAGGCGCGCGTCACGCTGATCGGACTCGCCGCGCTCGGTGAGGAAGCCGCGCCGGTGTTCGACCGCGCGATGGCGGCGCGCCTTGCCGACGCCGGCATGGCGATTGCCGCTCTGACGCCCGATCGCTTCGCCGAATGGCTGAATGGAGTGATGAAATGAGCGCCTCGCCGCTGCGGGCCCATTTTGCGGGATTGAGCAATGCCGCGCTCGAGGCGCTGGCATCGCGAGGACTGGTGCGCCGGGCTTTGGCCGATGTCGGCGCGGGAAAGGTCGAGATCAAGAGCGAAGAGCCGCAAGCAGCGGAATTCTTGGTCGACGGCGAAACAGTGCATGTGAGCGCGGACGGAATCCGCAGAAGCACCTGCACGTGTCCGGCGCCGGGAGTGTGCCGGCACAAATTGGCTGCTGCGATTCATTTGCGCGACGCTGCTAAGGCGCGCGACACCCAATCGAGCGCTGCGCCGGCGAATTGGAAAGAGGTGTTCGGCGCGATCACGCCCGCAGAGATCGCGCGCTTTGCCGGGAAGAGCGGTTGGGAAAAGGCTCTTGAGCGCGCGCAGGCTAGCGAGGCGGTTTCGATCACCGACGAGGGCGCCACATTGGCGGTCAATTTCGGCGCCGCCGAGCAGCCGGTGGTCTTCCTCCCAACTGGAGGCCTGAAGGCGGCGATCTCCAAAGTGCCGGCGGCGACGCGCAAAGTCGCCATTGCTGCAGCCGCGTTGGCAGTGCGCCGCTCCTTCGAGCTGCCCGAGCCCGAACAACGCGAGGCGCCGGAGCCTGTCGCGTCTGACGAACCGAATGTGCAGATCTTGGCGACGGTGAAGGATTTCCTGGAACGCACTTATTCCACGGCGCTCGCGGTTGCGCCGATCGCTTTGGAGGATGAGGCGCGGCGCCTGTCGCTCGGCGGACGTGTTGAAGCCTTGCCGCGATTGTCGGGGCTGTTACGACGCATCGCTACGGGCCTTGCCGCGCTCAGGCGGCGCGAGGCCGACGCCGATTCCGACGCAGTTCTCGCCGCCGTCGCCGAAGCCTATGCCGTCTGCGTAGCGCTTGAATCAGCTCCCGCCGGTCCGGCGCGGGCCAACATCGCGGGCCAAGTGCGACAGGAATACTCCGAGGCGGAGGAAGCAGAGCTGTTCGGTCTCGGAGCGCGATTGTGGGAAACCGCCACTGGAGCGCGCGGAGTAACGACGCATTTTTACGGAGCGGGCAGCGGCCAGACTTATTCCGTCACGCTGGCGCGCCCCGACGGAAGCGACATCGCGTTCAATCCCGCTGCTGCGTTCCGCTCAACGGCGATCTGGGGACATCCAATGGTTCGGCTGTGCGCTGCACAGTTAAAGCCGCCGAATCTGAAAGCATCGGCTGCCGGCAGGCTGTCGACCTCATCGTCGACGCAAGCCGAAACCGTCCAATGCTCTCCCGCGCGCGACATCGTTCTCAATTGGGCATGCGTGTTCGACGATTGGGTGCGCCTCGAAGCTCGCCTTCAATCGCTGTTCACCCCGAGACTCGCAGTCGAGCGCCGGGCCGACGTTCCAGTTGTGCTGATATTCTCGCGCTATGCCACGGCCCAATTCGACGAATTGACCCAATCCCTGACATGGCCCCTGGCCGACACAGCGGGGCGCTGGATCGGCCTGTCGCTGGATTATGAGGGCGCCGAGCGTGCCCGCATCGTTGCACTGGAGCGGGCAATTGCCACGCAGCGGTTTTGGGCCGTGCTCGCGCTTGCGACGGAAGACGACGGCCGCATCGATCTTCACCCCTACGCACTCTGGGGATCCGCTCAGTCCTTGCTCGACTTTTCGAATGAGTCGACGGGCGACCTCATGTCGCTTCTCCAGCGTCTTCGTTTTGGCGGGCGGCCACGCTCGGGTCCCCAGGCGGTGGTCGCAGGCGGCTCTGCAAGCGACGTGCTGCTCGAGCGCGCCTGGCGCGCGCTGCTCAAGCGCGCCGAAGTCGGCGCGAGCGTCGCGGTGGAGAATTTCGCGAGCGAAGCGGGCAAGCTGGCTGCGGCTTTGGAAGCGGCTGGCCTCTCGGCCGTGGCCCGACAATTCCGGCGGATCGCCGCCGGATCAGGCCCTGCCGCCGGCTCCGCGATACGCGCGGCCTATGCGGTTTTCGCAGCGCGGCGAGCGCGGGCGCAATTGGCCTGGATGCGTTGAGCGGATCGTCTGCCGCCAGGGCTTCGTGCCCGCTTGACTCGACTAGCCCGGCTGCTGGCGGTCGACGATATTCTGCGGATTGAGCGATAGGTCTCTCGTCCTGACTCCGTTTCCGCCGGCGAAGCCCACGGAACTGCCGTCGAGAATGAGTTCGACGGCTCCTGCGTCCTGAGTCGTCAGCTTCAATCCGACGAGGTTCGGAACGCGGTAAGTATCGCCGGGAAAAAGAGCGCGATCGAGAAACTTCCGATTGCGGACGCCTTGCACCGCGATATAGGTCGGGCGGTGCACACGCAAGGTAATGCGCGAATCCTTGTTGTGAAGCCCGTAGCGTCGTCCCTTCGGCAATGACGCCTGAATGATCCGTGCGGGCTCGGCCGGCACTGCGACGACCGGAACTGGGGCGACCTCAATCGGTGCGGGAAGCGGCGGCGCGGGAGGCGAGCCGCGCACCGTCTGCTGAACGACGGGCACCGTCTGCTCAACGGTCTCTCGCGGCGGTTCGGCAGCGACGGGTGCCGGCTGCTCGATGATCGCAGGCGGCGGCACAGGAACCGGTGCCTGCATGAGCCCCGCGGCGGCCACCAGCCGTGGCGGCACAGGACCTACGGCTTGCTGCCCCGCAGTCGAGAAAGCGTAATAGCTTGAATAGATCAGCGCCGCGAACAGAAGTCCCACGATGGCAAGACCGCCCTGCGCAAATTTGCGTTCGTGCCGGGATAGGACCTCGATGACGGCCTGCGATAATTTCCGCGCCGGCTGACGCAACCGATCCTTGGCGGGCTTCGGCAATCTCGGCTCGGGCTGTGGCACCAGCTCGATGACGGGCTCACGCAATTTGAGCGTGGGCTCAAGCAACAAAACGGCGGCAGGTTCCGGGAGCTTCCGCTCACGGTGCGCCGACAGATCGATCGGTTCAGGCGATTTGTGCTCCGGCTGAGGCAACGGATCGACCGGGGGCTCCGGGGCATAGCGTTCGGCGATCTCGGCCTTGAATCGATCGACGAAATCTTCGGCCTTCAGGCCTAGATAGGCCGCATAGCTGCGCACGTAACCGATCGCATAGACGCGGTCGGGCAAGTCTTCGAAGCGGCCGTCCTCAAGGGCACTCAGATATTCGGGGCGAATTTTGAGCACGCGCCAGACGTCGAACAGCTCCTTGCCTCTGCGCTGACGTGCCTTGCATAGATCTTGCCCTACGCTTGCCACTACACTTTCTACCAGACCCATCACCACCTCCACGCGCGGGCCTGCTTTGGTTTGGAATGCCGCGTAGGCTCAGCTCGCCGCGAAGGGTATCCTTCGCGGGCGCACGCAGTTGCTGAGCCCGGTCGGCAAATAGGTCCCGCAGATGCTCATTGGATGAATTCGAGCGCTCGCGAGTTTGCATCGCCGATAGGCCACGGCGCACCGCGCGCCCCGGCGTCACTGAAGCTTGGCCATTTGAGAAAGGCATGGCCCCCTGCTCGCTGCTCGAACTCAAAAAGCTGAACCTTGACGGCTGAATAGATGCTGAACAAGCCGTTAATCAGAAAATTTCAAAGGGAGGGAAATGGCAAAAAATCGCAAGTCGGGCGCATGTCAAAAAATCGCAAAACCCGCCCCAAATGCGGGCTAGAAATCGGGCTTTTCCGCGTGCAGAACACGGCCTGAATCGTAGCTCGAATAGATCCCGTTGTTCTCGGCGCAGACCACTTCCTGCCATGCGCCGAGCAGCGGCCTGTAGGTTACGCGGGCCGACCAAGGCGTGGTGAAGGCGCCCTTATCGTCCACCGTGAATTCGATTTGCAGCCCACTTTTCGTCAAGTCGGGATCGATTTCATTGCCCCATGGGGTTCGCGCATTGGGTACGGTTTTGCTCGCCGCTTCGCCGCCGATCAGGCGATAGCGCTCGATGAGATGCAGCGCCTCGCTGTGCGGCGTGCCGAAAATGTCGACCATCGAGAGCGGTCCGGTCTTCACCCCGACCGTGTCCACGACAAGCGTATCGCCTTCATAATGACCGATGGAGTCGCCATGCCAGGACGGCGTCAGGTGCGCCGGATGCGATGAGTTGAGGCGAATGCGGCGAAACTGATGGTCGTAGATATAGAGGATCAGAACCTGATCCTTCTGTTGAATGATCTGCACCTCGAATTCCACCGCGAGAAGGAACGGCGGTGGTTCTGGACGGCATTGGTTTCGTGGATCGGGAAAATTGATTCCCGCGAGCTGAGCATCGCCGCGCTGCTTGACGATTTCCGCCGATTGCGGAGTCAATATCGGATTGGTGTAGTCCCCCACGCGTTCAATCGTGTCGGCAAAACGCGAGATGTTGGTGACCGGGCCCGGCCCCGACAACGGCGGCTCGAAACGGAACAGACCGCTGCGTCCCCATTGTCCGGTGAGATTTGGGATCGCTGCGTCAGCGGCCAGCGCCGGGCATGACAGTGCGGCGGCACATGCCGCGCCGACGAGCAATGGCACGCAGTATCGTCCAAACCTCCTCACCGTTGCTGCCCCTGCGATGTTCGAGTTGAAAAGCTCCAGCGAATGGCGTGTTTAACCGCGACGATAACACTGCGGGTGAGAGCCGCTAAGGGACTGTGTCGATGAAAACAGTCGGGATTTTGCCGCTTCAGCGCGGACCTGGGGACCTTAACCTGACCCGAGGGCCAACATTCAGCGGGGCGCCGATAAGCGAAACTGGCTTGGAGCTGTTCTCTTGCTATGATGGCCAACCGACCTAACGATCGAGGACGACCGATGAAACGTAAGGCCCTCATGACCACCGCAGTAATCCTGCTCGCCGCCACAGCCCAAGCCATCGCGCAGGCGGACAAGCAGGCAGCCCCGGATTGGATCACGGCGTCGAACCAGCCCTGCAAGATCTGGAATCCGCAGCCGCAGCCGAATGAATCGGTGACGTGGTCGGGCGGGTGCAAGGACGGCTTTGCAACGGGGCAAGGCGTGTTGCGCTGGACCGAAAACGGCAAGCCCGATGTGCAATACGAGGGTGTGTATGCAAACGGCAAGCGCAACGGCCATGGGGTCCTGATCACTCCGGACGGGAAACGCATTGAGGGCGTGTGGGTGAACGATGAGCTGGTTCCCCCGGATGATCGCGGCGCAATCTGATATCGCTTGACGTTCGCACTCGCACAATAGTTGCAAGCAGCGGCGCTGCTTCAATGCCAAGCGCTTCTGTGCCATACACATTAGAACACTAAGTACGCTGTCGGGAAGAAACGTGCGGGGGATAGTGGGGCTGAGCGCACAGCGCGCCTCGGCGATATTCGTCTCTGTTTGGCTGCTCGCGTGCGGCCTTGCGCTTGCTCAGGCGCAGGCGGCATCAGCGCCAGCATCGGGGTTCGTCCGTCCGAGCGTCACAGCGGTCCGCATCGAGCCATCCGAAGCTCCAACGATCGATGGCGACTTGTCCGATCCGGTATGGGAAAAAGCGGCGGTCCTCGATCAGTTCATTCAGAAGAATCCGAATCCGGGAGAACCGGCGACCGAGAAGACCATCGTTCGGATTCTATACGACGAAAACAATCTCTATTTCGGCGTCTACAATTACGACAGCAACCCCGATGCCATCATCGCACGTTCGATGTCGCGCGACGGACCGCTCTATACGACCGACTCCTTCGTCATCCAGCTCGATCCTCTGCAAACCCGACACAACGCACAGAGTTTCGAAGTCGGCGCGTCGGGCGGACGCGTGGACGAGGTCGAGCAAAACAACACGCAAGAGATAGACCAGTGGAACGCGATCTGGATCGCTCGCGTGAAGCGCGTGCCCGACGGCTGGACCGCGGAAGTGTCGATCCCCTTCCGCAGCCTGTCCTATGATCCGACGAAGCCCAATTGGGGTTTCGATTTCCGGCGGCGCATCTACCACAAGAACGAACAGGTCTATTGGTCCGGCTGGAATCCCACTCTCGAGTTCACAAACTTGAGCCAGAATGGCGATCTCCTCGGCATCCACGACACCAGGCGCGGCATCGGTCTCGATGTTCAGGTTTATGGCCGGCTGCAAGCCAAACACGATTGGAGCAAGCCCGGCGACGGCGCGGGCATAACCTTCACCGGCGGCGGCAACGCTTTCTACAAAATCGTGCCCGGCTTGACCGACACGCTGACGGTGAATCCGGATTTTTCCGATGCGCCGCTGGACGTGCGGCAAGTCAACACGACGCGCTTCTCGCTGTTTACGCCCGAGACGCGCGACTTCTTCCTCCAAGATGTGGCGCAGTTCGAATTCGGCGGCCGCAATTTCGGGCGCAACTCGCAAGACCGCACGAACAACAACGCCCGGCCCTTCTTCTCGCGCAACATCGGTCTTTCGAGCGGAGTGCCGGTCAGCCTCATCGTCGGCGACAAGCTGTCAGGAAGCTATGCCGGCTTTGACATCGGCGCGCTCGCCGTGCTGACCGACAAGACTCCTACCTCAAATGGCCAAGTGCTGTCGGTCGTGCGGGTCACGCATCCGATTTTCTCAGAATCCAAGGTCGGATTCGTGTTCACCAATGGCGATCCGACCGGACTCAGCCGCAACACGCTTGTCGGCGGCGACTTTCAATATTTGAACTCGCATTTGTTCGGCGGCAACGATGTGATCCAGGCGGACGGCTACTATGAACGCAGCTCCTCCAACAAAAACGGAGACGATGATTCATTTGCCTTCTCGTTGAATTTCCCCAACGAACCGTGGCGCGCGGACATCGTGGCGAAGCAAGTGGGCAAGAACTTCACGCCGGCGCTCGGCTTCATCAACCGCACCGACATGCGCCAATACCAGGGGACGGTCGCGCACCTCGACCGCTATCGCGGGACCTATCTCAATCAGTTCGAAGTCGGGACCGATTATTTCTTCGTCACCGACCTCCACGACCGGCTCGAGTCGCGCGAGAACGACATCTATGTGCGCGCCCAATCGAGAATCGGCGACGAGATCATGGGAAAGGTGCTGAGTGATTTCGAGATGGTGCCGGTGCCGGCTGACCCGACAAAGCCGTTCAAGATCGCGGGCAAGGTGCCGGTCCTTCCGGGAAAATACGACTGGTACAATTTCGATGTGCGGCTGCGCACCTTCAACGGGCGGCGGCTGTCGGTCTCAGAAGAGATCATCTGCTGCAGCTTCTACAATGGCGATTCCTTTCACAGCATTCTCACGGTTACCTACCGCCCCAACGCGTACTTCGAATTCGTGCCCACTTGGGACGCAAACCTGATTCATCTGCCGACCGGCGATGTTGATATCCACCTGTTCTCGGTGGACTCGGTGGTGAACTTCACGCCGGACATGCAGCTCGCGCTGCAGGTGCAATTCGACAACATCAGCAAGGGATTCGGCTTTTCGGCGCGCTACCGCTGGGAATATCAGCCGGGCAACGAGATCTTCGTCGGGCTTGGCCAGGCGGCGATCATTCAGAACAACCAGCTCATCGCCCAGACCTCGCTGCTGACGATTCGTCTCGGCCACACCTTCCGGTTTTGAACGCGTCCGTCGATCACAGGCCCCGCTTCCGCGGAACGCTGGACTACTGAACGGGAACGACGCGGCGCCGCCCGCTGATCCAGGCGCTGAATTTACCGAGATAAACGTACAGCACGGGAGTGATGTAGAGCGTCAGCGCCTGCGACACGAGAAGTCCTCCCACCACCGCAATGCCGAGCGGCTTGCGGCCTTCGCCGCTGGCACCCAATCCGATCGCGATCGGTAACGTTCCAAACAGAGCCGCCATCGACGTCATCATGATCGGCCTGAAGCGGATGACGGCCGCCTGAACAATCGCGGTTTGCGGGTCCGCGCCCTCGCCCCGTTCTCGAGCCAGCGCGAAATCGATCATCATGATCGCGTTCTTCTTCACCAGCCCGACGAGCATGATGATTCCGACAAACGCGTACAGCGTGAGCGGATAGTGAAACAGCCAAAGCGTGAGCAACGCGCCCGCGCAAGCCGCCGGCAGGCCGGAAAGGATCGTTAAGGGATGGATGAAGCTTTCATAAAGCATCCCCAGCACGATGTAGACGGTCAGAATGCCGCCGATGAGGAGGAAGGCCATACCGCTCATCGTATCCTGGAACGCCTTGGCGGTACCTTGGAAGCTGCCGTGTTCCGATGCAGGCAGCCCAATATCGCGCGCGACCCTTTCGATCTCGTTCACGGCATCACCGAGCGCCACATCGGGCGGCAGGTTGAAGGACAGCGTCACGGCCGCAAGTTGGCCGAGATGGTTGACCGACAGAGGCTGTATCCCGCGCGTCACGTTGACGACCGAAAGCAGCGGCACCAGAGCGCCGGTGTTGCCGGTAATGGTCTCCGTGCGCGAGGTCGTAAGATAGAGCCGGCTGAGCGAGTCGATGTCCCTCTGATATTCCGGAAGAAGCTCGAGGACGACCCAGTACTGGTCCGAGGCGGTGTAGATCGGGGTTATATCCTGTCCGCCGAAGGCAGCGCCCAATGCGGTCTCGATCTGATTCGCCGTAATGCCCAGCGACGCCGCCCGCTCACGATCGATCTCCACATTCGTGGAGGGCGTCGACAGATCAAGGTCCGAGTTGACGTCGATGAGAAGCGGATCCTTTTGCAGCGCCTCCAAGAGCTTCTGAGAGCTTGAATAGAGCTCCTTCAGATCGATGTCCTGCATCGTATATTGGTAGAGCGAACGGCTGGCAAAGCCGCCGATTCGGATCGGCGGACGATTCTGCATCACTACGTTGATGCCGGGAATGCGCTGGAACTTCTGGCGCAACTCGGCGATGACCTGATCGGTGGTGAGATTGCGCTCGCCGTGCGGTTTGAGCTGGATACCGAACGATCCCGCGTTGGCACCGCCGCGTATGCCGCCGGAGCCGACGGTGCTCATGAAGCCTTCGACGTTGGGATCGCGCGAAAGAATCTCTTCCGCCTCCTGCTGATGCCGACGCATTTCCGCGAACGAGATGCCGCTGGCGCCGTCAGTATAGGCGTTGATCCGGCCCGTATCCTCCGCGGTCAGGAAGTCCTGCGGCATGACCCGGAACAGTTGAACGGTCGCGGCCATGCTCAAGAAAAACAGGAGAAGGATGAACGCGCGATGGCGCATGCTCCATCTTAAGCTCGCCTCGTACCCACTCTGCAGCGCAAGAAACGCCCGCTCGCTCGCGCGGTAGAACCGGTTATGGCGCTTCGCGTGCTCGTCCTTGGCGGACTTGATCATGCGGCTGCAAAGCATCGGCGTCAGCGTCATGGACACGACACCGGAGATGAGCACGGCGAGCACGATCGTGACGGCAAACTCGTGCAGCAGTTTGCCGATGATCCCGCCCATAAAGACGACCGGGATGAAGACGGCGGCGAGCGAGATCGTCATGGAGGGAATCGTGAAGGCGACCTCCTTCGATCCCTTGAGCGCCGCTTCGTAAGGAGCTTTTCCCATTTCGACGTGACGCATGATGTTTTCAAGCATCACGATCGCATCGTCGACGACGAAGCCGACGCACAAGGTCAGGGCCATCAACGACAGATTGTCGATGCTGTAGCCCAAGGCGGACATACCGGCGAAGGTGCCGATGACGGAAATGGGAAGGGCGATGGAGGGTATGAAGGTAGCCGAAACCGTGCGCAGGAAGAGGAATATCACCACCACGACGAGCACCGCTGCGAAGAGCAGCGTGAGCTGCACGTCGCGTACGGAGCTGCGGATACTGGTGCTGCGGTCCATATAGGTCTGGACCTTGATCGCGGGTGGAAGCTGGGCGAGCAGTTCCGGCAATGCCGCCTTGATCTCATCGACGACGGCGATGGTGTTCGCACCGGGCTGGCGATGGATCTCGAGCGTCACCGACGGAACGCGTTTCCACGAGCCGAACAGCCTCGGATTCTCGACGCTGTCGACGACTTTGGCGACGTCGGCCAAGGTGACCGGAGCGCCGTTCCGGTAAGCGATGATCTGCTTTGCGTAATCCGCTGCTTTGTTGAGCTGCCCGTCGGCATAGATGACGGAGCCGCGAGTCACTCCGTCGAGCTGTCCCGTCGGCAGATTGACGTTGGTATTGCGGAGAGCGGATGCGACTTCATCGATTCCGATCCCGCGCGCCGCCAAGGCCGTCGGATCGACCTGCACGCGCACCGCCGGCCTTGCCTGACCGTAGATCACCGCTTGGGCGACGCCGTTCAGCGAGGACAATTTTCCAACGAGCAGGTTCTCCGCATATTGGTCGACGACGTAGAGCGGCAGCGTCTCGGAACTCACGGACAGATAGAAGATTCCGTCGTCCGCGGGATTGGACTTTCGGATCGACGGCGGCGTCGTCATAGAGGGCGGCAATTGGCGCGACGCGGCCGAGAGTGCGGCCTGAACGTCCTGGAATGCGGCGTCGATATTCCGGTCGAGTCGGAACTGGATATTGATGCTGGTGCTCCCGGCGACGTTGACCGAGGTGATCGCGTCGACGCCGGCAATCAGCGAGAATTGCTTTTCGAGCGGCGTAGCAACGGACGAGGCCATGGTCTGGGCGTTTGCACCCGCGAGCGTGGCGTTGACGCTGATGGTGGGCAAGTCGACGTTGGGCAGTTCGCTGACGGGGAGAGAGAAATAGCCGAATAGCCCGGCGATCAGGAAAGCGGCCATCAAGAGCGTCGCCATCACTGGGCGCTTGATGAAGATTGCAGAAAAATTCACCGCAGCGACCTCGTGGTCAAATTGCTGGCCTTTTCACTCGTGTAGCGTGGATAATCGCGACCTATCGCAAAACTTTGTCGGCGATGGACAGCGACACGGTGAGCGAGATGTCTGACGTTGATTTCATGCGACTGAAATATCTGTCTCGAAGTTCATCGCGCCGACATCTTTGTCGGTGATTGTCAGGCTTACAATTTGACACTCTTCTGCACACTGATGATTCACGAACGGCATGCTTGTAAGGCTGCTGTAAGCTTCGCCTATATGAACACGGCAGATGAACTTGCCGGCGGACAAGGGATGTTCGCAGAACAATGCTACGATCCGTGACAATTGGCAGCGCGGACGGCTTGACTCACCCGCGGGTCATTGCTCGAAGCCGGGTGTCCAGTCGTAGAGAGGGCGGGTATTGCGGTTGTTCAGATGGACGCCGGCTGGTGTCACGATCACGCCCGCCTGCTCCACCACGCCAATTGTCGAAAGACCGATCACGCCGTACGCCGAAAGCGGCTGCAGTTCGCCCGCGTCGCTCACTCCATCCCCATTCACATCCCGCCATCCCCAATTGGATGAATTTAGTGGTCTTTCGAAAGCGTTAGCTCGCCTCGACCGGGGGGCGGGGGAAAGGTATTCTAATGCATTGCTTTCCCAAGCTTGCGCGGTGTCGCCTGGGTGGCCCGCGTGCGCGGGCCATGACGTGTGGGGTGGAGAGATTTGGTGCGAGGCGGGAGAATATAATGCGAGGCAAGCGAGCCGTTAAGCGGCAGGAACTGGAAGTCGTCGCCGGCAATGGATTGCTGCACCGGCGTGCGCTGTTGGGCAGCGGCATCCTGATCGCGGGC
>Ga0126377_10003076_pt1 | contig 11685 bp, 7 predicted proteins | sample PanSoiMetPlot_22_FD_92647 | JGI IMG/M metagenome (GOLD analysis project Ga0126377, IMG submission 92647) | Tropical forest soil microbial communities from Panama - MetaG Plot_22 | ecosystem: Environmental > Terrestrial > Soil > Tropical forest > Bulk soil | place: Panama | collected 2016-02-17
ATCAGCGCTGGCAAAAGCACACTCGGCAAGCTTATTGCTGAAAAGCTTGGCATGCCTTGCCGGCACATGGATCAAGTTCGTAACCGCTATTACAAAGAGATCGGTTATGACGATGATCTCGCGGGACAAATCCAGGGGAAAGACGGCTTTCTCGGATTGTATCGTTACTGGAAACCTTTCGAAGCGCACGCGGTTGAACGTCTGCTTTCCGAAAATGAAGAAGTAGTCATTGATTTCGGCGGCGGGCATTCCGTCTACGAGGACGACACGCTGTTCGCTCGAGTCCAGAAGGTGATGGCGCCATACCCCTATGTGATCCTCATCCTTCCGTCGCCGGACAAGGACAGGTCAGTCAAGATTTTGAACGAGAGGACGGGCGGGGTCGTAAGTGAGGGATTCGATTTTCACGAACATTTCGTGAAGCATCATTCAAATTACGATCTGGCCAAGCATATCGTCTATACGGAAGGGAAGACTCCGGAGGAGACGTGCGCTGAGATCATAGAGATTATCACCGGCCGGCGCCATGCGCCGCCGATCAATAAGGGGGAGTGATGCAAACACTTTGGCAAGACCTGCGCTACGGCGCGCGGATGTTGATGAAGAATCCGGGCTTCACTTTGGTTGCTGTTATCACGCTCGCTCTGGGCATCGGCGCTAACACGGCGATCTTCAGCGTCGTCAATCGTGTGCTGCTCTTTCGCCTGCCATACAAGGACGCCGGCCGGCTGGTGATGGTTTGGGGATCGAATCCGCAGCAGGGCGCAGACATTGATCTGGTCTCGCCGGCCGATCTGGCCGATTGGCGGACGCAGAACACGATGTTTGAAGACCTGGCGGCCACGAGCGACGCGCAGTTCAACCTGACCGGAATGGGCGAGCCGGAATTGCTGATCGGCTATAGGCTCGCGGCCAATTTCTTTCAGGTGGCAGGCGCCCAGCCCGCTCTTGGTCGCGCATTTACGCCGGAAGAAGACCGCGCCGGAGCGCCAGGCGTCGTGATTTTGAGCCATCGCCTGTGGCAGCGGCGTTTCGGCGCCGACCCGAACGCGCTCGGACGCAACGTCACGCTCAACGGTAATCCTTATACGGTTATCGGAGTCATGGCAGCGGGGTTTCAGCATCCGCAGCGCTCAGAATTGTGGACGCCGCTCAGGCTCAATTCGCTCGAGGCCAATCAGGCGAACGATCGAAGCTTCCGTAATCTGCGCGTGGTGGGGCGGCTCAAATCCGGTGTGACGCTCGAACAGGCGCAAATGGAAATGAGCCGTGTCGCGCGGCGGTTGGCCGATCAACATCCCGACACGAACGCTGGCCAGGGTGTGAAGATCGTCTCGCTGCGAGAGCAGTATGCGGGCGACATCAAGCCGACGCTGTTGGCGTTGCTCGGCGCGGTCGGCTTCGTGCTTCTAATCGCATGCGCCAACGTCGCCAACCTGTTGTTGGCGCGGTCGACCGCCAGACGACGGGAAATCGCCGTGCGGACGGCGCTCGGCGCGTGGCGGGGACGGTTGATCCGCCAATTTCTGACCGAAAGCTTTTTGCTCGCGCTCGTCGGCGGCGCGCTGGGGTTGCTGTTGACGCTGTGGAGCGCGAATTTATTGGTCGCGCTCTTCCCGAACAACGTCGACAATCTCGACATTCCTGTCGTCGAAGCGATTCCGATTGACGGCCGCGTGCTCGGATTTTCACTTCTGATTTCATTACTGACCGGCGTCATCTTCGGCCTGGCGCCGGCGTGGCAGGCCTCGAAGCAGGAATTGAGTCAAGCTCTGAAAGAGAGCGGCGCAAACACGACTACAGGCATGAGCGGGCGGCGTATGCGCGGTTTGTTGGTCGTATCGGAGATGGCGCTGGCTGTTTTGCTGCTGATCGGCGCTGGGCTGATGGTCAAAAGCTTCTGGCGCTTGCTGCAAGGAGACCTCGGCCTCAATCCGAAAAACGTTCTGACGATGGAGGTCCTGCTGTCCCCGCAAAAATACGGCGACGGGGGCCAACGCCGCGCTTTCTTGCAGGACGTCATGCAGCGGATCGAAAATCTGCCCGGCGTCGAGGGAGCGGGCGCCACCAACTTTCTTCCGCTCACGGGGTTTTGGGACATCGCTTCGTTCAGGATCGAAGGACGACCGGCGCCGCGCCCTAACGAAGAACCTTCAGCCGACAATCGCGTGGTGACGGAACGATATTTTCTCACGATGGGGATTCGCTTGCTGCGCGGGCGCGAGTTCGACGGGCGTGACCGCGAAGGCGCCCAGCCGGTCGTCATCATAAATGAAACGATGGCTCGCAGATATTGGCCGAATGAAGACCCCATCGGCGCCCGCATCAACTTCGGCCAGGGGAACAGCGCCGAAATCGTCGGCGTGGTCAACGACGTGAAATCATTCGGCCTGGAAGAGCAAACGCATCCGGATATTTACCGGCCATATGCGCAGGCGCCGTTCCGGTTGATCGCTTTCGCCGTCCGAGCCGGCGGCGATCCGCTGAGTCTGGTCGCCGCGGTCAAAAACGCGATTTACGCTGTAGACAAAGATCAGCCAGTATTCAAAGTGATCACGATGGAGAAGCTGGCCGCCGAATCAATCACGCTGCGACGGGTGAGCATGTTGCTGGTCGGCGGTCTTTCCGCGCTAGCGCTCATCCTGGCGGCAATCGGCATTTACGGCGTGATGTCATACACGATCTCGCAGCAGAGGCGCGAGATCGGACTCCGCCTCGCTTTAGGCGCTCAAGCAAATGACGTGATGAAACTGGTCATCGTTCAGGGAATGAAGCCTGCGTTGTTCGGAATGACCATCGGCCTGCTCTCTTCATTCGCTTTGACGCGGCTGATCAAGGGCCTGCTGTTCGGCGTGAGCGCGACTGACCCCGCGACCTTCATAGTGATCTCAATATTGCTCGGCGGAGTGGCGCTCGTGGCCTGCTGGATTCCGGCGCGTCGCGCGACGAAGGTGGATCCGATGGTCGCTCTCCGCTGCGAATGATATTAAATAGTGGCAAGCGAGTTCACAGCGCAAGCCATTGCAAAACGTCAACCCATACTTCAGTTTCAGATTCGCGTGCGAATGGAAGACCCGGCGGCAGCCGCGGGAAAGGCGCCGGGGCGATAGAATTTTCAGCTAGCAGAGTCTTGACATGCGACATTTGTCGCGCATATGATGCGACAAGTGTCGCATGGGAAGGATCAATGCGGCGCGGTTGAAATATGCCGAAATCAATTACTGAGAGGCTTACACGACGGGAACGGGAGATTATGAACGCCGTCTTCTCGCTCGGCAACCGGGCGTCGGCGGAAGAGATCCGCGCGCGGCTGACGGACCCGCCGGGAGATTCGTCGGTTCGCGTCATGCTCGCCAGGCTGGAAAAGAAGGGGTTCCTGAAACACCAGCAGGACGGGTTGCGGTACGTCTATTCCGCTACTACGCCGCCGTCGGTGGCCAAGCGGAGGGCATTGGAGCAGTTGCTCCAGACCTTCTTCGGCGGATCGCTGCAAAAGATGATGATGGCGCTCGTCAGCGAAGCTCCGTGGACCAACGAGGATCTGGACGAACTCAGGCGCGAGATCGATCGCGTGCGCAAGGAGAAAGAAGGCAACCATGGGGATCGGAATAACTAACGCGATGATCGCGGGGAGCCTATCGCTCGCCGTGTCGACTCTGGCCAAGGCGACAGCAATCGCGGCCTTGGGACTCATCGGAACGCGGATGGCGCGCCGAAGCCGCGCGTCGCTTCGCCATGCGCTGCTGGCGGTGACTTTCGGCGCGCTGGCGGCGCTGCCGTTTGCATCCACCCTGATTCCGCCAGTCAGGATCGAGGCGCCGATCGCGACGCAAGAGCCGGCGCGAACTGCGCCTCCTCATGCCGGCGCTGCGGCGCCCGCCCTGCCGGAGCACGGGGGCATTGCCGTCGCGCCTGCAACCCCGGGGGCGCCGCGCCTTTCGGTATCCGCACTGCTCTTTAAAGGATGGATCGTGGGGGTGGCCCTGTTTCTGTTGCCGATGGCCACAGGTCTGTGGCAGGCACGTTGTCTGCGACGGTCCGGTCTGCCTTGGCGGCGTGGACAATCTGTCGCCGATGAGGTGGCGGCCAGGGCTGGAATCCGCAGGCGAGTCGAAGTGCTGCTCCACGAAGCGACGCCGGGACCTATGACCTGCGGGATAATTCACCCGGCGATCCTGCTACCTCCTGATGCGCGGAACTGGGAGGAACCGGACCTGACCCGCGCGATAGTCCACGAGGTGGAGCACGTGCGGCGGCGCGACTGGATGAGTCATGGCCTGGCGCGTGCAGTGTGCGCCGTGTATTGGTTTCACCCGATGGTCTGGATCACGTGGCGCCGGCTCGCGCTCGAAGCGGAGCGGGCCTGCGACGACGCGGTGCTGGGGTATTCGGAGGCGACCGCCTACGCAGATCAACTGGTGGGACTCGCCGAGCGGCTTTCCCGTAACGCGAGATTCGCGCTGCCGGCCATGGCTAATCGCGCCGATCTGGGGGCGCGAGTGCGGGCGGTGCTCGACGGCGGGCAGCGGCGCGGACGCGCGGGCGCTGCCACAGTGATGGCCGCAACTGCTGTGGCGATTCTGCTCGTGCTCGCCTTGTCCCCGCTGAGGTTGGTGGACGCACAGCAAACGCCGGGGGCAGATGATGTTCACTTCGATGTCGCTGCCATCAAGCTCACTCCGCCGGATGTCAGGGGTAACACTATCAACATCGGCCCGGAGGCAGTTCAAATAAGCAACTGGCCTGTACGCTGGTACATAAAATTCGCCTATTCCATCCATGGCTCTCAATTGACCGGGGGACCTGAATGGGCTCGCGTTGACCGCTTCGACGTTAGGGCCAAGTTTCCTAAACTTCCGGCAGTGGAAAAGGACAGCCCGGTGTGGATTGATCGCACACGCAGCGCGCTCCGCACCTTATTGGCGGAACGATTTCAACTGAGGCTGCGCCAGGAACTGAGGCAGATGCCGGTGTATTCCCTGGTTGTGGATGAGGGCGGACATAAGCTGACACCCGCCAGGATCGCGTCAGGAAGGACGCTCGCCGGTGGCAGCAACGGCAAACGGACCCTGCAAATTGAAGGGCACTCGATGAAGTTAATCACCGAGTCGATCGGCGACTTTCTGGACCGGCCGTTGATCGATGAAACCGGTTTGCAGGGTCCGTTTGACTTTCAATTGACCTTCACGGATAAGTCGGACTCGGATCCGACCGCCCCGACGATCTTCAAGGCAGTACGCGAGCAACTGGGATTGAGGCTCGAAGCGAAGAGAGCGCAGGTGGCCACTTATGTGATTGAGAAACTGGAGAGGCCGTCGGAGAACTAAATCAGTTTGCGATTGCGTGTACGGGGTAGAAGTGGATTTGTGGCATACGGCGATCCGGATCGCGAAGGGCAACCGTTTGGTGGTCGACATCGCATCCGCTTCGTTTCCGGTGTATGCGTGTAACTTGAATACCGGCGAAAACAGCTTGACCGGCACGGCTCATCGGAAAGCAAAAGTCGCAGTGCATCGGAGCGCGGAGTTTCCGTCGTTCGTTGAGCTCAGTTCAGTGACTGGAGTCGGCCCCCAGTAGAGAGGTGATGGTATAGCTGAAGTCGGCGTCCGCCTGAAACTTGATCTTCATCGTGGCGTCAATTCAGGTTCGGTCTCCGTAGCCGCCCGTCGTTGTTTCGCGGCCATAATTTTGGCGTATAGTTGCGGCCGATTCTTGCGCAACTCTTCGATCCTCTTTCGCCGCATCTCTTCGAATTCGGCCTTCTTCTCGCGCAAATATTCGTCAATCGCTTCGCGATTCGATAGATAGAACGCGATCGCGCCATAGACCTCTTCAAGTGTCAGGACCGGGAAATTGTCAGCGATTGTCTCCGGCGATTGCCCTTCCAGCCACGCGTACACGACTGAATCGAGCGAGACGCGCGCGTCGGCAATTCGATACGCGTCGTTGACCTGGATAACGTATTCTTTATTCATACATCAATCCTATGCGCCTTTCACCGGCCCAGAGCGCGCGCTTTGCGCTGCTCACGGCGGGCAGGTCGTGGCGCAAGAATAATGTTATCTTGATCGCTTTCTTCAGACAACCTTGATCGTTCCACAGACCGACAGGAGCGTCGGTCTTGAGTGTCAAAACAACACCAAGTAAACCTGCACTTTTCTTTCCAGTGGATTCCAATCGGTGAATTCGTAACCCTCCAAGATGGAGACTTGCACATTACCCCACATGTTACACGCTGACAGGAATGGGACTATGAGATTATCTCTCACGAACATTGCCCGTAGGTTCGGCAAGCCTGCTCAATCGGATTTCCTCCGCCAGTCCGGTTTGCCGCAACCGCTGTCATTCCGCTTCAATTTTGGGAAAAGGCGATCCCAAAAGCGGACAAATTACCGCTTCCCTTAATCATCCGCTTCATCTCAAACCCTGTCATTCAAGGGTTTATGCGGTTGGCTGAAGGTGGCACGCCGCTTGGTTATGTAATATGGATGGCCACAGGGAATCGCTGCGCCCGGTCGCAGGCGGCGGTTTAGATATTTGCCTGAAACACGAACGGAGAAGACTTTATGAACACGCTCTGGCAAGACCTGCGCTACGGCGCGCGGATATTGCTGAAGAACCCAAACTTCACTTTGATTGCTGTAGTCACGCTGTCGCTCGGCATTGGCGCTAACACGGCGATCTTCAGCGTGGTGGACAAGCTGCTCGTCAGGTCGTTGGCGGTCAAAGATCCGGGGCGGCTCGTCCTGATCAATTCGGTCAGCGTCAATCCGCACTTCGTCAGCAACGCGTTCTCTTATCCCAATTTCAGCGATTACCGCGCGCAGAATCATGTCTTCTCCGATTTGCTGGCCTTCACGACGACTCAGTTGGAGTTCAAAACCAACGACCGTATCGAGCGGGTGTCGGGTGAGTATGTCTCCGGCAATTACTTCGACGCGCTAGGCGTCGGGGTTGCGCGCGGGCGAACGTTTTCGCGTGAAGAAGATCGCTCGGTCGGCGCGCAACCGGTCGTGGTAGTCAGCGACGGCTTCTGGCGCCGCCGGTTCGGCGCCGACCCGAATCTGATTGGCCGAACGATCACGATCAACGACGTTCCGTTGATCGTGATCGGCGTCGCCCCGCCGAGCTTTAACGGGATGATCCTGGAAGAGCCGACCGAAGTCTGGGTTCCCGTGTTGACGCATCCGCGCCTGGCGCAATCAAAATTCATCGAGAACCGCAAAGACGGCTTTCTGTTGCTGATGGGGCGCGTCAAGGAGGGCGTCAGCCATGCGCAGGCCGAAGCGAGCCTGGACGTGTTGGCGCAGCAAGTCAAAGAAGCCAACACGCCGCTGGGCGTGATCACGAAAGGGCTGCCCTTCAGCGAACAACACATCAAATTCGAGCCCGGCGGGCGAGGCATCTCGGGTTTGCGGAAGCGGTTTTCGGCGCCGCTCAAGCTGTTGATGGCCGTGGTGGGGTTGGTGTTGTTGATAGCTTGCGCCAACGTCGCGGGGTTGTCGTTGGCGCGCGGGGTCGCGCGGCGCAGAGAGATGGCGATTCGATTGGCGCTGGGCGCCGGGCGTTGGCGCGTAGCGCGGCAACTGTTGACCGAGAGCTTGCTGCTGGCCGTGGCGGGCGCCGCCGCCGGACTGTTGCTCGCGCCGTGGCTCGTAGCGCTGGTGGTCAAGACGCAGTCTCGACTCAGCGTCGCGCAGACGCTGCTCGGCGAAACCCTAGACCTGCGCGCGCTCGCGTTCACGGCGCTCTCGACGCTTCTGGCCGGAATCGTCTTCGGCGTCGCCCCGGCATGGCAGAGCGCGAGGGCCGCCCTGGTCCACGCGCTGAAGGAAGAAGGCGGCGTCCCCGAACGGCGCGGACGGCGCCTCGGTTTTCGCAGCCTGCTGGTCGTGGCGCAACTCGCGTTGGCGATTGTCGTATTGGCTGGCGCGGGGTTGTGCGTCAAGAGCCTGCGCAATCTGCTGGCGCTCGATCCCGGCTATCAAACGGAAAGCGTGTTGATCGCGCCGCTCGATCTGGACGGGAGGAAGTACGACGAGGCGCGCGGGAGCGCGCTGCAGCGACAATTCCTCGAACGGCTGTCATCGCTGCCGGGAGTCGAAGCCGCGAGCTACGGGTTGGTCATGCCGCTCAGCGGAAGCCGTTTTACACAGAGCCTCATTGTCGAAGGCCGCCAGCCGCTGCCGAACGAACAGATGGCCTTCGACGCGAACTTCGTCGGCCCGCGCTATCACGAGACGATGGGCATCGGGATCGTCGCGGGACGCGGCTTCACCGAGCAGGATCGCGCGGGCGCGCCTGGGGTGGTGATCATCAACGAGACGATGGCGCGGCGTTTCTTTTCCGGCGAAAACCCCCTGGGCAAAATATTGCGGCTGGGGCCGGGCGCGCCGCCGCTCGAAGTCATCGGCGTCGCGCGAGACATCAGACATCACGACCTGACTGAGTCGCCGATCCCGCATTTCGACTTGCCCGCTTTGCAGCGAGGCTATGACGGCTACACCAACTTCGTCGCGCGTGTGAAGGGGCGCGCGGCGGATATGATTCCGTCCGCGCGCGGCGAAATGCTCGCGCTCGATCCGACGCTCCCCGTAGACGGAGTCTCCTCGATGTCCGAACTGGTCGGCCATGCGCTTTCGGCGTTGCGACTGGCTTCGACGCTCATCGGAGTCTTCGGGCTGGTGGCGCTGCTGCTCGCCGGGATCGGGCTGTACGGCGTCATGGCCTGGACGGTCAGTCGCCGCACGCGCGAGATTGGCGTGCGGATGGCCCTGGGCGCGCGAGCCGCCGACGTCTTGAAACTGGTACTCAAGCAGGGAATGCTGCTCGTGGGAATCGGCGTCGCGGCGGGGCTGGGCGCGGCTCTCGTCGCCACTCGACTGATTGAAAGCTTGCTCTACGGCGTGAGCAGAAACGACCCTGCGACCTTTGCCGCTGTCGTATTACTGCTCGCGGGCGCGGCGTTGCTGGCGTGCTACGTTCCGGCGCGGCGGGCGACGAAGGTCGATCCGATGGTCGCGCTCCGATGTGAATAGCCGCCGCAGCGGGTTGGTTCGCAAAACTGCCTTCATCGCTACTTCGGTTTTGGGAAAAGGCGATCCCAAAAGCGGACAGATCTGCGCCTTCATTAACCTCTGGCCTCATCTCAAATCGCGTCCGTTCAACACCTTATGCGTTTGGCCGAAGATGGCACGCTGTTTGGTTATTTAACTCGGATGGTCACGGGGGATCGCAGCCTTTGACTATCGGCGGCGGCGCGGACTGCCTGGCGGTTCTTAGAACGATTAGCAATTGCATGTACGATAACAACCACTGGGGGCACGGGGATCACGGGGATAAGCAAGTGAAAAGTCATTGCTCTCCCTGACCTATCCCCGTAATCCCCGTGCCCCCCGTGGTTGTTCTTTCCGTACACATAATTGAAATCCGGCTTAATACTTGCCTGAAACACTAATGGAGAAGCCTGATGAACACGATCTGGCAAGATCTGCGCTACGGCGCGCGAATGTTACTGAAGACCCCGGGCTTCACGGCCGTGGCCGTGATTACGCTCGCGCTTGGCATCGGCGCCAATGCGGCGATCTTCAGTGTGGTCAATGCGACGCTACTTCGCCCGCTGCCGTTCGACGACCCGGACAGGTTGATAAAGGTAACGGAAACAAAGCTGCCGCAATTCCCCGAGTTCTCGGTCTCGCCCGGCAACTTCCTCGACTGGAAGAAACAGAACACCGTCTTCGAGAGGCTCGTGGCGACGCAGGACGCGTCTTTGAACCTGGTTGATGTGGGCGATCCCGAGCGATTGCGCGTCGAGCGCGTCACCGATGGTTTTTTCGCGGTGCTTGGCGCGCGGCCTCAATTGGGCCGGGACTTTTTGCCGGAAGAAGATCAACCAGGTCGTAACAACGTCGTGATTCTCAGTCACGGATTGTGGCAAAGGAGATTCGGCGGCGATCCGAACATCGTCAACCGCGCCATCACGCTCAGCGGCCGTAGTTACACGGTGGTCGGCGTGGCGCCGGCGGGATTTCGATTTGGAGACGGCGGGGCCGAGCTTTGGGCGCCGATGGCTTTCACCGCCGAGCAGGCCCAGCAACACGGGGCGCATTACGTCTCGGCGATCGGGCGTCTCAAGCCTGGCGCCACGCTCGCCCAGGCGCGCTCGGAGATGAGTCTGATCGCCGACCGGCTCGCCAAACAATATCCCGACGCCAATACCGGGTGGAATGTGAAGCTCACCCCGCTGCTCGAGTTCACCGTCAGAGACATCAAGCCGGCCTTGCTGGTCCTGCTCGGGGCGGTGGCTTTCGTATTGTTGATCGCATGCGCCAACGTCGCAAACCTGTTGCTGGCGCGCGCCGCGGCGCGGGAAAAAGAGATCGCCATCCGCACTTCGCTGGGAGCGGGCCGGTCGCGCATCGCCCGCCAGTTGCTCACGGAGAGCGTGCTGCTTGCGGCGGCCGGCGGAGCCGCCGGGTTGGTGATAGCTAAATGGGGCATGAAGCTGTTACTGGCGCTGGCGCCGGAAAATTTGCCGCGCATGAGCGATGTTTCTCTCGACGGTCGCGCGCTCGCCTTTACGGCCGCGCTCACATTGCTGACCGGCATTGGCTTCGGACTTTTTCCCGCATGGCAGGCGTCGAAGCCGAATTTGAACGAGACGCTGAAAGACGCCGGGCGAGGCTCGACTGATGAAGGGCGACGCCGGCTCATCCGCGGCGCGCTGGTCGTGATGGAGGTCGCGCTGGCGCTGGTGTTGCTGGTGGGCGCGGGATTGCTGATCAAAAGTTTTCTGCGCTTGCGGAGCGTCGATCCGGGCTTCAATCCCGATAACGCGTTGACGATGGGGATTTCACTGCCGCAGAGGAAGTACCCGGAAGAGAATCAACAACTCGCCTTCTACACACAATTGCTCGAGAAAGTCGCGGCGCTCCCCGGCGTACAGGCGGCCGGCGCGGTCCAGGTCGCCCCATTGAGCGGCGACGGTTTCGTGCTGGGCTTTATGATCGAGGGGCGCCCTCCTTACCCGGCCGGCGATGAGCCGAGCACGAATTACTACTCGGTAAGTCCGGGTTATTTCAAAGCGATAGGCATTCCGCTGCTCAGAGGCCGTCTTTTCACCGAACGCGACACGAAAGATACGACGCGCGTGGTCATCATCAACGAGACGATGGCGAAGCGGTTCTTCCCCGGCGAAGACCCCATCGGCAAGCGCGTCCACGTCACTATGGGACCCGTGCTTTATCGGGAGATCGTCGGCATTGTCGGCGATGTGAAGCATGAAGGCCTCGAAGAACAGACGGGCGCGCAGACTTACGAACCATACGCGCAACAGCCTTTCTCCGGCATGACGCTGATCGCGCGCACGACGGGCGATCCGGCGCGGCTTAGCGGGGCGATTCGCGGCGAGGTCCTGAAGATTGATAAAGAACAGCCAGTATCCAACGTCAGGACGCTCAAGGATTTTCTCTCGACTTCCGTCGCGCAACAGCGATTTTCCGTCCTGTTGCTGGGAATCTTCGCGGCGGTGGCGATGACGCTCGCCTGCGTAGGCATCTATGGCGTGCTGAGCTATTCGGTTACGCAGCGCAGGCGCGAGATCGGCGTCCGCATGGCCCTGGGCGCCGCGCGGCGCGACGTGCTCAGGCTGGTCATAGGCCATGCGATGCTCCTGACGCTGACAGG
>Ga0126377_10003077_pt1 | contig 11684 bp, 15 predicted proteins | sample PanSoiMetPlot_22_FD_92647 | JGI IMG/M metagenome (GOLD analysis project Ga0126377, IMG submission 92647) | Tropical forest soil microbial communities from Panama - MetaG Plot_22 | ecosystem: Environmental > Terrestrial > Soil > Tropical forest > Bulk soil | place: Panama | collected 2016-02-17
AAGGACAGCAACGGGCGAGATAGCCACACAGACTCAGACCACGACTCCGGCGGCGACGACAGCACAGACTTCTACGACGGCGACGGAGACACCGTCTCTAGCGAACCAACCCGGTGAGTCGTTAGCTAATCAAAAGCCTGCTGAGGCCCCAGCTGGTGCTCCGGCTGAATATACTACTTTCAAAGTCCCTGATGGGTATGAACTCGATGCTGCCGTGGCCACAGAGGCCAGCAAGATTTTCAAGACGATGAACCTTAGCCAAGATCAGGCCCAGGAGCTTGTTGACTTCTACACCCAAAAGACTACCGAATCTGCTAACCAGCCTTATCAGGTCTGGAATGATATGCAGGAGAAGTGGGTTAAAGAGGTCAAGGCCGATCCAGTAATGGGGCCAAGACTCAACGAAATCAAAACCACGATCTCTAGGGCTATCGACGGCCTTGGCGATCCTAAGCTAGCTCAAGAGTTTCGAGCTGCAATGGACTACACAGGTGCAGGCAATAACCCAGCTTTCATAAGAGCTTTCTGGAAGCTATCGGAGATGGTCACCGAAGGCAGACATGTAGCCGGTAACGGACCATCTCCAGCTGGCCAGAGGCGGCAGGGTGAAATGCCTTCAGCTGCGCAAGCTATGTATCCGAATCTACCGAGTGGTAACCGCTAGCCCAGCCACTGACCGTGGATGAATGGAGATGGGCGAATGGCCGCAAACAAAGGAGTAACACTGGGATAGGAGGCCATCATGGCCACTATTGGGGCAACCGCCCTAACATATGCGGACTGGGCCAAACGAATGGATGACGGCTACCACGTAGCCGTGATTATCGAACTGCTCAGTCAAACGAACGAGATACTCGATGATATGCTCGTCGTTGAGGGTAACCTTCCAACCGGACACAAGACGACTGTGCGTACCGGTCTCCCACAGGCTACGTGGCGACTACTCAACACTGGTGTACCTAACGCCAAGTCAACCACCGCTCAGATTGTTGATACCTGCGGTAATCTCGAGACATACTCAGTTATCGACAAGGATGTGGCTGACCTTAACGGAAATACAGCAGACTTTCGCCTCTCAGAAGTCAAGGCCTTCCTGGAGGGTATGTCGCAACAGGTAGCCGCTACCCTTATCTACGGCAACCAGTTCATCAACCCAGAGAGGTTCAGTGGACTCGCCCCAAGATACTCGACTCTCAACGCTGCTAATAGTCAAACTGCGGCCAACGTCCTTAACGGCGGTGGAACGGCAAGCACGAACACGAGTCTTTGGATCGTGGTGTGGGGCCCCGATACCTGGCACGCAACTTTCCCCAAGGGCAAGGTTACAGGGCTACAGCATCGGGACATGGGAGAATGGCCGGTTCAAGATGCTTCTGGAAATACCTATCAAGCCTACCGAGACCACTTCAAGTGGGAAATCGGACTCGTAGCAAGGGATTGGCGCTATGCCGTGCGAATCGCCAACATTGACATCACCCAGCTTTCTGGTGTTAATGCAGCCAATCTCATCAACCTGCTCGTGCGAGGCTTGTATCGTCTCCCGACAGCTCCAGCGGGTGCTACGACGATCCAGACTTCGGACACGCCTGAGGTTAGGGCAAATATGGGTCGAACCGTCATCTACTGCAACCGTGTCATCAGGACCTACCTCGACCTCCAAGCAATGAACAAGACCAACGTGCTCCTTCGTATCGAGGAGTTCGATGGAAAGCCCGTCACTACCTTCCGGAGTATCCCCGTTAGGACTTGTGACGCCATCCTCAACAACGAAGCGCAAGTCGTATAAGGAGGCTTCAATGATCCTTGACGGACTACTTCAATTCAGCGGCCCGACAGGCGATAGCCCAACGGCTACTGGTGTTAGCACTAACGTTATCGATCTCCACATGGCTGGCATTCCTGTCTTGGCATCAGGGCAGGGCGCCAGAGATATGGGCATTGGCGATGACCCTGCGCTAAAGCTCCTGGTACAAGTCACTACGGCCTTCACGGGTCTGACTAGCTTAGCGGTTGCGCTTCAGGGAGCAACCGATGACGGTACAGGTAATCCCGCTACGTTTTCGACGTGGTGGACTGGGCCTGCTACTGCCCTGGCTAGTCTGACGGCGGGGGCACGGTTGTACGACATGGACATGCCTAGGCCTCCTGCCGGTATAGCCGTCCCCCGCTTCCTTCGTTTGAGCTACACCGTTGCTGGTACTGGCACTGGTGGAACGCTCAAAGCCTGGATCGTGCTGGATCGCATGGACCAGATGTACAATGCAACCAACAACGCCGTTATGGGTGGTTACCCAGCTGGCGTCACGGTAGCGAACTAGGAGAAACGTCATGCGCAAGATTGCTTCTGGCCTCCTCATCGTCAGTCTTGCGCTGGCGGGGCTGGTGTATCCCCGAGGTGCGCCAGCCCAACAAACTGGCGCCACGGAGGTTATCTGCAACAAGCAGTTTATAGTCTCCGCTGGCGCCACGGCTTTGACCCAAATCGTAGCTGCAATAGCAGGCCAAGGTATCAGCGTCTGTGGCTATACCTTCAACGCTGGCGCAGCTGCGGCTACGGTTCAGATAGTTGCTGGTACAGGCACTAACTGTGCTACCAACGCCATCAACATCACGCCGGTGTTCTCGTTGGGTATCAACGGTAATCTGTCGTTTGCTCCTGGCCGAGCCTTCATCTCGACCCCAGCTGCGACACCGGGTTACGCACTATGCTACGTCATCACCGGTACGGGTCCGATGGCGATAGCGGTTCAATACTTTCAATAGGAGGATAGAATGGCAGCTAGATTCAGAGGCTTAGGTGCCTTCGTGGTGAACGGTAAGCGCTATAAGGCTGGGCAGGCTTATGCCGACTCGGCAGGCGCAGCACAGGCTGGCGACGTAGTCTGGGCCATCACGGCTTCAAACTACTCGCCCATGCTCGCTCCGCTGGATGCTGGTGCTATAGCGATTAAGAATGCTAGTGTCCATGCATCGGCTAATCTACCCTGTACGATTAGCGGCGTAAACTCTATTGAGGCATAACTTAGGAGGCTGAGAATGGCTAGGTGGAGGCTAACGGACGCTCATTACTTGAACGTCCCTGGGACGGAGTGGGAGTACAAAGAATCTGACCGTGAGACTGGTCGACAAGCCAGAAAGGTATACGAGGTTCCATTGCACCTTGATCCTAAGAACCCAGCCGATTGGAACAATAGGGCTGAAGAAGCTATCTATGTCTCTACTAAATACGATGGTGCACATCCAAGAGACTATGTCTTTATTGGGCCGCCTACCCCTGATATGGAGCCTATAGATGAGGAGGCTCGGCTAATAAGCCAAGGCTATATCGAAAGTGGAGCTTGGCAGCACCCTATCGACTCTATCAATATGACTTACTCTCAATCAGTGCTAAGTGACTTTGAACGTCAACTGGCACAGGTCCTGGCTAATGTCTCCAAGACCAGTCCGCCTCCGAACCTGAGCCTTGGCGGTGTTAGCCAGGAGTCCTTCGATAAGCTCCAAGAGCAGGTGGCTCAGTTGATGGAGCAGAATGCTAAGCTACAGGCTGAGGCGTCGGAGCGTAATGCGGAGCGTAGGGCATTGCGGAGGGTGTAGTGCAAGACCTCGACCAAAGTGGGCACGGCTTTCAGAGAGCTAGGGTCTATCTAGGTCCTACGCTTGGCTGGGTTGATTCCTTTGTCCAGCCGTCGACAGACATTACCCAAGCTGGCACGTACGTCGTAAAGCCTGGGGATAGCTTGCTCTTGGTCGAGGTTGCTGCTGCTGTACAGATACAGCTGCCAGATGTGATCGAATGGATTAAGCAATCCAATGGCGATCCTGCTACTGGATTTGATCGGTCCATAACTATCAAGGACATTGGCGGTAACGCCGCTAACTTCAACATTGTTGTAGTTCCGTTTGGCTCACAGGCTATAGACAATATCCAGCAAGCTGTTGTGATGTCTGTAGCTAGAGCTACGCTTAAGCTAATTCCATTGATCGATATGACTGGTTGGGCAGTAGATACTGCCAGCAGCGGGGGCGGTGGAGGGGGTGGTGGAGGGGACGTATTCAAGGCTGGTAACAACACTTACACAGGCATCAATACTTTCCAGAATACTCTTATTGCTCCAACTATGGGAGTGGGCGATAACAGTCCGAATGTGGCTACTACTTCGTATGTTAAGTCGCAGGGATATCTTATTAGCTCTTCCCTCGCACCCTATGCTCTGTTGTTTGATCCTATATTTAGCGGCGACCCTAGGGCGCCAACTCCGTCCCCTGGAGATAACGATACTTCGATCGCTACTACCGCCTTCGTCCAAAACGCCTTAGCTGGCTTTACGGGCGGGGCTCCAGTAGGTGCGGAGTACATTACTGGGTCATCTAACCCAACTCTAACCAACGAGCGAACGTTAGTTGACTCGGCTAGCATAACCTGGGATAAGTCGGTTAGTGGCCAAATCAAAGCTAACACTACCGCCGGTGGCGGCAACGTCTCTAACGTCGGCACGCCAACCAATGGTCAGCTGGCGCAATGGACCTCGGCTACTACTATCCAAGGTATTGCACCATCATCACTTGGCTTTGCTCCTATAGCATCGCCAACTTTTACTGGCATCCCTCGAGCCCCGACGCCAGCGAACAACGATAACGATACTACGGTTGCTACAACTGCATTCGTCCAAGCCAACGTAGCTAATCGACAACCACTAGATGCTGACCTAACTGCTATATCGAATCTGGTGGGCACCAATACTATCTACTATCGTTCAGCTCCAGATATATGGTCACCAGTAACCTTCAGTGGCTTGACCTTTAGCGGAGGCGTTCTAACCGCTTCGGCTGGTGCTCCTGCGGATGCCGAGTACATCACCGCATCGCCTAATGCGGTCTTAACTAGCGAACGGGTGCTAACCGATACGCCAACTATAACCTGGGACAAGTCGACGCCTGGATTGGTTAAGGCTAACGCCGTTACAATAACTGTTCCTGCTCACGGCTTCACCGCCTATAAGAATGCTGACCAATCGATCGTTAAAGAGGTTTGGACTAAGATACTATTCCCGACTACATTATACAATAACGCAAGCCTTTATGATGCGGTGAATAGTCGATATGTTCCGGCCGCAGGCGAATGTGCACTTGTCGCCTCGGTATGGGCCGACGGACTTCTTCCGGGCAGTAACGTCTACTTAGGCATCTATAAGAACGGTGCTCTGTTCCGCTTTGCTACTGCTAACAATACTAACGGCGTTGTTCAGGTAACTTGTTTCGATAACGCAAACGGCACTGACTATTACGAGGCTTGGATATTTGGCTATACTACTGGCGCCGACTATATTATTCGCACTAGCAACAATGATGCTACGTTCTTCCAAGGCCAGCAGCCGATGGGGCCAGCTGGACCATCAGGCACAACGGCAATCGCTGGATCGCCTGCAAACGGCCAGATGGCTGTGTTCGTTAATGGAACTACTATTACCGGTCAGGACGTGCCACCAGCTAGTCCACCTGAGTTTACCACAGGTGATGTGAAGCTGACGTATAAGACCATAGCCGATGCCGGTTGGGTCTTCATGGACGATGGTTCGATCGGCAACGCATTGTCGAATGCTACTACTAGGGCCAATACTGATTGCCAAGCACTGTTTACGCTGTTCTGGAACAACACCACTCTACCGCTACGTGATAGTGCTGGTAACTCAGTTACTCGTGGAAGTAGCGCCCTAAACGATTGGAACTCTAATCGTCAAATGGTGCTTGCCAAGACCCTTGGTCGAAGCTTGGCTGGCGCTGGTACTGGCGCTGGCCTTACTTCACGGCCGCTTGCTACGAGCGATGGTACTGAAACTCACACGTTGAGTGGTACTGAATTAACTAGCCATGCTCATGGTATAGTTGATCCGGGGCATGTCCATTACATTCCAAGCGGTCAGTACGTGTGGATTGCTATTGGCACTACTCCGGTTGATAATAACCTTTCTGGGTTGACGGTATCTATGCCTTATTCTACCTCAAATATTAACTATGTAGACGCAAGGGTTACTGACATTAGCATATCCGCTGTTGGTAGCAATCAACCGTTTAGTATCATGGAACCAAGGGCATACCTCAACATCATGGTCAAACTCTAATGGCTAAGTTTGACACCAACGCACTAGCTCCAACGGTATCGCCGGGCTTCTCTGGCAACCCGACAGCACCTACGCAATCGCCTGGGGATAACGATACTAGCCTTGCAACTACAGCATTTGTTAAGGCAGCGATTGATGCCGCACTTGCGTCGATTGGTGCTAATCCATTCGTTACTGGCGATTTGATGGGGACGTACAGTAACGCTGCTAGAAGTGGTTGGGTTCTGCTTGGTAGTCCTGACGCTGGAACCATTGGCGATGCTACATCTGGTGGCACGATACGAGCTAACGTCGACTGTCAAGCTTTGTTTACTTTGTTGTTCACTGTTGGTACCGATAGTACTATGCCGTTGCAGAACTCAGCTGGCACAGTCATAACTCGAGCATCGCAAGGTAACAACGCAGCTACGGCCTGGGGTGCTCACTGTAGGATGTCTACACCATTAGTGGCAGGCCGTGTTATGGGCAGTGCTGGTAGTGGCGCTGGTCTAACTGCCAGAACTCCTGGTTCAGGCGTTGGTGCCGAAACTGAGACGCAGACGACATCCACGCTGGTGGGCCATAGCCACGTTGTTCAAGGCAACTATGTCTTGGCAGAGACTTACTTTGGTACAACATCGGGTTATGCTATTAACCAGCCTAATGCGAACACAGGGGTCACTGGTGGTGGTGCAGCTATGAATAACATGCAGCCAAGCCAGTGGTCTTACTGGTTTATGAAGCTCTAGGAGGCAAGCATGCCAGATGAATTCCATCAACATAGCGAAGGTTGGGTAGCAGTTAGAACGGATAACGCTAGCTACAACGATACCCATGAAAACTTCGTAACAGACTTTGGTCAGCCGTTACCAGAGTTGGTCGCAGGAGCCGTTGAGCAAATCTACACTCGTGGTAAGCGGCATTGTCAGCAGAGCGTTGACTCGGTTATATGGGGCGGGCCAGTTACTGGCTACGAATATGGCGATGCAGCTATTGCCGCACTTCCTCAGTTAATCGCCAAGAAAGAGATACGTGAGTCGGCTAGGGAAGCAGAAGCTAAGGCCAAGCAGGAAGCAGAGTTTGCTGCGGCGCAAGCGGAAGCGGTACGAGCTAGAGATGCTCAGCTTGCGCAGGCACAGGCACCGGAGCAACCAAAGACATGACCGTCAACACTGTAAGCAGCAAAATCTCCTACCTAGCTAATGGCTCATCTACGGTATGGAATTTTGGCTTTCCTGGGATTGATCCATCCTTCATAGAAGTCTTTATTATTGATGGGGCTGGCACGATAACTCCAGTAGACCCAGCCTTCTTTAGCGTAACCCTGAACCCACCAATAGACCCAAATCCCACTAGCCACGGTGGTTCAGTTACATACCCACTAACTGGCCCACCACTTGCAGTCGGCAATCAGATAACTATATCTCGTGAGCTTCCAGCAATACAGGAGGTATCTCTTTCAAACCAATCGATCGTATATCCACCAGTGATCGAGCAAGAGTTCGATTACCTGACTCTGCTAAATCAGCGTGGGGCCGAGGAGTTTAGCCGAGCCTTCCGTGTTGGTCCACAGGACCCTATTCCAGCACTGGTGCCGCCGGTTGTACAACGAGCAAATAAGGCTGCGTTTTTTGACTCGGCTGGCAATCTAACTCCCGGTACTGTTCCCGGGCCAGGTGTGTTTATCTCTGCCGCAATGACGCCGGTTGTCGAAGCGGCTACGCTCCCATTGGCTAGGGATGCGATGGGGGTTACTGCCGCTATCAATGCTTTGTTTACTACTGGTGACCTTAAGCCTACTCATAAGGCCGTAGCCGATGTAGGCTGGATTATGTGGGTGGATGGCACTATCGGCAATGTTGGGTCTGGGTCGACTATTAGACAGAACATTGACACCCAAGCTCTGTTTACGCTTTACTACGATAACTATAGTGACGCCAACTGCCCACTAAGGACTAGCGCCAACGCAGCCACGACACGTGCAGCTCAAGGAACAGCTTCTACGGCATTTAATGCTGGGTGCCGTATGACTATGCCTAGGGCCGGAGGTCGATCAATGGCCATGGCTGGTACTGGCCTTGGCTTAACGACTCGTGCATTGGGAGACTTTACTGGAATAGAAACAATTAACCCAACCCTACCAACTATGGCGGCCCACTTCCACGTTGCTAGCCCTTCTGTCTTTGGAGCTCTGTTGGCCAACTATCCATTTGTTAATGCCTTTAACAACTTCCAGTTCTCTGGAACTGACTCTGTTATCAGTGCCTCTACGGATACCGTCGGTGGAAGCGAACAGGTCAACAACATGCAACCCACGACCTTCATCAATGTCATGGTGAAACTATGAGCATGGTACAACAGACTGACGATCATATGATGATTATCCGTGATAACACCGGAAAGGTGTATATCGACACGGAGGATAACTTCGCTACAGACTTTGGCGAAGCAATCCCTACCCTTCCTCCAGGTGGCGATGATCGAACCTATGAGCCTGGGGTGCGGCATCCGATCACCGATTGCTATACCATCATTGATGCGGGCCCTATGCCGTGGCCAGCAGGCGATAGGTACATTACCAATATTCAATCTGGCCTTGATGCTCAAACAGCTCGTAGAGCTGGTATACCACCGGTACCTCCAGTTGTTCCGTAGGAGGCAGAGATGCCTAGTTCAACACCTAAGATGGCTCGTACAATGGCAGGAGCAGCCCACAATCCAGCGTTCGCAAAGAAGATGGGCATACCACAGTCTGTGGCTAAAGAGTTCAACCAAGCGGATGCTAAGACCGGTATCTTAAAGAAGAAGAAGAAGAGAGAGGAGAGAACAGGTGACAAATCCTCTTAGTCCAGCTGAAGAACTGACCGACGAAGATATCGATAAGTTGGTGCCGCCCAAGATTATGCGATTGGCGCAGCACTTTCACAATCTTATCTATATTAGGTACTTCTATGAGAGCCTTGGTCAGCAACCGCCAGATTGGACTAAGGCTGAGATGCAGAGAGCTGATACAGCTTTACAGGCTGAGCTAGTTCGTGAACACGGCCAAGGTGGCCGACTACGTAAGGAGAAGGAAGATGAAACAAGGCCGAGCGAGCCGAGACGTGAGAGAGTCGTCGAAGCGAGAACCTATACCAAAAGGCGTGTCTGAGACAGCGGTAGCCGAACTTGGGCGTGCTGTCCAGTATAAGAAGGATGATCTCTACGAGGGCAAAGGCTATAAGGGCGCTTCACCCAGACCCGCTACGGCTGGGCCAGGAGGCGGTCGAACCATCCATCGTAGCGGGACACAAGGGAGACACTGACATGAATGGTAAACCTGACGACGAAAAAGAGCCAAAAGCTCCAGACTTCGATAGCGAGAAAGTCGAGCAGCTTCTGGCAATTCTTGACATTCTCAAAGGCGAAACTGCATACAGGTACATAAGGCAAGCTTCGTCAATGAAGCTGGCTGAGATTGACCTGGAGCTTTGGGAAGAGCTCTATCCGGAAGAAGCTGAAGCCAAGAAGAAGGCCGAGGAAGAGCGAGAGAAGGCTGAGGAGGAAAGGCTCCAGAGGCAGAAGGAAGAGGAAGAGGAAAAACAAAGGGAGAAAGAGAATGCCGCGTGATATCCTAAGTGAATACGGCCGTGATATCTCGAAGCCGCAAGCCGCACGAGCAACGTCAGGCGGATGCACGGAAGCCAAACCCATATCGAACTATAAACCTCCTGTCGGTCCGACCAATATCAATGACCCGAAGAGTCCGGGCATTCATGGCGACTCACATGGACAAGCCAGATGCCCTGTGGCTAGTAGTGGTGGTGGCTCTCCTGGCATTGGTGGTACTACTCATCGCTCTGGGTCACAACGGGGATGACTAGCGAGGTCGACATAGCGAACCGAGCCCTATCTGCTATAGGCACTCGGTCGCAAATCGCAGCCCTAACAGAGGACTCCAACGAAGCTCGTAACTGCAAGCTTCTGTTGGAGCCTCTGAGGGACGAAGTGTTACGCATGGCGCCTTGGAACTGCGCCATGAACTTCGCTAACTTATCGCTGATTTGTGCAGCCCCTGGAACACCGGAGAACCCTAGTGCAGGATCGTCAACCTGGGACAAAGGCGTGCCTCCTCCCCCCTGGAGTTATGAGTATGGCTATCCGAGCGACTGCCTCCGCCCAATCTATGTTGTCCCCCAATTCACGACCGGGTTTGCTAGCGGAGTCCCAATCACAACCGCAGTTACGGGAGGCGCCCCTGCCTTCTGGAACGGACCCCCAGTCCGCTTTAAAGTTGCCATCGACCAAATTGGCCCCGCCGGAAAACCTAGCAAAGAAGGTGTTGATACCAGAGTAATCTTGACTAACCAAGAGCAAGCTATCCTCGCTTATATAAAGAGAGTTACTGATCCTGATGTCTGGGACGATCAGTTCCAACAGGCTCTAGTAGCTGCTCTTGCTAGTAGGTTAGTGGTCTCTCTTACTGGAGATAAGGGGCTTGCTCAGTTGAAGCAGGGAGAGGCTAACCAGTACATCACTCTTGCTCGTCAAAGTGATGGGAATGAGGGGCTTACGATCAACGACGTAACTCCTGATTGGATTAGGACTCGTGGTATCAGCTATCAGGCTTGGGAGTTCTCGCCGAACATTATGTTCGATTGGGGACCAATGCTAACGATGTACTGAAATGTCCGAAAATGTTATCCAGGCTTCGTTCGCTGCTGGTGAGTTGTCCCCTAGTCTCTTTGCTAGGGTCGATTTCGCCAAGTACCGCTCTGGCGCTGCTACTATGCGGAACTTCTTTGTTGATTATAGGTCTGGTTCTTCTACTAGGTCCGGGACAGAGTACATCCGTCCGGGGAGAGATCTTGGCGCAAAGGTCAGGCTGGTAAGATTTCAACAGTCTACAACAGTTACCTATGTCTTGGAGTTTGGTCAGAACTATCTTAGATTTTTAACCCAAGGGTCTTCTGTAGTAGAGGGTGCGGTTAGTATCTCTGGGGTCACCAATGCCGATCCTGCTACCGTCACCGCTCCTGGTCACCCATATGCCAATGGGCAAACTATATTCATTACCGGCGTCGTTGGGATGCCGCAGATAAACAATCGCTACTTTACTGTAATAAATGTGTCTGGTGGCAATTTCAATCTACAGGATACATTGACTGGCACTAATATTGATTCGACTAATTGGGGGGTTTATGTATCGGGTGGCGCTGCTCAAAGGGTTTATACCGTCGCTACTCCATATACCACGGCTGATCTTCCATTGCTGAAGTTCTCCCAGAACGCCAGTGTGATGAACATCACTCATCCTAATCATCCACCATACAAGCTACAATTGATATCGGCTACCAACTGGTCTTTGACCCCTGCTGTATTCGGAGCTACTGCTGGATCAACAACAGTCATTGCGGTCAATGCTTCTGCCACTGGGCCAGTCTCTTATAAGTATGCAGTTACTGTTGTTGACGATCAAAATCAGGAAGGGACCGTCGGTAACGTCTTTGTTCAAACTAGCATGGCGGACTTGCGAACTACTCCGGGAAGCAACCAAGTAGTCTGGAACGTTGCGCCTGCGGCATTTGCTTACAATGTTTATGGATC
>Ga0126377_10003078_pt1 | contig 11683 bp, 12 predicted proteins | sample PanSoiMetPlot_22_FD_92647 | JGI IMG/M metagenome (GOLD analysis project Ga0126377, IMG submission 92647) | Tropical forest soil microbial communities from Panama - MetaG Plot_22 | ecosystem: Environmental > Terrestrial > Soil > Tropical forest > Bulk soil | place: Panama | collected 2016-02-17
GGCAATCCGCGGTATTTTCCCCGGCTCCCAGCCCCGACGCGCCGGCTGTTCGACGTGGCGCCTGCGACGCGGGTCGCGGCGGATTGCCACTGGCAGGACCGGCCCTGGACGCGGCCGACCCTGCTCGCGCTGCACGGCCTGAACGGATCGAGCGATGCGCACTACATGCGCGGGCTTGCGTCTAAGGCGTTCCAGCGCGGCTTCAACGTCGTTCGCCTCAACCAGCGCAACTGCGGCACGACGGAGCATCTTGCCGCCGGCCTGTTTCACTCGGGGCTCACGACGGACGCCGCCCGCATCATCGAAGAGCTCGCCGGCATCGACGGCCTCGGCTCGATGGTGGTCGCCGGCTACTCTCTCGGCGGGAACCTTGCCCTGAAGCTCGCCGGTGAATACGGCGCCAACCCGCCCGCATCGCTGGCCGGCGTCGCGGCGGTGTCGCCAATCATCGAGATCGAAGAGTGCACGCGCGCGCTCGAGCGGCCGGAGAACTTTCTCTACGAGTGGAATTTCGTGCGCGACCTCAAGCGGCGGATGCGGGTCAAGGGCCGGCTCCAGCCGGGGAGGTTCGACCTCTCCAAGCTCGACGCGATCCGCACGGTTCGAGGATTCGACGAGATCATCACCGCGCCGCACTTCGGATTCCGCAACGCGTCGGATTACTACTACCGCGCCAGCGCCATGCGCGTCATCGATCGGATCGGCGTGCCTGCGCTCATCATCACCGCCGAGGACGATCCGTTCGTGCCCGTTGCGGCGTTCCGCGACGCGAAGATCCGCGGGAATCCGAATATCGACCTCCGCATCAGCGCACACGGCGGCCACTGCGGGTTCGTCGGCGAGCGCGCGGGCGACGACGACGGGTACTGGGCGGAAAACAAGATCGTCGACTTCATTTCGGTTTGCGAATTGCGAATTGCGGATTGCCGCCCGGCTGTCGCGATCGCCCAATAAATCCGCAATCCGAAATCCGAAATTCAGATCAGCGTCTCCTGCCCGACGACCCTCCGAGTATCGATCCGAGCGCCCCGCGCAGGATTTCGCGGCCCACACCTGACCCGAGCGTGCGCGCGGCGCTCTTCGCCGCCGACTGGACGAGGCCGTCGTGGTGCCCGCCGCGCGGACCAGTGGTGCCGAACAGCACGGACGTCAGCGCGTCGGACAAGCTCGGACTGGCCGGGCCGGCCTGCCCCGCACCTGGCGGCGGGGCCGCGGTGATCGGCGGCGCGCCCGCGGCTTCCGTCCTTCCCGCTGTGCGGTTCGTCAACTTCTCGTACGCGGACTCGCGATCGACAACCGTGTCGTAGTGGCCGTAGATGGCGGCGTTGCTCTTGTGGCTGGCCTCTCGCTCGGCGTCGGAGATCGGGCCGATCTGCGACGCGGGCGGCGCTACCCAGACGCGCTCGGTCAGCGTCGGGCTGCCTTTCTCGTCGAGCGTCGAGACGAGCGCTTCGCCGACGCCAAGCTCCGTAATCGCGGCGTTGATGTCGAGTTTGGGGTTCGGCCGCAGCGTCTGCGCCGCAACCTTGACGGCTTTCTGATCGATCGGCGTGAACGCCCTGAGCGCGTGCTGGAATCGGTTGCCGAGCTGTCCGAGCACGGTCTGCGGCACATCCGACGGACTCTGCGTCGCGAAGTAGACGCCGACGCCTTTCGAGCGGATCAAACGCACGACCTGCTCGATTTTTTCAATCAGCGTATCGGGCGCATCGTTGAAGAGCAGGTGCGCTTCGTCGAAGAAGAACACCAGCTTGGGCTTCTCGGCGTCGCCTACTTCGGGGAGATGCTCGTAGAGCTCGGACAGCATCCACAGCAGGAACGTCGCATAGAGTTTCGGAAATCGAATCAGCTCGTCGGCCACGAGAACGTTCACGTTCCCCTGACCCTTGGAATCGGTCTGCAGAAGGTCGTCGACATCCAGCATTGGCTCGCCGAAGAACTTCTCGCCACCCTGCTGCTCGATCTCGAGCAGCGCCCGTTGTATCGCGCCGATCGACGCCGTCGACACGTTGCCGTACTGCGTCTTGATGCTCGCGGCGTTGTCGCCCACGTACTGGAGCACCGCACGCAGATCCTTGAGGTCCAGAATCAGCAGGCCCCGGTCGTCCGCCAGCTTGAAGACGATCGCCAGCACGCCCTGCTGCGTCGGGTTGAGGTTGAACAGCCGCCCGAGCAGCAACGGCCCGAGATCGGAGACCGTCGCGCGAACCGGGAAGCCGCGCTTCGCCAGCACGTCCCAGAACACGACCGGGTTGGCGCGCCATTTCGGCTCCTCGTGTCCCGTCGACTTGAGACGAGCCTTCATCTTGTCCGAGGACGCGCCGGCCTTTGCGACGCCGGACAGGTCGCCTTTGACATCGGCGAGGAAGACAGGCACGCCGATGCTGGAAAAATGGTCCGTGAGCATCTGCAGCGTGACCGTCTTGCCCGTGCCTGTCGCGCCGGTGATCAACCCGTGGCGATTCGCCATCTGCGGAAGCATGACGACGTCCGCGCCAGCCGACGACTTTCCGACGATGAATGGTTCGCTCATATTGGGAGCCCCAGGTGCTGCATCAGGAGACGGGCAAATTCCGGACCTTTGCCCTGCTCTTCGTGCTTGAAGTACACGTACACCTCACGCGCGTGTTCGGTCGCGCGCGCAATCGTATCCCCCCACCGCGCAACGTCGTCCGGCGTGTAGCCTTCGTCGCGCAGCCGGAAGTACGCATAGTCCGCCGTGACGCGTACGGGCGTCGACAGTTTCTCGCTGTCCGCGATACAGAGCGCCAGGCCGCGCGTGGACAGCCGCGAAAACACGTCTTCGTCCAGCCAGGACGTGTTCCGGAACTCGAACGCGGCCGGCGCCTTTGGCGGAAGCTCAGCGAGAAACGCGTCGAACACCGCAAGATCTTTCTTCAGATTCGGCGGCAACTGGAACAGCAGCGCACCCAGCTTGTCGCCGAGCGATGCGGCAACCTGGCAGAACGACGCGACCGCCGGGCCGACGTTCTTCAACCGGCCGTCGTGCGTGATCCGGCGCGGCGCTTTCAGCGTCAGCTTGTAGGGCGATGGCGTCTGCGCGGCCCATCCGTCGACGAGCTTCTCGTTCGGCATCCGGTAGAACGTGTAGTTGATCTCGACCGTCGGGAATCGTGCCGCGTAGTACGGCAGCATCTTCGCGGCGGGCAGATCCGACGGATAGAAGGTGCCCTTCCACTCAGGGTAGTTGTAGCCCGACGTGCCGATCCAGATCATGGTTGTTCGTCGTTCGTCACTGGTGATTGGTTGGTCGCCTCCGCGGCGGTTGACCAACAACCAACCACCGGGGACGAACCACCAACAACCAACGAGCAAGGGATACACTATAGATCGATGCGTTTTTGGGTGTTCAGCGTTGTCGCTTCGATCCTGCTGTCGGGGTGCGCGCAAAAGTCCGACGAACGTCACTATCCACTGCACGGCCAGGTGCTCTCGCTCGATCCCGCGCACGAGTTTGTCACGATCAAACACGACGACATCAAAGGCTTCATGCCCGCGATGACGATGCCGTACAACGTCAAGGAACTGAAACTGCTCGACGGCGTCGTCCCGGGCGATGTCGTCGACGCCACTCTCGTCGTCTTCTCGAATGGCGCGCACCTGACGGCGATCAAGAAGGTCGGGACGGCGCCGCTCGAACCACCGCCCGCTGAAACGGCGACTCCGAAAGCCTCGTCCGGGTTCGAGCTGCTCAAGACCGGCGAAGCGGTGCCCGACACGTCGTTCCTCGACCAGAACGGCCGGAAGCGGCGTTTCGCCGACCTCAAGGGCTCGACGGTCGTGATGACCTTCATCTACACCAAGTGCCCGCTTCCCACGTTCTGCCCGCTCATGGATCGCCATTTCGTGGCGATTCAGAAGGTTCTCAAGACGGATCCGTCGCTGGCGAAAGTGCACCTCGTCACAGTCAGCTTCGATCCGCTGACGGACACGCCCGCCGTGCTGAGAGCGCACGCGAAGACGCTCGATGCGGACCTGTCCCGCTGGACGTTTCTGACCGGCGACCGCGACGAGATCGATCGGTTCGGTGCGCGGTTCGGCGTGTCGGTCTCGCGCGCGCTCAACGATGCCCGCGACATCACGCACAACCTGCGCACGGTGATCGTCGATGCCGACGGGAAGCTTGTGAAGGTCTACACCGGCAACGAATGGACGCCGTCGCAGATCCTCGACGACCTCAAGGGCGTTGTCCGAGCGAACTGATCTGGCCCTCAGTCCGCGCGAGCGCCGGCTCGTGTCCCGCCTCCTCACTCCGCTGGACGTCCAGACATTCCTGAACCGGCTTCCGTACAACGAAGAACCGCACGGCCGCGCGACGCTTCGCAGCTTTCGCGGCGTCGTCCGCCACGGCTGCGCCCATTGCCTCGAAGCCGCACTCTTTGCCGCCGTCGTGATGGAACAGCACGGCTATCCGCCCTTGGTGCTCAGTTTCGAATCGATCGACGAGCTCGATCACGTGCTGTTCGTGTACCGGCACCGTGGACGCTGGGGGTCCGTCGCACGCTCGCGCGATCCAGGACTGCACGGGCGTAAGGCGGTTTTTGCCACACCACGCGCGCTCGCGTTGAGTTACTTCGACCCCTACATCGATTTCACCGGCCGAATCACCGGCTACGCGGTCGTCGATCTGGCCGCGGTCATGGGCCGCTACGACTGGCGGATCGCGCCGACGAACGTCTGGAAGGTCGAGCGGGTCCTGCTCGACTACCCTCATCGCGCGATCCGCTCGTCGGACCGTCGGGTCGATGCGCTGCGCGCCTGGTATCGTCGTTATCGGACAACATACGGACGGAAGCCGGTGCAGTACCGGGGACGTGAACGATGGACGGAGCTGCCCTCCGAGTTTCTCGAGTGAGGCGCCGGCGGCGAGAACGGTTCAGCGTGCTACGCTTTCATGAACCGTGGCCGCCTGGGTGTTCATCCTCCTGCTCGTCGTGGGCATCTTCGCATTCGACATCGGCAAGCGATGGTGGGACGAGAACGCGTGGCGGCGCCGCTGGAAGCGGAAGCCCGAGGAAGATTGATGGTCGTTAGTCCAGATCGAAATCCCGCATCGGCTTCGTAATCGGTTCTTCCTTGGCCTGCCGCAGCGCTTCCTCGAAACGTTTGGACAAGGCATCGCCGCGGCCCTTCTCGGCATCGACCGACTGCTGGAACATGGCCTCGCGGCGGGCCGCCTGCTCGGCGACGATGCGCTGTGCGTCTGATAATTCCGGCTTGTCGCCGCGCTCCGGCTCCTTGTGCGACACCACGCGTCCGAGGTTGGTGTCGATGACAAGCGTCGACTGACAGCACGGACACGTGACTTCGATTTCGGATTTCAGCCTGGCCATGGCTTTCTCAGGTTCGCGGCTTCAGGGCATCGAGGCCGCCGACGATGAAGTCCTTCTTGATCTCGAGCGGTTTGCCATCGGGAAGGACCGCCGTCAACCGGAGGTCCTTGATCTGCATCTTCTTGAACTGAAATCGCTGGCCCTGCCCGGCGACGAAGTTGTCGAGCGGCGTCTGGAACCGACCCTTCGGCGGAATGGACTCTGTCCGCACTCGATAGTAGGTGTTGAGCCAGATCTCGACGCTGCGCCACTCGTCCGGTGACCGGTTGTCGACGGTGAGCATGTTGCCGTCCAGCTTCAGCGGCTCGACTGGCGGCGCCGCGCAGGCCCCCGCCATCGACACTGCGACGAGGACCAGGGCCAGCCGCGTCATGGCGCCATCATAACGCAGGCGCCGACTGGAAACCCGTAACGCTCAACTCTCAAGATCCTGAGACTTGAGAGTTGAGACTTGAGACTTTCAGCTGTTGCTACTCAGGCTCTTCGGCCAGTTCGAAGGAGAGCGGGACGGACTCGATGATGCTCGGAACGGCCTGCGCCGAGCGGCGGGCCTTGACCACACGCGCTTCGCGGTAGATGCGTTCGGGAACCGGGTGCAGGTCCCACGCGATGCCGAGCGCGGCCATGCCCCGGATAACGTACCACGTCGGATCGAATTCCCACCAATAGAAGCCATTGCGCGCCGCACGCTGGTAGCGATGGTGGTTGTTGTGCCAGCCCTCGCCGACGGCGAAAAACGCGGTCAGCGGGTTGTTGCGCGATTCGTCGACGGTCTCGAACCGCCGGCTGCCCCAGAGGTGGTTCACCGTGTTGATCGCGAACGTCGCGTGCGCCAGCGTCATCGTCGGCAGGCAGAATCCCCAGACGAGCCAGGGCATGCCGCCGGCGAGGAACAGCGTCGCGGCCAGCAGCGCCGGCGGGACGAAATAGTACCGATCCAGCCACGCGATCTCCGGCAGCTTGCCGAAATCCCGCAGCACCGGATTGTTCGCCTCGAGCCGATCGTGCTTCGTGTCGTGCAGGAACCAGCCGATGTGCGCGTAGTAGACGCCGCTGACCATCGGGCTGTGCGGATCTCCTTCACGATCGGCGTACTTGTGATGGTTCACGTGGTGCCCGGCCCACCAGAGCGGTCCCTTCTGCATGGCGGCGGTGCCGATGAACGTCCAGACGAAGCGAGCCACGCGGTTCATCTTGAACGCGCGGTGCGCGTAGTACCGGTGGAACGCGAGCGTCAGGCCGATCGCCCGGAGAAAGTGCGAGACCGCCCAGAGCGCGATGAACGCCCACCGGAACGGAACGGCGAAGACGAGCAGGGCGCTTACTTGCACGAGCCAGAAAATGGAGACCTGAATGACGTTCGGAAGCACGATTAGATTTCCCTCAGCGCACGGGCGACCGGAATACGAGCGGCGCGGATTGCCGGGAGCAGGCCGCCGACGGCTCCCATGATCGCCGAGAAGACGAGGCCCCCGACGAGCAGTCCGGGGGTGACGCGAAACTTGAATGCTAATTCGCTGAAGCTGGTCATGTTCATCGCGCCGGTCGAGAGGCCGTTGACCGGCAATGCCAGAATGCACCCGATCACGCCGCCGACGAGCGCCAGCGCCACGGACTCGGCGAGAAACGCCGCGATGATGCGCAATCGCGAGAACCCGAGCGCGCGCAGCGTGCCGATCTCGCGCGTCCGGTATGCCACCGCAGCATACATCGTGTTCATCGCGCCGAACACGGCGCCGATCGACAGAATGGACGTCACGAACGTCGCGAAAATCCTGATGAGCGTACCCGTCGTCGACGACTGCGCTTCGTAGTAGTCGCGCTCGCGCGACGGCTTCAGATCCAGACGCGGATCCGCGGTGACCGCCCCTTCGAACGCATCGAACGCGGACGGATCCGCAAGCTTGACGGTGACCGATTGATATCCGTTGCGCTGAAACGCCGGCTGCATCAGGTCGACATCGCCCCAGACTTCCGATTCGAACGACGCATCATCGGCCGTGAAAATACCGACCACCGTCCACGTCGCGGCGCCGAACTTCAAATCGCTGCCCACGGTGAGGCCGGCGAAACGATTCACGGCCTGCCGGCCCACGTTCACCTCGCGCGTACCCGGCGTGAACTGGCGGCCCTCCACGAACTTCAGCGTGTTGCGAATCTCGTAGGCGAGCGGCCCGACCCCGCGCACGGGAACGTTGGCCGGGTTCCCGTCCGACTTGCGCGGAAGCGCGATGATGACGACGAGCTCGGGCGAGGCGAGCGGGTGACCGTCCGCGGCCCGGGCCACAAGGGGCATCGCCTGGATGAGCGGGAGCTGTGGCCTCAGCACTGCGCTCACTGTTTCGGACGTCGCGCCCTTCCGCAACAGGATCGCGTTGTCGTTCGATCCGCTGGCGACGAGCGTGCCTCGGAAGCCCTGCGCGATTGCCATCGTCATCACGAAGACGGCGACGACCATCGCGATGCCGCCGGCGGTCATCGCGGCCGTGCCCTTGCGCACGATCATCGAGCGAAGATTGTAGGAGCCGATCAGACCCACGTCAGGCAACCCGCCTCAGCGCGTCGACGATCTTCAGGCGGGACGCCATCGTCGCCGGAATGATGGACGCCATGACGCCGATGAACGCGCTCAGCGCGAGGCCGACGAGGACGTTCAGGTTGTTGACGCCGAACATCGGGATGAAGCCGCCTGCCAGACCGAGCGATTCGGCATTGACGATCGCGCGCGCGAGCAACGCGCCGACGACGCCGCCGGCAATGGCGACGACAAGGCCTTCTCCGACGACGAGGGAGAAAATCGTGGCCGCACGAAAGCCGAGCGTGCGCATCACCGCGATCTCGGTCGTCCGCTCGCGGACGGACATCGCCATCGTGTTGCCCGCCACGAACAATGTGGTGATGACGACGGCGAGCGCGACGCTGCCGAGCAGCATGTTCAGGTTGCCAAGCCACGACGCGAATTGCGCCGTGAACGCCTGTTCCGTGTCCGTCTTGGTCTCGTAGGCCGAGTTGGCGAACTGCTGATCGATCGCCACCGAGATCCTGGCGGCCTGGTCCGGATTGGAGACCCGCGCGACGAACCAGCCGATCTGGCCCTTCGGCGTCGATCGCTCGTCCGCGTACTTCCAGTGGAACATCATGCTCTGGTTGTCGACGTTGCTTCCGCCCGAGCGGTAGATGCCCCGCACGGTGAACTCGTAGTCCTGGCTGCCGTACACGGGAATGCCCGGCTGCAGCACGATCTTGTCGCCGATGTTGAATCCGTACTTCCTGGCGAGGCCGTCGCCGACGATGCAGCCGGTGCGATCCTGGAGGAACGCGCGCTTGTCATCCTCCGACAGGAGGACTTCGGGATACATCCGAAGGTAGCTCTCGGGTTCGATGGCGAACTGGCCGAAGAAGTTCTTCGGGTCTTTGTAAATCCCGCCGAACCAGTTGGCGTAGGTGACATCCTCGACGCCCGGTGTGGACCGGATCGTCTGCTCGTGCGACGTCGGCATCGAGAAGATCATCGACGTGGACCGGACGGTCACGACGCGCGTCGCCGAACTCGCGGCCGCCACCGCGGAAAACCCGTCGAGGACCGCGCGCAGCGCCGCGAACAGAAACACGGCAACGGCGACGCTCAGGATCGTCAACGTCGTCCGGCGCTTGTTCCGGCGGACGCTCTTCAGCACGAGCCCGGTGAACTTCATGTCGTCACCCCCACGCCCACGGGCTGATGTTGTGACAGGGTGCCCTTTTCGAGATACAGGATCCGCGAGGCGCGCTCCGCGGCGTGCGGATCGTGCGTCACCATGACGATCGTCTTCTTGTACTCGCGGTTGAGCCGTTGCAGAAGGGTCAACACTTCTGCGCCGGCTTTCGCGTCGAGATCTCCGGTCGGCTCGTCGGCGAGCAGCAGCGTCGGGTCTGTCACGACCGCGCGCGCAATCGCCACGCGCTGCTCCTGTCCGCCCGAGAGCTGACGCGGGTAGTGGCTGGCGCGTTCGGTCAGCCCCACAATCCCGAGCGCGGTCATCACGTGATCGCGGCGCTGCTTCTTCGACAAGTTGGTCAGAAGCAGGGGCAGCTCCACGTTCTCGAACGCCGTCAGCACGGGAATGAGGTTGTACAACTGGAAGATGAAGCCGATGTGGCGCGCGCGCCAGGATGCCAGTGCGCCTTCCGACAACCGGCCGATTTCGGTGCTGCCGACCGTGATGGCGCCGCGCGTCGGCTGGTCGATGCCGGCCAGCAGGTTGAGCAGCGTCGATTTGCCAGACCCGGAGGGTCCCATCAGCGCCAGGAACTCGCCCTCCTCCACGGAGATCGTGACGCGGTCCAGCACGCCGATTTCCTCGGCGTCGCGTCGATAGGTCTTCGTGACGTCTCGCAACTCGATCAGCGCCATGTCACCTTCCTTTGACGCGTACGGGGGCCCGATCGGTCAGCCCGGGCGGCGGGCCGACGATCACCGCCTCGCCAGGCAGGACGCCGCTCGCAATTTCAACCTGGTCCAGCCTTTCGCGGCCCAGCGTCACGGCGCGGCGCGTGGCGGTGGAATCCCGGACGACCCAGAGGGTGGACTGCCCGTTCGCGGTCACGATGGCGCGCTTGGGCACGAGGATCGCCGGGGCTGCGGCCGTCGCCGCGGCACCGCTCGATCCCGCGGCGGAGGCCGGCCGCGGCTCCTGGAACGTGACGCTCGCGGTCATCTCCGGCTTCACATGGACGTCGGCGTCGAGGATGCTCACCCGCACTTCCACGATGGCCTTCGCGCGGTCCGCGGACGGAAAGATCTGGCGCAGCCGTCCCCGGTACGTCTTGTCCTGATAGGCCTGGAGCTTCACTTCGGCCGGCATCGTCCCCGTGAGCTTCGCGACGCTGTTCTCGCTGACCTCGGTCTGCACTTCGAGCTCGCCCAGATCGGCGATCGTGGCGATGGCGCCGCCCTCTCGGGATGCCTGCCCCGCCACGCCGAAGGGCGATACCGTTTCGCCAACCTCCGCGCGCTTCTTGATCACGACGCCATCAAAAGGCGCGCGCACGTTGGTGTTCTCGAGCGCTTCTTCGGCCACACGCACGCGCGCATGGGCCGTCGCGATGGCGGCCTGCGCCGACGTCACGCGCGCCGCCGAGACGGCCGCGGCGGATTCGGCAGCGGTCAGCGTCGCCGTCGTCGTGATGCCGTCGCGCGCGAGCGCGCGCTGGCGCTCGACGTTCCGGACGTCTTCGTCGCGCGCAGCCGCCATCTGGGCGAGCGCGGCCTCGGCTTCCGTGACCGATCGCCGTGCGGCCTCGAGCTGCGCCTCGATGTCGGCGTGCTCGAGTTGCGCGATGACGCTGCCCTTGCGAACCCGCGTGCCTTCCTCGAAGCCAATCGACGCCAGGCGTCCACCCGTTTTGACGCCAACCTCGCTGCTGTGACGCGCGACAACGTAACCGGTCGCGACGAGCACGGGCACGGCCGCCGGCTGACCGGCGGTCTGCACGACCTGCGTCACCGGGGCGAGATCGACTTCCGGCGCACGCCGTTCGGCCACGTACGATCGAGCGGATGGATACACGGCCGCCCCCGCGGCCAGGAGCGCGAGCAGGATGGCCCAAGGCAGCCACCGGCGGCGAGGTCCGGCCTCGCGGTCGATTCGCAGGCGCGAAAGATCGCTCGACGGGGAATCAGAATGAATTGTCACGGGTAGACAGTACCGACCGACAAACGCCGCACGCGCGCGCGATCACGCGCCCGCGGATCTTCAGCCCTCTTCTTCGAACTCTTCTTCGCCAGACGGACCGAGGCGTGTGGACGGCCGCAGTGCTTCGCGGTAGTCGTAGAGCGGGAGGTCGCGCACGTGCAGCGAGAGCGTGCATGCGGGCGACTTCTCATCGATCACGACGGTGACCGGACTGCCCTCCACGCCTTCGCGAAAAGCCAGACGGCAACCGCAGGCGAGTCGCGCGTGAGTGAACCCCTTCATTGCGCCCCGATCATACCACGCGCTGGCGAGACGGCCGGGCTGATTCACGAGACCCCGAGCAGCCCCTTGATCATCGTCTCGAACGACGACTTCGACGCGAGGCCCGCGTGCTTCATGCACACCTTCCCGTCGCGCGAGATGATCGCCGTCACAGGAATCCCGAACATCGGCCCGAACGCGTCCTGCACGTCGTCGTGGTCCAGCCCCTGCAGGACGACGTAGTTCATCTTCATCGTGTCGACGTACGGCTTGAGCTTCGCCAGCGTGTCGTCGACCGAGACGCCGATGACCTGCAGTCCGTCCTTGCCGTACTTGTTCTGGAATTCGATGAACCAGGGAATCTCGATCTTGCAGGGGCCGCACCACGTCGCC
>Ga0126377_10003079_pt1 | contig 11683 bp, 13 predicted proteins | sample PanSoiMetPlot_22_FD_92647 | JGI IMG/M metagenome (GOLD analysis project Ga0126377, IMG submission 92647) | Tropical forest soil microbial communities from Panama - MetaG Plot_22 | ecosystem: Environmental > Terrestrial > Soil > Tropical forest > Bulk soil | place: Panama | collected 2016-02-17
CTGAAGCCCAGGGTTCGACGTCCCACCGCTTCGCGTCAGGCCAATTTAGCCCCCGGCGACGGCTCGAGGAGGTTGAGCAGTCCTGAGCTGTCGAGCCGGCCCAGGCCGGCTCGACTCGCTTCTCCGTAAAGCTCCCGAGCCTGGCTTCCAACTTCGGTGCGGGCGCCCGCACGCGCGGCCAACTCAAGGGCCAGACGCAGGTCCTTGCAGGCGAGGTCAACGAAGAAGCCGGCCCGATAGTCGTGGGCGACAAGGGCGGAGAGCTTGCGCTCCAGGATGAAGCTTGCACCCGAGGCGCGGCTGAGCACGTCGCCAACAGTCTGCCGGTCGACGGCCAATCGATCGGCAAGCGCCATCGCCTCGCAGAGCGCGGCCTGGTTGGTGAGTGCGACGTAGTTATTGAGGAGCTTCAAGATGTTGCCCCGGCCGGTCTCGCCCAAGAAGAAGAGGTTCTTGCCGATAGCGCGCAGGACGCTCTCGTAGGGCGCAACGTCGGAGGCGGAGGCGCCGATCATCACCGCAAGCGTGCCGGCGACAGCGCCGCCCACACTGCCGCTAACCGGCGCGTCGATGAGCCGAACCCCGTGCTCCGCGGCTCGGACCGCCAGCCGCCGCGTCGTGTCAGGGCTCACGGTGCTCAGGTCAAATACCACGTGGCCAGCGCGTCCGCCCGCGATCAGACCCGGCGTCCCCACGGACCCGAACAGCACCTCCTCCACGATGGAGTCGTCTGGCAGGCTCGTGAGCATCACCTCGACCGCTGCAGCCACCGCCGCGAGGTCGCGGGCGCGGCGCGCCCCGAGCTTCTCAAGCGGCGCGGTTGCCTCCGCGCGCGCGTCGAACACGGTGAGTTGGTGGCCTGCCTTGAGGACATTGGTCGCCATGGGTGCGCCCATGTTACCGGTGCCTACGAAACCGACATGCATGGTTTTCTCCTTCCCACTCGAACATATCCGAAGCTCAGCCGGCTCGCTAGCTGGCATCGCGCGGCGGCCAAACTCGCGGGAAAACCCTTGTCATAGTGACCCATCCTAACTTAGAATCGTCGCCGCATATTCCACACAAGGAGGCTTTTCATGGAGATTGAAAAAAAACTTGCGTCTCTCGGGCTTGAGCTTCCCGTTCCACCGATACCAGCGGCTCACTACATTCCCTATGTAAAAGTCGGAAACATTCTCTTCGTCGGCGGCAACATCGGCCGCCTCAACGGCCAGCCACTGGCCTATGCCGGCAAAGTTGGGGACAAGGTGACCCTCGAGCAGAGCTACGAGATGGCCCGTAATTGCGCGCTGAATCACCTGGCCGTCATCAAATCAGCGTTAGGCGACCTGGATCGAGTCGAGCGCTTCGTGAAACTGCTCGGCTTTGTAAACGTCGCGCCGGGATTTACCAAAATGCCGCAAGTTATCAATGGCGCTTCGGATCTTTTTGTTGAGCTTTGGGGCGAGCGCGGCGAGCATGCACGAGCAGCCGTGGGCGTAGCGTCGCTGAGCAACGATGCGCCGGTGGAAACCGAAGTGATTGTTCAGATTAAAGAATAACCGCCAGCAGATTATCTTTCGGTCCAGGAGAGAACTCACCGAGGCGCGGAGGACGCGGAGGGATAGTTTGAAACAAGAAATCGCTAGGAACTCTGCGTCTCCGTGGTGAATTCTTTTCTTAGAAACCGCCCGACGATTTTTCACACGAGCTTTTTGAGCAACGCGTGGATAACCTTGTTCTTGCGGATCTCTCGCCGTAATCCCGCGAGATGGGCTTCACTGAGGATAAGCGGTCCGCCTTGATAAAATCCGTCGTGATAGTAGCAAAAGCGAAGCGACCGATCTCCCGAATCGAACGATAGGAGTTGAATCGACGGTTCGTGATACCGCGTCTGCGAACGCGCCTCTTCGGTGATCCATCCGCCGCCCCAATGCAACTGGAAACGGCGCCTGCGAACGCCTTTCTTTTTCATGTCAATCTTGTAAGAATTTCTTTGACTCTTTTCAACTTCAACCTGCCATGCGCCTCAATTTTCAAGTTCAGGGCGACGGGTTTCCTCTTATCATTTTGCACGGCTTCCTGGGCTCTCTGGACAATTGGCGATCCGTGAGCAAGCGCCTAAGCGTCTCTTACAAGATTTATAATGTAGATCTGCGCAATCACGGACAGTCGCCGCACGACGAGATCATGAGTTATCCGATCATGGGCGACGACCTGCGCGAATTTCTCGACGAACACCAGATCTTCGAAGCTGACATGCTCGGCCATTCTATGGGCGGCAAGGTCGCCATGCAGTTTGCTTTGGAGCATCCGGCGCGCGTGGCCAAGTTGATCGTGGTCGATATCGCACCGAAAGACTACCCACCGTCCCAGAGATCGCTGCTGCAAGCGCTCCGCGACGTCAAACTTCAAACTTTCAGATCGTTTGGCGAAATCGACGCCGCTCTCGCGCCGGCGGTTCGCAGCCCGGTGCTGAGGCAATTTCTATTGAAAAATCTCGCCCGCGATGTCGGTACGTTTCGCTGGAAGATCAGTCTTGATGCGCTCATAAAGAATTACGATGAACTGACAAAAAACATAGTCGTGAGAGAGCCATTTAATAAGCCGACCCTCTTCATCCGCGGCGGGCAATCCAAATACATCCAAGACGAAGATCTAACGATAATCAAGCAATTGTTCCCCCAGGCAGAAATTTCAACTATTCCCAACGCCGGTCATTGGGTTCATTCGGACGCATCGAGCGAATTCCTGCAGATCGTCAACGGCTTCCTAGCCTAGGCACGTTGGGTTGCGCTCTCACGAATCTGAAACCCGACAGCTGAAACCAAGTGGGAGATAGGTTTTTTCACAAGGCTGTGCTATTAGGCGCTAAGCTACAGATACAAGGAGGCCCCTTATGGCTAAAAGAAAAAGCCTTCACATCCAGGGCATGGAACACGGTGCTCCGATTCCTAACGGCGCTGTCGTCGGCAATGTCATCTTCTCTTCCGCCATCTCCGGCAAAGACGCCAAGACTGGCGTGCTTTCGCCGGACCCGGACGAGCAAGCGGAAGCGATGTTTCGCAACCTCAGACTGTTCATGGAACAGGCCGGCGGCGCTCCGGAGAATATCGGTTACATGAAAGTCTATCTAAAGGAGGAAAAATATCGCGACTCGGTCAACAAAGCCTGGGTGAAGATGTTTCCTGACGAGCATGACCGCCCCGCGCGCCACGCATTGAAAGTTGAACTGCGCGGTGAAGTCTTGTTTCAGATTGAAGTTATCGCCGTTTTATAAAACCATCGCACCCCAGAGGCGCGGAGAAACGCGGAGACATCTCCTCGGCGTGCTCTGCCTCTCGGCGGTGAATCCCATTAAGGAGAAAACAAATGAGCATTGAGATCGTTGACATGGTTGACCTGGCACACAAAGAGAAGCGGCGAAAAAATATCTTTAATACGCCGCGCTTCCATGCCTGGATGCACTACTATAAGCCGGGGCACAAGGACGAAATGCATTGCCACAACGCCGACCAAACGTTTTATGTAATCGAAGGCGAGTGCACGATGAGCTTTCCTGATGGCGGGAAAGTAGTTCTCAAGCCGGGCCAAGCGGCGCTCATCACCGGCGGCTCTTTCTATCAACTGGAAAACCGCGGTTCGGGTCCGATGATCATGATGGGCAATCGCTCCGGTCCAGCGGAAAAAATTCAGATCATCAGCTACGAAACGCGCAAAGATATTCGCGCGCAGGTGCAAACCGAATCCAACGCTTGATAGCGCACAAAGGCGGGCGCGCCCATCCCGGCGCTCCCGCCTCTTCTCTTATTCGGGCCGGTGAATTTTTATTTGTCATCCTGAGCTTTGCGAAGGATCTGCTTTTCCGAACACTGCAGCGTCTAGCTCAAAGCGGCCAAATCCAAAAGCAGATTCTTCGTCGCAAGGCTCCTCAGAATGACACTTGGGAAGCAAGCCATTTACGGAGGTTTCAGGGTTGGACCTACCTATCCGGATCGCCCTGCTTGGCCTGCTCCGTGCTCCCTGCTCTCTTATCCGTCAGCAATGAGCCCGGTAAACTTCTGGCAAAACGCTCCTATGGCTCCTTGATGAACGAAGTCGGCATACTCGTCGAGGGGCGTGGGCTCGCGATTGACGATCGCCAACAACGCGCCGTTGCGTTTGGCCATTACTGGAAATGATGCCGCTGGCTGCACCTGCAACGACGATCCCATGATAATGAAGATTTGCGCCCTTTCGGCCCATTCTTGCGCTTGCCGCATCGCTTGTTGAGGCATCGGTTGCCCAAAAGAGATGGTCGCCGATTTGAGAATCCCACCGCAGGCGTCGCATTTTGGAGAGGCGAAATCGCCCACGAGCCGTTTTACAATCTCGTCCGGATCGAAAGACTTCTCGCACGTCATACAGATGATCTTGCGATTGCTGCCGTGAAGCTCCACGATTTTCTCTTCGGCGAGCCCCGCGATGCTATGCAATCCGTCGACATTTTGTGTGATCAGTCCTATGAGCTTACCTTTCTGGTGCAACGAGTGAACGAAATAGTGGCCGATGTTGGGCTTGGCATTTTTGTGCGCCTCATAAGTTTCCAGTCTCCTTCTCCACGCCTCGACGCGGGACTTTTCGCTGCTCATATATTCTTGGAACGAAATCGGTTTGTAGCGTGTCCAGATTCCCCCAGGGCTTCTGAAGTCCGGGATGCCCGACTCGGTGCTGATGCCTGCACCCGTGAAGACGACGATGTCCCGGTTGGCTCTGATTTTTGCAGCGAACTCTTCCAGTGTGATCATAGGTCATTCTTATAGAACAGGGTGTATGTCGATGACAACCGACGTCATCTCGATCCATCCTCGCGCGCGGGGAATCTCAATAACAGCGCCAGCGCAGCGCCCACCAGAATGAAAACTCCCGTGACGACATAGCCGATCGCAAAAAAACCCGCGTCGCCCATAATGCCGATGAACGCCGGAACTGCTCCTCCCCCGATGATATAGCCGGCCGGTACGGTGAAGGCCACAGCGAGGTTTCTAGCGTCGGGACGAGTAATCGCCGCTAGAACCGCAAAGCCCGCAGGGAAAAACCATACGGCGAGAAGTGGCTGCAGGATGACGATGGCACTGATCCAACGGCCCGAAGCCGGTCCCAATAATATCGTGACGATACCGGTAAAGGCCAAGCTCATAATCATCGTGCGTCTCGGGCCGAGTCTATCCGAAACCAACCCACCGACTAAGCCCAGCAAGGGTCCATAGGATCTCGACAAGGCCACCACCGTGTTGGCCCAGCTCTGGTCTAAATGCCGTTCACTCACCAGATAAAGCGGTAGCATGGCGTAAACTCCGATTGTCGTGCTCACGCCTATTCCAAACAGCACCACCATGAGCCAGAAGGCCGGCATGTGAATCAGCGTTGCAAATGCATTCGATGCCGGAGACTCACCGGGAAACTCGCCACCTCGACCAAACCGGTGATAGGTAAGGCCTACGATTAACGAGGCCGCGCCGATGCAACTCAACGCCATGCGCCAATTTGACCAGCCAAGGAATCCCTGAGCGATAAAAGGCGCGGCAAAAAAAGCCAGATTGGGAGCCAACTCGTGAATGGCGATCGCCTTCCCCCAACGGCGTTGTTCGACGAGAGCAGTGATCGTTGCGATCGCCGAAGGTATGTAAAGCCCGGCGGTCAACCCCAGGCAGAAAAGTCCCGTGCGCATCGTCCAGAGGCTGTTCGATAACGAAATGCAGAGCAGGGCGAACCCAACGCCGGTGCTTGAAACCACGACAGTGATTCTGTGATTCGACCGCGACGCGAAGAATCCCGATCCCAACAGCCCGATCACATAGCCGGCTGACATCAAGAAGAAAAAAGACCCCGCCTGGCCGTGGCTAATGGCTAATTCCTTTTCAATCGTCGGAAGAAGCGGCGACAGAATCATTCTGCCGATGAAGTTTATGAAAAAGATCAGCGCGAGAAAAAAAACCGGACGCAAATCCAGCCACAACGGTTTGGCAACGGCATCATTGGCACCTGTGCGCCATTCCACCAAGCTTTTCTTGAGCACCACCTTTGATGTATCCTCACCGGCAACGATTCAACCTTAAACCTTTACAATGGACGAACCCGGAAGCCAACCGACGGATCAAGTCTTGAAGAGAACCGGAGCCCGTGCAGAAATCAATCAGAACGGCCTCGTGTTGCAATGTCTGTCCCGGCGCCGTTTTCTCTCGAGGTTCTTTTCTGCCATCGTATCGGCTTACGTTGGGCCATCGCTCCTCCGTTATTTGTCAGATCGAGAGCTTCTCGCCGAAGCCGCCGAACTGTCCCGGGAAGTCGTGACCGTGGACTTGCACTGCCATGCTAGCAGTCGCTCGAGCGAACGCCCGTTGGCCAACTTGTCCGATGACATGAAAGCTGGCCGACTAGACGCCGGCGTGTTTGCTGTGCGCGGCGATTACCCTGTCATCCGGCGCGATTCTTCAGGCCGCTATTATGAATTGCGTCAGCCACGAGCAGGAGAGTTTTTCCAAAGAGCCCAAGAGCAGCTCGATAAGATTATCGAAACAACCAAAGCGGGGAAACTGGTGCTGGCGCGTTCGCCAGCGGAGGTTCTTGAAGCAAAGAAAAAGGGATTACCCTGCGCCATCCTTTCCATCGAGGGCAGCGACCCCCTCGAAGGCGATCTTTCGCGCGTGAAATTCTTTTATGACCTTGGCCTTCGCGTGCTCCAACTCGTCCACTACCGGATCAATGAGATTGGCGATATCCAGACTGCGGAACCGAGATACAAAGGTCTCACGCCGTTTGGTCGCGACGTGGTGAAGGAAATGAACAAGCTCGGGATGATCATCGACACGGCCCATTGCTCGCCGGACACGCTGGCCGTTGTGTTGGCTGAAAGCCGCTATCCGGTAATGTTCTCACATACGGGTTCCTATGCGTTGCGCAAAGTGCCGCGGCACTTGCAAGACAAAGACATGCAAGCTATCGCCAAAAAAGGCGGCATCATCGGCATCTGGCCGCTGCTCCGAAGGCGTGAGACTTTCGAGACGTTTCTTAAAGAAGTGGACTACGTCAAAAATCTGGTCGGCGCGGACAACGTGGGGATCGGCACTGATCTTTACGGCTTGGCCGGCGAAACCGCGATTCCAACTCACAAGGAGTTCGCGCTGGTCCCCGCGGGCTTGCTGAGCCGCGGTTATGCCGAGAGCGATGTGACCAAGATCGTGGGCGGCAATTTCATGCGGCTATTTCGAGAAGTCACGGAGAACGGTGGGTGACAGCTAATCGATTTACACCTATGCGCAAGCAAATCTCTGTGCGATGATCAGAGGATATAAAATGCTTTTCAGAGAGATTCAGCTGCTCACGTTTCTGATCTTGTTCATCACCGTTCCATCGGATGGCCACACGGCGACGATCTCCATGCGGCTTTTGTACCCGAGCTTCGCCGCAAGTTGGGCAACCACTTGGATCGCCAAGGAAGCGGGATACTTTGCGACGGAGGGACTAGAAGTCGAGCTTATCCGCGTCGGCGGTAGCACACGAATGGCAGCGGCCATGCTGGGCGGCAGCGCGCCGATGATACAAGCGGGCGCCTCCGCTGCCTTGGCGGCGGGAAGCGCCGGTGGTGGAGTCGTCATCATCGCCGCCACGGGAAATGTTTCGCCGTTTCATGTGATGGCCCGGCCCGAGATCAAACAGACCTCTGACCTGAAAGGCAAAAAGGCCGGCATCACGACCTTCGGCTCCACCTCCGACCAGGTCATCCGGTTGGCACTAAGGCAGTTCGGTTTGGAACCTAATAAAGATGTCGCGCTGCTCACTTTTGGCGCACAGCCCGAAGCCTTTGCGGCTTTGCAGAGCGGCGCTATCCAGGCCGCGCCTCTGAGTTATCCGTTATATGCTGTAGCCGCAAAACTCGGGATGAGAGAGCTAGTGAAGATTTCAGATCTCGGTTTCGAGGACATCAATGGGACAGTCATAACGACGAAATCGTTTCTGTCCCAGCAGCGGGATACCGCGTTGCGCTTTATGCGTGGATTCATTCGCGGCATGCAACGCTATCGCACGGATAAAGAATTCAGCAAGCGCGTGCTGGGAAAATACGGCAAGATCACCGACGATGAGCTTCTCGAAGGAGCGTGGCAGGACTACGCTCCAACGATTCAGAAAAATCCACGTCCTTCCTTGAAGGCAATCCAATTTTTGATTGAGAACCAGTTCAGGGACAAAACGCCGCTGCCGAAACCGGAAACCTTTGTTGACGCTTCGCTGATTGATCAATTGGAAAAGAGCGGCTTCATCGATTCCGTAAACAGATAAATCGGGGGACCCACTACATGATTTCTTGCGCCTATTTCAAATGGCTAATCCCAGCTCTAGCTTTTGCGTCGGTTGCGTTGCCCGCGAGCGCGAAGGCCCAACAAACCGCCTCGAGCCAACCATTGGTCATTGTCGGCGGCACGCTCATCGACGCTACCGGCAAACCACCCCTTGAAGATGCCGTGATCGTCGTCCAGGGTGAAAGAATCAAGTCCGTCGGCAAGCGCGGTGAAATCGCTATTCCCAAAGGCAGCCGGATTATCGACGTCAAAGGCAAAACTATTCTGCCCGGGTTGATTGACGGCCATTGCCACTTACTCGACTTTATGGGCGAGCTTTACCTTCATCTCGGCATTACGACGTGCCCCGATATCACGCAGAACGACGATGAGTGGACCATGGCCCAGCGCGATGGAACCAATCTTGGCAAGATTCGCGGACCGCGCATCTGGTCCACGGGCGCGCGTCTCGTGGGCCCGCCGCCGAAGTGGGCATTGCGGGCGGAATTCGGATATCCGATCAAGACTCCGGAAGACGCCCTGGCAGCGGTGCGAAAAAAGAAAGAGATGGGACTGGAGATCGTCAAGTTCAACGAATACGTCTCTCCCGAGGCGGTCAAAGCGGGCGCGGAAGAGGCCAATCGCCTCGGTCTCCCGGTCACTTGCCACTGCTTAGATGTTTTTCTCGCCGCCGAAGCAGGCTTCGCAGGCGTCGAACATCATTGGGCGCCCGGCATGACTTCCATTGCGGATGTGAAAAAGCGTTGGGAGATTCACGAGCAGCGAATGACCGGGAAAATCAATACCGCGGAGCTGCCGTTCTATTACGAGCCGGAGAATTTTGACAAGATCGTGCGCGCAATGGTCGATCGACAGGTGTCGTGGAGTCCCACCATCGCGACCTGGTTTCGGCCCTTGTCGCCGAGCGCCGCGCGTTTCAAAGAACGCGAGCTTTCAATCCTGAATAATCGCAACGCCAATTATTTGCCCGCGGTGATGCGCGAACAAACCCTGGGGCAATATGATCGTTACGAAAAGTTTTCACCGGAGCAACGCAACCGAGTCCGTGAAGGATACAAGAAGCTCGCCGATCTGATCCTCCGCTATGTTCAGGCGGGGGGAATTCTCCGCGCTGGCTCCGATCCCAACAATGGGCTGCCCGGTCTCGGCGTCCACGAAGAAATGGTGATGTTTGTGGAGGCCGGTGTCACACCCATACAAGCTATCCAAGCCGGAACAATCAACGTCGCCAAAGCATTTCGCAAAGACAAAGACTTTGGCACAGTGGAGCCCGGAAAAGTCGCCGATATCATCGCCGTCGAAGGCGACCCGATCGAGGATATCTGGTCGGTGCAAAACGTTAAGCTGGTAATCTTGAACGGCATGATTGTCGATTACGAGTTCCACGCGAACTACAGGAACCCCATCCCCAACGTCCGGCCATGGCGCGCCACGCCGCGCGATATCGCGATCACTCCACATGCTGTCCCTCAAGGCTCGCCAGCAACGATCAAAGTTTCAACGCGCCGCGGTTTCGATCGTTTCCACAAGGTAACGCTTAACGGTAAAGAACTTGCAACCCGCTTTTTGAGCTCAACCGAGCTCGAGGCAACGATCCCACCACAAGCGCTCAAAGACGCGGGAACCTATACAGTGGTGGTCATCGGCGAGGGCGATTTTGCATCGAAGTCTGCCCCTGCTTATCTTATCGTATCGTTTAAGAAGTAGAAGTCCATCATCATGCGCGCGTGGAAGCTACACTTGTCAATCGTGTTACCGCTCATTCTCTCGGTGGGCCTCGTGCCTGGGGCCCGAGCCGAGAACATCCGAGTGCTCTATTTTCCGCCTTGGAATATCAGCAAGCTCCCTTTGTATTTTGCCCGCGACACGGGAATTTTTGAGAAAAACGGCTTGAACATCTCCTGGAAAGATCCTGGCTCCAACGACAAACTCCTCACCGCCATGAAAAACGGCGACGGCGACATTTACGTCGTCAGTTCCAATCAAGTCGTGCGGAATAATATTACAGGCGGACCCGTTCTCATCATCGTAGGGAACACGGGCTATAACTACTCTGTCTTTCTGGTCGAAGCGGCCATTAGACAGCCCGAAGACCTCAAAGGGAAGAAGATCGGAACCGCCGAAGCGGGCAGCACACCCGATCTGTTGACCCGGCTTGCGCTTAGAAGACTAGGGTTAGACCCTGATAGAGACGTCACATTGGTCCAATTCGATGAAGATCGAAGCGTAGACAGAGCTGGCGGACTCCTCTCGGGACGAGTCGCCGGCTCCCTGGTCACCGCCGAGGCGATGTACGAGCTGGAAAAAACTGGAGACGCCAAAAAATTCCACATTCTCGCCGACCACAAGCAGCTCAACATCTATGCCGGCGGCGGAGCCGACTACGCGATGTCGGCGGCGTTTTTAAAAAGCCGCCGGCCGGACGCGAAAACTTTTTTGACTGGCATCTGCGAGGGCATCGCGCAGGCAAAAAAAGATAAAGTGAAGGCGCTGGAATTTGTGGCCAAGACCGGGCGCAAAAACGACCCCGAGCTGGTGGAGTATCTTCGTCGCCTCTATATTGAGGAAGTCATTCCGTCTCGGCCCTATGCGAAAATCGCGAGTGTCGAGCTTGGCATTCAGATGGTGGCTCCGAGCATTCCAGCCGCGAGAAAATTAACGCCCCAGGACATCATCGATACGACGTTAGTGCAGGAGCTCGAAAAAGAAGGGCGTTGCAATTTCTGAAAAACTCGTTAGGGTTTTTCAACCTGAAGATTATTGACGACCCCTTTTGTACCTGGAACCTGAAATGCAACCTTCTCGGCGCGACTGCGCTGCTCATCCGACGCGACGGTGCCCGAGAGATATATCACGCCATCTTTGACTTCGGTCTTCACGCGCGCAAAATCCGAGGTTTTCTGCGCGGCAAATCGCTCCGAGACTGCGGCGCTTAAATTTGCATCATCGACGTAACGGCCTAGACGGATGCCTGTCAGACCCGAGCAGCCGGCATAGGCAACCATCAGCGCAAAAACAGCCCTCACCCAAGGATTCAAATCACTGCCGTGCTTCGCTTGCCGATTTTTTGATGCAAGAAAAGTCATAACGGCGTGGAGAGTCAGGCGATTTTTTTGGCCAGCTCCTGGATCTGATCCATCCACAGTTTCAAAGCCGGCGCGTAAGCGCGCGGCACGCATTCTCCGCAGATTTCGTTAGCGAGATTGCTGATCGTCTTTAGGCCCGCGTCCAAACCAGCCGATCGTTGCGTTTCCCCGTTCAATAGATCGATCAGCGCCGCTAGGCAAAGCGTCAAATTGGCGAGCAAAGATTCCAACGCGTCTTCCTCCGGAAGCAGTTTCGTGCGATACAGCAGATCATGAATC
>Ga0126377_10003080_pt1 | contig 11683 bp, 10 predicted proteins | sample PanSoiMetPlot_22_FD_92647 | JGI IMG/M metagenome (GOLD analysis project Ga0126377, IMG submission 92647) | Tropical forest soil microbial communities from Panama - MetaG Plot_22 | ecosystem: Environmental > Terrestrial > Soil > Tropical forest > Bulk soil | place: Panama | collected 2016-02-17
CGCGGCGTCGCCGCCCTGCGGCGCCACGTCGAGCAGGTCTCCGGTGGTCGGCAGGCGGAACGGGATGCGGCGCCGGCCGACGGCGGCCTCGAGCGGCGCGCGCGCCGCGGCGGGCGGCGCGAGCTGCTGCGTCTCGAAGGCGGCCTCGACGGTCTCGCCGCACGCGGGGCAGCGCGCGGTGGACTCGACGTGGCGGCCGAACCACGCCTCGCGCAAGCGGAGCAGGCAGCCGTCGCGCTCGCCGATCGGGCGCGCCGCCCACTGCTCCGCGGAGGCCTCGGGCCACACGGCCTCGAGCAGGGCGAGCGGCCTGCGCGGGCCGCTCTCCGCCAGCGCCTTCTCCCACGCCGCCAGCAGCGTCTCGGTGTTCAGCCATCGGACCATCGGGATCACCCGCGCGGGGCTGCGTCGGACCTCCGGCTCAGGCCGGCTCGGTGAAGGTGGGCTCCGACGGCTCGGCGACCTCGGTGTCGCGCAACCAGCCCTCGTTCTCGAGCTTGAGGTGCTGGATCGCGACGGCGTTGGCGTTGGCGTCGAGGTCCGGCAGCGCCTGGAACTCGCTGGCCCAGCAGCGGAAGAGCTTGTAGGCCATCGCGAGCTGCCCGGCCTCGTTGTAGACCTCGATGATCACGTCCTTGCGGAAGTCCTTGAGCGAGACCTCCGAGCCCAGCCCGGCGCCGAAGTTCCAGACCTTGTTGGCCCACTGCTCGAACTCCTTGTCGTGGGTCACGCCGCGCTCGAGGGTCACGGCCTCGTACTCGCTGCGGCCCGGCGACTTGCGGCTCGAGGACGGGTCGCCTCCCTCGCGGTGCTTGACCACTTCCGTGGTCCGCTTCAGCGAGCTGACCTTGCTGATGCCGGCGACGTACTTGCCGTCCCACTTCACCCGGAACTTGAAGTTCTTGTAGGGGTCGAAGCGCTGGGCGTTGACCGTGAACTGTGCCATGCGTGCTCCCTTCGTTCCTGTCGTCTCAGACTTCGATCTGGCCGGCGATCTGCTGCAGCTTGATCACCACGAACTCCGCCGGCTTGAGCGGCGCGAACCCGACCAGGACGTTGACGATGCCGAGGTTGATGTCCGTCTGCGTCGTGGTCTCCTTGTCGCACTTCACGAAGTACGCGTCCCTGGGCGTGGTGCCCTGGAAGGCGGCCTGCCGGAAGAGCGTGTGCATGAACGCGCCGACGTTGAGGCGGATCTGCGCCCACAGCGGCTCGTCGTTCGGCTCGAAGACGACCCACTTGAGGCCGCGGTAGAGGCTCTCCTCGATGAAGAGCGCGGTGCGGCGGACGGGGATGTACTTGTACTCGTCCGCGAGCTGGTCGGCGCCGCGCAGCGTGCGCGAGCCCCAGATCACGCGGCCCGCCGCGGGGAAGGCGCGCAGGCAGTTGATCGCGCGCGGGTTGAGCTCGCCGTTCTCGGCGTCGGTGAGCGGCACGGCCAGCGCCGGCACGTCCACGAGCGTCGCGTCGAGGCCGGCCGGCGCCTTCCACACGCCGCGCTGCGCGTCGGTGCGCGCCATCACGCCCGCCACCGAGCCACAGGCGGCGAAGGTCTCGGTCTGGTTCTCCCGCAGCGAGTTGGCCTTGCGCAGGCGCGGGAAGAAGACCGCCGCGTTGCGGCTGTTGCTCCCGAGGTCGTTGACGCCGTCGCGCGCCTTGGCCTTGGTGTTCCAGCTCGTCGGCGCGTCGATGATGAGCATCGCGCGCCGCTTCTCGCAATAGGCGCTCGCCGTCGAGATCACGTTGGTGTCGACGTCGAGCTGGTCCCAGACGCCCTTGTAGGGAGGGATGCAGAGCAGGTTGAACAGGTCCGCCTGCTCGAGCGCGTAGAGGCCCTTCTTGTCCGCCTCTCCGTCCGCGGGCAGGAAGTCCAGGACCGTGAGCGGGTCGCCGTCGGAGACGGCCTCCTGGGCGGCCGTCAGCGCGGTGTCGAGCGCGGTCTGCGCGGCCGTCACGGCGGCCGCCTCGGCGGCCGTGTTGGCCGGGTCCGTGTTCTGCTTGTTGGTCAGCGCGGTCTTCTTGGCGGCGAGGTCCTGCTCCTTCATCGAGAGCGCGTCGGAGCCCGCCGTGAACGCGGGCGGGTCGGGCAGGTCTCCGGAGTAGCGCACCAGCTCCGACTCGGCCTCGAGGACCTTGTCCACGCGACGCGCGCTGTCCACGACGGTGAGGTTGAGGTACGTCTCGCCCACGCCGGTCGACGTGTCCGTGACCTTGAGGTTGAAGAGGTCCTCGACGTCGACGCCCATCGCCTCGGCGACGAGCTCCGACGAGGCGCCCTCCTCCACCTCCTCCACGGTCGCGCGCAGGCTCACGCCCCACGAGCCCGCGCTCGCGGCCTCCAGCTTCAGGCCGCCCACCGCGAGCGGCGCCTTCGCCGCGGGCTCGTCACCGTCGGCGTCGGGCACGGCGTGATAGAGACGCACGATGATGGCCTGCGCGCCGCCGTTCAGGTAGAAGTCGCGCACGGCGAAGCCGAGCGCGTTGTCGAGCCACAGCCCGCCGAAGATGCGCTCGAAGTCGCCGAAGCTGTTGATCGTGACGGCCTCGTCGACCGGCCCGCGGCGCGCGCGGCCCACGAAGGCCGTGATGGACGTGGCCACCCCCGTGATGGTCCGCACCCCGCTCGAAATCTCCTCGACGTAGACGCCCGGGTAACTCAGCGTGCTCGGCATGGCCTGATGGCTCCTCTCGTGGCTCGCGACTCGTGGCTTCGAAGATGCGTTCGCAGGCGCGGCGCGCGCGGCGCGGCCCGGCGCGGCTCAGGCGCCGGGCGCCCCCCGCAGCCGGATGAGGCCGATGAGCTCCGCGGGCGAGACGTCGGCGCACTGCGTGCTCCGCGGCTCGAGCCAGCGCAGCTCGGCGCGGCGGCCGTCGCCGGAGAGAACGAGCACGCTGCAGCGGCCGTGGCGCCGGAGGATCTCCTCGCCCAGCTCGACGCCCGCGCGGGCGCGATCGTCGACGACGACCACATCGCACGGCTGCTGGCCCAGCAGGGCGTCGACACCCTGGCTGTCCCCGGCTTCCCCCACGATCCGCACATCCGGCTCAGCTCCCACGACCTGCTCGACGATCTCGCGGAGCAACCGACCCATGGGACCCAGCACGACCCGCGTCGGTCTCATGGGCAGTCCCCGCGATCCGCGAACAGGGTGCCGCGGCAGCCGCGCCCCGTGAATGGATGCGCGATCACGTTTCCGATCCACGCCGGGGGCGGACGCGATCCGGATCATCCGATCCATCCCCGGAGGATGCCCGCGCGGCAAACTGCGACGCGAACGGCTCGGCTGCCGGTCAGCGGCCGGGGAGCGAGGCGCGCACGACGGCGGCGGCGCGCGCCCGCGTGCGTGCGCCGAGCTTCTCGAGGATCATGTGCACGTGGTTGCGCACCGTGGCCGGTGAGATGCTCAGGTTCGACGCGATCTCCTTGTTGGTCAGGCCCTCGTCGAGCAGGCGCACGATCTGCACCTGCCGCGGCGTGAGGCGCGTGGGCGGCCCCTCGCGCACGACGTTGCCGGACAGCACGGCCAGGCGGCGGATCAGCGCTCCTGCCGCGACGCGCGTGCAGCGGAGCTCGCCCGTGTGCGCGCAGCGGATGGCGTCGATGAGCTCGGCGGTCGTCCCGTCGCGGTGGACGTAGCCGGTGATCCCGGCCTCGGCGCACTCGACCACGCCCTCCTCGTCATCGCGTACACCGAGGGCCACGATGCTCGCGCCGGGAAAACGCCGGGCCAGGGCCCGCGCCGAGTCGAGCGCGCGCGGCGTCGCCAGGTCGATCAGCACGACATCCGTCGCGCGGACCGCGAGCTCTGCGGCCGCCTCGGACTCCGAGCTCGCCGCAGCCACGACTCGAAGGTCAGGTTCCGCAGCGAGGATCCGAACGAGCCCCTCCCGATAGAGGCAGACATCGGAAAGGATGAGGACGTTGACCACCGGCGAAGACCCGCGCCCGAGACCAGCCCCTCCGTCGAGCGATCCCCTTCCCCAACGGAAGCGTCCTCGTCCGACCTGATGGAGCGCTCGTACCCGATCGTACAGGTGAAGAGGGGCAGACGCAGGCCGACCGAACGCCGTGAGATCACATCCTGCGAAGAACCTCACGGCGCCCGGGGCCCGACCCGGCCGCAGGCCACGGTTGATAGAGTGTCCGGCCAGCGCGGCTCGCAGGAGCGCGCGAACCCGCTGGCTCTGGAAGACCGATTCGATGGGCCCGATCCCACCGCTCGACCTCGTGCTGACGGACTTCGGCGGCGGCCTCGCCTGATGGCTGCCTCGCCGTCCAACAGCGAGGATCGCTGAGCGTGAGCCCAGGCGCCCGCCCCTTCGACCTCTGGCTGATGGACCAGCTCGAGGCCGTGGCGGTGGCCATCGCGATGGCCCTGGTGCTGAAGTTCTTCATCATCGAGGCGTACCAGATCCCCACCGGGTCCATGCAGCCCACGATCCTCGGCGACGCGGCGTCCGGCATCCGCGACCGCGTGCTCGCCGACAAGCTGTGCACGCTGCTGAGGGATCCGCGCCGCTGGGAGGTCATGATCTTCCGCTTCCCGCACGACGAGCGGCGCCTCTACGTGAAGCGCATCGTGGGCCTGCCCGGCGAGACGCTGGAGATCAAGGGCGGCGACCTCTGGATCGACGGCCGGATCGCGCGCAAGCCCGACGGCGTGAACGACTCGGTGCTCAAGCAGGTCTTCCCGGTCCAGGGCGGGCTCACGCTGGCGCAGGTGTTCAGCCCCGGGCCCGGCGTCGCGCTGCAGGGCAGCGGCGCCACCTTCGCGCCGGCGGCGACCGGCGCGCTGCGCCTGCGCAACTCCGTGCGCGCCGAGTACCTGCACGGCTACGACCCTGACTGGGAGATCGCCAACCAGGCCGGCGGCACGGAAGCCGTTGCCGACCTCGAGCTCTCGGCGACCGTGCAGCTCGACAGCGAGGAGGGCGCGCTCGAGCTGGGCTTCGTGTCCGACGAGGGCGAGCTGCGCTGCCGCGTGCTGGCCGCGCCCGCGCGCGGCGAACCGGCGCAGCCGCCGGTCAGCGTCACGTTCCGGCCCGCCGGGGCGGGCGGCGTGGCGGACGGCAGCGACGGCGGCGACGCGGGCGCCGACCGCACGCTGGGCTCCGCGCGTCCCGCCGGCGTGTCGGGCCTGCCGGTGGGCCAGCCGTGCCGGGTCGTCGCGCGCTGGGTTGACCGCGAGCTGCTGCTGCTCGTCGACGGCGAGCCGTGGCTGCGGCTCGACGACGACGACGCGCGCCCGCGCCCCGACCGCCCGGCCAAGGCGCTGGCCTGGCTGGCGGTGCGCGGCGGCGGCCGCGCGCAGGAGCTGCGCCTGCGGCGCGACATCTTCTACACGCAGCGCCTCGGCCCCTCGCGCTGGGAGATCCCGCCCGACTGCTTCTTCGGGCTGGGCGACAACACGCAGGGCAGCTACGACAGCCGCGGCTGGGAGCTGCACACGTACCGCCTCCGCGACGCCGCGGCGCCCGGCGGCGCGCGCGAGCTGACCGGCTTCTGGCTCCCGGGCGCCGGCCCGGACAGCAACCCGCGCCGGCTGGCGGGCAACCGCCTCGCGTTCGCGGACGTGCACGGCGACGAGACCGTCTTCTCGCGCGACGACGTGCTCTCCGAGCGCGAGGAGCTGGCGCCCTTCATCCCGCGCCGCGACCTGCTGGGCAAGGCCACCGCCGTCTTCTGGCCGGTCTGGAAGCCGTTCCGCTGGAAGCTCATCCGCTGAAGCCCGCCGCCGCCACCCGCCCGCCGGACCTCTGGCTCGCCGAGCAGCTCGAGAACATCGCCGTGGCCATCGCGATGGCGCTGGTGCTGAAGTTCTTCGTGATCGAGGCCTACCAGATCCCCACCGGCTCCATGCAGCCCACGGTCATGGGCGACGCCGAGGCCGGCATCCAGGACCGCGTGCTCGCGGACAAGCTCGGCACGCTGCTGCGCGACCCGCGCCGCTGGGAGGTCATGATCTTCCGGCTGCCCTACGACGAGCGGCAGCTCTACGTGAAGCGCATCATCGGCCTGCCCGGCGAGACGCTCGAGGTGGCCGGCGGCGACATCTGGATCGACGATCGCATCGCGCGCAAGCCAGACCACGTGAACGAGTCCGTGCTCAAGGCGGTGTTCCCGGTCAAGGACGGCGGCATCGAGGTCGGGCGCTGGTTCCGGAGCAGCCAGCCCGGCAGCATCGAGATGGCCGGGACGCGCGCCGTGTTCCCGCCCGGCTCGCAGGCCGAGCTGCGCCTGGCCGGCGACGTGCTGGACGACTACCTGCACGGCTACGACCCCGAGTGGCACCTGCGCACTGCCGTGCGCGCCGAGCACGCGGTCTCGGACCTCGACGTCGCGCTGGACGTCACGCTGGGGAGCGGCGCGTCCGCGCTGGAGCTGCGCCTGCTCTCGGACGAGGGCGAGCTGTTCTTCAGCCTGCCCCGCGAGGGCAGCGGCGGCCGCGCACGCGTGGCCTTCCGGCCCGAGGCCGGCGGGCCCGAGCGCGTGCTCCTCGACGACCCGGCCCGGTCGCTGCCGGTCGGCCGCGCCGTCCGCGTGCTGGCGCGCGACGTCGACCGCCGCACGATCCTGCGCGTGGACGGCGAGGAGTGGGTGCGCGCGGAGGACGACGCCTCGGGCCGCCGCACGGACCGGCCGTCGCGCGCGATGGTCAGCCTCGGGATCCCGGGCGGCGGCACGATCGACAACCTGGTGCTGCGCCGCGACATCTTCTACACGCGCCCCAACGGCACGGCCCGCTGGGAGATCCCCGGCGATTCCTACTTCGCGCTCGGCGACAATACGCAGGCGTCGCTGGACGGCCGCAAGTGGGCGCTGAAGACCTACACCCTGAAGGACGGGCGGAGCATCACCGGCTTCTGGTTCCCCGAGCGCTACCCCGGCTCGGGCCCCACCGACGCCAACCCCCGCCTCCTCGGCAACGGGCGCCTCTCGTTCGCGGACACGCACGGCGACGTGTTCGAGTTCGCCGAGTCCGACGTGGTCAGCCAGGACCTGCAGCCCAGCCCCTTCATCCCGGCCCGGAACCTGCTGGGCAAGGCCATCGCGGTCTTCTGGCCCGTCTACCACCCCTTCCGGTGGAAGCTCATCCGGTGAGGCGCCCGTGACGCTGCTGGAGGTCAAGGAGCTGGTCAAGCGCTACGGCGAGCGGACCGTGGTCCGGAGCGTGTCCTTCGAGGTGAACGAGGGCGAGATCGTGGGCCTGCTGGGGCCCAACGGGGCGGGCAAGACCACCACCTTCCGCATGACCGTGGGCATGATCCCGCCCGACGAGGGCAGCGTGCGCCTCAACGGCGTGGACATCACGCGCCGCCCGATGTTCCAGCGCGCCCGCCTGGGCATGGGGTACCTGAGCCAGGAACCGTCGATCTTCCGGCACATGACGGTGCGCGAGAACCTGCTGGCCGTGCTGGAGGCCCTCGGAATGCGCCGTCCGGAGCGCCAGACGCGCGCGGCCGAGCTGATCGCCGAGTTCGGCCTCGACCACGTGACCGACTCGGTGGCCGTGACCTTGTCGGGCGGAGAACGACGTCGGCTCGAGCTGGCCCGCACGCTGGCCCTGGACCCGCGCCTGATCCTTCTTGATGAACCCTTCTCGGGCGTGGACCCCATCGCGGTCGAGGACATCCAGCGGCAGCTCTTCCGGTTACGCGAGCGCGGCATCGCCGTCCTGGTGACGGACCACGCCGTGCGGGAGACGCTGGGAACGACCGATCGCGCCTATATCATCTACGAGGGCGCGATCTTCCGGCACGGCAGCGCGTCGGAGCTGGCCGCGGACCCTCAGGTGCGGGCGGTGTACCTGGGAGAGAAGTTCAGCATGCCGGTCGACGCTTCGACGAGCGAGCAGCCCATGAGCAACGGGGAACCTCTCGCATGACCGAGTGGCGCAGCCTCGAGCGCTCCGCGGTGCTCGTGGTGGACGACGACGACGGCGTGCGCAAGGCCATCACGCGCTTCCTCGAGCTGGACGGCTGGACCGTGCTGGCCGCCGCGAACCTCAAGGCCGCGCGCGAGCTGCTCGCGCACCACGAGATCCTCGTCGTCCTGGCCGACATCACCATGCCCAACGGCGAGTCGGGCCTCGACCTGCTGGCCGAGGTCAAGGAGCGGCGCCCGGAGCTGGACGTGCTGCTGATGACCGGCAACACGGACCTGCAGTCCGCCGTCGAGGCGCTGCAGCGCGGCGCCTACGACTACCTGCGCAAACCGTTCCCCTTCGAGAGCCTGCGCAGCGCGCTCAAGCGCGCCGTCGAGCGCCGCCACCTCGCGCAGAAGGCCGCCATGCTGCAGCAGCTCGAGGAGCGCCGCGCCGCCGAGGGCGAGGCCATGCAGCAGTTCCTGGTCTCGATGGCCACGGTCATCGACCACAAGAGCCGCTTCACCGCGCGCCACAGCCTGCGCGTCAGCGACCTCTCGCGCCTGCTCGCCGAGCACCTCGGCTTCGACGAGCAGCGCACGAGCCTGGTCGCGCTCGGCGGCCGCCTGCACGACATCGGCAAGATCGGCACGCCCGACTCCATCCTCGACAAGCCCAGCCCGCTCACGCTCGACGAGTACGCGGTCATGAAGCTGCACCCCGTGCAGGGCGACGAGCTGATCGCGCCGATCCGCGGCATGGCCGCGCTGCGCCCGATCATCCGCTGGCACCACGAGAGCCTCGACGGCCGCGGCTACCCCGACGGCCTGGCCGGCAAGGACATCCCGGTGGAGGCGTGGGTGGTCAAGGTCGCGGACTACTGGGAGGCGATCACGAGCCTGCGCCCCTACCGCGCGCCCATGCCGCTCGAGCAGGCCGTGAAGACGCTGCGCGCCGAGGCCGGAGTGCGCATCCCGCGGGAGATCGTGGAGACCTTCCTCGCCGCGATCGTGGACGCGCCGATCGCGCTGCCGGTGCTCACGCCGGCCTGAGGGCCGCAGTCCGGGGCCGGCCGCTTACACTGCGGCGCCTCAGGGATCCGTCACAGGGGAAGTCCATGCGCACGATCCACCCATCCCGCCGGCAGGCCCGGGCGCTGGCCGCACTGGTGCTCCTGGCTGCCGCGCCGCCCTTGAACGCCGGCACTTCGCCCGACGGCGACACCTGCCGCGTGCTCGAGGTCGATCCGGTCGAGCTGATACTCACCGGCCGCGAAGTCGAGGGACAGCCACGGCTCTCGCTGACGCGCGACGGCATCAGCTACCGGTTCGTCGACGAGGACAACCTGGCCGCGTTCGAGCGCGACCCCGCTCGCTTCGAGATCCAGCTCGGCGGCTCCTGCGCGCGCATGGGCCCGCTCTCGGGCGCGTGCAGCACCGAGCACCGCGCCGTGCACGACGGCCGCCTCTATGTCTTCGCCTCGCGGCAGTGCCGCGAGAGCTTCCTGAAGGCGCCCGAGCGCATGCTCGAGACCGACGACGCCGCGCCCGCGGCCACGCCCGAGAGCGCCCGTCGCGGGCAGGAGCTGCTCGAGCGGGCGCTGACGACGCTCGGCGGCGCCGAGGCCGTGGACGGTGTGCGCAACTACGCCGAGCGGGCCGAGCGCAGCCAGCTCGAGGGCGGCCGCGAGTACCGCGTGGCGGACGGCGCGTGGCTCGTCTTCGAGCCGGGCGCGCCACTCCCGGACCGCCTGCGCCGCGAGCAGTCGTGGGACGACGCCACGTGGGCCAGCGTGATCGCGCGCGGGCGCGGCGCCAAGGTCTCGGGCGACCGGCGCACGCCCATGGCCGCGACGCAGCGGCGCGCCTTCGAGCGCGAGATGGGCCGCATGCTCCTCGCGGTGCTGCGCAGCCGCGGCGCGCCCGGCGCCGTGGTCGCGCACGCCGGCGCGGGCCAGCTCGAAGGCGCGCCCGTCGAGCTCGTCGCCGTGGCCGTGGACGGCCGCACCACGACGCTGGTGCTCGACGCGCGCGACGGCGCCGTGCGCGCCCTGCGCTACCGCGGTCGCACGAGCCAGGAGGCGCTGGCCGACCTGGAGGTGCGCCTGTCGGACTGGCGATCCGTCGGCGCGCTGCGGCTGCCGTTCACGCGCACGGTCTTCGCCGACGGCGCCGCGCAGCCGGACGGCTCGATGACCCTCGGCACCATCGTGCTCGACGGCGCGCTGGACGCGGACCTGTTCCGCACGACGCGCTGAGCGCGCGGCGAACCTCCCTCGGCGCAGGACCGCCGCCACCGACGTGCTCGGCCCCGCGCCACCGTGCACGGGCAAGCCCAGCAGGTCCGCGAACGGCGAGAGCCCGAGCTGCCACGGCGCGTCCGCCGTACCCGGCGTCGCTGGCAGGTCCGCGCGCCGGCATGCTACCGCCAACGTCGGATCTCGGGGCGGCGCGGCCGCGCGGGCCCGCGGGCTTGATCGACGGCGCCGCGTTCCCCTAGAGTGCGGGCCCTTTTTCGCTGCGCCCGAGAACTGCAGAGCATGAAGATCGTCGCCTTGGTCAAGCGCGTCCCCGCCACGGACACGCGCGTGAAGGTCGGCCCTGACGGCACCTTCATCGACACGGCGCAGGTCGAGTGGATCATCAATCCCTATGACGAGTTCGCGGTCGAGGCGGCGCTGCGGGTGAAGGAGGCGGCCGGCGCGGGCGAGGTCGTCGTGCTCTCGCTCGGGCCCGCGGAGACCACCAAGGAGCTGCGCACCTGCCTCGCCATGGGCGCCGACCGCGCGATCCTGATCAAGGACGCCGACGCGCCGCGCCGTGACGCGGCCGCCACCGCCGCCGTGCTCGCCGGCGCGCTCAAGGATCTCTCGCCGGACCTGGTCCTCTGCGGCAAGCAGTCCGTGGACCGCGACCAGGGGCAGGTCGGGCTGCTCGTCGCCTACCAGCTCGGGCTGCCCTGCGTGACCGAGATCCGCGCGCTGGCCGTGGAGGGGGGACTGGCGAAGGTGGAGCGCGCCGGCGACGACGGCACGACCGAGAAGTACGAGGTCAAGCTGCCAGCCGTGCTCACCTGCCAGAAGGGTCTCAACGAGCCGCGCTACGCGAACCTCAAGGGCATCATGGCCGCGAAGAAGAAGCCCATCGAGGAGCGCGACGCGGCCGCGATCACCGACCGCCTGCGCGTGGGCAAGCTCGAGCTGCCGGCCGCGCGCGCGGAGGGCCGCATCGTGGGCGAGGGCCCCGACGCCGTGGACGAGCTCGTGCGCCTGCTGCGCCACGAGGCCAAGGTGATCTGAGCGCCGCTCAGCCGCTTATCCGAGCATTTGGGCATCCGGGCGCCCGTCGCGCCGCGGCCCAACGAACGTCAACGAGGAGCAACGCGTGGCTGGTGAGATCGTGGTCGTCGCCGAGCACAACAAGGGCGTGCCCAAGGGCGCGTCGCTGCAGGCCATGACGGCCGGCGCGCGGCTGGCCCAGGCGCACGGCGGCGGCGCCACCGCGATCGTGGCCGGGCCCGGCGCGGCCGACGCGGCCAAGGCCCTCGCCGCGCACGGCGCCGCGCGCGTCCTCACGCTCGACGTCGACACCGCGGACACCACCGCCTGGGCCGCGGCGCTCGCCGGCGCGCTCAAGGGTCGCCAGCCGGCGGCCGTGATCTTCTCGCACACGCTGCACGGCAAGGACCTCGCGCCGCGCGTGGCCGCCCTGCTCGACGCGCCCATGGCCTCCGACTGCGTGGCGCTGTCCAGCGAGGGCGGCACCATCATCGCGCGCCGGCCCGTCTACGCCGGCAAGGCGCTCATCAACGTCAGCGGC
>Ga0126377_10003081_pt1 | contig 11680 bp, 8 predicted proteins | sample PanSoiMetPlot_22_FD_92647 | JGI IMG/M metagenome (GOLD analysis project Ga0126377, IMG submission 92647) | Tropical forest soil microbial communities from Panama - MetaG Plot_22 | ecosystem: Environmental > Terrestrial > Soil > Tropical forest > Bulk soil | place: Panama | collected 2016-02-17
TCGCTGAAGGGTCGACCGTGTCAGCGCGCTACAGTCGTGGCGCGCACGCAGATGTCGACGCAGCAGCGCTTCGAGCGTTCGACGCGTCTGTCGACGAAGCGATTCGCAACGCGATCACGACAGCACCTGCGCCCAAGCTCACACGGGGGCAGAAAGCTGCAGCGCGAAAGCCTGCAGCGCGTTCGACGTCGCGCGCAGCTGCCAAGCTGACGCGCGTGAAGTAGCCTGCCTGACTCCTGACGAGCTGCTGCCGCTGCGCAGCAGCTCGTTCTTGCCTGCCCTGACCGTGTGCCAGTTTCTGTGCCAGTTTTGTTCCTCACAGTGAGTTTTTACTGCATCGAATGAGACGATCTGCGCAGGTCGACGCGACACGCAGATCGCGGGTTTTTCGAACGTTTTACTCAATGTTTCAGGCGTTTTCGAGTGGCGTCCCCATCGGGATTCGAACCCGAGTTTTGGCCTTGAAAGAGCGAGATCAGCGCCTCATAACTCGTGGCGAATACAGCTACTTACCGATACTGTGCCAGTTCACTGTGCCAGTTCTGCACCTGCGCGTGTACCTCTCCTGAGACGCAACGAGACACGACGAGACGTGACGAGACGATGCGCAGAACCGCTGAGGATGCAGTAGGAGCGACGCAGCTGCAGCAGGCTGCACGACGCGTTGACAGCTCAGCTGACCGTTCTGACGGGCTGTCAGGCTGTCCGACCTACACCTGACAGGCAGCGCAGAAGCTGCCTGTAGCCGCTGAGGATGCGCTGTGGACAGCGCGCAAGCCGCAGGCGACAGTCTGCGTCGCCTGCTTGAGCTGAGCGCGCCTCAAGCCAGTATTAGAATCGGGGCCATGCTGCAACCGCCCCGCCTGCTCTTCAAGCTCGCGCTCTGCATGGCTGTCTTCGCGATTGTCGTGAACGCCTACGCGATCACGCTCGACCTGCTGCACGGCAGCTGGCACGCAGCCGGTCAACAAAGTCTGGCGGCAATCTTCGCGACGTTCGCGCTGTGGGCTGCCGTATCTGTTGACGAGTGGCGACAGCACGTCATGACCGCGATTGAGACAGACGTCGAATTCAAGCGCACGATGCTCGACAAGCTGAAGCAGAGCACGGTGCATCTCGCAGTCGACGACGACGACGACGACGAGCTGCGGCACTGATGCGTGAACTCGGCATGCTCGCGCTCGTGCTGATCTTGTTCAGTCTGCTCATCCTGTTCGGGCGCTGACGGCGTATCAGCCGAATAGCACGCCGCGCGACGACAGCTCGCGATCAATCAGCTCGATGCGTCTGACGCAGAACGCGACGCACGCTGGATCGTGGCCTAGTTCAGCGGCTTCGCCGTCGAGCACGAACGCACGACGCAACCCCAACAGCATGTCTGTCGAGAAGATTGAATACAACGCGCTGATTTGAATTTCGCGATCTTGTTCAGTCACGTCCGTCAGTATCGCACCTGCCACCGATATTCTCCGAGTCCGGGCACTGTCATGCTGTAGTCGCGACAGATGTCCGGTGGCGGATCATACCGGCGATAGCTGCCGCGTCGATAATTGACGCCACCGTCGAACACGCCGCGATTGTGCGCGTCGATGTGTGCGAGCGAGAAGTCGAACGCGTCCGCATTCTTGCCTTCAGGCGTGTGAATCATCGACGCCATACACATCGACACTTCCGTCTTGCCTGAGTCTTCGTAGTGCGCGAGCGACCCGTCTTTGTCGGTGCGTGTTTCTTCAGACGGGTAGGCTGCACGGTTGTAGCGGTTGCCCATCTCCCACGAATTGTGACCGCCTTTGCGCTGCCACTCACTGAGATCGTTCGTGTGATATTCGATGACGTCAGCGCACGGTTCGAGCGCGTCTTCAACACCTGACGCCTGACTGCCGGTCGACAGCAAGAACTTCGCGCCGTACGGCTTCGTGAGCGCGAGCGCTGCGCCGTCGATGCTGTTGTCGTGCACGTATTGCTCGTTGACTTTCGACACGAGCGCGCTGCTGTCGAACAGTGCCGACATCACGCGTTGAATGTGCGACACCTGTGCAGCAGGGTCGGGCAGAATCGTCTGCGTCTGCGTGCAGCAGATGAGATCGACATACAGGCCGCTCATGCCCACGTACTCGACGAACTCCAGCAGCAGCTCGTAATAGTTCGCGTGGTCAGCGGGGTGAATCCGGTAGCGCAAGTTCGGGTCGGTCAGATACAGCGTCGTGTCCTGCATTGCGGCGACGCGAATCATGTTGATGCGGTTCGCGACGCACGACTGCACGAACGCATCGAGCTGCGCCGCTTCGCCGTCAACGTAGCGCGCGAACGCACGAAAGCCCGTCGCATCGTTGATCAGCATCTCGGTGTTGTCGTCATCGTAGCGACAGAAGTGCCCATCAAGATGAAAAGGGCGCACGCTCCCGGCTTTCTGCCCCCTGAAGACATCACACTCAAAGCCGCCACCGCCTTCGGTGATCGTGTCGAGAATGCCGTGCAGCACATACGGCGCGTAGCTTTTGCCCCACGAGATATTCAGCGATGCGCCGTTGTTGTTCGGCACGCTGTCGGGGACATCAAAACTCATGCAGGCTGCACCGTTCGACGGGTGCTTGTCAGGCACCGCGACGAGCGGCGTCGTCATCGAGTCAGGCGTCAGCTCGCACACTGCGCCTTCGAGCGGGTCAGGAAAAATGTAACGCTTCATCGTCAGTGTCCCTCCGTTTTCAGAGATGCACTGGCATAGACTGCCCTCCTTTCTCTATGTCGGCGTCGCGTAGGTCATCGTGAACGCGAGCACGAGCGTGCCGCCTGACGGCGTGTCGCCTGTGCTCACGGTGCCGGGGTTCTGACCTGAGCCAGACGCGTTGATATACATCGACGACGTGCCGCCTTGAATGACCGGCGTCATATGCGTGTATGACGCTTTCGTGATGCCGCGCCAGATCAGACCGCCACCGCCGACGTCCTGCGTCGCTGCAGCCGGAAACGGTAAGCCGGTGATGCGCATGCCGCCTGACGCTGTCGTGAACGTGAACGTCGACGTCGCGATATAACAGTGCGCGACAACGATTTTCGAGAACTTTTGATACACGCCGTAGCGTGTCGTATAAGCGATACTCAGATTCCCCGGTGTGTCGAACGTGACAGACGGCGTCCACGACCCTGTGTCGCCGCCGTACAGATAATTCAAGTTATCGCGCAGGTGCGCGTTCAGCATCGTCGCAGTGACGAGTTCACCTGCGACCCACGTGCGCGGTGTCGTCCACGCCATAGCTGCCTCACTTCATGTACGCAGCGTTCTCGCGCTGCAGCTCTTCGACTGATTCACTCGGCCACCATGATTGGTTCTCACGTTTCGGGCGTGCGAGCAGCAGTCGCTCGATCTCGTCAGCCTCAAGCGGAAAGCGCACGTCGTGATACTGCGCGCCGCAGTCGATGCAGCACGCGAGCGCCCAGCCTCGACGCACGAACAGCCCCGCGCCGCATTCGCAGTCGACAATCCAACGCCCATGATCGACACGAGCGAAGCGCGTCACATCGGTGAGGTGCACGAGCGCGACGTCATGCTGCGCGAGCTGCGCCGCTTGCCAGAAGCGATAGGCGGCTTCAGTGCGCACGCCGAGCGCGCTTGCGGCATCAAGCAGTCGTGTGAACATCAGACCCCCTTCGCAGCTCGACGAATTGCGGCACGTCGTAGGAATAGACCAGCACTTGTCGCGCCGATGCCATGACGCGCGCTTCGAGTTCTGGCAGCTCGTCGAAGCGTCGCTGCGAGACGAGAATGGTGTCGACGAGGTCGCCACTCCAGTCGCGCAGGTCACGCACGACGACCGGCACCATCTGATGTTTCGTGCTGTCGCGCTCGATGCCCTCGACGGCGACGTGATAGCGCGATGCGATGCGCGCGAGCAGCAAGCCGTTGCCGCAGCCCAAGTCGAGCACGTTGCCGTGCGGTGGTGATGCATCGAGCGCACGCAGGATCTGCGCGTGCGCACTGTGCATCGCATCACGTGCAGTGAAGCCGTTCTCAGTCCATTGCCACTCGCGCGCTGTCGCTGCTGCATCGACGCTCGCGCGAAACGTCGCGAGAGACGTCAGCGGCACGAATGCCGGTTTGATGAACGGAAACGTCAGACCAGTCGGCGCGTCGCAGGGGTATTGCGTGCCCATCAGTCGCACGTCGCGACGCGTTCGGGTGTAATCCGTATTCGTGACGACTTTGAGAATCGGCCAGACGATCTCGGCGATACCGTGCAAGGCGCTGTATTGCACAGGCCACGACAGCAGCTCGTGCGCCCACGCTGCGCAGTCATCAGGCAGCAGCGCGGCATACAAGCGCGCGTGATATTCCGATGCGACGCAGCCGAACGCACACGGCAGATGCGGCACAAGTCGCACACCGAGCCAGCGCCCGAGAATGTTCGAGCCGTTCGGCGTCGCACTGTGCTGCGCCATCGCCAGCGTCGTGTCGCGCAGGTGTCGCGTATTCCACACGTGATCGAAGAACTGAATGCAGCACTCAGGGAACCCAAGCAGCTGCCCGATGTGCCGGTCATCGCGTGCGTGATATGCCTGCGCGAGATCGAAGCCGACGGCTGGGGTGCGCGTGATCGCGACGCGCTGCTTCGTCACATAGGTCAGCGTGAGCTGCAGCGCGTCGACGCGTTCAGCGAGCTGCGGCCGGTCGAAGACGAACGCCGCGAGTCGCATATCAGCAGCCACGCTCGTCAGCTCGACGTCGAGCCATGCTTCGTTGATCGCCGCGACACGCGGTGCCCACACACTGAGCGCGCGCTCAGATGCCCACGCGAGCCGTGTGAAGTCAGGCTGCATCGCTGTGATCTCCGTGCATGGTCGTCGTGCCTGCGTCGCCGTGCACGACATAGGCACCGTCGCTGTGGTTGAAGCCGTCAGGCGCGTCCCAGTGGTCGCCGTGCTGCTGCTCCTGCTGCATGCCGCTGAGCACGCGACCCTCGAGCGCGCGTCGCTCTGCTGCGACGAGCGTCAGCGGCGTGCGCCCCAGCTTGACGAGTTCGTCTTCGAGCGTTTCGAACAGTCGATACCAGACGCGGCACTGCTCGCTGCGATTACGCCAGTCGCCGTCAATCGCTGTGCCGGGGCACTGACCCTTACAGGCGTAGAAAAACCTGCAGCCCTGACAGCCGCCATCGGCATACGGTGTCTCATAGAGCGCGCGATAGCGTTCGATGCCGTGGCCGACTGACTTGACCCATTCGATGCCGTCTTTCGTCGCGCGTGCGCAGTTCGACCGGCTACCGACACCGTTGACGTTGCGCACGGCAGGCGTCGTCAAGGGGTCACAGGCATTCCAGACGCACGAGCCACCGTTGCCGGTCAGCAAGAGCTGCGCGATGTCCGTAAAGACGTCGAAGCGCATCGTCTGCAGCTCGCGCTGCAGGTGATAGCACGCGAGAAACGCGGCGACATTTTCGTCATCGCTCAGCGCGAGCTGTTCGCGCACAGCTTCGTGATCGACTTCGAGCGCGTGCAGGCGCACGTGCGTGATGCGACGCGCATCGAGATCGCGCAGCCACGACAGCAGGCGCGGCAAGCGCTCGGCTGACGCGTTGCCCCGATGCAGGGTCACGATCAGCGACGGCACCATGCCTGCATCGACTAGCCAGTCAATCGCCTGCAACGATGCGGCAGTCGCCGCGCGTGTCTTCTCGACCGTGCCTGCCCAGCGCGCATCGTTCAGCTCGTCAGGCCCATCGAGCGACATGCCGACGCTCGTGTGATAGCGCGCGAACAGCGCGACGTGCGCAGGCGTGATCAGCGCGCCGTTCGTTTGCACGCTCGTCGAGCCGAAGCGCTGATAGCCCCACTGCAGCAGGTCTGTGAGATCGTCGAACTTCATCAGCAGCGGTTCACCGCCGAAGAGCGAGAAGCTGCCGCCTTCACGCAGCAACCCCTGCTTCATCGCGTCAAGGTCATAGCCTGCCGAATAATTACCGGCGTCGCGCTGCGGGTGTTCATAGCAGTACGGACACGCGAGCTGACAGGCGACGCCGACCGGGCTGAGTTCAATCGTCAATTCGCATCTCCATGCGGGGAGTCGCCGTGCGGAGCGGCTGCAATGTCGATGTGTGCGACATCGGTGTGCGACGTGCTCTGCGCAGCTTGATCGCCGTGCGAGCTGTTATCGACGTGCGCGACATCGCTGTGCGCGCTGTCGACGTGTGCACTATCGCCGTGCGTGTCGACATGCGCGACATCGCTGTGCGCGCTGTCGTTGTGGTCTGCGAAGTCTTCGTGCGTGTTGTCGCCGTGTGCAGTGTTCACGAACGACACATTCACGAACGGCACGTCGTTGTGGTAGCCGCCTGCATCGAAGTGCTCGTAGCCGTCTGAATGGTTCGGCACGTCGATGTGTGACGTGCCGTCAGTGTGGTTATAGCTGGCGCCGAAGCTGACCGCTGCTTGATCACCGTGTGGCGTGTCGACATGCGCGGTGTCGGTGTGCGTGCGACCGCCACCCGTATCGTTATGCCCACCCATCGAGTCGTTGTGATCGTCGTGCTGACTGCTATCGACATGCGCGACGTCAGTGTGCGCGGTGTCGCTGTGCGCCACATCGCTGTGTGGCGTGTCGACGTGCGCGACGTCGCTGTGCGTGACGTCGCCGTGTGATGAATCGACGTGCAGCGAATCGCCGTGCGGGACGTCACCATGTGCAGTGTCGCTGTGTGCGACCGTCGCACTGTCTTGATGCGCGATATCAATGTGCCCGATGATCAGGCCGAAGCCGAGTCGTGTCGTCTGGTCGAGTTCACTGAAGCCCTGAATTTCGAGCAGCCAGTACGCTGTGCTGTCAGCAATCGCGAGCGCAAACTCGACACTCAGCACCGTATCGATCAGCTGATAGCGCTTGCCTTGAATGAAGTAGCCGCGTGGAATCGCGCCTGATGCGTCGATGCCGGTGACGGTTTCTTGCAACCCGATACGGTCGCCTATCTCGCGGAGCACGACTTGTTGCTGCAGCGTGCTCGTCGACGCGATGAATGCCATCTTGTCAATCGTCGCGAACGCTGCCGTCTGCGTCTGCAGCACATAGAGCGCAATCTCTGCGCCGACATCGAGCCGTGACTGATAGGGCATGTCGACGCCGACTGTGACGACGCCGATGTTCGTCTGCGCTGTCGTGTCTTGTTGTTCCAAAATGACGTTCTCGAAGTCATACAGCCCACGCCCACGCACCTGAAAAATTCCTGCCGTGCCGCCGATGTAGCCGTCGACGCTGCCGGTATTCGTCACTTCGAGTCGCACGCCATTGCCGCCGAAGTTCGCCACAATCGAGCAGGCTGCTGTGAGGTCTGCCCCGGTGCCGTCCTGCGCGCCGTTCATGACGTAGTCGGTATTCGCAGCAGGCGTGACCATGTCTGTCCCGCCGACGCGCGCCGCGATCTGTTGCGGATCACGATACGGACTGAGCCACGTGAACGTCTGCCCCGGTACGAGCTTCGTCGCGCTTTGCAACGATGCGAGCACAGTCGTCGCGGCGCTGTCAGCACGTTTCGGGTGCACCGTGACCTGCACGTCATTGAGCGCACGGTCGCGCTGATAGGTGAGATCGAGCGCGGTCATGTCTACGAACGTCGCGAGATTCGTGCGATGCGTCGCACGTCGACTGCGCCCTTCGAATGTCAGCGTGCCGTCGCCTTTCTGGTAGATGAAGCCGTGCTCACTTGCTGCGAGCTTCGCTGCTTCTTCCATTGCGGTCTGCGACTCGTCGCGTGCGCTGTCGAGCGAATACGCCATCGTGTCGACGCCTTGATCGACTTCGAGCGCGCGTGGCTGTCGTGGCAGGCTGTTCACGACTGTCGTGAAGACGTCGCCGGGGTATTGATTGACCTGCACTGCGAGGCCGTGTAGCTTCGCCTGTGCGAGTTCGTCCATGTAGTCGACAGCAGTCACGAACGTGCGTCGCGAGCCGTGCTGTCCAGCAACTGGCTTGATGATGTCGACGCGACCTGTGAACAGTGTCTTCGCGTTCGACCCGAATGTCGCACGCCATCGCACACCGATGCCGATACTGAAGCCTGCGCGACAATTGACGTGACCGGGGCTGTAGTAACCGAGCAGGTGCGCTGAGTTCTTCGCAGAATTGTTCAGTGCGAAGGTCATCTCGCCTGTCGCGGCGATGCGTTCCGTGACGCTGCCGCTCGTCATGCCGCCTGATGCGGTGATGCCCTCATAGCGTAAGACATCGTTCGTGACGTCCGTCCACCCGTTGTCGCGACCTGACAGTTCGAGTTCAACGTTGTACGGCGACGGCGTGATGATGACGGGGTCACTCGCACCTGCAGGCGGAGCATTGTTCAGTGTGAGCGATGTCCCGCCTGCTGCTTCGAGTTCAGGATTATCAGTGCCAGTGATCTTGTAATACGCTGTCGGCGCATAGACGGACGCCGTCGCGCCTGCAGCGAGCGCTGAAATTTCTGCGCTGCTGAGGACACGATCCCAGACTGCGACCTGTGCGATCTGCCCGAGCCAGAAGCGTTGATCACTCCCGCCTTCATTCTGTCGACCGACGTCGAATCCGCCGCTGGGCGCGCTCGGACTGAGTACCCCTGACGATCCTGCAGCGACGCCGTTGACATAGATCTGCCACGTATGCGTCGCACCGACCATCGTCGCGAGCAGATGCTTCCAGACGCCTGTGACGACCGTGACGCCACTGTCAAGACGTCCGACAAGTCCACACAAAATTTCCCAGCGTCCGGTCGCTTGTCCAATGCTGTAGCCAGCGCCACTCCCGTGACCGTTCGTGACTGCGATGCGCTCTGCGGTGCTGGTTTCTTCAGAGTTGACCCACGCCGAGATCGTGACGTCAGTGTTCACTGCCGTCGTGACAGGAGTCGTGCGCGACAGACTTTGTGTCGTGCCGTTAAAGTGACGGCTCATTAGACACTGCTCATCTGTGCATCGCGGAGCACGCGACGCAAGCTCGCGATGTGCAAGTCATCGCGCTGTGTGAGCAGGCGTGTCAGGTCTGCGAGGCTGACAGAGCCGCCGCTGTCGCCTGTCGGGTGCTGCACCATCGTCGCGAACGTCTTGCCCTCACCTGAGAAGGCGAAGTACTCGTTCCCCTGCGTCGAGAACAGCATCGGCCTGTCAGCGAAACCGAAGCCGCCTTTCGCCATCGGCGTAGGTTTCAACGTCGTTGGCCCCGGCAGCGGCGGCACGTCCCACACAATCGGCACGTGCACATCGAAGCCTGCGAACTTTGCAGCAATAGCACGCGTCGCCGCATCAGCCTGCTTCTCGAAGTCATCAGACATTGAGACAGCAGCCGTCGCCATGCTATCTTGCGCCGTCTGCGCCGTGTCGACGAAGATCTTGTCGAGCTTTACACCCATGCCGTTGTAGGTATCTGTTGCGTGCTTGTCGATATTCGTCGTCGCCTGATTCATCGCGTCTTCACTCGCGGCGGCTGACGACTCGTGCGCGGCTTTAATCTGTGCGTCGAGTGCAGCCATCTGCCCACGCATCTGCGTCTCGATGACGCCCATAACTTCTTCGGGCGCTTCTTGCGACACCTGCTGTGCGAGGTCGTCACGTTTCTTCTGCAGCTCGTCGAGTGCTTTATTGACGGATGCGGTGCCCTTCTCGGCGTCGTCTTGCGCTTTCAGCCATGCTGCTGCCGCTGCGTCGCCTGCATCAGCCATCGCCTGTTGCATCGCTTTGTAGGCTTTGTCGAGCTGTTCTTGATTGAATTGCCCTGAAGACAGCATCGTGTCGAAGACTTGCTGCGCCAGCGTCGCAGAATCTTGCAGCTGCTGATTCGTTTTGTAGCCAGCGTCGGCAATCGCATTCGTGACGTCGAGCGACGCGTTGATCTTGTCGATCATTTTCTGGACAGCGTCGCCGCCCTGTTTCTCGGCGTCCATGAGCGCTTTCACATCGCGCTGTGCTTGCTGTGCAGTCTTGCCGGTCAGCGCATACGCTTCGCCGATTTTCTTCATCATGTCGTCGAAGCTGCCGAACTGCTGTTCGAATGACGCTTCGAGCTTGCGACCTTCTTGTTCGATCTTGCTCGGGCCACCGAGCTTCGACAGCGCTTCTGCGATGCCGCTGATCCCTGCCGCGATCCCACCAATCCAATCGCCGTGTGAGAATGCGTTGACGACGCCGGCTGCTGTCGATGCTGCCAGCGACGCCATGTCTGCCCATTTGTTGTTAATCGTGCCGAGCACGTTGCTGACATCGTTGAGGGCGTTCGCGATCTCTTTAGCGCGTTTCTTGTCGTTCTCTGCGGCTGCTTCGTCGAGAATGCCTGATGGCTTCTGGTTCGGCGCGAGGCCGACACTCTGTTTCTCGATGACGCTCGCGAGCGTCTGCGCCGTTTTGATGTTTTGCTTCTGCTGATCTTCAAGCGCTTTGGCATGCGCAGCTGCGAGGTCGAACCCCTCTGCGAGCGGAATTAAGCCGTCGACATCTAGCCCCTGCAGCGCGTACTGAAATTGCCGCTGCTCTTCTGTCATGTCGGGGATAATCGCTCTGAAGTTCTTGAACTCTTTTGCTGTTGCCGCGATGACGCTCTGCTGAAATTTGAGGTCGTTGTTGATCGCTTCGACCTGATACTTGGCGAGGCCGTAATACTTCGCGACTTCTTCGACTGTCCTGCCGTGCTCTAGGAAATAGCGCGCGCCTTCGACGACTGCGCCATCGATCTCGTCGAGAATTTCAGGGATTGGGCGCGTCGCGGCATAGAGGTCTTCGAATCCCTTTTTGCTCTTGCCGACTTTCTCACCTGCTGTGTCGAAGTCATCTCCGACCCCGCCGACAGCTTTGTGACTGATGTCTGCGAAGTGGGCGATCTGATCTTCCGTCTTTTGAAACGCATCAGACCAGCCTGCCTTCAGATTGTCAGCCGCAGCCTGTGCGCCAGTCGCGAACGTGTTCAGCGTCCCTGCGAGCGTCGCGATCTTTCCGGCATACTCTTCGCTCTTCTGCCCGACACTGTCGAAGTCTTTGCGCAGACTGTCGAGCATCCCCAACAGCGCGGCGTTATTCGTGAGCGCTGCGAGCACTTCGCCGAACGCGATGAGTTTCGACCCAACGCGACCGATGAAGTCGAGCAGCCCGAGCTGTTCAAGAATCTGCGAGCTGAACGCTTGCGCGAGCGCGTTGCCGACATACGCCGTGACTTTGACGAGGTCCGCGAACATCGTGACGATGTCGCTGACGACTGTTTTCAAAATGCCCTGCAGGTCGCCTGCACTTAGACCGGCGTCCTGCATCGCTTTCGTGAAGCCCTCGCTGAGCAGGTTCAGCGCCGTCGTCACCGCCGGGATGAAGACATTCCCGATCGTCATCCCCGCTGCTTCGACCTGCATCTGAAAGCGCTTCCACCCCACATCAGCCGCGTGTGCTGCTGCAGCGTCTTGCGTGCTGATGACAAGGCCCAAGTCTTCTGCTTGTTTCATCAGCTCCGCAATCGACTCCTGCGTCAGACCGGCCATCTCTTTGAAGCCGCGCCCGAAAATCTTCGCGCCGATAGCTGCCTGCTCTGCGCGATTCGGCACCTCTTCCAGTGCCTGCATGATCTTGATGAAGGCTTCGTCTGGTTTGTCGTTCCGCAGCTCATTGAGATCGAGGTGCAGCCGTGACAGCCGCTGCTGCATCTGCTCTGCCGCTTTGCCGGTCGCGCCGAGGTTCTGCTCCATCTTGAACA
>Ga0126377_10003082_pt1 | contig 11679 bp, 7 predicted proteins | sample PanSoiMetPlot_22_FD_92647 | JGI IMG/M metagenome (GOLD analysis project Ga0126377, IMG submission 92647) | Tropical forest soil microbial communities from Panama - MetaG Plot_22 | ecosystem: Environmental > Terrestrial > Soil > Tropical forest > Bulk soil | place: Panama | collected 2016-02-17
GATCCGGAGCGCTCGGGCCAGTCGGCCCCACAGGTCGTGCAGGTCGTAGTGGGGGTCGGTGAGCAGGGCGCGCACGACCGCGGAGGCGTCGGGGTCGCTGAGCAGCCCCGCCTGGGCCAGCGTCAGGACCGCGCTGTCCCGCACGAGCCGCTCGGGGTCGGCGAGCAGCGCGCGCACGGCCACGAGGGTGTCGGGATCGGGGTCGCTGAGCTTGCCCGCCGTTGCCAGCGCTTGGACCGCCGTGTCCCGCACGTTGGGCTCGGGGTCGGTGAGCAGGGCACGCACCGCCGTGAGGGTGTCGGGGTCGCTGAGCGCTCCCACCTCGGCCAGCGCTTCGGCCACCATGCTCCGCAGGTTGGGCTCGGGGTCGGTGAGCAGGGTGCGCACGGTGCGTGCTGCGGTGGCCGAGGTCGCCAGGAACTCGCCGACGACAGGGGTGAGGTAGGCGTGCCCGCTGCCGAGGCGAGCCAGCAGCGCCGTCCAGGTCGCGCGGCGGTCGTCGCCCGCGCGGACCAGCCCGAACGCGGCGTGGCGGCGCACCTCCTCGTTAGGATCGGTCAGGAGCTGCTCGCAGGCGCCGCGGGCGGTCGGGTTCTCGGCGGCGATGTTCCCCAGCCAGCGGGCGGCCTCCATGCGGACCTCCCACGGCTGGCCGGCGGTGACCGCCACGAAGGCGCTGACCGTGTCCGGTTGCCGTGGCCGCAGGCGCGGCAGGCCACGGACGGTGTGCACGAACGCGTCCTGGATCGGCTCGTACGGGAACGTCGCCAGCAGGGTGGCCAGTCGCGTCACCACGTGCTCGGCGACGGAGTCGCTGACGCCGATGTCCTCGGCGACGCATGCAGCGGCCAGCAGCAGGTTGGTGTGCAGGACAGGCTCGAGGGGTGACGGATCCTGGTCGGCGATGGCCGTGACCATCTCGCCTGCGGTCTCCGGGTCGCGCCGCACCACGGCGGCGTGTCCGACCGCGAGCAGGATGACCTCCCGCCACCGTGGGTCTGCGCGCAGGGGCAGCAGCCGCCGGATGGCGCGGCTGGTCGGCGTCATCAGCTCGACCGCGGCGAGGAACTCCTCCAGGGCCGGGTGCCAGAACGCGACCGCCTCCGGGCCGCGCTCCTCCAGCAGCCCGCCACGGTCGGCGGCAGCGTGGAGACATCTCACAGCGGTCGCGTCCGCCTGCTTCTCGTCCAGGCCCTCGTCCCGCAGGACGTGCGCGAGCCTGCGTTCGAGCTGCGCCCGGTGCACCACCCCGGCCGGCTTCTCCTGGCGGGTCCACGCGGCCATGCGCGCCCAGACGCGCAGGAGCCGATCCACGGGCAGGCCAACTTCACCGGCATCCTGCTCGGGGAGGGAGGGGCCTCGGTTCCTGGTGTCCAGCAGCATCAGGACGGCCAGGTCGTCCAGCCGCACCCGCTCCGCGGGCAGGCGCGCTTCCTCGTCGCGCAGCAGCGAGACGACGACCAGCATCAGCGGATTGGTCGCCAGCTCGGCAACCTTCGCGTTGCGGTCCAGCTCGCTCAGCAGCGCCCGCGCGTCGGCGTGGGCGCGCTGCAGGTCGGGAGCGTCGGGATGCCGGCCGCGCTCGACCGCCTCCTGCCAGCCACGCACGAACCACCGAACATCACGAGGAGTGAAGCTCGGAAGCTGGAAATGGGGGATGGGGCCGGCCAGGCGGATGTAGCGATCCGGGCGGGCGGTCACCAGGCAGCGGCTGGCCTGGTCGCCGGTGCCAAGCTCCAACAGGAACCGGTCGACGGCTCGCACGACGTGCAGCCGCTCGGCATGCTCGGGAACCTCGTCCAGCCCGTCCAGCAGCACCAGCGCCCGGCCTGCGTCCGCCTCCCGCGCCAGCGCGGACTGCAGCACCGCACCACCCTGCCTGGCAGCCTGGGTGTCCAGGAATTCCCGGATGGAAAGGGCAGGATCGTTCGAGCGCCCGGTGGTGAACGCGGTCAGGGGCAGTACCACCGGCGTGAGGGGCTCGTCCCAGCCCAGCCGCCGCGGCTGCTCGCCGAGCGCGCAGGTCCGTGCCAGGTAGCGGACCAGCGCGGTCTTGCCGACCCCCGGGTCGCCAAGGATCACCGCCCGCCGGTCCCTGGCGAGCGTGAGGCCGACCGGGCCCACCGCGAGATCCGCGAGCACCGCCCGCCGGTGCAGCCAGGCCAACACCGCGTCCTCGTCCTCCAGCCGCGCCCGCGTCGCGGGATCCAGATCCGGATCCTCCAGCCGCCTGCGGAGCGCCCGCTCGTGCGCGTCGCGCCGGGCACTACGCGCCCGCTCAGGGAGCAGCTGCGGGGGCAGGTACACTGCGTCCAGCGGAAGCGCCGTCACCTGGGACGCTCGACCGCCGCCCCGGCGCCCGCGCAGATCAACGTCGCGGTAGCGCAACGCGACCCGAGCGCGGTAGGCGGCCAGCGCCGCGTCCATGGCGAACCCGGTCAGCTCCTCTGCGGCAGCCGACTCCTGGTTGGCGTGCAGCCAGGCCAGCAGCTCAGCCTGCCGGGACCAGACGAGCATCGCCAACGCCGCCAGCACGTCCACGTCATCCTGGAGCTGCCGGGCATCCCCGCCAAGCCCCCCGCCGCCAGCTACCAGCTCCCCGAGCCGTTGCCGCAGCCGCTGCCGGTCGGTGTCGCCGGCCAGCCGCGGGACCACCTCCAGCCCGCCGCCAGCCAGCGGCCCGGCCACCGGCATCGCGGCGGCGGCCTGCCTGGCGTACACCACCAGCAGCCGGCAGAACCGGGCCGCCCGCGCTCGCTGCTCCGTCGAGAGATACGAGAACGTGTGCTCCAGCGGAACCGGAAAGAGACCCAACGTCGCTGCACGCCCTCCGGGGGATGGTGCGAAGCAGAGCAGGCGAGGTGACGAAGCGATCCTACCGCCCAGGAGCGAGAGGACGGTGCTTGCACGATCGCCTACAGCGTGCGCTGCTGTGGTCACCCCCGGGGTAAGCGGGCGAAGGTGGAGCCAATCATGGCGGTGAGCTTGCTCCCTTTGCCCCACCCGTCGTGATCGAGGTTGGGAGGGTTCAATTCTGGCGATCACCGGTGCCGCCGCATGATCCCGAGCCGGAGCACGGCGGTACGGACAAGCCCGCGGCCGCAGCCGAGCTCGGCTTGGAGATCGAGGACGCGCCAGCCCTTGTCCCGGTAGCGGTCGAGCAGGTAGCTGTCGAGGTCGCCGAAGCCGAGTTCGGCGAGTCGGCCGGAGAGCTTGACTCGGACCCAGCCGTGGTGGCGGGTGCCGGGCAGGAGGTTGTGGCCGCGGGGGATCCGGCGGCTCTGCATGACCTTGCGCAGCCAGTCGGGGTGCAGGCCGATCTCGGCGGCGATGAGGCGCTGGGGCCAGCGCCGGGTGACGTAGCGGTCGGTCAGGTAGGCGGTGAGGTCGGGGAAGCCGAGGGTGCGGGCGGCGGCTTGGGCGGTGGGGCCGACCGGTATTCCCCAGGAATGCTCCAGGGTCAGGACGCGCGCCTGACCTGCGGGATCAGTTCGTTCCCATGCTCGTGCTTCCCCGGGGGGTGTGGCGCGGGCATCGGAACCGTCGTGCAGGGCCCAAATCGGTGAGTATCCCGTGAGGTATCCGTCAGTGCTGGTCAGAAGACTGACTCGGGCGCAGGCGAAGAGAGATCCAGGCGGAGCACGTAGCCCGGGTCGGGGGTGTCGACCGCGTGCCGGCACGTGGTCGGCATTCAACGTGCCGTGGCCACGGAACTCACAGCAGCAGACTCGCAAGTACGAGCAAGCAGCAGCTCGTCTCCGCTCGTCGGCCCGCTGACAGGCCTTGTGTCGGCGGTCTGCGCGTCGTCTTCGGCTGATCCCTCTAACCGTGCCTCGGTGGGTCTGGTCGCTCGACGCTGCGCTGCACGGTCAGGACGCGGAATTCGAGTACATGAACGACACCGGGACGGGTGGCTGGTCGTCCTGATTGGGTCTCCTCGGCGCAACCTCGGACGCCCGCCGCCCTGGATCTAGGAGCATCGTCCGATGCCCGGCCCGCCCTGGGGCCGTAGCGTGCCCCTGAGTCCTCCAGGCCGAGTGCCGGCCCGAAGCCGTGCACAGCCATCCGGGGCGACCATCCGACGCGCGGAGGCGGGCGCCATGATCGAGGTACAGGGGTTGACCAAGCGGTACGGGGACACGCTGGCGGTCGACGACCTCACCTTCACGGTGCAGCCGGGCAGGGTCACGGGATTCCTGGGACCCAACGGCGCCGGGAAGTCGACCACGATGCGGCTGATCCTGGGGTTGGACGCGCCGACCCGCGGGTCGGCGACCGTCAACGGCAGGCCGTACCGGCAGCACGTGGCGCCCCTGCACGAGGTGGGTGCCCTCCTGGAGGCCCGCGCGGTCCACCCGGGCCGCAGTGCCTACCACCACCTGCTGGCGATCGCGCAGACGTCCGGCATCCGCCGCTCCCGGGTGGACGAGGTCGTCGACCTGGTGGGCCTGCGCCAGGTGGTGCGCCGGCGGGCCGGCCGCTTCTCCCTCGGCATGGGCCAGCGGCTCGGCATCGCGGCCGCCCTGTTGGGTGACCCCCGCACGGTCATCCTCGACGAGCCGCTCAACGGCCTTGACACCGAGGGCATCCGCTGGGTCCGGTCCCTGCTGCGCGACCTCGCCGCCGAGGGCAGGGCGGTGTTCGTCTCCTCCCACCTGCTGAACGAGATGGCCCTGACCGCCCAGCACCTGGTGGTCATCGGCCGGGGGAGGCTGCTGGCCGACACGGGCGTGGCCGAGTTCGTCGCCCGCGCCGGTCGTGGCGTGGTGCGGGTCCGCAGCACCGATCCGGACGCGCTGGCGGCCCGGCTCCGCTCCCCGGAGGTGGCCGTCTCGCCGGCCGGCGACGGCGCCCTGGCCGTGTCCGGGCTGAGCACCGACCAGGTCGGCCGCATCGCCGGGGCGGCCGGGATCACCCTGCTGGAGCTCACCGCCCGGCAGACCTCCCTGGAGGACGCCTTCATGACCGTCACCCGGGACGCGGTGGAGTTCCGCGCACCCACGACCACCGGAGCCGACCGATGACCACCCTGACCCGGTCACTCGCCCATACCCCGTCCCCTGACACCCACCAGCGGGTCACCCAGGCGAAGGTGATCCGCTCGGAGTGGACGAAGTTCCGGTCCCAGCCCTCGACCGCGTGGTCGCTGCTGACCGCCGTCGCGCTCGTCGTCGGCTTCGGCGTCCTGTACTCCCTGGTCAGGGTGACCAGGCCGCCTCGTACCCCGGCCGACGTGGCGAGCTTCGACCCCACTGCCGTCGGCCTCGCCGGCGTCCAGCTCGCCCAGGTGGCGGTCGGGGTGCTCGGGGTGTTGCTCATCACCGGCGAGTACGCCACCGGCCTGGTCCGGACCAGCATGGTGGCCGTCCCGCGGCGGCTGCCGGTGCTGTGGGGCAAGGCCGCCGTGCTGGCGCTGACCGCGCCCCTGTTGTTCGTCCCGGCGGCCTTCGCGACCTTCCTGGTCAGCCAATCGGTCCTGGCCAGGGAGCAGCTCGGCACCTCCCTGCACCATCCGGGCGTGGCGCGGGCGGTGCTCGGCAGCGCCCTGTACCTCACCGCCGTGGGGCTGCTCGGGCTGGGGCTGGGCGCCGTGGCGCGCAACACCGCCGGCGCGACCGCCTCGTTGTTCGGCGTGCTGTTCGGGCTTCAGCTGGTCGTCGGGTTCCTGCCGGCGACCGTGGCGGACAGCGTCGCCAGGTACCTGCCGACCCCGGCCGGCGCCGCGGTCACTACCGTGCGGCCCGACCCCGCCTCGCTCGGACCCTGGACCGGGTTCGGCCTGTCCTGCTTGTACACGGCGGTCGTGCTGGGGCTTGCCGCCTGGCGGCTGCGCCGCCGCGACGTCTGACGCGGTGCCCTCGCTGTGACGGGCGACCTCCGGCTCGAGGGTGCCGTCGGTGCGCGATGAGTCCGCTCCCCGCCTGCCGGCCGGCTCGGGCGAGGACGGCCGACCGGTCGCCGGCCGGTTCCTCCCCAGGAGGCGGAGCGCATACTCTTCGCCATGGCCGGGACCGCCGCCACCTCGCCGTTCGTGGGTCGCGCCGCTGAGCTGGGCCGCTTGGAGGCAGCGTTCAGGTACGCCAGCGGCGGCGACCCGTGTCGAGCAGCACCACCGCGGTCAGCGGCCGGACCAGCTTCGCCTTGGGACTTCAAGCGCCCGCGCCGTGGTGGCCGCGTGTGCCGAGCCGGAGCAGGGCGGTGCGGACCAGCGCGCGGCCGCAGCCGAGTTCGGCTTGGACGTCGCGGACGAGCCAGCCGTTGTCGCAGTAGTCGCAGTAGCGGTCGAGCAGGTAGCTCAGGAGCCGGCGACTGTCAGCGGTTGCGGGCGGGCCGGGAGCGCGCCCGGTGGTGGGATGGTGTCAGTGGACCTCTTCGCGGTCGTGGCCCGTCTGGGGTGGCAGCACGACCCTGGTCGGCGTGGAGCCGCGCTCCCAGGCGTCCAGGGCGGCCAGCATCCGGGCGCGCGCGCTCTGGCCACCGACCACGGGACCGTCCTCGGGCAGGCCGGTCAGCGCCTTGCGCAGGATCGCGGCGGCCTCGGGCGCGCGGGGCAGGAACCGCCAGCGCGACAGGCCCATCTGGTTGGCGATGGAGTCCCAGGGGACCGTGCCGTCGGGCCGGACCCACTTGCCGGTGGCCAGGCGGGCGTTCTCGGCGAGGGCCTCGGCGTGGCGGGGGGTGAACTGCTCGGCGGGCATGCCGCCCTCCATCTCGCGGATCAGCTCGATCATCTGCTGCTTGGTGACCGGCTCGGTGGGGGGCTTCTCGCCCGGCGCTCGGGGCTCCGGCTCGGTTCCCCGACCCTTGGCGCCGAAGACCCGGTGGAACAGCCAGGCCAGGAACAGGTTGGCCAGTAGCCCCTTGTCCCAGCGCACCCCGGTGGCCAGGTTGGTCACGATGCCGGTCAGCGCGCCCAGCACCATGGTGCCGGCCAGCAGGGCGGCCCCCTCGGCGCCGACCCCGATCAGGAAGCCGACGCCGAAGGCCATGGCGGCCCCGGCGACGGTGCCGATGAAGGCGTTGCGGATGATCGCGTGCGGGTCGTACCAGTGCCTGCCCGCCTTGATGTTGTCCTCGATGCCCGAGACCGCCCCGGCGACTGCGCCGCCGACGACCAGCGCCCCCGGGCCCAGCGTCGGGAACAACACGATCGTGACGACCAGCCCGAGCCAGAACGAGGGCCGCTTCATCATGTCCCACAGGTCCCCGAGCTGCTCGGCGAACCAGTTGCCGATCGCGCTCAGCACGCCCCGCTGGACGGTGTGCTGCACGCTGCGCTGCGCGGCCGGGCCGGAGCCCAGGCGCTCGTCGACGCGCTGCCTGCCCTCGGCCACGCGCCCGCGCGTGGAGGTCAGGGCGGCGGCGGCACGCCGGTCGGTGTCGGCCACGCCCGCGGTGAGGCTGCGGTCCACCGCGCCGGTCCCCTGCTCCAGCGCTGAGGTGGCCGTGCCCGCGGCGGCCTCGACGCGGGCGGCCGTGCCGGCCACCGCCTCGTCGCCCGCCGACCTGGCCGCGGCCCCAGCGGTCGCCAGCCCGCCCTGGACCGCGCCGCCGACGCGCGCCGCCTCGGCCGCGAAGCCGGTCGCGCCGCTGCCGAGCGTGCTCACCGTCCGGGTGGCGGCGTCGGCCAGCCCGGCCGCGGCCCGGCCGGCATGGTCGCCCAGCTGACCGGCGACGGCGCCGCCGGCGTCCAGGGCGGGCGCCGCGGCGTCGGCGTACGCGGCCTCGACCCGGGTGCCCAGCTCGGCGGCGACGCCCCCGGCGGTCTCGGGGTCGATGCGCGCCGCGGCGATCTGCCCGGCGGCGTCGGCCGCCGAGGCCTGCGCCTGGGTGGCGACCTCGAGTGCCTGCTCGCCGATCGCGCTGGCGGCGTCCGCCGCGGCACGGTGGATCTCTTCCCGGTGCGTCTGGGCGTGCGCGGCCAGCGCGGTTCTGGCCTGGAAGGCCCCTGCCCGCATCGCCGATCCGGTGTCGCGGCCGTGGGCGCGGATGTCCTGGGCGCCCCGGCGCGCGCCCGCCGCCAGCTCGGCGGAGGCGGCCGTGGCCGTCCGGCCGAGCTGCTCGCCAAGCGGCCCGGCCTCCCGGCCGATCGTCGCCGTGGCGTCGGCGCCGAGGCCTTGGATCGCGCCGGCCGCCTGGCTGGCGTGCCCGCGCAGCCGGGCCGTGGTCTCCGGCGCCGCCTCGCCGGCCTGGCGGGCCGCGTCGCCCGAGACCTTCTGGTCGACCTCGGCGTGCAGTTCCTCGGTGGAGCCGGCACCGCCGCCGCCTGGCGGCCGCAGCTCGTCCGCGGTCGCCGTGAGCCTGGTCCCGGCCTGTCCCGCGGAGGCGTCGCCGGTCGCGCGGGCCTGCGCCGCCTGCGCGGCGGTCGCGGCCCGGACCGCCCGCTGGCGCTCGGCCACCGCCTGGTCCCCGCGGCCGCGGGCGTCCTGGTGCCAGGCCTGGACCTGGGCCTGCTGCGCCGCGCCGGCCTGCTCGGTGGCGCCGGCGTGGCTGCCGGCCGCCTCGGCGACCCCTTGCGCCGCCTGCTCGGCACCGGCCTCCAGCGCCGCCGTGTGCTCCTGCTCGGCCTGGGTGAGCGTGCCGGCGTGGGCGTCCGCCGCCTCGCTGACGCGCCGCAGCGCCGCGCCGGTGGTCGCGGCCAGGGCCCGGGCTCCTGCCGACGAGGCCCTGGCCAGCTCTGCGAGGACGCGGGCCGCGCCCGGGTCGGTGGCCGCGGGCAGGTCGGCCGGTGCCAGCCCCGCGAGCCGCACCTGCGTGCGGTCGACCGTGGCGTCCAGCTGCGGGCGCCCGCCGCCGCGCAGCACCGAGCTGGCGGCCGCGTTCCCCGCCGAGCGCTGCAGGCTGAGCACCGCCGCGGTCGACAGCGACCCCTGGCCCGCGGCGGCCGCGGTGGCCGGGCCGGCCCTGCCGCCGTCGCCCCCGCCCTGGCGCTGACCCGGCTGCTGGTCCTGGTCGATCGCGCGGCGCGCCACAGCCTCCTCCCCGGTTGTGGATCAGCTCCAGGGTGACCGCCGCGGGCGCGGCTGCGGCTGGTCGGCCGGACACGGATCCGGACAGCGCGCCCTGCCCGAACGGGCAGGGCGCGACCAACGCCGAGGTCCACCTGCCGCCACGCCGCCCGCATGATCCTGAGCCGGAGGAGGGCGGTGGGTTCGACTCGCCGGCGGGCATGGCCGAGGGACTCCTGAGCAAGGCGGCGGCCCGGCCTGGTGACCAGGATTGTTTGCGGTGATGGCGGAGAACGCCTCCTGAGCTATCCGGTCACTCTGTCGAGCAATGCCTTACATTTGGGGAATGTCTGAGCGAATCGCTCCGGTGAGCGCCACTCATATACGAGCTCGATGATGTGAGACACCAGCTCGCGACCCCTCAGATCCACGCCCCTTTTCGGGTTGTAGTATTCGACGTTTGCAAGTGCCTTGAATTTGCGTCTCCAAACGGGATCGCCTTTCGCCGCCTTGCCCGTTCCAGCGTTTTCGAACTCGGTGTACGCGGCCTGCACATCAGGCGTCCAATCCTTGAATGGGATTCCCGTGTTGGCTCCTCCTGACGAGAACGTTCTGGGCCAAGGGTGCGACACGTTTTCCCATGTTCGGATCTGCTTGAAGTGGGCCAATTCGTGGATGAACGTTACGGACATTTCTTGGATGAGTTCGCGACGGCCTTTTTGATCCTCGCCCGTGACCACCTTTAACGTATCGTTGTCCATGGTTATTTCGAAATCTATTCCGTTGTCAACGGCCTGACCCCGTACGCTGTTCGTCTCGGTGCTGCCCTCTAGCTCGAAGTAGGGGCCGTCGAAGCCCTTGCTCGCGTCCTCCACCCTGAGCGTCTGCAGGTATCCCAGCAGTTTGGTGATCGACTGGTCTTCGTGTCCCTCGAGATTCGCGATCGTCTCGCCGAGCAGCCACCGGAGGAAGTGGTCTGGAACCTGCTCTGCGCGTTCTCCCCAGGCGATGCTCTGTCGCGGCCACGCCTTCGGTAAACGGACGGTGATCGTACCGACGTATTTGTCGACGGTGGCTTTCCTGTCGTCCACCTCACGCTCAAGCCGGTCGATCAGGGTAGGCGGGCGTACAGCCTTCTGCTCCCGCTCGGCACGTGGCTTTGCCTCGCGCTCGTGACCCCTTTTCGAGACTCCTCCGCTGGTGGTGGTTCCCGTCGCCCCGGCGAGCGGCTCCTTCGCGCGTGGAGGCGGTGCCACGTCCCTTTCGACGCGGCTTGCGGCCGGCGTCGGGCTCGGGGGTAGTGTCAGGCTGGGCGATCTTTCACTCCTGCAGTGACAGCGGCACCTGGCTCGACCGACGAGCTGATCTGGGAGATCATCGCATCGATATCGCTCAGCCGCGTCATCTTCCGAACTTTTTGCCTGAGCCTCGCCAATTCACGTGGCTTCTCGGTGTCGAGCCCTTCGATCACCATCCGCTGGATGACGCCTGCTCCGGCGGTGCCGGATGGCACACGGGAGCTGCTCGAACCACGAGCGCCATCGACGTCAGGGCCTCCTGCCGTCTGTTGTGTCACGTGGGTCAGCTCATGGGCCAGCAGTCTGCGACCCGCCGTGCCACCTTGGCTGTACTCCCCGCGCCGGAAGAAGATCTCCCGCCCGGTGGTGAAGGCCCGTGCCTGCAGCAAGCGGGTGAGCTGGTCCGCCTGCGCATCCGTGTGCAGCCGCACCCGGCTGAAGTCCGCGCCAAGCGCCTCCTCCATCCGGCCGCGCACCTGCTCGGACAGCGGCTGGCCGCCGCCGCGCGCTCCCCGGATGGCCTGCTGCACCCGGGCATCCAGCGCGTCGCCCCTGGCGCTCTGCGGGCGCCGCACGCCTGAAGTGCGCTTGACTCGCCCGGTCCGGGCGTCGCCTGCCGCCGGCTGCTGCGCCGCACGGCCGACCATCTGGCGCGCCAGGCGGTCCGCCTCCTGCTCCCACCGGTCGCTGGCGGGGCCGAGCAGCAGGCTGGTCTGGATGATCCGCGCTTGAGGTTCGCGCCGCGGCGCGGCCAATGCAAGCGCTCCATGGCGGGACCGCGCGTTGGCCGGGCGTCGTCAGCTGGATCGGTATGGATCGGCATCAGGCCTCGAAGCGCCGCGCCGCGGCGGCCGCATGACGCCGAGCCGGAGCAGGGCGGTGCGGACCAGGGCGCGGAGCCAGTCGGGGTGCAGGTCGATCTCGGCGGCGATGAGGCGCTGGGGCCAGCGGCGGGTGACGTACCGGTTCATCAGGTAGGCCTTGAGGTCGGGGAAGCCGAGCGTCCGGGCGCGGGCCGCGGCCTGGGCGGTGGGGGCGACCTGGCCGCGGCCCTGGCCGCGCTCCAGGCTGAGCTGGTCAGGCACGCCCACGAGCTGCCCGATCACGACGAGGTCGTGGCCAGCGTCGAGACCGTCCAGGAGGAGCTGGCCAGGGAACGGCCCGACCGCGTGACGGTCCGCGGCGCGCTCTCCGGTCTCGCCAGCGCCGTCCAGTCGGTCGCGGGGCTGGCCAAGGCGGTCGAGGAGCTGCGCCGCCTCCTGCCCTGAGGGGCGATCCCCGCAGGCGTGGCGGTGGCGCCGCCCCGGCCGCCCCCCCGAGGGCCGGGACGGCGCCACTCGCCGCCCGTCTGGGGCGGGCCGGCGCCCGCGGCGGCGCGGTCAGGTCTCCGCCAGCCGCGGCAGCTCCTCCAGGACGCAGGCGCGCTCCCCCGA
>Ga0126377_10003084_pt1 | contig 11677 bp, 9 predicted proteins | sample PanSoiMetPlot_22_FD_92647 | JGI IMG/M metagenome (GOLD analysis project Ga0126377, IMG submission 92647) | Tropical forest soil microbial communities from Panama - MetaG Plot_22 | ecosystem: Environmental > Terrestrial > Soil > Tropical forest > Bulk soil | place: Panama | collected 2016-02-17
CCGGTCCGGCCAGCTACTGCCCTAGCTGGCGGTACGTCCCGCCGATGGCGGTGACCAGTAGGTCCACAGCGCCCCGGCGACGGCACGCGGACGCGAACGGGTCTTGCGGTGTTCGGTAACCTGCCAGGGATTTCGTTGCTGTAGAACCGGCACAGCAACGCCCGGCCGGTCATCCGGCCGCGTCGATCGTGCTCCGCACGTACCGGTACGCGCCGAACGTACACGGCCAGGTCCTCATCGGCGGCGGGTTTCAGCATCCTGTACAGCTTTAACGTGCCAGGCCGTCGCGTGGGACGGGTCAAGCACATACCGGCACCGCTGCCGCGTCGGTCGCGGCAAGGTCCGCCGCGTTGCTCGTTCGCGCTGGGCAGGGGATCACGTTGGCTAACAGCTGGGTTAGGCCGTGCAGGTGTTCGATGGCGCGGCCGTCGCCGGCCGCCGCTGGTGGCGGGTCGGAATCGGGCCGGCAACCGGGAAGGTCAACGACCGCGATGGCTTTGCCGCACGCGACCCCGAGTACGTCACCATGAAAGTTGATTACCTGTGCGCAATTGAGCTAAACGGCAACAGCGCGGCGCACGAGCGGCAGGATCAGGTGTGTGGCGGTCAGCGTGGCTAGGCGGCCGACACGCCGGTGAACATGCGGCCGCCCGCACACCACGATCGGTGCATTGACGGGTTGTGGTAGGCGAGCGGATGATCAGTAGCGATTTTCTTGAAGGAGCGCGCGATGGCCTGGAATCTCACCGGAAGTTATGTGGAGACCTGCTCTTGTGAGCTGATGTGTCCGTGCAATCTCTCGTTCGACCACGGTGCCACGTATGACTTCTGCCGGGTGACCCTAGTCTTCAACATCAAGGGCGGTGAGATCGAGGGCACCGATATCGCCGGGCGAAAGGTCGCGGTCATCGCTGACACGCCCAAGGTCATGACCGAGGGAAACTGGCGGCTCGGCGTATACATCGACGACAAGTCGACCGACGACCAGCTCGACAAGTTGGTCAAGGTGTTCAGCGGGCAGCTGGGCGGACCGATGGCTGCCCTCGCTCCGTTGGTAGGCGAGATCCTCGGCGTCGAACGGGCCGCGATCGAGGTGGAAGACGACGGGCTGCGTCACAGCGTCCGTGTCGGTGACACGATCGATTTCGAGATCCAGGACATCGTCCCATTCGGTGTAGAGACCGGCGAGCCGGTGCGCTTTCAGGGCATGTTCCACCCGATTGGGTCGGATCTGACCATGGCTGAGGCGAAGCGGTCTCGGATTAACGCGTTCGGCATTTCCTACGAAGGCAAGACGGGCCTTTCCAAATCGCCGTTCTCCTGGGCCGCCTAACCCGTTATGACAGCTCCGGTTAGAGACGGCGCCGACGCGGGTCTCGCATCGGCGTACGCCGCTGCCCGGACGCGTCTCGGCCTCGTGGTGGCGCTGTTTGTGGTCGCCGGCCTTGGCTGGGTGTGGACGGCGCGCGAAATGCGTGGCATGGACGCTGGCCCGTGGACGAGTCTGGGCAGCCTTGGCTGGTTCCTGGGTGTCTGGATAGTCATGATGGCCGCGATGATGTTCCCGTCGGTCGCGCCAACGGTTGCCTTGTACGCCCGCATGACAAAGCAGCGTTGGCCGCTGCGTCCGTGGGTTTTCGCCGGCGGCTACCTGCTCACGTGGGCGGCCGCCGGCATAATGGCCTATGCCATCGGCCTTACCGCGACAACGATCCTGGGGGACACGCTAGCGTGGCATAACGCGGGCCGCGAATTCGCCGGTGGCACGCTGATCGTGGCCGCGATCTACGAGCTGACCCCGTTGAAGGATGTCTGCCTCGGAAAATGCCGCAGCCCGCTTGGAGCGCTGCTCGGCTCCTGGCGGGACGGCAATCTTGGCGCAGTCCGGATGGGTGCCAGGAACGGAGCCTGGTGCGTCGGATGCTGCTGGGCCCTCATGGCCTCCCTGTTCGCCCTCGGAATCATGAGCGTCTCCTGGATGGCGTTCGTCGCAGGCATCATCGCAGTCGAAAAAACGGTTCCCTGGCGCCGGCGCTTCGTGACCTACGCGGTTTCGGCGGTGTTACTTACCCTTGGAATCCTCGTGCTGGCGGCGCCGGGAGCACTGCCGTGGCTGACGACGCCCCCGGCTGACCCGATGAACATGGGCTGACTCCAGCCCGACCGACATGGTCAGCTGCGGAAACGGAAGCGCCGAGCAGCTACGTCCCGCCTACATAGACCTACGGATAGAAGGTTTGGAGTTCGCATCCATTCGGGCGCGCAAGCCAGATCCCTCTAGTAGTAAGGAAAGTGGGCCGGAGTGATCCGGCCCACTTTCATATCCTTGATCGGTTGACAGCTACGCGCACGTCAGGACGCGCTCATGGCCCGAGCTCGATGTCATTCCGGCCGGCCGGTTGTGAACCCGGCGCTGTTGGAGGCGGTGTACACCATGCCGTCCGGGCCCACGGCAAGGCTGCGGATGTTGGGGTTGTTCTGTGCGTAGAAGCCGTTGGCCATGTTGGTGAAGGCCGGAACGCCAGCCATTGGGCTCGTGGACCGCATGAGCCTGGCGCCATTGCGGTCGTGCACGTAGAGCACGCCGGCCGGGGTTATGCCGATAGGACCGGGGTTGGCCATGGCCAGGATGGTGGTTCTGACGACAGTGGAGGTGCCGGCGCCGGTGATGCGGACCACGCCGCCGAGCGTTTTGTCGCTGGCGTAGATGATGTCGGGGTTGGCTGGGTCGATGGCCAGTGAATTGACGTTGCCGTAGCCGGCCGAGGCTCCGGTCAGCTTGACCCACGAGCCTTGCGCTCCAGCTTCCCCGCTGCGCCAGACGCCGGCGTTGTCCATTGCATAGACAATCGCAGTGCCGGGCTGCCAGGCAAAGCTGCCGTAGCCACCGTTGGCAAATGGCGTGCTTCCAGTGATCTTGCTCCAGTTAGCGCCGTCTTTGCGATAGAGGCCGCTATTAGTAATGGAGGCCAGAATGATGCGGCTGCCGTCGGTGGAGTGGCCCACACCGACGCTGAGCACATCGTTCTTGACTGGGATCTGTTCGTCGGTCCACGCGTTCGGCGAACCGACCGGGTCGGGATTGGAGTAGAGGTAGCCGTTGTGGGTATTTTGACCGCGCTCGCTGGCGGCAAGGTAAACGGTGGATGGTTGGCCCTGCGGACCATCGGGGTCAAAGGTGATGTAGTCGCCAGTGGACGGCGCCTTAGCGGGTTTGATGAGTGTTGTGATGACGCTGTTGGCGTAGTCGTTGGAGGCGAGAATGGTGTAGTCCATGCTGCCGATGTAGACGCGGCCGGGCAGCTTCGGATCGGCCGCGGCCATCATGTTGACGGTGGCCATGAGGTCGTGCACGGCCGGATACCAGGTCCAGCTTGAGCCGCTGTTGACTCCGACCTTTGCCCCGCCGCGGCCAGCGATGATGATGTTGGCCGGGTTGTCGGGGTCAACCGCGATGTCGGACGTGACGAAATTGGGGCCGGAGAAGCTCAGATACTTGTTGCCTGAGGCCCACCAGTTGATCGTTTGGCCGTATTCCTTCGGGCTGACAGTGACGCCGGCGCCGGTGGAGATAGGCGTCCAACTGGCGCCACCGTCGGTTGACCGCATGGTGTGCTTGGCGCCAGTCGGGCTGGCGCAACCGACGTAAAGCGTGGAACCGTCGGGCGAGGCGCCAATAGATTCCCAGGCGGAGGTAAGCGATATGCCGTTGTTCAATGGATGCCAGTTGCCGTCGTACATGAAGATGCCGGCAGTATTCGCCGCGACGTAAAGCTTGTTATTTACGAACAGAAGTTCTTCGGGTACATCCGGGCCGGCGCCTGCGCGGGTGAAGGTCATGCTGCTGCGCGCATTGGTGCTGACTTGCAGGCCCTTGTGAGCATCGGCGACGTAAAGGACGTCCGGGTTGGTGGGGCTCAGGGCAATGGAGCGCAGGTGGTCACCTTGCAGAGCCACATTTTCCCAGGTAGCCCCGTCGTCGCTGGAGCGCTTGACGCCTTGGGTGGCGGTCGCGGCATACAGGTACTTCGTGCCGCCGGAGTTGTCCTGGGCGAGAAGGTTGCCGGTGGGGCGCGGGTGCTCAGACGAGCCGTTCACGAAGTACGTACCGTTGCCGTCGAATCTGACCTGCCCCGGGCGGATGCTCCAGGATTGGCCGAAGTTGGTGGAGACATACAGGGCGCCATCGGTGGCGGCGTAGACCTTGCCAGGCACCGTGTCGGAGAACATGAGCGAGGCGATGTGGTGGCCGCCAAGGCCGACATTCGAAATGGTCCAGTTCTTGCCGCCGTCCACGCTGCGGTGCACGCCCGCAATGTCGGCGCCGATTAGAAGGGGGCGGTTGCCGTCAGAATCCTTGAACGGGCTGAACTTGACCACGTTCATGAAGCCGGCGCCGTTGAGGCCGGAGGGCGCAAACGAAACCCGCCCGTTAGCGCTGGGGTCTGCCGACGGATCCACCGAGGCTAGCGACGTGCCTGGTTGGTCCATGCCGCCGGGCATGCCTTGGCGATGCTTGCCGTAGCCGCTGTCGATTACCCGGGTTCCTGCATATGCGATAGCCGGCAGGCCGAGGAACACCAGGAGGCCGCACATGGCGAGCAGGATCTTGTTGGCGGGTAGCCGAAGCCATACCTGTCGCCACTGCGCTTGTTTGCGGGTTCGGCTGCCGCCGGGCCGCCGAACCGGAGGCCGGCCGGCCGGTCGCTGGCGGGGTGCCCGCATCTGCGGCCGCTGCGCAGACGGTTCGTACCCCCAGTCCTCACGCGGACGGGTGGCGTAGGCCTCCGGGCGTCGGGGGCGGCGGGGGTAGGGCCTCGGCGTTGACGTGCCGTCACCGTAACTGGACCACTGTCGCTTGTGCATGAGTCGTGACCGTACCCGCGGCCTGTTTTGGCGGACTAATCCAGATAGATAACCTGGCCGTTCGGCTATCTCATGCCAGCCATTAAGACTAATCGCGGCAGGTCGCCGTCCTGCGTCCGTTATGTGTAGACAATGCGCCGTATCGCCGCGGCGGCGAATGGCTGCGCCCGCAACGGCTTCGCCGGCCGGCCGATCCCCCAACGACGCGCGTTGGTCAACTTGGTTGAATTCGGCCTTGGAGATGGGAGCTGGCCGTGAAAAGTAGGCTCGCCGTGGTCATTCTGGCCGTGCTGGTGCTCGCTCAGATTGCGGGTTGCGGTGCGTCAGGCCGCGGGCGCTTCGGGACCGTGCATGGACACGTCGTGCAGACGGGCGGTGATCTTCCCGGTGCGCCCACCACCGTTGCGGCTACGGTCACCGTCACAGTTGGCGAACGCATGATCGCTAGGCGCTACGTCGACGCGACTGGTTTCCGCTTCGAGCTGGCGCCAGGTCGCTACCGACTTACCGCGATCTATAACGGACTCACCTGTGTACCAGAGGACGTTACGGTCGCCGCGGGACAAGATGTATTGATCGACTTGTCCTGCCAGATCAAGTAGGGCTAGGAGATCTGCCCAGCGGTGCTCGCCGGGTCCGCCGATGGGGTCGGACCGGGGCCGGGGATACGTCGGTGAAGTCAAACAGTGTGGATGGTGGTGACAACTTCCGGTTGTGGAGTCGGCAGAAGGCATTGGCTTCCGCGTGGAACAGGGACAGCGGCGGGCCCGAAGGCCGACGATCACGGCCTGACCTGTCGGCGATCGGACGCTGTGGGGCCGACGGGTGCGGCGGCAGTCCAGGAGCATGGCCACCATGGATCCCTCACAGCAAATCCGCGCCATGATCACTGGTTATCGCGTGTCGCAGGCGTTGCACGCGGCCGCGGTGTTAGGAATATCGGACCTCTTGGCCGCCGAACCGTTGAGCGTCACCGACCTTGCGGTGGCCGCGAAATGCGACGAGCGGTCGTTGCACCGACTCATGCGCGCGCTGGCCAGTGTCGAGGTGTACCAGCAGCTAGCCGATGGACGGTTCACCACGACAACGCTCGGTGACCAGTTACGCTCCGACGTCGAAGGCAACGCACTCGGGCTAGCGGCTTTAGTGGGCCGTCCCTACACCTGGCAGGCATGGTCGGCGCTGGTGCACAACGTGCGTACGGGAGAGAACGCGTTCTCCTCGGTGCACGGGCAGTCCGACTTTGAGTACCTGGCCGAGCACCCGCACGAGAGTGCCATCTTTGAGGCCGCCATGACATCGAATTCGAACCAGGTCGCGGCTTCGATCCTGCAGGCCTACGACTTCGGCCGCTTCGACTGCATCGTTGACGTTGGCGGTGGGCGCGGCGCCATGTTGGCCGCCATTCTCCGCCAGCATCCGTCAACTCGCGGAGTGTTGTTCGACGAACCCCATGTGGTGATGGGTCCATCCGGCCCACTGGAGCGGGCGGGGGTGCAAGACCGCTGCCGCATCGTCGGTGGCGACATGTTTGACGATGTGCCGGCCGGCGGAGACGCCTACATGCTGAAATCGATCCTGCACGACTGGGAGGAACCAGAAGCACAAGCGATTCTCCGCTCGTGCCGTGAGGCAATGGCTGCCGCAGCCACGTTGCTCATCGTGGAACGCTTGCTTGACTGGGCGAGCCCGAGCGTCCCCTTCGCCGACCTCACGATGATGGTGGGCCCGGGTGGGCTAGAGCGAACCACGGACGAGTACGCCACCCTGCTCGCGGCGACTGGCTTCCGGCTTGTTCGCACCGTGCCAACCTCGACCGACTTTGCCATCCTCGAGGCCACGCCAGTCGAGTAAGGGGCGCCCGGCGAGCGACCCAAACCGCACGCGCCATCAGGGACCTACGATGATCTGATGGCGCAGTCGACCTTCGTGGGGCGTACCCGCGAGATGGCGGTACTGCGCAGGGAACTCGACCAGCTCCACCAGCCCGGGGCGATGGGCCGGTTGGTGGTTATCTCCGCCGATCCGGGCGTCGGCAAGACCAGGCTGCTCCAGGAGGCGGCGAGGCGAGCCCGCGACAAGCGGGGGCGGCCGACACTGGTACTCGCCGGTCGCGGGTCGCCGTTAACGTCAACGATCCCGCTCGCCATCCTCACCGAGCCGCTCGCCGCCCACTTCGAGGCCTTGCCCGCGCCGGAGCGCAAGCGCTTGCCGGACTGGCCCCTCACCACGAGCGGCGATCGACGTTCGCTGCCGGAGACGTTTGCTGCTGTCCGTCGCACATTGTCCGCGCTGGGGACCGAGCGCCCCGTCGTGCTGGTCTTGGACGATCTGCATCTCGCCGACACGGCATCGTGGGATCTGCTCGCGTACCTAGGCCGGATCCCGCCAACCGGGCCAGTTCTCGTGCTCGCCGCGTTGCGGGTCGCCGCACTCACGGAGGTTCCCGAGCTCGCCGGGAGCGTCGGCGCGCTGGTCCGTGACGGCGCCGCTGAGGAGGTTCGCCTCGCATCGCTGCGCATGGAGGATGTCGCCGAACTGGCCGGCGCAGCGCTCGGCCCATCGGCCGACGACGCGCTCGTGAATTGGCTGTATCAAAGGGCGTCGGGCAATGCGTTGCTGACGGTCGCGATGCTGGTCGAGTTGGCCGCGAAACCTAGCGCGCCGCTCTCCCGAGACGCGGTACCGGTCGGCGTGGCGGAGCGGGTACGCCAACTGCGATCGGCGATGCCGGCGCCTACCCGTCGGGCGCTCGATTTCGCTGCCGTGCTTGGCCATCCGTTCGACGCCGCCACCATGACCTCACTGATTGGAACGGACACGGTCGACGCACTCGATGCGCTCGTGCAGGATCGCCTGCTCGTGGAGCACGCCAATGCCTACGACTTCGTCCATCCACTGATGCAGGAGGCGGTGTACTCCGGCCTCGGCGCGGCGCGCCGTCGCGAGCTACACGAACAGGTCGGCCGAGCGGTGTCGGCGGCGCCATTGGCGGTCCGGGCCTATCACGTTGGCCGGGGCGGCCTTCCCGGGGACATGGCCGCGGTCGCATTGTTGCGCGAGGCGGCCAGCGAGGCTATCCGTGTCTCGGCGCCACGGGAAGCATTGGCTCACCTGTCTACTGCGCTGTCGTTGACACCGCCCACCGACAGGGCAGAGCGACGGGCACTGCTTGATGAGATCGCGGCGCAGGCGGCGGTCGCGCCAGACCACGAGGCTGGCATCGCGGCCACCCGCGAACTTATTGCGCTGGACGTGGACGATCCGCTCGCCAGAGCACGGACGCACATGCGCCTGGCGTCATTCCTGTCAACCGGCGCGGCCGATGTGGCGGCGGCAGAGACCGCGGCCACGCAAGCCGTTGACCTGGTGCGAGAGTCGGGATCCACGGTGGACCTGGCCGCGGCCCTCAACGAACGCGCCTGGATCCGGGGTATGGCTGGCGATTACACCGGCCAGTTGGATGGCTGCCGCGAAACCCTGGCGTTGATCGGCGAAGGCGAGCCCGACGGTGAGCGCAGCGGAGACCACGGCCGGCTGGTCGACGCCGCCACCGATGTCGTGCTCCGCACGATAGGGCCAATGGGCGGTGTACTCGCGCTCATCGGTGATTTCGACGGCGCTCGGCGTTGTCATGCGCGGGGAAGTGCTCTCGCGGCGGCCACGGGCGAAGCCGGCCAGGTCGCCTGGCATGCCGCCATGGCGAGCCTGACCGAGACGTACGCCGGTGCGTTTCAAAGCGCAGCAAGGATTGTCGATCCGATCGTCGATCCGGCGCCGCACACCGCCGACATCGCGACACCGTTGCGCACGCTGATCAACTGGTTTTTGGGCTGGTGGCAGCTCGGCCGGCGGGACTGCGCAGCCGTGCGTGAGCTGTTTCCGGTCGTACCCTCGGCGCACATGGCGTGGTCGCTCGCGATGGGTGCGTTGTTTGGCGCGGCGGTCGGCGCGCCGGGATCGGTCGAGTCCTGGACCGGTCCGGCCCAACGGGCGTACGGGGATCGCGATGTGTACTACTTCAACGCCCTGTGCCGTTGGGCACTTGGCTGCCGGCTCTGGCTGTCCGGCGAACCGGCTGCCGCGCTTTCGTACCTGCGCCGCTCGCATCAGTGGCTCTGCAACACTGGTGCGGTCGGGCTGGAAGGTCTGTTGATCGCCGAGCTGGCGGAGGCGCTCGTCGAGGTGGGCGACATCGATGAGGCGCAGGCGATCGCGAAGCGGGCCAACGAAGTGGGCGACCAGCTCGGCACGCCGTTCGCAAAGGCTCAGGCGGCGTACACCAGCGCGCTGGTGCACGCCGCCCGCGGGCACCGCGCCGACGCCCGCGATGGCTTCGGCGACGCGACTGCCGGCTACGCCAGCAGCGCGGCACCGTTTCTTCAGGCGCGCGCGATCGAGAAACGCGCCAAGTTCGCCACCACCAACGACGCCGTGGCCGGGCTGACCGAAGCCGCGCGTCTATATGCCTCCTTGCCCGCCCCGGGATGCCGCGATCGGGTGCTGGCCCGCATGCGTGCCGGCAGCACGGCCGGTCGGCGAGCCGCGCAACAAGTCGGGGCACTGACCCCGCGCGAGCGGGAGATCGCCTTGCTGGCTGGCCGCGGGTTGCCGACCGGCGAGATCGCGTCGCGACTGCACCTGTCGGATCGCACGGTCGAAACACACCTTGGTCGCGTCTACCGCAAGCTCGGCATCGACGGCCGGTCCGGACTCGCCCGGGCGCTCCAGCGAATAGACGGGCGCGAGTAAGCGCTTCAGCTCGGCCCAAACACCGCGGGCAATCCGGCCGGGTGGACCATCACCAGCAGGCCCAGCGCAATGAGCACCACACCGAGCGGTCGCGCGATCCGTGGGCCCCATGAAACCGTGCGCTCGACCGCCATCACGGTCGTCAGCAGCGCCATCCAGATGAGGTTGCCGGCACCGACCGCGAACGCCACCAGCATCAGTGCCCAGCAACAGCCCACGCAGAAGACGCCGTGTGCGGAACCCACCCGGAAGGCCGACGAGATCCCTGGCCGGTACCGCTCGACCAGAAAGCCAACCGGCGTGCGGCATTCAGTGAGGCAACGGTCTTTCAGCGCCGAGAATTGGAAGGCTCCCGCGCCCGCGAGCACCGCGCCGGCGAGGAGCCAGCGGTGACCCGTAAGCCAGGTCGAAGCGCCAATGGCCTGATGCAGCAAGGCATCCAGCCCGAACGCGGCCAACCCGAACCCCGTCCACACGGTGATGTATCCGGCGAGGAACGTCGCCTGAACGAGCGCCGGCCTCGGTTGTGACCGCGCGAGCCGCCCAAAGACGCGCAGCATTGCCAGGCTCCCGGGCAGCATCATGGCGGCGATCATCACCTGCCACGAGGCGACGAACCGGAGGATCTCGACCGCCGGCCCCACCCCGCCGGCCGGGAGGTGGTTGTGTCCACCGTGATGACCGTGGCGGCCGCTCTCCGTGTCAATGGCCAACGCCCAGGCGAACACGGAAACGACTACGACAGCGACCGGCACCTGATCCCAGCGGCTCGGGCGCGTCCTTCCGACCGGCGCGCGGTCGGCGGGCCGCGTCGTCAGCAGCGACGGCATCAGCTGGCCTCGTAGGCAAACTCGGCGATGAAGCTGTTGCGCTGCGACGTGGCGAAGGAAAACGCGTCCTCGTAACGCAACGTGCTCGATCGGGCTTGCCGCATGGGCTGCACGACCGCGCCGAGTTGCGGATTGTCGATCACGATCGGGCGCTCGGCGTCCATGCCCCGCAGCTCCGCGACCTCCGCTTCAATCACGTCGCCCACTCGCAGCACCCGCGTGCCGTTATCCTTGCGGAACTCGATCGGGGCGCTCTGAATCCCGGTCACCGTTCCGATCAGAGGGGCGAGGGCGGCCAGGTGGCCGCCGGCCGAGCCGGTGAAGATCGCCTGCAATGCGGCCGTCTGCGCCGTGTCCGCCGTGTCGTCGAGGTAAAGCGCCGCCGTCCAACCGCCATCGGTCATCTGCTGCGGCGACCGAACGGCCATGACGACGTTGAGGCCGTCAAGCGCCACGCCGTCGTGGCGACCGCGTTGGATATGCCAGGCCAGAACCACGTCGCAGGTTTCCTCGGTGGCCGGGCTGAGCATGATGCAGGGGCAACTGAGTAGGCACGTGCACGCCTCGAAGAAGTCGCCCTCCACCTGGTACACCATCGGTATCACCTCCCGTGCGCCCGCCGATCGAGCGCTCAGCTTGATCGTCGTCGGCGAGATGGGTCGGGTCATCCGGGGCGGATACGTAGATGGGTACGCAATCGCGAGGCGACGGTGGTCCGGCCGTTACGCTCGCAGATACGCAAGTACGGCTAGCACCCGGCGATGATCATCCTCGGTTTCACCTAGATCCAGCTTCATCAGGATCGCACGAACATGCGATTCAACCGTCCGCCGGTTGAGGCGCAGCCGGGTGGCGATCGCCCGATTGGAACGGCCTTCGGCCATAAGGCCGAGGACGACGCGCTCTCGCTCGGTGAGCCGGTCGAGCGGGTTCGGCGGGCGGCGACGGCCCAGCAACGCCGCGACGATCGCCGTGTCGACGACGGATCCGCCGGCCGCGACGCGCCGTGTGGAGTCCAGCAACTGGGCCAGGTCGGTCACCGCATCCTTGAGCAGGTAGCCGAGCCCGGCCGGACCCGCCTCCAGCAACATGGCTGGATACTCCGAATCAACGTATTGGGAAAGTACGAGCACGCCGACCTGTGGGTGAGCGTCTTTGATGGAACGCGCAGCGACCAGCCCTTCGTGCGTATGCGTGGGTGGCATGCGGATATCCACGATCGCGACGTC
>Ga0126377_10003085_pt1 | contig 11676 bp, 7 predicted proteins | sample PanSoiMetPlot_22_FD_92647 | JGI IMG/M metagenome (GOLD analysis project Ga0126377, IMG submission 92647) | Tropical forest soil microbial communities from Panama - MetaG Plot_22 | ecosystem: Environmental > Terrestrial > Soil > Tropical forest > Bulk soil | place: Panama | collected 2016-02-17
CTCGGTCGGAGACGTGACGACGGACGCGTCCGGCCGCTTTACGATCTCGTTCACGCCGCCCGCCGACGGCGTCCTCTACGTCGACGCGACCTCGCCGGCGGCTCCAAGGCTCAGGCTGCGGGCCGTCGTGGGCTTCGGCGGAGCCGGGGCAGCCCCGACACGCCGGCTCACCGCGGTGACGGTGAACGAACTGACGACCGTCGCCGCCGCGTTTGCGCTCGCTCAGTTCAGCGGGCAGGCCAGGGTCGAAGGCCCGAGCCCCGGCCTCGAGAACGCGGCTGCGACGGCGTTCAACCTCGCCGATCCTGTCGACGGCAAGGCAGGTTCGGTCGTCACCGACTCGAACAACGGCTCGAAGAACGACACGCTCGCGACTCTCGGAACGCTTGCCGACCTCGTCTCGCTCTGCGCTCCGGGGAAGTCCGCGAAATGCGCGCTGCTCATGGCGCGCGCGACGCCGTCCGGTGGCGCGAAGCCGACCGACACGGTCCAGGCGCTCGTCGACCTCGCCCGAAACCCGACGCTCTCGCCGGTCGCGCTGTTCGCGCTCTCGCGCGCAGCGAGCTTCTACCAGCCGTCGCTCGGCGCGCCGCCTGCCGCCTGGGTGCTCGTGCTCCTCTACACCGACAGCGAGCTGTACGCCTCAGGACGGATCGCGCTCGACGCCGACGGCAACGTCTGGTCGAGCACCAACTGGCAGCCGGGCACGCAGAACGGGAGCACGTCCATCAGCGTTCTCAACCCTGTCGGCGCCCCGACGTTCGGAAGCCCGATCAGCGGTGGCGGGATGAAGGGCGGCGCGTGGGGCGCTGCCATCGCGCCCGGCGGCGGCGATGTCTGGATAGCTAGCTTCGGCGGGGCCTCGCTGGTGAAGTACTCGCCCGCCGGAGCGATCCTGTCGCCCGGCGATGGATACACGAACGGCGGGCTGAACCATCCCCAGGGCCTCGCGGTCGACCAGCAGGGGAACATCTGGATCGCGAACAACTACGGCCCGGAGAGCGCGCCGGGCCAGGGGAACGTGGTCGTCTACCCGAAAGGCGACCCTTCGAAGGCGCTCACGATCACGGGAGGCGGCCTCAACCACCCGTTCGCGGTCCAGATCGACGGCTACGGCCGCGCCTGGGTCACCAACGCCGGTCTCGGCGGGGCAAAGCTCGTCGGCACCCGCCTCGCTCCCCTGGTCGGGAAGTTCAGCGGCAGCGTCACCGTGATCGGGCCGGACTTCAAGCCGACGTCCTTCTCGCCGATCGAGGACGACTCGTTCAAGTGGCCGCTCGGCCTCGCTGTCGACTCGCAGAACAACGCGTGGAACGTGAACTACTTCGGTAGCTCGGTCACCGAGTTGAGCCCGAGCGGGACCGTGACCGGCGTCTACAGGCTTCCGAAAGGCACATTGCCGTGGTCGGAGGCGGTCGACGGCTCGGACCGGGTGTGGGTCGCGGGCTTCGGCCGACCCGCCGTCTGGCTGCTTTGCGGCGTGAAGACCGCAGCCTGTCCGCCCGGCTCCGCCGTGGGCACCATCCTCTCGCCGAAGCGGGGCTTCCGTAGCAAGGCGTTCGAACACTTCACCTCGATTCAGTTCGACCAGTCGGGAAACGTCTGGCTGAGCAACAACTGGTCGAACCTCGTCCCCCCGGTCGGCGGCACGGGAATCGCGGAGATCGTCGGCGCGGCGACGCCCGTCTGCACGCCGCTTCAGGCGCTCCCGGTGAAGCCTTCGACCACCTCTGGGACGGCCTGTTCGCAGCAGACGGCGGCCGCGCTGCCTTCGTCGCTCGCGGAAGGCTCCGGCGGCACGTCGAAGTGGGTCTGGGTCGCGATCGGGGTCGCGGTCGTCGTGCTCGCGGCTGCGGGGCTGGCGATCTTCGGGCGGCGCAGAAGGCCCGCCGAGGAGGTCCCCACCGAGACCGGGCCCGAGACGCACTAGCGGGGCCGGGTCTTCGACGATGTCGTCGGATCAGATCCTCTTCGGCCTGGGCCTCGTCCTCGTGCTGGCCGTCAGCTCGCAGCTCGTCGCCCGCGTGGTGGGAGTTCCGGGGCTCGTGATCCTGCTTCCGGCCGGATTCCTGGCGGGGATCGCGACCGACGACATCCACCCCGACAAGCTGCTGGGCGGGCTCTACCAGCCGTTTGTCTCGATCGCCGTCGGGGTGATCCTGTTCGAGGCCGGGCTGCGGCTCTCGTTCGACGAGGTCGCCCCCGGGGTGCGCAGGTCGGTTGTGCGGCTGGTCGTGGGCGGTGCCGCGCTCACGTGGCTCGCGATCACGGCAACCACCGCGCTGCTCTACGGCGACATGGACCTCGGCGCGGCGTTCCTGGTGGGCGCGATCCTCGTCGTCTCGGGACCGACGGTTGTCTTGCCGCTGCTGGCGTTCATTCGCCCGGCCGGAGCCGTGCGCGCGCTCGTGAAGTGGGAGGGGACGCTCGTCGACCCGATCGGTGCACTGCTCGGCGTGGTCGTCTTCGCGGCCGTCCGCACGGGGCAAGGCTGGCGCCCGGGCGCGTTCCTGATCGACCTCGGCGTGGGCGCGGCGGTGGCTGCGATCGGCGGGCCGGTCCTATGGCTGCTGCTCCGCGAGGTTCATCGCAGCGCGCCGCGAATGGTCGTCCCGGCAACGTTGATGGTCGTCGTCGCCGTCGTCGTCGCGGCCGACCTGATTCGCGACGACGCGGGCCTGGTGGCGGCCGTGCTCCTCGGGATGCTGGTTGCGAACCAGCGGAGCATCGAGGTCAGCCGCTCGCTCTTCGAGTTCCAGGAGACGCTCGTCCGGCTCCTGATCGGAGTGCTGTTCGTGCTCGTCTCCGCATCCGTATCACCCTCCGACCTGCGTTCGGTGATGCCGGAGGCGGTGGCGCTGGTCGCGGTCATGATCCTGGTGATCCGACCGGTGGTGGTCGCTCTGGCGCTGGCGGGCTCCGAATTCTCGGCGCGGGAGCAGGGCTTTGTGGCGTGGCTGGCTCCCCGGGGGATCGTCGCGGGAGCGACGGCGTCCGCCTTCGGCCCGGAGCTGGCACAGAAGGGAGTCGCCGGTGCCGACAAGGTGCTGCCGATCGTGTTCTTCGCGATCTTCGCCACCGTCGTCGTCTACGGGTTGACGGCGGCACCGGTCGCCCGTGCGCTCGGTGTTGCGGGCCTGGGCTCGAGGCTGGTGCTGCTCGTCGGCGGCCAGGCATGGTCACGGGAGTTGGCGGCGGCGCTCAAGCGCAGCGGGATCGCCGTCCGGATGTGGGTGGGGCCGGTCGACCAGCAGGCTGCCGCGCGTGACTCGGGCCTCGACGCGGACCGTGGAAGGATCATGGTCGACGCGATCAGCCGGGAGGCGGAGCTGGAGGAGGTGACCGACGCGCTGGTCCTGACCCCGAACGACGACTTCAACACCCTCTGCGCGGCCGAGCTGCGAAACGAGTTGGGCCACCGGCACGTCTTCCGGATCGCCCCTCACCCGGATAAGCCGGATCTCCTCCCGCCGTCGAAGGAAGCGGGCATCCTCGTGAACCGGTCGCTGACGTTCGCGGAGCTCGACCGGCAGTTCGCGGCCGGCGCCCGGCTGGTCACCGCACCGGCAGACGCCGAGGCTCCCGGGCCTCGCGAGACGACTGAGGTGCGGCTCTGCGCCATCAGCCCCGGTGGGCAGTTGAGCATCGCGGCAGACGGTCGGCCGCCTACCGTCGGGCCCGATGACACGGTGCTCGTCCTCGCCACGGTGCAAGACTCGACGCGCTGACGGTCACACGCCCGAGGGTGCCTCACGCTCTCGCTTGACGGCGGCGCGGCGTGCCAGCAGACGTTGCAAGACGAGCGTGCCGGAAGCGCCGATCACCAGCATCGCAACGTTCGTGGCGAGGACGGCGAGTGCCCCCAGTGCATCTCCTCGTTCGCCCAGGCCGAAGGCGACACCGCAGTAGGCTGCGGCCGGAATAGTCGTCACGGAGACGGCGACGCCGACTCCCGCGCTGGCGCGGGTCTCGAGCGCGAGCATTCCGGCTACACCCGCGGCAAGGGCGACAACGATCGTCTCGTTGCTGACCTTCGTGAGATCTGCCAGGAACGTCGAGTCGATGTCGAAGCCGGAGGGGATGACGTCGAAGAGATCTTGCGCGTACGCGGAGAGCGCGGCGGCTCCGCCGGCGAAGGCCATGCCGATCCAGAGCGTCGCGAAAGCCCGTCCTGCAAGACGAGGCCGGCGGTCGACCAACCCGACTCCGACCGCCGTTATGGGCAGGAGGTCGGGGCTGATCGCCATCGCGCCGACGATGAGGATGACGTTGTAGTCGAGCACCCCGTAGCTGGCGATCGCGCCGGCCACCAGCATGAATGCCACGTAGCGCGCGATCGGGCGCGAATTGCGCGCCGCCATCCCGACCACGTCCTCCCAGACGAGCCCGGCCTCAGCCCCTTTTCCGTGCGACCGCCCGAGTACCTCCTCCCGCGTGAGCGTGACATCGTCATCCGGGACGCCGAGCCCTCGGAGATCGGCCAGGAGCTCGTCGACGGCTCTGGGGTGCACCGTCGCGACGACGACCGCAAAGCGGGGCCTCGTCGCAGTGGCGCATCGGACCCGGCCGACCTCTTCGTGCCCGTCGAGCAGCCGCGCGACGGCATCCATCGCGTCAGACTCGCCGAAGACCTCGAGCCTGATCACCCGCCGAACCTGTCGCGACGACGATCGCGAAGTCGATTGGCAACAGCATCCCGAAAAGGCGAGTCAGGCGGGGCCACGTCTGGTCCTTCGCTCCCTACGGTGATCCGGCCGGACGCCCGTTCGTCATGAGCCGGTGAACCGCATCTCGTAGCGGGTGATCACGCCCTCGCTGATCGTCAGCTCGATCCGGCGGGCGCGGGAATAGGCGAAGTCGCCCGTGTCCTTCACGCGGTAGGTCTCCTGGACATCGGAGACGATCCGGCCGCTGCCGAGGTCCGTCAGCTCGGGCTCGCCGAACTCGACCTCGAGCTGCTCGCGCGGCGAGAACCACTCGAATCGTTCGCGCACCTCGCCGACGCTGCGGAGCGCGAACTGCGGGGTCAGCCATTCGACGTCGGGGGAGAGGAGTGGATAGACGGCCTCCGCCTCACCGGTCTTGGCAGCGACGGCGAGTGCGTCGAGAAACTCCCTCGCCAGCTCGAGCTCGCGGTCGCTCATGCCTGGATCCCCCACGAGGCCGTCGTCGACTGTCCCGGCTCGAGCACCAGCAGGCCCGCTCCGGTTCTGAAGGCGTTCGGCGCGCACGTCATCGGCTCCACGGCGAGGCTGCGGCGACCAACGCTCGGGAGCGGGTCTCCGGTGAACAGCTGCAGGTAGCGGTAGGGCTCGTCGAGCCACAGCGCGATGGCACCGCCGCCGTCGGGATCGCGCAGTTCGACCCGCGCGCGTCCGGCGTCGTCGCGCTCCAGGTCGGTGAAGGCGTGGTCGAGCTTCGTCTCGCCGATCGCCCTTCCCTCGCGAAAGTCGTACTCGGTGCCCTCGACCGGGACGGCCTCCGTCGGCAGCCCCCGGTCGTCCGCATGCAGCACGACCCGCCCCGGCGCGCGCAGCAGCAAGGTGTCGACGCCCTCGGCGCCGAGCGTCACGTACGGATGCTGGCCGCTCCCGTACGGGCAGGCGCGCTCGCCGACGTTCGTCGCGCTCGACGTCACGCGGAGGCCCTCGCCGGTGAGCGCGTACTCGATGCGGAGCGCGAGCGAGAACGGGTAGCCCGGCTCTGGATACAGGGTGTGCTCCAGGACGACGCGATCCGGATCGCGCTCCGACACCGACCAGGCGAGCCAGCGGACGAGCCCGTGGATGGCGTTCTGCGCCTCCGGCTCGCTGAGCGCCAGGTGGTGCCACGTGCCTCCGAACTCGTACGAGCCGTCCTCGATCCGGTTCGGCCACGGGATGAGCACCTGTCCGCGCCCGGCGCTGGCCATCTCGTCGGCGCCGTAGCCGTCGACGACGTCGCGGCCGCCCACGCTGTAGGAGCGGAGGCCGGCGCCGACCTCGGTGACCACGGCCTGCTGGTCTCCCGCGGCGATCTCGATCTGCTCACCGGACGGCAGGCCATTGCGCATCAGGCCGCCAGCCGTTCGAGCAGGTGGTCACCTACCCGCAGCGAGTTCGCCATCGCGGTCAGCGCGGGGTTGACCGCCCCGATGCTCGGAAACACGCTCGTGTCGACGACGTAGAGGTTGTCGAGCTCGTGTGCGCGGCACTCCGTGTTCACCGCGGAGCTCGCCGGATCGCTGCCCATGCGGCAGGTACCGGCCTGGTGCGCGCACCCCGCCACCGGGATGTCGTTCTTCATGTACGCGAAGCGGTGGAAGAGGTGGCCGGGATTGAGATCGAGCCCACCGAGCAGCGACTGCAGCTTGTTGTACAGCTGCTTTTTTGCCTCGGCGTTGGTCTCCGAGTAGGTCAGCGTGACCTTACCGTCGCCGTCGACGCTGACTCGGTTGTCCGGCCGCGGCAGATCCTCCGTCGAAAGCCAGAAGTCGATCGCGTGGCGGGCGACACGCTCCAGGGTCCACTCGGGGGCGAGCTTCGTCTCTCCGGGCTTCTCGCCGCGGAACATCGGCGCCTGTGACTTGCCGACCATCTGGATGTTCCCCAGCGGATAGTCGAAGTCGTCGCTACCGAAGTAGAAGTCGTTCAGCCCGAGCGTCTTCTGGTACACGGTCGGGTTCTCCTCACGCGACAGTGCGAGCACCGCGACGCTGTCGTGGAACATGAAGTTGCGGCCGACCTGGTCGGAGCCGTTGGCGAGCCCGTTCGGATGCTTGTCCGTCGCCGACGCGAGCAGCAGTGTCGCCGTGTTCGCCGCCCCGCAGGCGACGACGACGAGATCGCCGCTGAAAGTCTCCGTTTCACCGTTCCGCTCGACGACGACCCCCGTTACCGCGGTGCCCTCCGGGTTCGTCTCGAGCCGGGTCGCCTTCGCGTTCGTCAGCAGGGTCACGTTCTCGTGCTCGAGTGCCGGTCGCACACCGAGCACTTCGGCATCGGCCTTGGCGTGCAGCGGACACGGAAAGCCGTCGCAGTTCGCGCAGCGCACGCACGTGCTGTAAGGCGGGTTCTGCTCGTCGAGCAGAATCCCGCAGGGCGCGTGGAACGGGTGGTAGCCGGCGGCGGCGAGCTGATCCGAGAGTTGCTGGATCCGCGGCTCGTGCGAGACGGCCGGGTGCGGGTAGGGCGCGCTTGCGGGCGGATCGGTCGGATCCTCGCCGTGGTCGCCGTGCACCTCGTACAGGTGCTCGGCCTTCGTGTAGTAGGGCTCGAGCTCGTCGTACGAGATCGGCCAGGCCGGGGAGATCCCGTCGTGATGCTGGAGCTCGCCGAAGTCCTCCGCGCGCAGCCGGTAGAGAGCGGCGCCGTAGAGCTTGGTCGCGCCGCCGACGAAGTAGTGGATCTGCGGCTGGAACGGCTTGCCGTCGCCGTCGTACCAGGTGTCGGGCGAGACGTACTTGTTGTCGACGAACACGTCCTGCGCGAGCCAGTTCGCCGGCTCGCGCGGCAGCCAGTCGCCGCGCTCGAGCAGGAGGATCCGCTTGCCGGACGGCGCGAGGTGGCGGGCGAGCGTCCCTCCTCCGGCGCCGGTTCCGATGATGATCACGTCGTAGGCATCCATCAGTACTCCTCCAGCATCTCCGGAACGATGATTCGAGCCGCTGCCTCGATCAGCGCCAGGTGCGAGAACGCCTGCGGGAAGTTCCCGAGGTGGCGTCCGGTCGAGGCGTCGAACTCCTCCGCGTACAGGCCGAGCGGCGACGAGACCCGCAGCAGACGCTCCATCAGGTCGCGCGCCTTCTGCGTCTCGCCGACGATCCCGAGCGCCGACACGAGCCAGAAGGAGCAGATCAGGAATGTGCCCTCCTTGCCGGAGAGACCGTCGTCGGTCTCCCCCGTGCGGTAGCGCAGCACGAAGCCGTCCTCGGTCAGGTCGGTCGCGATCGCGTCCACTGACTTCCGGAGCGTCTCGTCGTCGCCCGGCAGGAAGCCGAAGATCGCGGCGAGCAAGGTCGACGCGTCGAGCGAGTCGGTGTCGTAATGCTGGCGCAGGACGCCGTCGCGCACCCCGTGCTCGAGGATGTCGGCTCGGATCTCGTCGGCGGTCGCAGCCCACGACGCCTGCTGCTCCGGGTCTCCGCGGATCTCCGCGAGCTTGGCCGCGCGATCGAGCGCGACCCAGCACATCAGCTTCGACGAGACGTAGTGCTGCGGCTTGCCGCGCGCCTCCCAGATGCCCTGGTCCGGCTCACGCCAGACGTTGATCGCGCACTCCGCCTGCGACTGCACGATCGGCCAGAGGCTCCGCGGCAGGCGCTGGCTGTGCACCGTGTGCAGCAGGATCGAGTCGAGTGCGGCGCCGAAGACGTCGTTCTGGCGCTGGTCGAAGGCGCCGTTCCCGATTCGCACCGGGCTGGCGCCCGCGTAGCCGGTGAGGTCGTCCCGGGTCGACTCGGTCAGGTCACGCCGCCCGTCGATCCCGTACATGATCTGAAGCGACCCGTCCTCGGTGGGCTCGAGGTCGGAGACGAACTCCATGAACTCGTCGGCCTCCCAGTTCAGGTTGAGGAAATGGAGCGCCTGGAGGGTGAACGTCGTGTCGCGGATCCACGTGTAGCGGTAGTCCCAGTTCCGCTCCCCGCCCGGAGTCTCGGGCAGAGACGTGGTGAGCGCGGCGACGGTCGCACCCGTCGGCATGAAGGTCAGGCCCTTGATCGTGAGCGCGGAGCGCTGGATCGGGTCGCGCAGCCGGTGATCCGGGATTCGCGCGCCGCTCAGCCAGTTGCGCCAGAAACGCGTCGTGTTCTTCAGCCTCGTCCGCGCCTCGTCCACGTCCTGGGGCGTCACGAGCTCCTCGGCCCACGAGAGGGCGCAGTAGGCGCGCTCGCCCGCCTGGAGAACATGCCGGGCCCGGACGCGGTCGCCCTCGATGCCCAACTGCATGTCGGTCTGGAGCCGGAACTGCTGGTCGCCCCCGTTGGCGTCGGCCGTGTGCCGGTCGTCGCCGACCGCCGTCCACTCGGCTGGGGTTCGGCCGTAGTCGAACACGGGCTCGCACACGAGCTCGATCTCGACATGGCCGTCGAGGCACTCGACGGTGCGCACGAGCATGTGGTCGGCGTCGTCGTCCGCAGGAGGCCGCGTGTGCGGCGTGATCTCATCCTCGTGGTCGGTGGGACCCATCGTCAGCGCGTCGCGAACGAGCGCCCAACCCGACGGCGTCTTCCACGTGGTGACGAAGACGTTCGTGCCGGGCTCGTACGCGCGTGCGGTCGGGTGGGCGAGGCCGAACGGGCCGAAGCGGAAGAAGCCGGCCTCACGGTCGAGCAGGCTCCCGAACACGCTCGGCGAGTCGAACCGCGGGATGCAGAGCCAGTCGACGGCGCCGTCGGGCGCCACCAGCGCGCCCGTGTGGCAGTTCGACAGGAACGCGTAGTCGGCGATCGGCGGGAACGGCGACGGCGCGGCAGCGCTCTGCGGCTGGGGCTGCTGAATCGGCGTCTCGGTGCTCATGACGCCACCCACGGCTCGTGCCAGCGTCCGTGTCCTGCGGTGAGCGCGTCGGCCTCGGCCGGGCCCCAGGATCCCGGGGCATACGAGTGGACCGGCGGCGGCGAGTCGATCAGCGGCTGCATGATCCGCCACTGCTCCTCGACGCCGTCCTGGCGAGTGAAGCGCATGCTGTTCCCCTCCAGGGCCGCTTGCAGAAGAACCTCGTAGGGCGTGGGCCCTTCGCCCCCCTCCTGTTCGAACTCCATGTCGAGCGAGATCGCGGACGCACCCGCCGCGTCGGCGCGGTGGGCGTCGACGATCAGCTTGATCCCGGTCGTCGGATCGAGCCTCACGATGAGCTGGTTCGGCTCGGGGCGCCGCGCATGCAGATGGAACCCGAGGTTGGGCGGATGCTTGAACACCAGCCGGAGCTCGGTCTCCGTCGCCTGGAGTTTCTTGCCGGTGCGGATGTAGAAGGGCACGCCCGCCCAGCGCCAGTTCTCGATTTCGAGGCGGAGGGCGGCGTACGTCTCGGTCGTGGAGTCGGACGCGACCCCGTCGATGTCGAGGTACCCGTCGTACTGGCCCCGCACATAGTGGGCCGGGTCGGCGGTGACGACGGCCCCGAAGAGGTTTGCCTCTGCGTCCTTGATCGCCGAGGCCTCGCGCCGGGACGGCACCTCCATGGCGGCCGCGGCGACGACCTGCATCAGGTGGTTGACGACCACGTCGCGGAGCGCGCCGACCGGATCGTAGAAGTGGCCCCGGTCCTCGACCCCGAAGTCCTCGGCCATCGTGATCTGGACCGATTCGAGGTGATGTCGGCTCCAGAGCGGCTCGAGCATCGAGTTCGAGAACCGCAGATAGAGGATTTCCTCGAGGCCCATCTTCCCGAGGTAATGGTCGATCCGGAACAGCTGCGACTCGTCGATGTACTGGTGCAGCTCGTCGGCGAGCTCGCGCGCGGACTGCAGGTCGTGGCCGAACGGCTTCTCGACCACGATTCGCGCGCTCTTCGTCAGGCCGGCCTCTGACAGCCCCTGCACGACGCGCCCGAAGAGGAAGGGCGGAATCTCCAGGTAGAAGGCGGGCAGCGTCGCGCCATCGATGGCGTCCGCGACGTGCTCGTAGGTGGCGGCGTCGCCGAAGTCGCCGGCCACGTACGACAGGCGCGCGGCGAAGCGCTTGAAGACGTCCTCGTCGAGCTGCTCGCCCGTTCCGACGATCGAGTCTCGCGCGCGCTCGACCAGTTGGTCGACCGACCAGTCGTCGACCGCGACCCCGAGGATCGGGCAGTCGAGTAGGCCGCGCTTCTCCAGCCGATAGAGCGACCGGAACGTCATCACCTTGGCGAGGTCGCCGGTGATCCCGAAGATCACGAGGCGATCCGCAGGTCGACCTTCGACTTGCGGCGACTGAGCCTCCGGGACTGCGGCGGTATGTGTGTCAGTGGCCACTCTTGCTCCCTTCCCCGGTCTGAGCGACCCCGCGGCCGATGAAAGCAACAGGCCCCAAGCCACGCTTCGTTCGAATGGGATGAAGCCGATTGAACGCCTGTTTGAGTAACTAGGCGAAGGTGCCAAGCAGCGCCGCACCCGCAACCCGCGAAGCCCCGGCCCGGGCCGGCCTGGTGCTGGGCGCGCTGATCGCGGTCGCGGCCGTCGCGAACCTCGGGCTCGCCGTCGCGAACGTCGCGCTGCCGTCGATCGGCAGGGAGTTCGACGCCTCGCAGACGGAACTCAACCTCGTCGCCGTCGGCTATTCACTCGGACTCGCCGCCTCGGTGCTCTATTTCGGCGCCGTCGGTGACCGCTACGGCCGCAAGCTTCTGCTCATCCTCGGAATGATCGTCACGATCCCGGCCGACTGCATCGCGGCCTGGGCGCCGACGATCGAGGTGCTGTTCGGCGCTCGGGTGCTGGGCGGGCTCGCCGCCGGGATGGCGTACCCGACGACCCTGGCGCTGATCACCGCGCTCTGGTCGGGGCCGGCCCGAACGAAGTCGATCGCCCTCTGGGCCGCGACCGGTGGCGCGATCAGCGCACTCGGCCCGCTCACGGCGGGCGTGCTGCTCGACCACTTCTGGTGGGGGTCGGTATTCCTGATCACCCTCCCGCTCGCCGTGATCGCGCTGGCGATGGCGCTGAAGCTCGTGCCGAGCCACGTCAACGAGACGACCGAGTCGGTCGACCACCTCGGC
>Ga0126377_10003087_pt1 | contig 11674 bp, 11 predicted proteins | sample PanSoiMetPlot_22_FD_92647 | JGI IMG/M metagenome (GOLD analysis project Ga0126377, IMG submission 92647) | Tropical forest soil microbial communities from Panama - MetaG Plot_22 | ecosystem: Environmental > Terrestrial > Soil > Tropical forest > Bulk soil | place: Panama | collected 2016-02-17
ACGGTGCGCTCCAGTCAAGGGCCCGTGTGCGCTTCATGGCAACCGGGCTCGAGTCCGAAGCCGAGGAGGCGGGCGTGTTCGCGCCCGAGGCCACGCCCGTCCCGAAACTGGAGGCAGGCGAGGTCGGCTACCTCGTCACGGGCCTGAAGGACGTCCACCAGGTCAAGGTGGGGGACACCGTCACGACCGCCGGCAAGCAGGCCGCGCGCGAGCCGTTGCCCGGCTACCGCGAGCCGCGGCCGATGGTGTGGAGCGGCCTGTTCCCGGCCGAGGGCGGTGACTACTCGGAGCTCCGAGACGCGCTCGACCGGCTGAAGCTGAACGATGCGGCCCTCGTGTACGAGCCCGAGACGTCGCAGGCGCTTGGGTTCGGCTTCCGGTGCGGGTTCCTCGGCCTGCTGCACATGGACATCGTCAAGGAGCGGCTGGAGCGTGAGTTCGGCCTCGAGCTGATCGCCACGGCGCCGAACGTCGAGTTCCACGTGATCCGCGGCGACGGGACCGTGATCGTGCACAACCCGAGCGAGATGCCGCAGCCGGGGACGTACGACCTCGTGGAGGAGCCGATCGTGTTCGCCACGATCATCACGCCCAGCGAGTATCTGGGCGCGGTGTTCGAGCTCGCGCAGTCCCGGCGCGGCGAGCTCGGCGAGATGAACTACCTCTCGCCAGAGCGCGTCGAGGTGCACTACACCCTCCCGCTGGCCGAGATCATCTTCGACTTCTTCGATCAGCTGAAGTCCCGCACCCGCGGGTATGCCTCGCTCGACTACGAGCCGCTCGGGTACGCGACCTCGGAACTCGTGCGAGTGGACGTCCTCCTGCACGGCGAGCCGGTCGACGCCTTCTCCAGCGTCGTGCACCGCGACAAGGCGTACCAGTACGGCCGGCAGATGGTCGAGCGCCTTCGCGAGCTGATCCCGCGGCAGCTGTTCGACGTGGCGATCCAGGCCTCGATCGGTTCGCGGATCGTCGCGCGCGAGACCGTCAAGGCCAAGCGCAAGGACGTGCTGGCCAAGTGCTACGGGGGCGACATCACGCGCAAGCGCAAGCTGCTCGAACAACAGAAGAAGGGCAAGGAGCGGATGCGCCGGGTCGGCCGCGTCGACGTGCCGCAAGAGGCATTCATCGCCGCGCTCCGCGTCGACCAGAAGGTGGAGGCCAAGAAGTGACGGCCGGCGTGTACGTTCACGTGCCGTTCTGCCTGACGCGGTGTGGCTACTGCGACTTCAACGCGTACGCGGGACTCGACCACCTCGCCTCGCGGTACGTGTCGGCGCTGCTCCGCGAGGCCGAGCTGTCCGCGCCGGACTGGTCCTCCGAGGAGGTCGTGAGCGTGTTCCTGGGCGGCGGGACACCGACGACGCTCGAGGTCGCCGATCTGAAGGCGCTGCTCGCGCGTCTCCGCCAGGACTACGCGTTCGCGTCGAACGCCGAGGTCACGATCGAGGCGAACCCCGACACGGTCGACCGCCCGAAGCTCGAGGGCCTGCTCGAGGCCGGGTTCGGACGTCTGTCGATGGGGGCGCAGTCGTTCGACACCGCGGTCCTGGCCGTGCTCGAACGCCTGCACGACCCGCGGTCCGTCCGCCGTGCGATGCGCGAGGCCCGCGCGGCCGGCTACGCGAACGTGAACCTCGACCTGATCTACGGCGCCGAGGGAGAGACGCTCGCGGCGTGGGAGCGCACGCTGCGCGAGACCGTGGACCTCGCGCCCGAACACGTGAGCGCCTACGCCCTCACGATCGAGCCCTCGACGCCGCTCGGCCGGAAGGTGCAACAGGGCGTGGTGCCGGCGCCCGATCCCGACACGCAGGCGGACATGTTCGAGCTCGCCTGCGAGGTCCTCGCCGAGGCCGGCTACCAGCACTACGAGGTCTCGAACTGGGCCAAGCCCGGATTCGCGTGCGTGCACAACCTCGGCTACTGGGAGCGGCGGCCGTACGTGGGGCTCGGCGCCGGAGCGCACTCGTACCGGGACGACCGGCGCTGGTGGAACGTTCGCCCGCCCGAGATGTACCTCGAGCTCGTCGAGGCGGGCACCCAGCCGGTCGGCGGGCAGGAGCGGCTCGAGCCGAACGATGCCTACCTCGAGGAGGTGTTCCTGCGCCTGCGGATCCTCCGGGGGGTCCCGTCGTCCTGGGTCGAACCCGGCAAAGCGGCCCCGTTCCTCGACAGCGGCCTGCTGCGCGACGACGACGGGTCGCTCGTACCCACCGAGCGCGGGATGCTCGTCCTGAACGAGCTCGTCCTCGCGCTCACGGCCTAAAGCTGGCCGGCGTCTTTCGCGGGCGCCTCTCCGAGGGGTTCCCCGATCCCGACGGCGTGACCTTCGAGCGCTCACACTCCGACGCATGCGATGCGCCTCGGGTTGTCACGTTCCGCTGTAAGGGCCCTAGCACTCTCCGGGGTAGACTGCTAAGCCATGGCAGAACGCGAGCTGGGAACGCGGAAGGTCGAGGTCTTGCGGGCCGTGGTCGAGGAGTACGTGCGCACGGGCGAGCCCGTGGGCAGCGAGACGATCGCCGAGCGCTCGGGCCTCGGGGTCTCGAGCGCCACGATCCGCAACGAGATGGCCGCTCTCGAGGAGCTCGGGTACCTCTCGCACCCCCACACCTCGGCCGGCCGGATCCCGACCGACGCCGGCTACCGCAAGTTCGTGGACGCCCTGCCGCCCGGCGGCCGGATGCGCGACGCGCAGCGGCGGGCGATCGCCGGCTTCTTCGCGGAGACGATGCTCGACCTCGAGGACGTCCTGAAGGGCACCACGCAGCTCCTGTCGCGCGTGACGCAGTACGCCGGACTGGCCGTGCCGCCCGCCGGCTCCAACGAGGTCGTGATCCGGACCGAGCTGATCGAGCTGGGGAGCGGGCTTTTGCTGCTGGTCGTCGGCCAGCGGGGGGCAGTGGACAAGGTGATGATCGACCGCCCGGAACAGCTCGACGCCGAGGGTCTCGTCTCGCTCGAGCGCGCGCTGACGGACCGCGTGCGCGACAAGACGATCGCCGAGGCGCACGCCGAGGTCCTCAAGGCCGCGGCCGGGGCCGGCCAGGCGGAGAAGGAGGTCTTTACGGCCGCCGCCGCCGTCTTCGGCGACATGCAGGTAGGGGCCGGGACGCACCACGTCCTGATCGGCGGCGTGGCCAACCTGGCTGACGAGGCCGCGCACTGGAGACGTGAGACCGTTCGGCGGCTCTTCGAGGCGCTCGAACACGAGTCCGAGATGCTCGAGGTCATGCGGGACGTCACGACCGAGGACGTGAACGTCACGATCGGCGCCGAGCACCCGCACACCGGCGAGTGGGAGGCTTCGATCGTCTCGGCGCCCTTCGGGTCGCGGGGGACCGCGCTGGGTGCGGTCGGCGTCGTTGGGCCGACCGCGATGGACTACGTGGGCGTGATGGCCTCGGTGCGAGCCGTCGCCAAGCGCCTGTCCGAGCTCGCGACCGAGCTCGACGCCTGAGCCCGATGGCGACGGTCCGCGACCTGTACGAGATCCTCGGCGTTCCCCGGGACGCGTCGGACGGGGACATCAAGAAGGCGTACCGACGGCTGGCTCGCGAGTACCACCCGGACGTGAACGCAGATCCCGAGGCCGAGCGGCGCTTCAAGGAGGTCGCCGGCGCGTACGAGATCCTGTCGGACGCCGACAAGCGTGCGAGGTACGACGCGTACGGCCACGGCGGGCCGATGCAGATGCCGTTCGGCGACATCTCCGACCTGTTCGAGGCGTTCTTCGGCACGGGGACGTTCGGGCGACGACGTTCGGGTCCGCGCAGCCGAACGCAACGAGGCGAAGACCTGTTCGCGGATCTGTCGCTCGTGTTCCGCGAGGCCGCGTTCGGCGTGCACCGGGAGATCGAGATCGGCCGCATGGAGGTCTGCGACCGTTGCGGCGGCGACGGCTCGGAGCCCGGCACGTCGCCCCGGCGCTGCCACACGTGCGGCGGCTCGGGCCAGGTACAGGACGTGCGCCGGAGCATCTTCGGGACCGTCATGACCGCGCACCCCTGCGGTACCTGCGAGGGGACCGGCGAGGAGATCGTCTCGCCGTGCGAACGCTGTCAAGGGCGCGGCCGGATCGGCGATCAGGCGACGATCCCCGTCGACATTCCCGCCGGCGTGAGCGATGGGATGGAGCTCCGCGTCGGTGGGGCCGGCCATGCAGGCACGAGCGGCGGCCCGCGGGGCGACCTGTATGTGTCGATCGGCGTCGAGGATGACCCCGTGTTCGAGCGCCATGGGCCGGACGCGTTCGCGGTGCTCGACGTGCCGATGGTACGGGCGACGCTCGGCGGCGAGGTCGAGGTGGAGACGCTTGACGGGGCCGAGCGGGTCGAGATCGAGCCGGGCACCGAATCCGGGACCACGATCCGACTCCGCGGAAAGGGCATCCCGAACCTCGGCCGCCGTGGTCGCGGCGACCTGTTCCTCACGGTCGCGGTGCACACTCCGCGTGATCTCTCGAAGGAACAACGCAATCTCGTCGAGGAGCTCGCGCGCCTGCGCCGCGAGCCCGCGGGTCGGAGGTCCTCCTCCACGGGCACCCTTCGTCACCCGGGATCGCAGACGCCGTGAGCACGAGCAGCTGCCTGTTCTGCCGGATCGTTGCACATGAAGCGCCGGCGGAGATCCTGCACGAGACCGAAACGGTGCTCGCGTTCCGCGATATCCGGCCCGGCGCCCCGACCCACATCCTGCTGATCCCCAAGGAGCATCTTCGGGACGTCCGCGATCTGGAGGATCGGCACGCGGGTATGGTGCTCGACCTGGTCCAGGCGGGTGCCCATCTGGCCCGGACCGAGAAGGTCGATGAGAGCGGGTGGCGCCTCGTCGCGAACGTCGGTCCCGACGCCCGACAGAGCGTGTTCCACCTGCACTTCCACCTGCTCGGCGGCCGGCCGATGGCCTGGCCCCCCGGCTGATGGCGCGCCCGAACGGGCTTGGCGTCCCCGCCCGGGGGGTAGAATCCGGGTCCAGTCCTGGGCGTCAGCGGACGCCCTTGTCCGATCGAGGAGGCACGGGGCACCACCCCAGAGCGAGCCGTTTGGCGAGAGCCACGACGCAGGTCAAGATCTTGGTCCCGGGCGACCAGAGCATGGTCGCTCTCCTCGGTCAGCGCGACGAACTCCTTAAGCTCGTCGAGGCCGCCTTCGAGTGCGAGATCGTGGTCCGGGGCAACGAGATCACGATCGCCGGTCCGGAGGCCGAGGTGGAGCACGTCGCCCTCTTGTTCGAGGAGCTGGTCGCCCTGCTCGAACGCGGACACGAGCTGAACGCCTCCTCGGTCGGCCGCTCGATCGAGCTCATCAAGGGCGAGGAGGCCACGCCGACCCAGGTGCTCGGGGACGTCTTCCTGACCGGTCGGGGCCGGGGGATCGCGCCGAAGACGCTCGGGCAGAAGCGTTACGTGGATGCGATGCGCGACGCGACGGTGACGTTCGCGATCGGGCCGGCGGGTACGGGCAAGACGTACCTCGCCGTCGCCACGGCAGTTCGCGCGCTCCAGGACAAGCAGGTGTCGAGGCTGATCCTCACGCGCCCGGCGGTCGAGGCGGGCGAGCGGCTCGGATTCCTGCCGGGAACCCTGTACGAGAAGATCGACCCTTACATGAAGCCGTTGTACGACGCCCTGTTCGAGATGATGGGCGCCGACGCGCTGCCGCGGCTCATGGAGCGGGGGACGGTCGAGGTCGCGCCGCTCGCCTACATGCGCGGAAGAACGCTGAACGATTCGTTCATCATCCTGGACGAGGCTCAGAACACGACGCCGGAGCAGATGAAGATGTTCCTGACGCGCCTGGGCTTCGGATCCAAGGCCGTGGTCAATGGCGACGTCACGCAGATCGACCTGCCGAACGGCCAGACCTCGGGCCTGGTCGTGGTACAGGAGATCCTGACGAACATCGAGGGGATCGAGGTCGCGCACCTCGGCGCCCGCGACGTCGTCCGGCACAAGATCGTCCAGGACATCGTGGAGGCCTACCGGGTCTTCGGAGAGCAGCGTGCCCGCGCTGATGGCTGACGACGACCAACCTCCGCTCGTCCTCGTGGGTCCCGGGGGCTCAAGAAGTGAGCCCGAAGGGGCGAGCGCCAGCCCCCCGGTGATACTCATGGACGACCGGCAGACCGAGCCTGTGGACGTCGACGACCTGCGCGCGCTCGCGCGCTCGTGTCTGATGGGCGAGGGCGCCGGAGGCTCGGAGTTGTCGGTGTCGTTCGTGAGCGAAGAGGAGATCGCCGGCCTGCACGAGCGCTACCTGCACGAGCAGGGCCCGACCGACGTGCTGTCGTTCCCGCTTGACGAGGACGCGGGAGACGACGGCGTCCGGCTGCTCGGCGACGTCGTGATCGCGCCATCGGTGGCGGCGCGGAACCGGCCGGACGATCCCGCCTCCGAGATGCGTCTGTTGCTCGTGCACGGGATCCTGCACCTGCTGGGCCACGATCACATGGACGACGAGGAACGGTCGGCGATGTGGACTCGGCAGGAGCGCTACTCGGGGGTGCGGACGCCGTGAGCAGCGGTGACTGGTTCGAGGTCGCGATCGTCCTGATCCTGATCCTCGTGGTCGCGCTGCTCGGCGCCGCCGAGGTCTCGATCACGCGAACCAACCGGGTTCGCGCCTATCGCTTCCAGGAGGAGCAGCGCCGCGGCGCGGGCTCCCTGGTCAAGATCGCCGAGAATCCCGCCCCGTACCTGAACGTCGTCCTGTTGCTGGTGCTTCTGGCCACGATCGGGGGTACGACGATCGCGACGTCCATCGCCGTCCGTCTGTTCGAGAGCGCCGGCGAGCTCATCGCCACCCTCGTGATGACGCTGCTCCTGTTCGTCTTCGCCGAGGTGACGCCCAAGACGTTCGCGATCCAGCAGACCGATCGCGTGGCGCTGTTCCTGGCGCCGCTGATCGTCGGGCTCGGGCAGCTGTTCGGGCCGGTCGCCTCCGGCCTGGTCAAGGTGGCGAATCTGATCATGCCGGGCAAGGGCCTGCCGCAGGGTCCGTTCATCACCGAGCACGAGCTCCGAGCGCTCGCCGAGGTCGCCTCCGAGGAGGAGCAGATCGAGGAGGGCGAGAAGGAGCTCATCCACTCGATCTTCGAGTTCGGCGACACGATCGTGCGGGAGGTGATGATCCCTCGCCCGGACATCATCGCGATCGAGGCCGACAAGACGCTGCGCGACGTGCAGGCCCTCGTGCTGCAGGACGGCTATTCGCGGATCCCCGTCTTCAACGAGGACCTGGACGACGTGGCCGGGATCGTCTACGCGAAGGACGTCTTGAAGGCCACGCACCAGGGCAAGCACGACATGCCGCTGTTGGAGGTCGTCCGCGAGGTGCACTTCGTCCCCGAGTCCAAGAAGGTCGCCGACCTGCTGCGCGAGATGCAGCGGGAGAAGTTCCACATCGCGTTGGTGACTGACGAGTACGGAAGCGTGGTCGGCTTGGTGACGCTCGAGGACCTGCTCGAGGAGCTGGTGGGCGAGATCACGGACGAGTACGACACGGAGGAGCCCGAGATCGAACAGGTTGCCGACGACGTCTACCGCGTGGACGGGAAGCTCTCGATCGACGAGGTGAACGAGGTCCTGGACGTCGAACTCCCCGACGAGGAGTGGGACACGGTGGGCGGCCTGATGCTCGGCCTCATGGGCTCGATCCCCGAGGAGGGCGAGGAGGTCTCGTACCAGAACCTTCGGTTCACTGCCGAGCAGGTCAACGGCCGGCGGATATCCAAGGTGCTGATCACGCGCGAGGAGGCGCCACAGGAACCCGCCGACGGACGGGCACGGCAGGAGGAGGCCAGGGCCGAATGAGCGCAGCCGACGAACGCGTCGACGAGATGCTCGCCGCGGCGCGCGAGGCGATGGAGCGCGGCTCGTACGCGCCCTACTCGAACTTCAACGTCGGAGCCGCTGTGCTGGCCGACGGCGAGGTGTTCGCCGGAGCGAACATCGAGAACGCCTCCTACCCCGTGTCGGTCTGCGCCGAGCGGAACGCCGTGGCCGCGGCCGTCAATGCGGGCAAGCGCTCGATCGACGCCGTGGCCGTGGTCTCGCGTGCCGACGTGCCGACCCCGCCATGCGGTGCGTGCCGGCAGGTGCTGAACGAGTTCGGGCCCGAGATGCTCGTCACCGTCGAATCCGCGAGTGGGAAGCGCGAGACGTGGACGCTGCCCGAGATCCTGCCGCACGCGTTCGGCCCGTCCGATCTGAAGACGTGACGTTCCGCAGCGGGTTCGTTGCCGTGATCGGGCGGCCGAACACCGGCAAGTCGACCCTGGTGAACGCACTCGTCGACCGCAAGGTCGCGATCGTCTCGGACAAGCCCCAGACCACTCGCCGGGACGTCCGCGCGGTCCTGAACGGCGACGGCTACCAGGTCGTGTTCACGGACACGCCGGGGTTCCACAAGCCGCGGACGCTGCTGGGGTCCCGGCTCAACGACCTGGTCGGCGAGGCGACGCAAGGCGTCGATGCCGTCGTCCAGGTTGTGGACGCTCACGCAGGCGTGGGCTCGGGCGACGCGTTCGTGTTCGAGCGCCAGCTGAAGGGGTTCGATGGCCAGAAGCTCTGCGCAGTCAACAAGCTCGACCTGCTCCGCAATCACCACGAGGTGCCGCAGCTCGTGGCCGCGGCCGAGCTCGGGGTGTGGGACGAGGTCGTGCCGGTGTCGGCCAAGACCGGCCGCGGGGTCGGCGTCCTTCGCGACTTGCTGCTCGAACGCATGCCCGAGGGCCCCGCCTCCTTCCCGACCGACGCGGTCACCGAGGAGCCGCTCGAGGTTCGGCTGGCCGAGATCGTGCGCGAGAAGGCGCTCGCGGTCACTCGGCAGGAGGTGCCGCACTCGATCGCGGTCGTGATCGAGGAGCTCCAGGAGACCGACACCACGAGCACCGTGCACGCGTCGCTCATCGTCGAGCGCGAGTCGCAGAAGGGCATCGTGATCGGCAAGGGCGGCGAAACGCTCAAGACGATCGGGTCGCGCGCGCGCGAGGAGATGGAGCCCGTCCTCGGACGAAAGGTGTTCCTGGACCTGCGGGTCAAGGTCCTGAAGGAGTGGCAGCGCGACCCGAAGGCCCTGCAGCGCCTCGGCTTCTGAGCGTCGCCGCTAGGCGACCACGGTGACCTGACCGGTCATCTCCGGGTGGATCGTGCACAGGAAGTCATAGGTGCCGGGCTCGACCGCGCCTGAGATCGGCTCGCCGTTGAAGGTCTCGCCCGCGGCAACCGGGACATCGATCTGGGTGCCGGTCATCGTGAACGTGTGGTCGACGTCGTCCTCGTTCACGATCGAGATGCCCTGTGACGCGCTGGCGATGAAGCAGGGCGGGTCGTAGGCGAAGTCCGCGATCGTGATCGTAAACGTGGCGCCCTCGCCCGTGAGGTCGGCGCAGTCAGCGTCCCCGGTCGCCCCCGACTCGCCCGCGTTCGATCCCGTGGCCGACGTGCTGCCGGTCGAGGCGGTCGTCCCGCCGCCGTCGTCCGACGAGCACGCGGCCAGGGCCAGCACCGCCACTCCGACCAGCACGAATACGAGCCCGCGCATGCCTTCCTCCTGGCTTGGGTTCGGCAGAGGATAGCGGCCGGTCACCGGTTCGCCGCGGAACGACCCCCGGCCGTACCATGACGGGCGATGTCCCAGGCAGCCGAGATCGAACGCCCGCGTTCCGGCCTCGCGCTCTACGCGCCGAAGGATGCCCCGAGGCTGCTCGCGCGCGTGCCGGCGGTCGACGCCGTGGGGCTCGAGGAGCGGGCGGCATCGCTCGGCAAGCGCTCGATCAAGCGTGAGTCCAAGCTGTGGGCGCTCGACCTCGCGATCCGGTGCATGGACCTGACCACGCTCGAGGGCGTGGACACGGTCGGCAAGGTGGTCGCGATGTGCGCGAAGGCTGTGCGGCCCAACCCCGTCGACCCGTCGATCCCGTCCGTGGCCGCAGTCTGCCTGTACCCGCACGTGATCCCGGTGGCGCTCGGGCAGTTGAAGGGGACCAGCGTGAAGGTCGCGAGCGTAGCGGGCTCGTTCCCGGCGGGGCTCGGTCCGTTGGATGTCCGCCTGACGGAGATCCGTAAGGTCGTCGAGATCGGTGCGCACGAGGTCGATATCGTGCTGAACCGCTCGGCGTTCCTCGGGGGCCGGTACGCGCAGTGCTTCGAGGAGCTCGTTCGGGGGCGCGAGGCAGCCGGCGACGCGCACCTGAAGGTGATCATCGAGGCGGGGGAGCTCGGTTCGTACGACCGTATCCGTCAGGCATCGGTGCTGGCGATGGCGGCGGGCGCCGACTTCATCAAGACCTCGACCGGCAAGATCGGCGTCAACGCCACGCTGCCGAACGCGCTCTGCATGATGGAGGCGGCTCGCGACTTCTTCCACGAGACCGGGCACCGCGTCGGGGTGAAGGTCGCAGGGGGCGTCCGGGCGTCCAAGCAGGCCGTGCAGTACCTCGTTCTCGTGTACGAGACCCTCGGGCCGGACTGGATGTCGCCGGACCTGTTCCGGATCGGCGCCTCGACGCTGCTGAACGACGTGCTCATGCAGATCGACAAGGAGCGGACCGGTCGGTATCAGGGTCCCGACTACTACACGATCGACTGATGGCGGACATCGCGAAGAAGGCATCGTCGGCCCTGGAGGAGTCCCAGCCCGTCTGGGCCTACGCCGACGCGCCGGAGTCCACCGAGATCGTCAAGCTCCAGCAGCGCTACGGGCTGTTCATCGGCGGCGGGCTCGTCGACCCGAGGAGCGGCCGGTGGTTCGAGACGATCAACCCGGCGACGGAGGAGACGCTGGCCGAGATCGCCGAGGCGGGCCCCGAGGACGTCGATCTGGCCGTACGGTCCGCGCGCAAGGCCTCGACGAAGTGGCGGAAGCTCCCGGGCCCCGAACGCGCGAAGTACCTGTATCGCATCGCGCGTCAGATCCAGGAGCGGGCCAGGGAGTTCGCGGTGCTCGAAACCATGGACGGCGGCAAGCCGATCAAGGAATCTCGCGATATCGATGTTCCCCTCGCGGCCGCGCACTTCTTCTACTACGCGGGCTGGGCGGACAAGCTCGAATACGCATTCCCGAACAGGCATCCCCGCCCGATCGGCGTTGCGGGGCAGGTGATCCCGTGGAACTTCCCGCTGTTGATGGCGGCGTGGAAGCTCGCGCCAGCTCTCGCGACCGGCAACACGGTCGTGCTCAAGCCCGCCGAGACCACGCCGCTCACCGCGCTGCTGCTCGCGCAGGTGATCCAGGAGGCCGACCTGCCGCCCGGCGTCGTGAACATCGTCACGGGGGCGGGCCCGACCGGCGCGGCGCTCGTCGAGCACGACGAGGTCGACAAGATCGCGTTCACCGGTTCGACCGAGGTCGGCAAGATCATCCGCCGCACGGTCGCGGGGACCGGCAAGCGCCTCACGCTCGAGCTCGGCGGCAAGGCCGCCAACATCGCGTTCGAGGACGCGCCGCTGGACCAGGCCGTCGAGGGCGTGATCAACGGGATCTTCTTCAACCAGGGGCACGTGTGCTGCGCGGGCTCCAGACTGCTCGTGCAGGAGCCGGTGTTCGAGCCCCTGCTCGAGAAGCTGAAGGACCGGCTCCAGACGCTCCGGGTCGGCAATCCCCTGGACAAGAACACCGACATCGGCGCGATCAACTCGCGGGCGCAGCTCGAGAAGATCGAGGAGCTC
>Ga0126377_10003088_pt1 | contig 11674 bp, 10 predicted proteins | sample PanSoiMetPlot_22_FD_92647 | JGI IMG/M metagenome (GOLD analysis project Ga0126377, IMG submission 92647) | Tropical forest soil microbial communities from Panama - MetaG Plot_22 | ecosystem: Environmental > Terrestrial > Soil > Tropical forest > Bulk soil | place: Panama | collected 2016-02-17
CCAGCCAGTCGTAGAACACGTAGTCGATGGCGCCGGTCACGTGCGCGTGGGCGCCGTCGGCCACGTGGAAGGTCACGTCGACCCGCTTGCGCGAGTCGCCGAACAGGCAGTCGATCGCCACGCCGGGCGCGACACCGGTCGACCGCCCGTACGTGATGATCTGCGCCAGCTCGCCGATGTAGAGGTGGAGCGCTCGCGTGAAGCCCATGCGCAGCGGGACCGACTTCCTGGCCAGGGCGACCAGGTCGATGCAGCGCGAGTTGATGTAGCGGAGGAGCTCCTGGGTCAGCTGCGCCGGCCCCTCCGCCCGCTCGACGGCGGCGTGGACCTCGGGCGCGCGCAGCGCCACCCGGTTGAAGCGCTCCACGACCCGGTGGAACAGGCCGCCGCCGCCGGCCGTCTCGGCGTCGCCGGCCGTCCAGATGCGCGTCACCGTCGGTTTCGCCGATCCGCTGGCGCGAGTGTGGGCCGCGTCGAAGTAGTGAATGCGCGGACAGGTCGCCGCCGCGCGGACCTGGGTCACCGTGTAGTGCTCTAGGTCCATTGCGCCGGCTGCCCCCTGGGCATGAGCTGGAGGTACAGGTATTCGTTCACCGCGGTCGCGTGGAGGAAGCCCTGCGCGTGCATCGACTCGGCGACGTGCTTGATCTGCCCGTGGATGTCCTCGAACTCGGCCGACTCGAGGTGCTCGACCTCGATGAACTCGCGGGCGATCTCGTGCGACGTGAGGCAGAGGCGCCAGGACAGGTGCGCGGCGATGGTCTCCTGCGCGCGCTTCGCGTCGACCTTCGCGACCTCGTTGTTCGACCATATGATGGCCGGCTCCTCGGTCAGGAGCTCGCGGAGCAGCGGCTGCTCCGTGAACTTGTGCTGCCGGTGAAGCGACTCGATCGCCTCGGCCTCGCTGATCCGGCGCGGGCGGCCGCGCGGGTACTCGACCTCGAGATCCCCGACCCGCGCGCTGGCGATGAGGCCGTAGAGGGCGTCGAGCGTCGCGTACCCCTCGAGCGTGAGCGCCAGGTGGTGAAAGGCGTCCTTGCCCAGCTTCTTCAGGGCCTGGAGGTGCTGCTTGCCTTTCGGGCCGGGCCGGAGCGGCCGGCGCTCCTCGTCGGTCACCAGGATCCGGTGGTCGGGAGGCTTCGGGACCTCGAGCAGGCGCTGCAGCGCATGGGTCACCCGGGTCGCGTTGTCGCTGCAGACGAAGAGCACGCCGGTCATGACCTTGGCCCTGGACCCGCCCGGCCGGCGCTCCTCCACGAGCAGGTCGTGGGCCGGGATCGGCTTCCCGCGCGCGCGCACGCACCGCTTCGCGTCGACGATGCTGTAGGCCTCGTGGCCGCGGCAGTGCTCGAGCAGGCTGGCGGTCAGCGTCGCGAGGTTGTCGGCGTCGGGGGGCAGCGCGGACGGCTGGAGGATGCGCTCGTTGATGCGCTCGACCAGCTTCACCGCCGTCACCGCGTCGATCGCAGCCTCGAGCGTGCCGACCGGCTGGGGGGCGACCGCCACCGGCGTCCCCGGCCACGACCTCATCCACTGCTTTGCGTCGACCTCTTCCAGCCGCTCCTGCTGCTGCTCCCAGCGGACTCGGGCCCAGGTGATGACGTCGCGCGGGCGGAACTCGGCCTGCATGGCGAGCTGGTCCTTCAGCCACGCCTCGTCCAGCGGAAACAGCTCGTCCGCCCGGCGCTTCACGTTCACGGTGGCCAGCCCGTCGAACGGCGCGGCGAACTGCTCGATGCGCGCCCTGATGATCGCGCGCGCGTCGCCCTCGTCGATCTTGACCAGCTCCAGCCTGTGCTGAGCGATGCGGTCCCAGACCGCCTCCGAGATGACACCCTCGCTGTGGAAGCTCAGCATGGACTGCTTGATCCCGGAGGTGATGACCAGCATCCGGTCGGCGTGATCGACCAGCACCTGCAGGAAGGCGCACAGGGCCTTCACCTTGTCGGGGTCGAGGTTGTCGACCTGATCGACGCACAGGACCAGCGGGTGACCGCCGGTGGCGCCGAGATGGGCCAGCACGCGAAACACCAGCTCGACGGCGGCGTCGTCGGCGAGCGCCGCGCCGTCGTCCTCGACATCGACCAGCTCGAGCGACTCCGCGGCGTCCACCGCGATGCTGTCTCCGGACAGCCACTGGACGGCGGCTCTCGCGCGCTGGCCGACGGCCTCGCCCCCGTCCTGCTGCCCGGAGCGGTAGAAGGCGACCAGCGCGCGGGCGACGTCTCCTCGATCGTCGACCTCTCGCGCGATGGCGTCGAGCGTCTTGACCGCGACGTCGACGGGCGGCCTGCGGGCGCCGGCTCCGGCCTTCTTGCGGACCCGGTGCAGGATGGCTCGCCGCAGGAGGAGGTGCAGCTTCGACTGGCCGTACGCCTCCGGGCGCATGCCGGCCAGGACGCTGACCGAGGCGCGCAGGAGGTAGCGCGGCAGCCGCTCGGGCGAGGCGACGATGTTGTGGAGGAAGAGCACCGTGGCGGCGCCGTCGTTCTCGGCCCACCGCGCCAGCCGCCCGAGGAGGTGGCTCTTGCCCACGCCGGCGGCGCCGAGGATGAGGAGCCCGGAGGACGCGCCGCCGGTTCCGAGCCGCTCCACCCGCCGGCGGAGCTTCTTGAACTCATCGCCGTGGATGGTCGGCACGTCGGCCTCGAAGTCGGCCGCGCCGCTCACGCGGTTCTTGCTGAAGGGGTTCGTGTGCTCGAGCGCGCGCAGAAACTCGCCGGTGGTGACCGACGTCCGGGTCGCCTGGTCGGCGGTGACCGATTTCCTGGTCATGCGATCACCTCCGGGCCACGTAGACGAGGTTGGAGCTGCCCTCGCGGATGCCCGCGTCGAGCTGCTCGGGGGTCAGGCGGACGTGTCGGCCGTCGGGGCTGTCCAGCGTGAAGAGCTTGGCCAGGCGCAGCTCCTTGAGCCGGCTGTCGAACTCGGCGCGCTCGATGTCGGGCAGCGCGCGCCGGAGGTCGTGGAGGAGGACGTAGTTGTTGTTGCCCGAGGCGCGATCGAGCCGCTCGAACTCGCGCTGGAACTCGCGGGCGAAGTCGCGGGTGACGGGGCGGGCCTGCCTGGTCGCGAGCGCCGGCGCGGACGACTCGAGCCGGTGGACGTACAGGGTCGTCTTCGCCCCGGACCTGCGTCGAACGACGATGACGCCCGGGAACGGCGCCACCCCGGTCCGCGCCCAGCCGTCGACGGAGGCCTGGAAGGCCTTCTGCAGCGATCTGGGGGCGCGCTTCGCGAGCTCGGCCGACGTGAGGATGTCGCTGCCGCCCCGCTTCGCGGCCTCGAACGCCGCGTCGAAGATCGCGCTCGACGCGGCGATGGTGCTCTCGTCCTCGCGGAGGTAGACGAGCGCGTTCCTGGTCGCGTCGGGGTCCGCCTTGCTCGCCTTCGCGGTCAGCGCGAAGAGCGCCGCGTTCTTCGGCGCCGCGAGGATCTTCAGCGCCTCGTCGCTCGCGGACAGCGTGGCGAGCTCGAACAGCCTCCTGAGCGCCACCGGATACGAGGTGCCGCCGAGCGAGCGCTGCGACTCCACGATGCCTCGCAGCCTCCGCAGATCGTCGCCGGACAGAGCCGGCGGTTCCTTCGCCTTGCTCGAGCTCCTGGTCTTGCTCGTGCTCGTGCCCTTCGCCCTCCCCTTCACACCACCCATGCATCCCCTCCGATCGAGGCGATGAGAGCAGCTCCGCCAGCGTCATCGCCGGCCGAGCGCCTCCCCCCAGGCGGACAGACTAGATGACTCCGCGCACCCGCGGAAGGGCGAAGCGAGTCGCGCGTGCGCGCCGATCACGATCATGACCCTCGGTGGGCGACGTGATGGCGCGCGCCCTCGCTGCGCGATCCGCAGCGAGGACGGTCGCGAGCGATGACTCGAAGCCGACGCGACGATCGGGGGGCCCAGTGCCGGCGACCTTGGTCGTGTCGTTCGACGGAGAGCTCACGTCTCCTCCCGTCTCGCCGCGTCTGGCCGATGCGTGTCGTGCGGCGAACGCGATCCCGTCGAGGACGAGCACTCGTGCGCGCGATGTGCGGCGCCGATCGCTCGCAGTGCAGGATCGTCGCGTCGAAGCCGCCGGCGCGGGCCGTCCAGGGAGGCCGGCGCATGTGCGCTGGAGGCCTACCAGTAGGGCCGCGCTGGTCGCTGGACTGCCCCTGACGGGCGTTCTAGAGTGGCTGAGCCGTGGTCGGGGCGATTCTGGGGAGCTATCGGATCACGCGCGCGATCGGCGAGGGCGGGATGGGCACGGTCTATCTCGCGGAGCACACGCTGATCGGACGGCAGGCCGCCATCAAGGTGCTGCGGCCGGACCTGTGCCACCGGGCGGAGCTGGTCAACCGGCTCTTCAACGAGGCGCGCGCGGCCGGCGCGATCCAGCATCCGTGCATCGTCGAGATCTTCGACTTCGGGCGAAGACCCGACGGCAGCGCCTTCATCGTGATGGAGCTGCTGCACGGCGAGCCGCTCGGGACGCGGCTGCGCCGGGTCCACAGCCTGCCGGAGGCGCAGACGGCCAGCCTCGCGCGGCAGATGTGCGGCGGACTGGCGGCGGCGCACTCCAAGGGGATCATCCACCGCGACATCAAGCCGGACAACGTGTTCCTGCTCCCCGACCCGTCCGCGGTGAGCGGTGAGCGGGTCAAGATCCTCGATTTCGGGATCGCCAAGCTCGCCGCCGAGCAGCTCGAGAGCTCGATGCGCACGCGCACCGGCACGGTGCTCGGCACGCCGGCGTACATGGCTCCCGAGCAGTGCAAGGGCACCGGCGAGGTCGACCACCGCGCCGATCTCTACTCGCTCGGTTGCATCCTCTACGCCATGGTCTGCGGCAGGCCGCCGTTCGTCTCCGACGGGATGGGCGAGCTGATGGCCAAGCACATCTACGAGCCGGTGCCTCCTCCCGGCACGCTGGCTCCCGTGTCGCCTGCGCTCGAGCACGTCATCATGCGCGCGCTGGCCAAGGACCCCGACGCGCGATACGGGTCCGCCGACGAGCTGGCCGCGGCGCTCGAGGTCGCCGCTCCGTCGGGCGCCCATCCGGCCGCGGCCAGCGTCGCCATGAGCGCGCAGCCGGGGCGAGCTCTGCCGACGCCCGCCAGCGGATCGGCGATGACGACGATCGATGCCACGCCGGCCGGCATGACGCCGTCGCCGGCGGCGCGGTCGCCGTCGTCGTCGCCGTCGCTGCCGCCGTCTCCGGCGCGGGGGCGGCGCGGGCGGCGCTGGTTGCTCGTCGCCGGTGCGGGGCTCGCCGCCGTCGCGGCGTATGTGGCAGTCGCGCGCCCGGGCTCGCCCGACCCGCCCGCGATCGTCCTGCGTCCGGCCGTGGCGGCCGTCGCGGACGCCGCCACCGCGCGCGCGCCCGCCGTCGCCGCGGCTTCGGGCGGGACGACCGCCGGACCGACCGCCGGAACGACAGTGTCGATCGTCGAGCTGGATGTCGTGCGCGCGGCCGATCGCGATGCGGACGTGACCCGAGCCGCGACGCCCCCGGCGCCCGTCACGCTGCGCATCACGTCGATCCCGCCAGGCGCCGATGTCTACCGGATGCCGGGCCGCGAGCGGGTCGGCACGACCCCCGTCGAGCTCACCCGCCCTGCCGGCGCCGGCGAGATCCTGTTCCTCGTCGAGCGGCGCGGGCATCGCGCCGAGACCATCGCCGTCCCGGGCGATCGGGACGCGACGCGCGTGGTGCGCCTGCGAGCTCGCGCGCGGGCGCCGCGCGACGAGACGCGCGAGCAGGCCCCCCTGCCCCCGGGCACCACCCTCAACCCGTTCGAGCGATGAGACCACCCCTCCGCACCTGGATCGCCCTCGCCGCGCTCGGCCTCGCTCTCCTCCAGCCGGGCCGCGCCGCAGCGCAGAGCGCGTCGACCCGGGCGCACAAGAAGGCGGCCCGCGCGCACTTCGACGCCGCCGAGAAGGCCAAGGCGCTCGGCGACCACGCGGTCGCAGCTCGCGAGTACCTCGCCGCCTACGACGAGTACGCGCACCCGGAGTTCCTGTACGACGCCGGCGAGGTCTTCCGCCTGGCCGGCGACCGGGACAGGGCGCTCGAGTACCTGAGGAAGTACGTCGCCCTCGACCCACAGGGCCGCGGGGCAGAGGCCGCGCGCGCGAGCATCGCGGAGCTGGAGGCCGCGATCGCGGCCGAGCAGGCCGAGGCCGACCGGCGCGCGCGAGACGAGGCGGCGCGCGAGGCGGCGGCCAGGGCGTCCCCGCCCGCGCCCGCGCCGCCGCCGGCCGTCGTCAGCGCGCCGGTCGAGCCAGCCCCGCGCCCCGGCCGGCGGCTGCGCATCGCGGGCATCGCCACCGGCGCGGCCGGCGCGGCGGCGCTCGCGGTCGGCGTCTACTTCGGACTGCGTGCGCGCAGCCTCGCCGATCAGGCATCGCGCGCCGATGTCTACGATCCGGATCTCGACGACCGCGGCGAGTCGGCCGAGCGCGCGATGCTGATCGGCGCCGGCATCGGAGCGGCCGCGCTCGCCACCGGCGCGGTCCTGTACGTCCTCGGCCGGCGCGCCGGGGCCGGAGCCGGCGCCGAGGAGGCGCCCGCCCTCACCATCGTCCCGTCGCTGGCGCCCACCTCGTTCGCGCTGGGCGCGTCGGTCCGCTTCTGAAGGAGGCCGTGTGCTGCGCATCGTCGCCTCGATCGCTCTGGCTTCACTCGCCGCGCTGGCCGCCTGCTACGAGCCGGCCTACCGGGATGGCATCGCCTGCGGTCCCGGCGGGTCATGCCCGAGCGGCACGACCTGCGCCGACGACGGAACCTGCCGCCGCGGCGGCGGCGCGGCGGACGCCGACGCCGGCCAGGTGGTCGACGCCGCCGGCGGGGGCGCGCTCGACGCCGCCGGCGCGGCCGATGCGGCGCCGGTCGACTGCGACGGCGACGAGGACTGTCAGTCGCCGCCGACCGCGTGCCTCCTGGCCGGCACCTGCGACCTCGCGAGCCACACCTGCCAGTTCCCGTCGGTCGTCTGCTCCTCGCTCGACGGCGAGTGCGCGCAGGGCGTGTGCGAGGCGGCCACCGGCGACTGCGTCGCGCAGCCGGCGAACCAGGGCGAGAGCTGCGGCCCCGGCGTGACCTGCGACCCGTACGGCGCCTGCACCGCCGGCGCCGACGTGTGCGCGGAGACCGGCACCCAGAGCCGCAATTGCACCGTCAACGCGTGCCAGGACGGCGCCTGCGTCGCCACCGCCGAGGTGGAGAGCGCAGCGTGCACGCTCGACACCGACGGGGACAGCTGCGGCGCTCCGACCGTCACCGACTGCGGCGGTTGCAGCTTCTCCAGCGCGTGCGACGAGCTCGGCGCGCAGACGTGCACCTGCAGCACGTACAGCTGCGGCGACGGCTCGTGCACCGCATCGCCGGTCACCTGCTCACAGGACTGCGTCCGCGACACCGACGGCAACTCTTGCCCGCCGAGCGGGACCTGCGAGGACGGCGTCTGCCGGCAGGAGCCATGCCCCCTGTGCGCCGCCGCGGCCGGTCGCCCTGGAGCTGGCTGAGCGCCGCGCCCACGGACATGAGCTCGCGCCCACGCGGTCGAGCGGTCCATGGAAGGCGGGGACCGGGTGCGCGAGGCGGCGGCGCGCGCCACGGTGTACTCTGCGCTCATGTCGGGCCCCGATGCCTTCTTCGTCCCTGAGGGCCACCGCTTCGTCGCCACCGAGCTGACCCGCGGTCCGTGGAGCAACGATCACCAGCACGGGGGACCGCCCTCGGCGCTCATGGGGCGCGCGCTCGAGCGCTGGGGGGACGACGCGGCGCGGTTCGCGGTCGCCCGCGTCACCGTCGAGCTCCTCCGCCCGGTCCCGATCGGCCCGCTCGACGTGGAGGTGGAGCCGATGCGCATCTCGCGCAAGGCGCAGCGCCTGACGGCCCGCCTCGTCGCCGGCGGCGTGGAGGTCGCCCGCGCGTTCGGCCTGCGCATCAGGCTCTCGGAGCTCGACCTCCCGCCCGCGCGGGTGGCGGCGCGTCCGCCCTTCGGCGACCCGCTGCTCCTGCCGGAGTTCGTCTTTCCTTTCTTCCAGCATCCGGTCGCGTACCACGCCGCGGTCGACATCCGCATCGCGCGCGGCGAGTGGGGGCGCGGCGCCGCCGCCGCGTGGATGCGGCTGCGCGTGCCGGTCGTCGCCGGCGAGGAGACCTCGCCGCTCGAGCGCACCCTCGCGGTCGCCGATGCGGCGAACGGAATCTGCCCCGCGCTCGACACCGCCGAGTTCACGTTCGTCAACCCTGACCTCACGGTGGCGCTGTTCCGCCCGGCCGTCGGTGAGTGGATCGGCCTCGACTCGCGCTCGCTGGTCGTGCCGGCCGGCACGGGGCTCGTGACCTGCGGCCTGGTCGACGCCGACGGCGAGATCGGCCACATCCTTCAGTCCCTGGTCGTCGACCGCCGGGCCTGACTTCGGCATCGCGACCGCCACGCCGCGCGCCTCTTCAGTGCAGCAAGGTCTCGATCAGGGCGGGCGCTGCCGCGTCCGCCGTCCGTCGGCGAGCGAGATCGATCGCCACCGTGGCCGGCGGCCCGCCCGGCCCGCTGTCGCGGCTCTGCCCGCGGACGGCGCCGGCTCGCTCGCGCCACCACGCGCGCGCCCCGGCGGCCGTCCAGGGTTCGATGGCGAGCGCGGCGACGGCGAGCCGGAGCGCCTCCATGCTGGCCGGGCGCCCTGACGGGTCCTTGGCCAGACATGCCAGCACCAGCGCCTCGAGCGGAGCGGGCACGGGGCCGCCTCCGTTGTGCGGCAGCGGATCGGGCGCGTCGAACAGGTGGGAGTTCATGACCGCGACCGGGCTGGAGCTGTCGAAGGGCGGCCGCCCGGCCAGGAGAAAGTAGGCCATCGCGCCGACCCCGTAGATGTCGGCCCGCGCATCCACCTGGCCCGGCGAGGTGATCGCCTCCGGCGCCATGTACTGCGGCGTGCCGAGCACCCTGTGCTCGCGGGACAGATCGAGCGGTGCCGGATCGGGCGCGCGCACCAGTCCGAAGTCGAGCACCTTCACGAAGTCGGGCTGGAAGCTGCGCTCGCACAGCATGATGTTGGCCGGCTTGATGTCGCGGTGGACCAGGCCGCGCTCGTGCGCCTCGGCCAGCGCCCCGCACACCTGGGTCAGGATGTGCATGACGCGGGCGGGAGGCTGGGGGCCGTCGACGCGCACCAGGGTCTCGAGGTCGACGCCGTCCAGGTACTCCATCGCGTAGTAGAGGCGTGCGTCGGGCGTGCGGCCGTAGTCGTAGATGGCCACGTTGTTGGGATGGCGCAGCTCGCTCGTGGTCTGCACCTCCCGCTCGAACCGCGCGACCGCCTCGTCCCCGAACTCCTGCGACTCGAGCACCTTGAGCGCAGTGGGCCGGCGCAGGAGCGAGTGGCGGGCCAGGTAGACCGAGCCCATGCCGCCCCGCCCGATCAGGCGCTCGACCGTGTACTGGCCGAGCTGGGTGGCCTGCGCCACCTGGCGGCGCAGCCGGTAGATGACCCGTGAGGTGAAGGCCGACACCATGATGATGATCGCGGCCCACACCGCGTCCTGGGCCAGCTGCGCGCTGACCGGCCGGAGCCAGTTCGGCAGCGGCGCCGCGCGGAACGTGAGGAGCGAGGCGATGAGGATCGGCACCATGCCGGCGACCCCGACGCCGACCGTGTGTGCCGTCGAGCCGAGGACCATGGCGGCGCGCACGACCAGCACCTGGCTCATGACCATCAGCATCCCGAGGTCGAGCCGGTAGTAGGCCGGGAACAGGACGACGATGCAGGCGTTGACGAAGCCGATGGCGCCGACCACCACGAGATCGACGACCGCCAGCACCTCGCCGCCGAGCGGACGCGATCGCAGCAGCAGCCACGAGCCACCGACCGCGACCACGAGCGTCCCCTCCAGCACGAAGGTGAGCACGAACGGCTCGTCGATCGTCATCACCTCCATGGCGGAGGTGACGCGGAGCGACACGAAGAACTGCACCGCCGCGATGCCGAAGAGGAGCAGGTGATAGACGCGCAGGCGCGCCTGCAGCAGCGAGCGCGCGTCCTCGTCCACGTGCTCTCGGCCGACCCCGTCGCCGCCGAACCGCAGGATCTTCCCCATGCTGCCCTCCGCCCTGGCCCGAGATGTACCGCGTCCTGGACGCGCTTGCACCTGGCGCGTGGCGGCTCGGTCGTCGCCGGAGGCGCGTCGACGGCGCGCGTCGCCGCCGCGCGGCCGGCCGGTGGCGGCAGCCGATCAGGTCGCCAGGATGGCGTGGAGCATGTCCGCGATCGCCAGCCACTCGGCGCGCGCGCCCCTGGCCGAGCGGCGGCCGGAGCGGGTGAGCGAGTAGACGCGGCGGCGGCGGCCGTCGGGTGCGCGGGTCCAGCTCGCCTCGACGGCGCCCTCGAGCTCGAGCTCGTGCAGCGCAGGATAGAGCGAGCCCTCGCGGATCTTCAGCGTCCCGCGCGCGCGCCGCTCGAGCTTGCGTGCGAGCGCGTATCCGTGCAGGTCCGACTCCGCGAGCGCCGCCAGCAGGAGCGCGCGCAGCGCACCGCGGGGAACGGCGTCGCGCTGTCGCGTCCGCGGCATCAGGCGGCCGCGCGTCGCCGTGCCCGGATGCCCTCGACCAGGAGAAGCAGGCACACGGCCGCGGCCACGGCGAATGCGGAGGGCGGCACGTCGAGGACAGTGGCGCCGGCGTACGCGCGTTCGATGATCAGCGCGACCCAGACGACGAACGGCACCGACGTCACGGTGAGCGCATAGGTGAGCGCCGGCCCGATGGGAACGCCGCGGGCGACGCCGAGCGTGCCGCGGATGCGCGGCGCCCGCAGCTCGGCGCGGAGGAGGTCGAGCGCGCGCGGAGGGGCAAGCGCGGCCGCGATCGCGACCACGATCATGGCGCCGACGATTCCCGCCATGACCGCGCCGCCTCGATCGAGGACGATCGCCACGAGCACCGCCGCGAGGAGGCCGCGCCCGACGGCGTGCCACATGGTGATGCGGAACGCCGGCTCGATCGCCTCGAGCGACCGGCGCAGCGCCTCGAGGTTGCCGAGCGCGGCGCGGCCGGCGGCCTCGGGATCCAGCCCATCGCGGGCCGCGGCCTCGGTCGCGCAGGCGACGTGGTCGGTGAGCTCGGCGAGGATGATCGCCTTGCGGTCGGCGGGGATCGCGAGTGAGGCCACGAACCGCTCGAGCTCGTCCTTCATGCGGCCACTATACATCGACTACCGATGTATCGATGCAAGAGAGATCGGGAGACCCGGCGCGGGGGTCCCCAGGGGTCCCCGGCAGGCATGCTGTCGCGGCCCGATGTCCGCGGAACCTCTCGCTCGACCCGGCGGCGCGCGGTATACCACGGCCATGCGCGCTGTCTTCGTCCTCATCAAGACCGAGCCCGGCCACGTCACCGATGTCGCCAATCGCGTCGCCGAGGTGGAGAGCTTCTCCGAGGTGTACAGCATCAGCGGCGAGTACGACCTCCTGCTCAAGCTCTACGTCGAGGACATCGATTCGCTGGGTCGCCTCATCGAGCGGGACGTGCAGAACATCCCGCACGTGCGCCACACGTTCACCATCCTGACGTTCGAGGCCTTTGGCAGCGGCCGCAGCCCGAGCTGACGCGCAAGCTCGGACACCGTCGGGGTCCTCCTGTTCGAGGCGGGTCGGCGTGAGCGCCTCAAACGGCGCGCCGCGCGCGGAGG
>Ga0126377_10003089_pt1 | contig 11671 bp, 13 predicted proteins | sample PanSoiMetPlot_22_FD_92647 | JGI IMG/M metagenome (GOLD analysis project Ga0126377, IMG submission 92647) | Tropical forest soil microbial communities from Panama - MetaG Plot_22 | ecosystem: Environmental > Terrestrial > Soil > Tropical forest > Bulk soil | place: Panama | collected 2016-02-17
ACACCGGCCTTCCGCCGTCGGCGAGCACGGAGGTGCCCAGGCAGTGGTCGAAGTGGAAGTGCGTGATCAGCACCGTGAGCGGCAGCGCGGTGATCGTCCGGACGGCGCCGAGCAGCTCGCGGGCCTGCGCCTCGGTGGACAGGGTGTCGACCAGCAGCGCGGTGTCGTCACCGAGCACCAGGGTGGTGTTGACGTCCAGCGGCTGCGTGCGTGCCACGAGTACGCCCTCGGCGACCGGCCGGAACTCGATCACCGCTGTTCGAAGGCCTTCGCGAGGAACCGCTGCCGGTCCACCACCACGCGTTCCACCCGACCCTCCGCGACCTGCTCCTGGCCGTCGCGTACCACGATATCGAAGACCAGGCGCCGCCCATCCACCTTGGAGAGAACCGCCAGCACGGTGACCCGCCGGCCCACCGCCGAGGCGGCCGTGTGGTCGAGCTCCACCCGGGTGCCGACGGTGGTCGAGCCGCGGTCGAGCTGCGCCGCGGTCGCCGCCACCGTCGCCGCCTCCGCCAGCGCCACGAGGCGGGGGGTACCCAGCACCGGAACGTCACCGGAGCCGACCGCCTGCGCGGTGTCGGCGTCGGTGACCGTCAGCTCCACACGGGCGGACAGGCCCGGTTGCAGCGGCATGCGATCGAGCCTAAACGGCGCCGGCCGGACCCGGAAGCACGACGGGCCCGCGGGTGACCGCAGGCGGCGGCGTACGTTAGACCGCCGTGACCTTCCTGACCGACCTCGAGTGCCCGCGTTGCGGGCGGCACCACGACGCACACCGGCCGGCGAACCTGTGCGACTGCGGCTCGCCGCTGCTGGCCCACTACGACCTCGACGCCGTCGCCCGGGCCGTGTCGCCGGACGACTTCGCGGCCCGCGGCCCGGACCTGTGGCGCTACCGGGAGCTGCTGCCGGTCGGTGACCCCGCGCACGTGGTGACGCTCGGCGAGGGGTACACGCCGCTGCTGCCCGCGCCGCGGTACGGCGCCTCGGTCGGGGTCCCGGGGCTGATGGTCAAGGACGAGGGGCTGATCCCGACCGGGTCGTTCAAGGCGCGCGGCGCCGCCGTCGGCGTGTCACGCGCGTCCGAGCTGGGCGTACGGCACGTCGCGATGCCCACCAACGGCAACGCGGGCGCCGCCTGGGCGACGTACGCGGCGCGGGCGGGCATGCGCGCGACGATCGCCATGCCGGTGGACGCCCCGGTCATCACCCGCAACGAGTGCCTCGCCGCCGGTGCCGAGTTGTACCTGGTGGACGGGCTGATCGGCGACGCCGGGAAGATGATCGCCGGGCTGGTCGCGGCCAGCGGCGGCGAGGTCTTCGACGCCTCGACGCTCAAGGAGCCGTACCGCCTCGAGGGCAAGAAGACCATGGGCATCGAGATCGCGGAGCAGCTCAACTGGTGGCTGCCGGAGGTCATCGTGTACCCGACCGGTGGTGGGGTCGGGCTCATCGGGATCCACAAGGCGCTCGCCGAGCTGCGGGCGCTCGGCTGGGTCGGCGGCCCGGCACCGAGGCTCGTCGCGGCGCAGGCCAGCGGGTGTGCGCCGATCGTCCGGGCGTTCGAGGCCGGCGAGCCCCGGGCGGAACCCTGGGCAGACGCGCGCACCGTCGCCTTCGGGATCACCGTACCGGCGCCGCTCGGCGACGAGCTGATCCTGCGGGCGCTCGACGAGTCCGCCGGCACCGCGGTGGCCGTCGACGACGAGGAGATCCTGCGGGAGCTGCGCGCGTACGCCCGGCTGGAGGGCCTGCTGCTGTGCCCCGAGGGCGCGGCGTGCCTGGCCGCCGTACGCCGGCTGCGGGACAGCGGCTGGCTGGCCGGCGACGAGCGCGTGGTGTTCCTCAACACCGGCGCCGGCGTGAAGTACCCGGGCACCGTGGCCGCGGGCGGCCTCCCGGTGCTGCCGGTCGGTGCGACCCTGCCGGTTCCCGCCCGATGAGCCACCGGCTGCGCGGTCTGTCCGGGTCGGCGCGATGAGAGCCGCCGGTGGAGCCGGTCGGTTCTTGGGTACGGTGGACCCACCATGACCTCCCGCCCGACCACGACCGACGACGCCGAAGCCGCACCCGCCACCGACGCGGGACCCGCCGAGCCGGAGCGCCTCCCGGTCCACCGGTTCACCCGGCGGCGCGCGATCGGCATGGGTATCTGGCTCGCCGCTTTCCTGGTGGGCCTGTTCGCTGTCGGCCTGCCCACCGACCCCGTGTACGCGTTCTGCTGGCTCTGGGCCGCGACCATCGCCTGGAACAGCGACCGCCCCTGGCGCAGCCACCTGCGCTTCGCCCGCGACTGGGTGGCGGTCGTCGTGCTGCTCGTCGTCTACAACGCGTCCCGGGGCCAGGCCGACGACGCCCAGTTCCCGCACTTCCACGAGATGATCGACGCCGACACGTGGCTGTTCGGCTGGGCCACCGGCGGCAAGATCCCCACCGTCTGGCTCCAGGAGCACCTCTACCGCCCGCTGCACATCCAGTGGTACGACGCCCTGGTCAGCCTGGTCTACTTCTCGCACTTCGTGGGGACGCTGACCGTCGCGGTCGTGCTGTGGCTGCGCAGCCGACCGCTGTGGGCGCGGTTCGTGCGCCGCTGGTTCACGCTGACCGCGCTGGGCCTGGCGACCTACTTCCTCTACCCGGCGGCCCCGCCCTGGATGGCCGGGCAGCTGGGCTTCCTCCCCGACGGCGAGACGGTCGCCCGCATCTCCACCCGCGGCTGGGAGGTGATCGGGCTGCACGGCGCCGGCAACCTGCTCAACGCCGCCCAGGTCGACTCCGCCAACCTGGTCGCCGCGATGCCGTCGCTGCACAGCGCGTTCGCCCTGCTGATCGTCGCGTTCTTCCTGCCGATGGTGCGCCGGCGCTGGTGGCCGCTGCTGCTGGCGTACCCGCTGGCGATGACCTTCACGCTGGTCTACTCCGGTGAGCACTACATCATCGACGTATTTGTCGGCTGGGCGTACGTAGCGGTGACGTTCGTCCTGGTCGGGCTCGCCGAGCACGGCTGGGCCGCCTACCGGCGGCGGCGCCTACAGCGCGTCGCTCTCGCGCAGGAAGCCGCGGGCGGACAGGAAGCCGGCTAGCGACTCGCGGTGCGCCTCGCAGGCGAGCCAGATCTTGCGCCGTTCGGGGGTGTGCAGCCGCGGGTTGTTCCACGCCAGCGCGTAGCGTGCCGGTTCCCGGCAGCCCCGGGCCGAGCAGGTGCGCTGCTCGTCGGGGGTGGGGGCGGTGGTCACGAGGGCAAGTCTGGCAGCACCGCCGCGACGACGGCCGGCGGACCCCGTACACGTAAAAGTCGCCGGGCGGCCACGGGGGAAGCCGTCCGGCGACGCGCAATGGTAACCACGCGGACGGCGCCGGTGTCTAGCCCCCGGGGCATGCCCATGTGGCGATACTTTCGACGCCGCCCGGCGTACGTCGGCGCGGTACGACCGAGCCGCACCTGTCCGGACGGATCAAGCGGCGGTTGGGACGCGTGTACCCCGGGTATCCGGGTAAGGCGCCGAGCGTGGTTGGATCGTGGCACGCTTGGTGCGTCCGTGCTGCGATGGAAGCTCTGGAGGACCGGTGACCGAACCGTCAACGCCCACCCCGGGGTCGCCCGACGGCGTGACACCCCCGACCGCCAACGGCAGCGCGGCGAACGCGGGGACCACCACCCCGGCGCAGGACGCGACGCTGCTCGAACGCGCCATGTTCGAGGTCAAGAAGGTCATCGTCGGCCAGGACAAGATGATCGAGCGGATGTTCGTCGCGCTGCTCGCCCGCGGCCACTGCCTTCTCGAGGGCGTGCCCGGCGTGGCCAAGACACTCGCCGTCGAGACGATCGCGACGGTCACCGGCGGGACCTTCGCCCGCATCCAGTTCACTCCGGACCTCGTTCCCGCCGACGTGGTGGGCACCCGCATCTACCGGCAGTCCAGCGAGATGTTCGACATCGAGCTCGGCCCGGTCTTCGTGAACTTCCTGCTCGCCGACGAGATCAACCGGGCGCCGGCCAAGGTGCAGTCGGCGCTGCTCGAGGTCATGGCCGAGCAGCAGGTCTCCATCGGCGGCAAGACCCACGAGGTGCCCCGGCCGTTCCTGGTCATGGCCACCCAGAACCCGATCGAGCAGGAGGGCGTCTACCCGCTGCCCGAGGCGCAGCGCGACCGCTTCCTCCTCAAGATCGTCGTCGGCTACCCGACCGACGCGGAGGAGCGCGAGATCGTCTACCGGATGGGCGTCAACCCGCCGTCGGCCACCCCGGTGCTCACCACGCCGGAGCTGATCGCGCTGCAGAGCAAGGCCGACGAGGTCTTCGTGCACAACGCGCTGGTCGACTACGCCGTACGGCTGGTGCTGGCCACCCGCAACCCGGCCGACTTCGGCATGCCGGACGTCGCCCGGCTGATCCAGTACGGGGCGAGCCCCCGCGCCTCCCTCGGCATCGTGCGCGCCACCCGGGCGCTGGCCCTGCTGCGCGGGCGGGACTACGCGCTGCCGCAGGACCTGCAGGACATCGCGCCCGACATCCTGCGCCACCGGCTGGTGCTGTCCTACGACGCGCTGGCCGACGACATCTCCTCCGACCGCATCGTCGACCGGGTGCTGGCCACCGTGCCGCTGCCGACGGTCGCGGCACGGCAGAACGCCGCCCCGCCCATCCCGGGCCGCCCGTCGGTGCCGGTGGGAGCCTGGCCGGGGGCGCGGTGAGTCCCGCGCCGGCCCGCACCGACCCGCTCGCCGAGGCCTTCCGTGCCGAGCCGGCGCTGTCCAAGCTGCAACTTCTGATCACCCGCAAGCTCGACGGGCTGCTCCAGGGCGACTACCTGGGACTGCTGCCCGGCCCCGGCACCGAGCCGGGCGAGTCCCGCGAGTACCGCCCGGGCGACGACGTACGCCGGATGGACTGGCCGGTCACCGCCCGTACGACGGTCCCGCACGTACGGCAGACGGTCGCCGACCGGGAGCTGGAGACCTGGCTCGCCATCGACCTGTCGGCGAGCCTGGAGTTCGGCACCGCCCGCTGCACCAAGCGTGACCTCGCGATATCCGCCGCTGCCGCGATCGCGCACCTGACCGCGCGGGGTGGCAACCGCCTCGGCGCGGTGCTCGGCAGCGGCAGCCACATCCGCCGGCTGCCCGCCCGGCCGGGTCGCAAGGAGACCCAGGGCCTGCTGCGCACCGTGGTCGCCGCGCCGGTCCAGCCCGGTCGGGCCGACCTCGGCGCGCTCATCGACACGCTGAACCGGCCGCCCCGCCGCCGCGGCCTCGCCGTGGTGATCTCGGACTTCATGGTGCCGCCGGACTCCTGGGCGCAGCCGCTGCGCAAGCTCGGCGTGCGCCACGACCTGCTGGCCGTCGAGGTCCTCGACCCACGCGAGGTCGAGATGCCCGACGCCGGCGTCATGGAGTTCGTCGACGCGGAGACCGGCCGGCTGCACGAGGTGCATACCGGCGACCCGAAGCTGCGCGAGCGGTACGGCCGGGCGGCGGCGGCGCAACGGGACGCGATCGCCGCCGCGATCCGCGGTGCCGGCGGCGCGCACCTGCGGCTGCGTACCGACTCGGACTGGCTGTTCGACATCGTCCGTTTCGTGGCCGCGCAGCGGCACGCGCGCACCAGGGGGACCACGCGATGATCCGCTTCCTTCAGCCGTGGTGGTTGCTGGCCGCCATACCCGTGCTGGTGCTCGCCGGCGCGTACGTGTGGCGGGCGCTGCACCGGCGCGCGTTCGCCGTCCGCTTCACCAATGTGGACCTGCTCAAGACCATCGCGCCCCGGGGGCTGGGCTGGCGGCGCCACGTGTCGGCGGTCGCCTTCCTGCTGGCGCTGCTCGTGCTGTCGACCGCGATGGCCAGGCCCTCGGTGGACACCAAGCAGCCGCTGGAGCGCGCGACCATCATGCTGGCCATCGACGTGTCGCTGTCCATGCAGTCCACCGACGTGGCGCCGAGCCGGATCTCCGCGGCGCAGACCGCGGCCAAGGAGTTCGTCAAGGAGCTGCCTGCCGGCTACAACGTGGGGCTCGTCGCCTTCGCCAAGACCGCCGACGTGCTGGTCTCGCCGACCAAGGAACGCGCCTCGATCAGCCAGGCTATCGACGGGCTCCAGCTCGCCGAGGCGACGGCCACCGGCGAGGCGGTGTTCACCTGCCTGTCGGCGATCCAGTCGGTGCCCGCCGACGGCGCCTCCGGTCCGCCGCCCGCCCGCATCGTGCTGCTGTCCGATGGGTACCGCACGGCGGGCCGCCCGATCGAGGACGCCGCGACCGCGGCGGCCCAGGCAAACGTGCCGGTGTCCACCATCGCGTTCGGCACCGACTCGGGCACCGTGCAGATCGGCGGGGAGTTGCAGCGGGTGCCGGTCGACCGGCCGTCGCTGCAGGAGCTGGCCGAGCTGACCAAGGGCCACTTCTACGAGGCCGCGTCGCTGACCGAGCTCAAGCAGGTTTACCAGGACATGGGCAGCTCGATCGGGTACAAGACGCAGCCGCGGGAGATCACCCAGTGGTACGTCGGGGTGGCGCTGCTGTGCGCGTTCGCCGCGGCCGGGATGAGCCTGCTCTGGACGTCGCGGATCCCGTAGGACCCGCCGGACCCGGATGACCGGGCGCGCGGCGCTGCGGCGGGCGCCCGGTCAGGCTGCGTACTCAGTGGTGAGTGGGGTGGTGCAGGGTGTTCAGCATCATCACGACGGTCACGATCCAGATCGCGACGAGCGTGAAGCCGAAGTGTGCCGTGTAGCGCTTCACGATGGGACCCCCTGACGGTCACGGAGCCATACCGACCCGAAGGCCGGCGCGGACGGAGAGCATCTGGGTCGAGTCGTGGCTCAGGTGTGCGCGGAGTGCGCGGGGAATCCGGTGCGGCTGCCGAGGGGCTAGGCGCGCGCGGGGACCTGGCCACGACTCGGAGGATCGCTATCTCGCACAGCGATCACCTCCTGGGAGTCGACGGGGCCAGCCCGGTAACTGATCTACACCGTCAGACATCGTACACGCTGCCTACCTGGGCGCGGTGTCGGATTTCCGCAGGATGAGGGTGTCCGGCTTTTGGTCCATGTCGGGGTGGCCTATGGTTCGAATCATCCGTACCGCGAGATCATGGGAGCTCGTTGTGGCACGTACCGTGCTGGTGACCGGGGGAAACCGGGGGATCGGGCTGGCGATCGCGCAGGCGTTCGTGAAGCAGGGCGACCGCGTCGCGATCACCCACCGCGGGTCCGGGGCACCCGACGGCATGCTGGGCGTCACGTGCGACATCACCGACCCCGCCGCCGTCGACGCCGCCTTCACCGCCGTCGAGGGCGAGCTCGGCGCGGTCGAGGTGCTCGTCGCCAACGCCGGTATCACCGACGACACGCTGCTCATGCGCATGTCCGAGGAGCAGTTCGCGCGGGTCGTCGAGACCAACCTGACCGGGTCGTGGCGGTGCGCGAAGCGGGCAACGGCCAAGATGCTGCGCGCCCGCTGGGGTCGCATGATCTTCATCTCCTCGGTCGTCGGGCTGGGCGGCGGCGCCGGCCAGGTCAACTACGCCGCGAGCAAGGCCGGCCTGGTGGGCATGGCCCGGTCGATCACCCGCGAGATCGGCAGCCGCAACATCACCGCGAACGTGGTCACGCCCGGCTTCATCACCACGGACATGACCGCGGTGCTCTCCGACGAACTGAGGGACAGCTACCTCAAGCAGATCCCGGCCGGCCGGATGGGCACGTCAGAGGACGTCGCCGCGGTGGTGACCTGGCTCGCCAGCGATGCCGCCGGGTACGTCAACGGCGCCGTCATCCCGGTCGACGGCGGCCTCGGCATGGGACACTAGCCAAACGTCTTTGTAGGACTCCCACAAAAGATCCGCGGGAGTTCGGTGTCCGGGAAGGGCTCCGTGACCGGCGGGTATCCCCGATCGTGGTGAGGCACCCCCCACGGACATCGATGAGGAAGGATCCGTACGTGTCTGGACTCATGGCCGGCAAGCGCCTGCTGATCACCGGCGTGCTGACCGAGCAGTCGATCGCGTTCTCGGTCGCGCGCTTCGCCCAGCAGCAGGGCGCGAAGATCGTCCTGACCGGCTTCGGGCGCATGTCGCTCGTCGAGCGCATCGCCAACCGGCTGCCGGAGCCGCCGCCGGTGATCGAGCTGGACGTGACCAGCACGGAGCAGCTCGACTCCCTCGCCGACCGGGTGCGCGAGCACCTCGACGGGGTCGACGGCCTGCTGCACTCGATCGGCAACGCGCCGGCGACCGCCCTCGGCGGCAACTTCCTCAACACGGCGTGGGAGGACGTGTCCCGGGCCGTACAGGTGTCGACGTACTCGTACAAGGCGCTGGCGATGGCGACGCTGCCGCTGATGCCCTCGGGCGGCTCCATCGTCGGCCTGACCTTCGACGCCACCGTCGCCTGGCCGGTCTACGACTGGATGGGCGTCTGCAAGGCCGGCCTCGAGTCGGCCAACCGCTACCTGGCCAGCTACCTCGGCCCCAAGGGCGTCCGGGTCAACCTGGTCTCGGCCGGCCCGCTGCGGTCGATGGCGGCCAAGTCGATCCCGGGCTTCGACAAGTTCGAGGACGCCTGGCCGGCCCGCGCGCCGCTGGGTTGGAACCTGCACGACGCCGAGCCCACCGCGAGGGCGTGCGTCGCGTTGATGTCCGACCTGTTCCCGGCCACCACCGGCGAGATCATCCACGTCGACGGCGGCTTTCACGCGCTCGGCGCGTGAACGGCAGACCGGCCACGCGCTCGGCGCGTGAACGGCAGACCCAGCGGCTCGGTGAACAGGTTCGCGGCGCAAGATGGGCACCATGGCGTACGACGCGTTCCTGCTGGTGTCGTTCGGCGGACCGGAAGGCCCGGACGACGTCCTGCCGTTCCTGCGCAACGTCACGCGCGGACGCGGTGTCCCGGAGGAGCGCCTCGCCGAGGTCGCCGAGCACTACCGGCACTTCGGCGGCGTCTCGCCCATCAACGAACAGTGCCGTGACCTGCTCGCCGCGCTCTCCAAGGCGTTCGCCGCCGAGGGCGTGGCGCTGCCGCTGTACTGGGGCAACCGCAACTGGCACCCGCACCTGACCGACACGCTGCGTGAGATGGCGGGTGCCGGCGTACGCCGGGCGCTGGCGTTCGTGACCAGCGCCTACGGGTCCTACTCGTCGTGCCGCCAGTACCTCGACGACATCGAGGCGGCGCGCGCCGCGGTCGGCGCCGACGCGCCGGCGGTGGACAAATTGCGGCACTACCACGACCACCCAGGGCACATCGCGGCGCACGTCGACGCGGTGACGCGCGCGCTGTCGACGCTGCCGGCCGAGCGCCGGTCCACCACGCGGCTCGTGTACACCGCGCACTCGATCCCCCAGTCGATGGCCGCCGGCAGCGGTCCGGGCGGCGGCACCGGCCGCTACGACGCCCAGCTGCGCGAGGTCGCCGGGCTCGTCACCGCACAGGCCGCGCCGGACCTCGGCTGGGACCTGGTGTGGCAGAGCCGTTCCGGCCCGCCGCACATCCCCTGGCTCGCCCCGGACGTGAACGACCACCTCGAGGCGCTCGCCGCCGCCGGCACCACCGGGGTCGTGGTGAGCCCGATCGGGTTCATCTCCGACCACCTCGAGGTCGCCTGGGACCTCGACGAGGAGGCCGCCGGCACGGCACAACGGCTCGGCCTCGACTTCGCCCGCGCGGCCACACCCGGCGTCCATCCGGCCTTCGTGGACACGGTCGTCGAGCTGGTACGCGAGCGGACCGACAGCGGCGTGCCGCGGCGCGCGCTGGGCGCCGTACCCACCTGGGACTCCTGCCCCGCGGACTGCTGCCGCGCGCCGGCACGGCCGGCACCCGCGCGCTGAGACAATCAACGCATGTCTGAACGCAAGCCCGTCGAGGCCTGGCTCACCGACATGGACGGTGTGCTGGTGCACGAGGGCCGCGCCATCCCGGGAGCCGCGGAGTTCGTCGCCCGGCTACGGGCGTCCGGCAAGCCGTTCCTCATCCTCACCAACAACTCCATCTACACCCCGCGCGACCTGCAGGCCAGGCTATTCCGGATGGGCATCGACGTGCCGGAGCAGGCGATCTGGACCTCCGCGCTGGCCACCGCCCAGTTCCTCGACGACCAGCGCCCGGCCGGCACCGCGTACGTCATCGGCGAGTCCGGCCTCACCACCGCCCTGCACGCGATCGGCTACGTGCTCACCGAGCACGAACCCGACTACGTTGTGCTCGGCGAGACCCGGACCTACAGCTTCGAGGCGATAACCCAGGCGATCCGGGCCATCAACGACGGCGCCCGCTTCATCGCCACCAACCCGGACCCGACCGGACCGTCCAACGAGGGCGCCCTGCCCGCCTGCGGCTCCGTCGCCGCGCTGATCTCCAAGGCGACCGGGATCCAGCCGTACTTCGTGGGCAAGCCGAACCCGATGATGATGCGCTCGGCCCTCAACACCATCACCGCGCATTCGGAGAGCACGGCGATGGTCGGCGACCGGATGGACACCGACGTCCTGTGCGGGCTCGAGGCCGGACTGCAGACGATCCTGGTGCTCAGCGGCATCGCCACCCGCGGCGACATCGGGCGCTACCCGTACCGGCCGTCGCGCATCGTCGACTCGATCGCGGACCTGGTCGACGAGGTGTGAAGCGCCCGCCGGTGTCCGGCGGCGTCAGATCAGGGGTGCGTTGCAGGCCGCGACGAGGGCCCGGCGGCAGGCGGTCGCCAGTGGCCGCAGCACCTCGTCCCGGGCACGGGCCTCGTGGCTGGTCAGGGCGCCGCCCGGGGCGCTCTCGTCGGCCAGCGCCAGCATGCGGTCCAGCACCGTTGCCCGCGCGAACAGCCGCCGTGCCCGCGCGTCGTAGCCGGGCGGCAGCTCGGAACCGTTGTCCGGGCGGCGAAGCGCGGCCAGCGCACCCGCCAGCTCGGGCCGCCACTGCGCGACGTCCAGGCTGGTCAGGGCCGATGTCGCCACCAGCAGCGCGGCGTTGAGGTCGGCCTCGGCCTCGCCCGGACCCGGTCCGAGGTCGGCCGTCGGCGCCGCGGGCAGTTCGAAGACCTGCCATCGTACGGTCGAGAAGACGTCCCCGGATCCCGAGGTGTGGTCGCGGACCTCGGGGACGAACCCGAGCCTGCTCGCGATCACGGCCTCGCCGGCGAGCATCGCGTGCGACGTGAACGCGCCCGGCCCGGGCAGCCCGACCGGGTCGCCCGGTGCCGGCAGCACCAGCCGCACCTCGTCCGGGTGCAACTTGGACAGCAGCGACAGCGCCTCGCGCAGCGTCTGGTCGGTCCACGTCCCCGGAACGTCCCCGACGACGTGCTCCTCGTCGCCGGCGATCTCGTCGGCCAGGTCGTCGTACGGCACCAGCCCGGCCCGCCAGGCACGGGTCCACGACGCGAACCGGGGTGACCGGCGCGCCGTGGATGTCGCCGTACGGGCGGTATGGGACATGCAACACAGGGTACGGGGTGACGCCGGGCGGTGTCGCGTCGCGGGTCCACGGCGTGCCGGTGGCGCGCTGGCTGGCACTGCGCGTGCCGGCCGGCAGCGCGGTCGCGCAGCGGCTACCGTGCCAGGGGTGAGTGGTCGATATGCCGACGACGTCCTCGCCGGCGGTGGCCGCCGGACCCCAAGACCCCGCGTACCCGTTGTCGACGCCGAACCCGGGCTGGTGGTCGAGGACGCCTCCGCC
>Ga0126377_10003090_pt1 | contig 11670 bp, 8 predicted proteins | sample PanSoiMetPlot_22_FD_92647 | JGI IMG/M metagenome (GOLD analysis project Ga0126377, IMG submission 92647) | Tropical forest soil microbial communities from Panama - MetaG Plot_22 | ecosystem: Environmental > Terrestrial > Soil > Tropical forest > Bulk soil | place: Panama | collected 2016-02-17
ATCTTCCTGCAGCTCTTCGAGCGCGGTCTGGCCTACCGCAAGGAGGCCGCGGTCAAGTGGTGCCCCAACGACCAGACCGTGCTTGCCAACGAGCAGGTCATCGACGGGCGCTGCGAGCGCTGCGGCTGGGAGGTCGAGGTCCGGCAGCTCGAACAGTGGTTCTTCCGCATCACCGACTACGCCGACCGCCTGATCGACGACCTCGGGACGATCGAGTGGCCCACGCACGTCAAGACGATGCAGCGCAACTGGATCGGCCGTTCCGAGGGTGCCGAGGTGACGTTCCGGTGCGAGGAGCTCGGGATCGACTACCCGGTGTTCACGACGCGGCCCGACACGCTCGTCGGCGCGACGTTCTTCGTCATGGCGCCCGAGCATCCGGACGTGTTCCGCCTGGTGGCGGGCACCGAGCACGAGCAGGCTGTCCACGAGTACGTCAACCGTGCGCTGAACGAGTCCAACGAGGAGCGCGGCGCCGCGGACAAGGAGAAGACCGGGGTCTTCCTGGGCCGCTATGTCACCAACCCCGTCAACGGTGCCCAGCTGCCGATGTACGTCGCCGACTACGTGCTCATGGAGTACGGGACCGGCGCGATCATGGCCGTGCCCGCCCACGACGAGCGCGACCACGACTTCGCCAGGAAGTTCGACCTGCCGATCCGCGAGGTGATCGCCGGCGGGGAGGACGTCCAGGCCGAGGCCTACACGGGCGACGGGACGCTGGTGAACTCGCACCCCGACTTCGACGGGCTGCCCAACCGCGCGGCGCTCGAGCGGATCGTCGAGTGGCTCGATCGTGAGGGCAAGGGGCACGCGTCGGTGAACTACCGCCTGCGCGACTGGCTGCTCTCGCGGCAGCGCTACTGGGGCTGCCCGATCCCCGTCGTCCATTGCGAGCGATGCGGGATCGTGCCGGTGCCCGAGGATGAGCTTCCGGTCCTGCTGCCCGACGTCGAGGACTATGCCCCGAAGGGCCGCTCGCCGCTCGCAGCAGCAGAGGATTGGGTGAACACCGACTGCCCGACGTGCGGAGGCCCCGCCAAGCGCGAGACCGACACGATGGACACGTTCGTGGACTCGTCCTGGTACTTCATGCGCTACTGCGACGCCAACAACGACGAGGCTGCCTGGGATCAGGTGATCCTGGACCGGTGGATGCCCGTCGACCAGTACATCGGCGGCGTCGAGCACGCGATCCTCCACCTGATGTACGCGCGCTTCTTCACGAAGGCGCTCGCGGACCTTGGGTACCTCGACTTCCAGGAGCCGTTCGCCCGGCTCTTCACCCAGGGCATGATCACCCGCGACGGCGCGAAGATGTCCAAGTCGCGCGGGAACGTCATCTCGCCCCAGAGCTACGTCGAGCGCTATGGGGCCGACACCGCCCGCTGTTACATCCTCTTCATCGGCCCTCCGGACCAGGACGCCGACTGGTCCGACTCGGGTGTCGAGGGCGTGCATCGCTTCCTCGGGCGCCTGTGGCGTCTCAGTGCGGAGATCGCCGCCGAAACGCCCGACCATCCGCCTCCGGACGACCCGTCGAGCGCCGACCTGGAGCTCCTTCGCAAGGCGCATTGGGCGATCGAGAAGGTCACCAACGACATGGCAGGCCGCTTCGCGTTCAACACCGCGATCGCGGCAATCATGGAGCTCACGAACACCGTCTCCAAGCAGTGGGAGGAAGGCGACCCGTCGCCCGGAGTGCTGCGCTTCGCGCTCGGCACCGCCGCGTCGCTGCTGTTCCCGTTCGCCCCGCACACGGCGGCCGATGCCTACGAGCACCTGACCGGCCGGCGCGTGTGGGAGGAGCCTTGGCCCGCGGCCGATCCGGCCTATCTCGAGCGCGACACGTACGAGCTCGTGTGCCAGGTCAACGGCAAGGTCCGCGATCGCGTTCAGGCGCCGTCCGGCGCGGCGCGCGAGGAGCTGGAGGCCCTGTGCCTTGGTGCCTCCAACGTCCGCGCCCACATCGACGGCAGGGACGTCGTGAAGGTCGTCGTCGTGCCGGAGCGACTCGTCAACGTCGTCGTCCGGTAGCGCATGCGCGACGGCGATTGCCGCGGCAGACCGCTTCGCGCACGCGCGTGAGCCGCACGCCGTACGTCGCCGTCGTCGGAGCGGGGGAGGCATCACCGGCCGACCTCGTGCTCGCGGAGGAGGTCGGCGCGGGGCTGGCGGATCTCGGCGCGGTGGTCGTGACCGGTGGCCTGGGCGGCGTGATGGAGGCGGCATGCCGCGGCGCACGATCGCGCCGAGGGCGCACGCTGGGCATCCTCCCGGGCGACGACCGCGACGCGGCGAACGGCTGGGTCGAGGTCGCGGTCGCCACGGGCATGGGTGAGCTGCGCAACGGGCTTGTCGTGCGCGCGAGCGATGCGCTCGTCGCGGTCGGGGGCGGCCACGGAACGCTGTCTGAGGTCGCCCTCGCACTCAAGTTGGGGCGGCCCGTGGTCGGGCTGGGGACGTGGGCGGTGCATGGCGTAGAGGACGTCAGCACGCCCGCGGAGGCGATCGACCGGATCGCGCGCCTCTTGTCGCAGTGATTGCGCAGATTTGTTGCAAAGCGCGTGTCACATGTCACGCGCTGCGGCCTAGCCTCGGCGCATGCCCGCACTCAGCCGCTCCCAGGTCGTCGCGTACGCGGTCGCCGCGCTCGTCGTGCTGGTCGTGGGCGTGCGGTACTTGCACGGGCAGGGCGGCGGCGAGCCGGCGACCGCGCCCGCCGACAGCGGCCGAACCGCCGGCACGCCTCCACCGGTCGAGATCGCGCCGCGCGCGGCGCGGGCCGCGTTGGTGCATGTCGCGGGAGCCGTGCGGCATCCGGGCGTGTACCGGATGCGCGACGGCGATCGCATCAAGGACGCCGTCAAGCGGGCTGGCGGCGCGCGCAGCGGCGCGGACCTGAACGCGATCAACCTCGCGGCGAAGGTGGCCGACGGGCAACAGGTCGTCGTGCCGCGGCGCGGGGCCGCGGCGTCGGTGGCCGCGTCGTCACCTGCGGCCGGCGGTGATGGCGCCACGCCGCCACAAGGGCCGATCAGCCTGAACTCGGCCACGGCCGAGCAACTCGACACGCTCGACGGCGTCGGGCCTGCCACGGCGCAGAAGATCCTCGACTACCGCCGCCAGCACGGCGGTTTCCGCTCCATCGAGGACCTCGGTCAGATCTCGGGTATTGGTCCGAAGCGACTCGCCGCGCTGCGCGGGAAAGTGCAGCCGTGAAGTGACACGCGCGGGTCCCGCCGCACTCGTCGCGCACGCGCGTGCGCGGCCGTGGCACGTGGGGATGGCGGCCTTCGTGGCCGGTCTGCTCGCCGGGCCGCGCGCACCCGCTGCCGTGCTCGTCGCCGCGGTGGCGCTGCCGCTGCTCGGATCTCGAGCGGCCGTGCGCGTCGCGCTCGCCGTGGCGGTGCTTGCCGGGGCGCTGATCGGCCAGGCTCGCATGCACGCCGTCGATGCGACACAGCTCGGTCCGCGCGTCGGCCATGCGGTCGCCGAGCGTGTCGTGCTCCTCGAGGCGCCTCGCGCCCGGGCGTTCGGCGCGCGCGTCGCAGCGGTGAACCTCAACGGTGAGCGGGTGCTCCTGCGTGCCGGGCGCGGCGTGCGCTGGCCCACCGAGCGCGTGGGCGCCGAGCTGTCGGTGCGTGGCGGGCTCGAGCGGCTTCCCGAGTTCGAGTCCTTCCTCCGCGCGCGCGGCGTCCATGCTCAGCTGCGAGCCGACGAGCTCGCGGCGACGGGTCGCGTCCGCGGCGGGATCGCCGGCGTCGTCGATGCGATTCGCGCGCGGGCGCAAGCCGCACTGCAGACAGGGCTGACGCGGCCGCAGGGCGCGCTCCTGCGTGGCATGGTCCTGGGCGACGATGCCGGCCTCTCGGACCCGGTGCGCGACGAGTTCCGAGCATCGGGCCTCTCGCACCTCGTCGCCGCCAGTGGGCAGAACGTCATGCTGCTCGCGGCGCTCGTCGTCGCCGTTGCCGCCGCCCTCGGTCTCGGCCTGCGTTGGCGGCTCGCGCTCGTGCTTGCGTCGATCGCTGTGTACGTGCCGCTCGCCGGCTCCGGGCCCTCGGTCGAGCGCGCCGGCGTGATGGGCGCGGCTGGCGTCGTCGCGATCCTCGCGGGCCGGCCGGCGGCGCGGTGGCACGCGCTCCTGCTCGCCGCCGCAGTCACGCTGACGCTCAACCCTCGTTCGGTCGAGGACGTGGGCTGGCAGCTGAGCTTCGCCGCCGTGATCGCGATCCTGCTGTTGGCCGGGAGGGTGAGCGACGCGCTCGAGCGTCGCCGGGTGCCACGCGGCCTCGCCGAGGCGGCTGCGCTCACCGGCGCCGCGACATTGGGAACCGCGCCGCTCATCGCCGCGCACTTCGGACAGGCGTCGCTGGTCTCGCTCCCGGCGAACATCGCGGTCGCCCCAGCGGTCGCGCCGATCATGTGGCTCGGCATGCTTGCGGCCACAGCCGGGCAACTCGGGACGGCGATCGCGGCGCCGCTCTCCGCGCTCGCGGGCGTGCCGGTGGCGTACGTCATGTGGGTCGCCCACGCCGCAGCCTCGCTGCCGGGCGCCCAGGCGGCGATCCCCGCGGTGGTCGTGACAGCGGCGTGCATCGCAGCGGCGATCGCGATCGCTTCGCGGCGCGCGCGCCCATTTGTCCTCGCGAGCGCAGTCGCCGCGGTGGCGGTGCTCGTCGCCGTCCCACGGATGCAGGCCGACGCCGCCGCCGCGCCGCCCGGCCTGCGGATCACGTTCCTCGACGTCGGCCAGGGCGACGCAACGCTCATCCAGCGCCGCCAGGCCGCGATCCTGGTCGACACCGGGCCACCCGACGGCCCGATCCTCAAACGCCTGCGCCATGCCGGCGTGCGCCGCCTCGACATGCTGGTCGTGACGCACGCGCAGGCTGACCACGACGGCGGCGCCGCCGCGGTCCTGCGCACCGTGCCCGTGGCGCTCGTCCTCGACGGGCGCGACGGCGTTCGCGACGGCTCAGGCGCGCGCATGGCGGCGGAGGCACTCCGCCGCCGCGTGCGCGTGGTTCGACCGCACGTCGGCGATGTGCTGCGCGTTGGCGGCATCGTCCTGCGCGTGCTCTGGCCGGACGCGGAGGTGGCGGCGGCCGCGCGCGAGGATCCGAACCAGCGCGCGATCGTGGCTGAGGTAGAAGCCGACGGGACGCGAACGCTCCTCACCGCCGATGCTGAGTCCGACGTCCTCGCCGGGCTCGACCTGGCGCGCGTCGACGTCCTGAAGGTCTCGCACCACGGCAGCGCCGATGCGGGGTTGCCCGCGCTGCTCGAACGGTTGCGCCCGCGCGTCGCGGCGATCGAAGTCGGGCGCCACAACGTGTACGGCCATCCGGCTGCGGCCACGGTCGGCGCGCTCCGGGCCGCTGGCGCAGCAGTCGTCCGCACGGACGTCGACGGCAGCGTGCGGGTCGAGGCGAACGGCGGGACGCTGCGGATCACGACCCATGCCTAGACTGGGCGCCATGCCCGCCTTCAAGCCGGCCTACCTCGTGCACGGCGACGATCACGGGCGCATCGGCGAGCGCCGCGCGCGGCTGCGCGCGCTCGCCGAGGCGGAGTCGGGCAGCGGCGGCGTCGAGGTCTTCGAGGGCGATGCGTCGACCCCTGAGGCTGTGGCGCTCGCGCTCAACGCGATGACCTTCGCAATGGGGCGGCGGTTCCTGATCGTCGATGGCGTCGAGCGCTGGAAGGACGGCGATGTCGAGGCGACCCTGACCGGGCCGCTCGCGGCGATGCCTCCGGAGACGACGGTCGCGTTCTTCGGCCGGGAGGACGGACGGGTCAAGGCGCCGGCGAAGCTCGTCGCCGCCGTGAAGAAGGCCGGTGGCGACATCGCCGTGGAGTCGACGCTCAAGCCACGCGAGCTGCCGCGTTGGGCGGTCAGCGAGGCGGCGAAGCTCGGGATCACGCTCGACGGAGCCGCGGCGCAGGCGCTGATCGCCCAGGTCGGCGATCGCCAGCAGCGGCTGCTGCGCGAGCTCGAGAAGCTCGCGCTCGAGCACGGCGAGGGCGCGCACGTCGGCGTCGAGGAGGTCGAGGCGGCCGCGGCCGTGTCGGCCGAGCGCCAGGTGTGGTCGTTGGTGGACGCGCTGGTCGCGCGCGACGGGCCAATGGCCACCCAGACCTTCCTCGAGCTCCGCGCTCAGGGCGAGTCGCTCGCGCGGCTGGTGCCGCTGATGGCGCGGCGGCTACGCGACGTCCTCGCGATAGCGACCCGACTCGAGGCCGGCGAGTCCCCGGCGCAGGTGAAGAGCTCGCTGCGCATGAGCTCGTGGATGGCCGATCGCCGGATCAAGGAGGCCCGGGCGACGGACACGGCCGCGCTGCGCAGCGCGCTCGAGGCGCTGTCCGATCTCGAGCTCGCCAGCCGAGGCCAGAGCGAGCTCGCCGACGACACCGAGGCACTCCGTGCGATCGCGGCGATCGCCGCGTAGGGCGGCTAGCCGTAGTCGACCGGCTCGTAGCCGCGGCCCGGCGCCGAGCCGATGATCAGCACACGCAGACCCTCCGGCCCGCTGGCCAGCGCGCGCGAGGTGCCAGGCCCGACGGCCGCGAGATGCTCCTCGTCGAGCGGCAGCCGCTCGCCGTCGGCGTCGAGGACGATCCATCCGGCCCCGGCCAAGCGGACGTAGAGCTCCTCCTGGCCGGATCGCGATTCGTCGTGCGACCGCGTGGTGTAGTCGGGCGGCAGGTTCATGATGTTCGCGCCGAAGGCCGTGATGCCGAGGCCGGGACGGACCATCCTCATGAACCCGTCCCACATGTCGGGCAGCGCATCGATGGAGCTGCCGCTCGCGGTGAGATCGCTCATGACAGCCGATGCTCTCCGGACGGAGCCGGGCGGTCAAGGTGCGGAGCGAGTGGTGGTGGCGGTGCGGCGTGCCTGGGCGGCCTGCACTGCGCGGGCGGCTGCGACCGGCCGGGGCGGCGCGACCGTCGCGGGCGGTGCGACCGGCGCGGGCTACGCGACGAGCGCGACGAGCGCGGGTGGCGCGACGATCGCGGGCGGGGCGACGATCGCGGGCGGGGCGACGCTAGGCCGACGGCTCGCGGTGCAGCAGGCGCGCCGCGCGGGACTTCTTGCGGGCCCCGCTGTTGCGGTGCAGGGCGCCGCGCTTGACGGCCTTGTCGATCGTCTGCACGAGCCGGCGGTGCTCGTCGGCCGCCGTCGCGTCGTCGCCGGCGCCGACCGCCGCCTCCAGGCGACGGAAGTACGTCTTGACCGTCGACGTGTAGCGGCGGTTCTCGAGCCGCTCGCGCTGAGCGCGGGCAATGCGCTTCTTCTGGGAATGGATGTTGGCCATGAGGCGGCGACGCAGTGTAGCGGCCCCGGCCTGCAGCGGCCCCGCGGCGACCGCACTGGGAGGAGGTGGCGGGACCGCCGCGTAGCATCCGGCGGACGTGTCCATGGAGCCGACCGCGACTGCGCCCGCTCGGGCCGAAGGTATTGCGCCGCCACCGCCGCCGGCTGCCCCCACCCGTGCGACCGCGCGCAACACCGCGATCTTCTCGGTCCTGACGGGCCTTTCGCGCATCGCGGGCCTCGCCCGCGAGATCGTCGCGTCGAGCTATTTCGCCACCTCGGGAGCCTTCAGCGCGTTCACGATCGCCTTCCAGGTCCCGAACGTCGTGCGCTCACTGTTCGCCGACGCCGCGCTCAGCGCCGCGTTCGTCCCGGTCTTCACGGAGATGCTCGAGCAAGGGCGGCGCAGGGACGCGTTCAAGCTCGCGTCGACGCTCTTCTTCCTCATCCTCACCGTGCTCGGCACGATCACGGTGCTGTTCATCGCGTTCGCCGGCGTGATCATGCCCATCTTCGTGGGCTCCCAGCTCGCGGGCCTCACGGACCTGACGGTCGGCCTGAGCCGCGTCCTCTTCCCGGTCGTCCTGATCCTCGGGCTCAACGGCCTGGCGGTCGGGATCCTCAACGCCTACGACCACTTCACGATCCCCGCGCTCAGCCCGCTGGTCTGGAACGCGGTCATCCTCATCTGCCTCGTCGGCTCCCAGCACATCCTCACCGGCGACGAGCAGCTCTACGGCTACGCCGTCGGCGTCCTCATCGGGACCATCGTGCAGTTCTCCATGGCGATCCCGATCCTGCGCCGCCTCGGCTTCCACCTCGAGCTCTCCTTCGACTTCCGCGACGAGCGCGTGCGCAAGGTGCTGCGCCTGATGCTGCCGGTGACGATCGGGTTGGGCCTCATCAACTTCAACGTCCTCATCAACTCGACACTCGGGTCGCTCGTCTCGGAGGGAGCGCCTCGTGCGATCGACGCAGCCTTCCGCATCTACATGCTTCCCCAAGGCATGTTCAGCGTCGCGATCGCGACCGTCCTGTTCCCCGCGCTGAGCCGCTACGCCGCACGCCGCGACCTCGACGGCCTACGCCACCTGACCGCGACGGGCATGCGGCAGATCTTCCTGCTGCTCATCCCGGCGGCCGCCGCGACGATCGCGCTCGCCACCCCGATCACGCGGCTGATCTACCAGCACGGCAACTTCGGCACCTCTTCGACGGACCTCGTGTCGAGCGCGCTGTTCTGGTTTGCCTTCTCACTGCCGTTCAGCGGCGTCAACCTGCTGCTGACCCGCACGTTCTTCAGCCTCCAGAAGCCATGGATCACGACCGGCATCGCGGCGATCAACCTGGGGGTGAATGTCGGGGTGTCGGTCGCGCTCTACAAGCCATTCGGCATCCCCGGCATCGTCATCGGGACGGCCGTGGCAAGTGCAGCCATGACGCTCGCCCAGGTCCACTTCCTCCGCCGCGAGCTCCACGGCCGTCTCGACATACGGCGGACGCTGATCGTCGTCGCGCAGATCCTCGTCGCTTCGGCGCTGCTCGCGGGCGTGTCCTACGGCCTCTGGTACGTCCTCGATCACGCACTCGGGGTCGGACTGATCGGGCAGCTCATCTCGGTCGGCGTGGCGCTGGTAGTGGGCGCTGTGGTGTACGCCGCAGTCGTGCTGGCCGTGCGCATTCCGGAGGCGTGGCAGATCGAGCGGTTGGTGATGGGACGCCTGCGCGGCACGGCGGGCGGTACCTGACACACGACGAACGGCTAGGCACGAGCGCTCAAGCTCCCCGGTGGGGGGCCGATACATGCCGTGGCTATGCGAGCGATCGCAGCACTTGTCACGGCGCTCGAGGGCGCCACCGACGCCGACTCCGCGGCGCGGGTCGTCGTCGACCATCTCGCGAGTGAGGAGGGGCTGCGGGCGAGCGTGCATCTCGAGGGGGGCGGCGCCGAAGCCGGCGAGGCGGTTGGCGCGAGCGTCGCGGGCAAAGCGGGCGAGGCGGGCAGCGCGGCCGGCCCGCGCGCAGCGCCCGGCGCGGGCGAGGGGGGCGACGCGGGTGGTGACGCTGCGCGCGCGCCGGTAGCTGTCCGCGGCCACACGATCGGCTTCGTGGAGGCCGAGCCGGCCACCGATCCGCGGACGGTGCGCGCGTGCGCCGACGCCCTCGGACGACGGATCGAAGCCCTCACGAAAACCCCCGCCGCGGCCGAGCGCCTGGTCCACCACCTCGTCGCGATGGCCGCGCTCGAAGACCCCGCCGAGATCACGGAGCACCTGCTTCACGCGGCCGTCGACCTCGCGGCCGTCGACTCCGCCGCCCTCGTGCGCACCGTGCCCGCTGCCCGGCCGGCAGCGACCGGGCCGCTCGGGCCCGCCCTGATCGCCGGTGACCACGAGCCGCTCGCCGCGGTCACCCTGGTCGCGCACGGCGACACGCTCGGCGTGCTCCGGCTCGCTTCAAGCACCGGCACCACCGTCGAGACCGCATTGCTCGGACAGCTCGCGGCGCATGCCGCCGCGTGCCTGCACACGGCCGAGACGCTCGGCGCCCTGCGCGAGCGGGCGGCGACCGACCCGCTCACCGGCCTCGGCCACCACGCGACGTTCCATGAGGCGCTCGCGGCGTCGCACCGCAGGCCGACGACGGCGATCGTCGTCTGCGACATCGACGGCTTCAAGCACCTCAACGACGCCCACGGCCACGCCCACGGCGACCGCGTCCTGCGCGGCGTCGCCGAGGCGATGTGCGGCGCTCTGCGCCGCGGCGACCAGCTCTTCCGCATCGGCGGTGACGAGTTCGCCGCGCTGCTGGCCGTCGACTCGGAGAACGAGGCGTGCGAGGCCTCTGCGCGGCTCCGCGCAGCGGTCAACGAGGCGCGCCTGGGTGTGACGGTCTCGATCGGCGTCGCGGTGCCGCACGAGGACGAGCCCGACGCGGCCGTCCTGGCCCGTGCCGACCGTGCGCTCTACGCCGTCAAGGCGGGGGGTCGCGATGGGGTCGCACTGGCCAACGACGAGCCGCTGCCCGCGGCGCCCGCGCTCGGCTGAGCCGGGCCGTGCCGCGGCCCGCTAAGCGCCGGGTACTTGCCCCTATGCTGGACGCCGCGTGGCAGATCAGGCCCACATCCGCAACTTCTCGATCATCGCCCACATCGACCACGGCAAGTCGACGCTGGCCGATCGCATCCTCGAGATCACGCATACGGTCGACCCGCGGCAGATGCGCGAGCAGGTGCTCGACTCGATGGACCTCGAGCGCGAGCGCGGCATCACGATCAAGGCCCAGGCGGTGCGCGTCTTCTACACCGCGCGCGACGGAGAGACCTACCAGCTGCACCTCATCGACACGCCGGGCCACGTCGACTTCACGTACGAGGTGTCGCGCAGCCTCGCGGCCTGCGAGGGCGCGCTGCTCGTCGTCGACGCGTCGCAGGGCGTGGAGGCCCAGACGCTCGCGAACACCTACCTGGCGGTCGACGCGGGCCTCGAGCTCATCCCGTGCCTGAACAAGATCGACCTCCCGGGCGCCGAGCCCGAGCGCGTCGCGGAGGAGGTCGCCGACCTGCTCGGCGAGCCCGCCGACACGATCAGGCGCATCTCCGGCAAGACCGGCGAGGGCGTCGAGGACGTGCTCGAGGAGCTCGTGCAGAAGGTGCCGCCGCCCGCCGGCGACCCCGACGCCCCGCCGCGCGCGCTCATCTTCGATTCCGAGTTCGACCAGTACCGCGGCGTCGTCGCCTACATCCGCGTCGTCGACGGCGTCTTTCGTAAGGGCGAGGCGATCCGCGCGATGGCCGCCGGCACCGAGGCCGACATCGACGACATCGGGTTCTTCACGCCGACCATGACGAGCGCCGGCGAGCTCCACGCCGGCGAGGTCGGGTTCCTCATCACCGGCATCAAGGACGTCACGCGGCTGCGCGTCGGCGACACGCTGACGACCAAGGCTCACGGCGCGAGCGCGCCGCTGCCGGGCTACCGGGAGATCAAGCCGATGGTCTTCTGCGGCCTGTTCCCGATCGACTCCGACGACTACCCCGACCTGCGCGACGCGCTCGAGAAGCTCACGCTCAACGACGCCGCCCTGAGCTGGGAGCCGGAGACGAGCGACGCGCTCGGTTTCGGCTTCAGGTGCGGCTTCCTCGGGCTGCTGCACATGGACATCGTCCGCGAGCGCCTCGAGCGCGAGTACGACCTCGACCTGCTGGCGACGATGCCGAGCGTCGGCTTCGAGGTCACGCTCACCAGCGGCGAGACGATCGAGGTCCACGCCCCGAGCGACATGCCCGACCCGGCCCGGATCGCCGAGATCCGCGAGCCGTACATCCGCGCGACGATCATCACGCC
>Ga0126377_10003091_pt1 | contig 11665 bp, 8 predicted proteins | sample PanSoiMetPlot_22_FD_92647 | JGI IMG/M metagenome (GOLD analysis project Ga0126377, IMG submission 92647) | Tropical forest soil microbial communities from Panama - MetaG Plot_22 | ecosystem: Environmental > Terrestrial > Soil > Tropical forest > Bulk soil | place: Panama | collected 2016-02-17
ACGACGCGGCCCATGATGAAGGCGCGATTGCTGTTCAGCGCCTGCTGCACGCGGATCATGCTGCTCGCCGGATTCGAGACCAGGTTCCCGGCGCCCGTCGCCGAGGCGCGGTTGGTCAGCACGTCGTTCTTCACGCTGAGCGTGATCGCAGCGACATAGCGTATCGTGACCTTCTGGCCCGGGCCGAGGTCGCCACTGTCGAAGGTCAGCGTGCGGCCGTCGGGCGCGATCTGCGGATCGGCGCCGCGCACGGCGGCGAGTTGATCGCGAACGACGCGCGTCGAGCCTGGCTGATAGCGCAGGCCGGCCGGGAGAATATCCGTGATGTGCGTCGCGGTGATCGTGCCGGCGGTGCCGGGGTTCTCGAGCATCAAGGTGTACTGCACGAAATCGCCCGGCGACGCCAGCGTCGTTAGGGTCGACTTCTGCAGGAAAAGCCGCGTGCCGGTCGGATCCAGCGGCACGTCGAGGTTCGCCGTCGAGGGTTCGGCCACCGTGTAGGCGTTGCCAAACGAGCCGGCATTGAGCGTGAACGGCGCATTGGGCAAGGTCTGCAGCGTCGCCGGATCCGCGGTCGACGGGAAGCGGTAGCTCACCGGGGTCGTGAGCTCGTAGCGGTAGCTCCCCGGCGCATTCACGACCGGGAAGCGGAACGTACCCGCAGCGAAGGTGTAACTGCTGCCGCCCGAGTCGGTCACGGTCGAGCCCGTGACGATCTCGCTCGGGAAAGTGCTGACGCCATCGTCGCCGCGAACCACCGCCGGCGCGCCCGTAGTGGCATCCACGAGCCGGATGCGCACGCCGTCGACCGGTTGGCCGGTGTGAGAGTCGAAGATCAATCCAGTCGGGTCGATGGCCGCACTGGCCGCGACCGTGTCGGTCGCATCGCGCGGGTCGACGTAACTGCTGCTGAGCGTCGCGTCCCGGGCGACCTGCAGCGTGCAGTCGCCGGGCGTCGCCGCCCCTGCGCTCGTCTGAACGTAGCCGACGAAGATGCCGCTCGTCGGCGTGGTCTCGGTCAAGCGCAACGTCTCGCGATCGCCCGTCTGCTGAGCCGTCACCTGCACGACGACGCTGTCGCGCACCGTGGCATCGCGGTTCTGGTCCGCGTCCACCAGGCGGACGAACAGGGGTTCGCCGCCGTGATAGCTCGCCGTGCCTGCGAGTGCGATCGGCTGCGTCGGGTCAATCGTCTGACCGCCGATCAGCACGGGATTCGGAAGAGGCTGGAAGGTGCTTCCTGCAAGGCACTCAGTCGGTCCCGCCGGTTCGCTGACGACCGGTGTGCTGCTCGGTCGCAGCAGCTCGATCGCCGCGCGCGACGCCGGCGGCTCGACGAGAGTGACTACTTCGTTGCTGAGAACGGTACGTGCCGCACCACCACTGGTCGTGTAACTCGCCTGACCCGTGTTGCGGATCGCCGTACCCGGGGCTGATTGCGCCGCGGCCACCTGCACGCCACCGGCCAGCACGCACGCGCACGCGAGCACCCCGCGCCACAAATGCAGCGGGGCAGAGCGGACCCGAAGGTCCGCCCTGCCCCGGTTTGTGGCCGGAGTATCGAATGCCCGGTCGCGCAACCGGCTGGCGGCCGACTGCAGGTGTACGGCCATCAGCCTGAAGGCTGTACCGAGCGACCGCATTGCGGTCTGCTCAGTCATCCTTCACTCCGCTCGCGATCAGTTGATCGTCGCGCGGAAGCGCACGATGGCGGTCTGACCCGCACCCACGCTGATCGGCGCGGTCGGGTTGACCGTCAGGGTCTGGCCGGTGCGCGTAACGCCGTCACCATTCGTATCAGCACCCGACTCCGCGATATAGCGCGTCGTCGTGGCGCCGATCTGCACTTCGACGTCAGTTGCGCCCGCGTAGGCACCCTGCACGAAGGTCAGGTTGGCGTTGAGCGTGTCGGTCACCGAGACGCCGCCCGCACTGGCAAGGCCCGTGTTGGCGATGCTCACCGTGTATTCCATCACGGCACCCGGAATCGCCTTCGGCTGGGTCGTGCCATTGAACGGATCGCTGACCACGGCCGAGGACTTGGTGATGGCGATGGCCGCGGACTGTACGAAGTACTGGTCGTCCGCAGTTTCGGTCGCATCCCGGCCCGCATCGGCGAACACGACGTCGACACCGGCGGTGTCGCCACCGGCGGTCTCGGTCTCGAGCGTTGCGCCGTTGCTGCCCGGCGTTGCCGCACGAGCCTGCAGGCGCACATTCGCCACCTGCGCGTTGGCCGCGCCGTTGGGAATGTTCACCACCACGAACACCGTCACCGTGGCGTCCTTCGCCAGGGTGTTGATGTTGGCGACGTTGTCGACGCCCGCGTCGTACGTGCCGTTGGCATTGCTGTCGACGAACACGCTCAACGGCGCGAAGTCGATGTTGTCGTTGCGTCCGAACAGCGTCGTGCCGTTGGCCTGGTTGCTCGCCTGGAGCTGGTAACCCTCGGGCGAGTTACCCGTGTTGCTCACGGTGAAGGTGACGACCGCGGCAGTCTGCCCCGGACTCACGACGGTGGCGGCGCCACCGACTTCGCTCACCGTCAGGTCGATCTTGTTGTCCACCAGGAAGCTGGTGGGCGCACTCGTGATCGGGGCCTGATTCACGCCGCCCACGTTGTAAGTCACCGTGGCGGTATTGCTGATCGACGTGCCCGCCGTCGTCCCGGTGGCGTGAGCCACCTGGACTGCGGCGAACAGTGACAGCAGCGCGGCCAGGCCGCTTGCTGCCTTCAGTCGCTTGATGATCGTCATTTCGATACTCCTGTCAGTTGAAAAAACGCAAGGCGCAGAACCGGAAGCCGCGGCCCCCTGCAAGGCCGCGACACCGTTTCCCCTGGAATCTCTGTGGAAGGGATTCGCGCTGTTATTCGAGCTTGGCGCGGAAGCGTGCGAACGCGACCGAGCCGGGCTTCAATGGGTTGCGCATCACCCAGCGAATGTTGGTGTACTCATCGGCACGCGCTGCACGCTGCGAGCCGTCGGGATTGGAAACCTTGAGCGCGGCGGGCTTGTCGTAGTGAAACCCGCTGTCGATCGAATAGCTGACCTCGGTGCCGGGGCCGACCGCCGAGTTGGCGACGAACTTCATGTGCTCCGGGACCGGGTTGTCGATGACGACGTTGTCGGCCGCCTCGTCGCAGATGTTGGTCGCGCTCACGGTGTAGACGACCTCATCGCCCGGCACGATCTTCTCGGCTGGCACCAGTCGCGTCGTCTTTTCGCCGCGGTCGTTGGTGTCGACTTTCTCGATCTCCGCAACGGTCTTGAGCAGAATGCAGTCCTTCTGCTGCGCCATGGCCGTCGTGGCCGCAAACGCCAGCACCATTCCCGCCGCAAAGATCTTCATCCGTTTCATGACTTCGCTCCTGAAGCTCTAGTTGATCGTTACAGTGAATGCGATGGTCTGGGGCCCGACGGCCTGCGTGAGGTCGCCGAGCGCAACTCGAATCGTCTGGGGTGCACCGGCCAGCAGTTCGCCGGCGTCGGTATCGGCGGCATCGCTCAAGGCAGTCGAGTTCAAGCGCAGCGACCCTGAGGCATAGGCGGTTCCCGCGGGGACCGGATCGGTGAACACGAAGCCGTGCGCTGTGCCGCTGCCCGCGACGCTCACCACGATCTGGTAGTTGAGCCGTGCACCGGGCACCGGCGTGGCGCCGCCCGCAGGATCCACCACCGTCACGGTTTTCGCCAGAGTCACCTGCACGTCGCCGACCAGGTACTCGCCGAAGACTTCAGCCTGTCCGCCTTTCGCGCCGGCGACCGCGTTGGTGCCGCCCGTGCCCTGGCCGGGAAACGTCGTGCCCGGCGCGCCGATGCCGGTGGCGGCACGCGCATGCAGCGCGCTGCGCCCGATCGAGCCATCGGCAACGGAGGCCGGGATGTTGTTCACCAGCAGGATGGCGACCGACGCGTCCGGCGCGAGCGTCGGATCGTTGCTGCCGGCAACGTAGGCGACATCAGCCGCCGACAGGTCGCCGCTGGCGTCGCTGTCGAAATAGATCGCGGGCGCCGCCGCCTGCGGATCGAAGTTGTCGCCGCCGATCAGGTTGTCGATGCTGAGCGGGAAAGTTTCCGTGCCGTTGCCGGTGTTGGTGAGACGGAACAGCAGCACGCGACTCACGTCACCCGCCGACACGGAAACGGTGGAACTCACGCGTGTGATGTTCAGATCGAGGATCTCATCGACGAGGAACGTTGCGGCACCCGATTGCGCTGAACCCGGCACGCCACTGATCACGAAGCTCACCGTGGCCTGGCTCGAGACCGCAGTGCCCGCAGCGGTTCCGGCCGCGAATGCCGACGGCGTCGACAGTGCGCAGAACGCGATGATCGCCATGTAGTACTTAATCCGACTCACTGCACCGTGCTCTCACTGCGAGCGGCGCGCTCTCAACGCACCGCAAAACGGACAACCCGCGGGCCTCGGCTCGCGAGTCCGTTACAGCGAGATGACCGATGAGTTTGGTGCGGCGCGCAGCGGCTTGCTGTCCTTGCTGCGAAGATCCGGATTTTCCGAACCTGTGCAGGTGCTTGCGCGACGACCGGCTCCCTGGGGCTGAGCAGAAAACGGTTGTGATAATAGGGTCAATGGATTTAACTCAACGTGATCACATTCACAGCGACCCGGGCCCCAAAATGACCGCTGTCACGGTTGTTCGCGGTGCCCAATGAGGCACTATTGCGCCATGAGCACGACGCGCCGAGCCGAGAGACCTGCATCACAAAACGGGCCCGGAACTCGACGGCGGCGTCACGTTTTGTCCGCGGACAGTCCGACCGCGGCGCAGGCCGCGCAATCAGCCGCCACCGCGCAGATTCAGCCCCCCGGAAGTGATGGTTTTGCGCCTGCGGATCACTCGCGGCCCGAGCTCGATCACGCGGACGCCAACCAGGCCGCCGAGGAGATCCTGGGCGCGAATCCGCTGATCGGTTTCGATCGCTCCGAGATCCTCGACGGGCTCGGACGTCTCGCGAAAATGCTGGCGCTCGAGCCGGGCATCGTGGTGCGCGAGCAGCTCAACCTGGCACGCGAACTCGTCGGCGTGATGACGGGGGCTTCGCGACAACAGCCCGAGCCGAAAGATCGGCGCTTCAGTCACGAGGTGTGGCAGAAGAACGCGTACTACAAGCGCCTGATGCAGGGCTTCCTGGCGTGGCGCGAGAGCATGACGAAGATGCTCGAGGCGACCAATGCCACGCCGGAAGATCGCGAGCGCGCACGCTTCGCGCTGTCACTGGTCACCGAGGCTTTCGCGCCCACGAATTCGCTGCTGGGCAACCCGGGAGCGCTGCAACGCATTGCGCAGACGCGCGGCAAGAGCCTGCTGTTCGGCCTGCGCAACTTCGTCGACGATCTGGTCAACAACCGCGGCATGCCGAGCCAGGTCGATGCGCGCAAGTTCCAGGTCGGGAAGAATCTCGCGACGACACCGGGCGCCGTGGTGTTTCGCAACGAGGTGCTCGAGCTGCTGCAGTTTCAGCCCGCGACCGGCGAGGTCTTTCGGCGTCCGCTCCTCATCGTGCCGCCGCAGATCAACAAGTTCTACGCGCTCGACCTGAGCCCCGGGCGAAGCTTCGCCGAGTACGCCACGCGCAACGGCGTGCCGGCGTTCGCGATCAGCTGGCGCAATCCAACTGCCGCGCAACGCGACTGGAATCTCGAGACCTACCTGACGGCGTGCAGGGAAGCGATCGGGGTGGTGAGCGAGATCTCCGGCAGCCCCGACGTCAACACGATGGCCGCCTGTGCCGGGGGATTCACGCTCGCAACGCTCCTCGGTCACCTGGCGGCGAGCGGCGATCGACGGGTACATAGCGTCACACTCCTGGTGACGGTGCTCGACACGGAATCGCCGACCCTGCTCGGCACGTTCGCCTCACGCAGCGGAATCGCGGCGGCCATTCAACGCTCCCGCGCGCGCGGCGTGCTGGAAGGTGAGGACATGGCGCGCGCGTTCGCCTGGCTGCGCCCGAACGATCTCGTGTGGCTGTTCGTCGCGAACAACTGGGTGATGGGCAATCGTCCGCCCGCCTTCGACATCCTCTACTGGAACTCAGACACGACGCGCTTGCCGGCGGAATTCCATGCGGACTTGTTGCGCATGTACCTGGAAAACCCGCTGATGAATGCGGGCCACCTGCAGGTGCTGGGAACGCCGATCGACATGTCGCAGGTGAGCATCGACAGCTACGTCATCGCCGGCATCACCGACCACATCACGCCGTGGCCCGCGTGCTACGAGTCGCGCAAGGTGCTGCGCGGCTCGATGACCTTCGTTCTCAGCTCGAGCGGTCACATCCAGAGCATCGTCAATCCGCCCGGGAATCCGAAGGCCAGATACTTCCTCAACCCGGATCTTTCGCTCAACGCCGACCAGTGGCTCGAGACGGCGACACCGCATCCCGGCTCGTGGTGGGACCATTGGTTGAAGTGGTACGAGGCTCGCGGCGGCGGCAAGCGCGCGACGCCCGCGCATCTCGGGAGCGAACAGCACCCGGCAGGCGATCCTGCGCCCGGCCGCTACGTCCACCAGCACTGAGAGCTGCGCCGCGGTTGTGCACTCGATGCACGCTCGCCTGGCGGAATCCCTGTAGAGTCGCCCTTGACGCCCAGATCGCGTCGCGAGCGCGGGTTGCCGGTGAAGAAGCGGTCAATGAGTCCGAAGATCGAATACATCGATGTCGACGGCGTGATGCTGCGCGTCGCGATCCGCTCCGGCCGCGCGGACCCGCCGCTCCTGCTCTTCAACGGCATCGGCGCCAATCTCGAGCTGGTGTTTCCGTTCATCGACGCGTTGCCCGACCGCGAAGTGATCGTCTTCGACATGCCCGGCATCGGGCGCTCGCCGATGTGGTGGGTCCCGCGTCGTTTCAGCGGTATCTCGAAGTTGACGAGTCACCTGCTGGATCGACTCGGCTATCGAGCCGTCGATGTCGCGGGAGTGTCGTGGGGAGGCGCGGTCGCGCAGCAGTTCGCACGACAGTTTCCGGATCGATGCCGGCGCCTCATCCTCGCGGCCACCTCCGCGGGCGCGCTGATGGTTCCGGGACGCCCGAGTGCGCTGATGAAAATGACCACGCCGCGACGCTACCTGTCGCCGCAATTCATGCAGAAGGCCGCGGGCACGATCTACGGCGGTGAAGTGCGCGCTCGACCTGAGCTCGTAACCGCACACACCGCGCGGGTCATTCCGCCGCAGTTCATGGGTTACGTGTATCAACTCCTCGCCGGCATCGGCTGGACCAGCATTCATTGGCTGCACAAGCTCAGGCAGCCGACACTGATCATGGCGGGCTCGGATGATCCGCTCGTGCCACCGGTGAATGCGCGCCTGCTTTCGCTCCTCATCCCCGACAACCGCCTGCTGATCATCCCGGGGGGCGGACATCTCTTCATGCTCCATTGCCTGGACCAGGTCATCCCGCCCATCCGCGATTTCCTCGGGGCCGTGAACTCCGAGGCTGCGCTCGCTGCCCCACTCACCCAGAAGGCTTGACAGACCGAGGGACCGGAACTATTGTGCATCGCGTCATTTGTTGCGTCGCAGTGCCAAACTTTACGGAGAAATCATGGAGATTCGTGAGCAGGTGAGCGAGGCGCGCCAGAAGGCGCAGGCCCGCATTGAGAGCTATCGTCAGGCCTTGACGGCTACCGCCCGGCGCGCCGCCGAGCAAGCCGCTAATGGCGTTTGCGCGGCCCGGGAACCGATCCGTGTGATGGCGGATGCCGGGCGCCGCTTGAATGACATATCGCATCGGTACCTCGGTGAGCTGGTGAAGCAGCAGCTACAGACGCTCGAGGGGGTCATCGAAGACGGCAGCGAGCGGCTCAACCGCGCCGCCCGCGCACGGGACCTGCGCACCCTGATCGCCGAGCAGAAGAAACTCTATCCCGCGAGCCGCGAGCGGCTCGGACGCGATCTCAAGCTGACGTGGGCGCTTGCTGCGAGCACCGGCCGCGAAGTCGGAGCGCTGGCCTCCGAGGCGTATGCCGAACTGGTGCACGGGGTTCGCCCGGCTCGCAAGGCGCCGCGTCGTAAGAAGCGCGCGGCTGCGCGCAAAGCGTCGAAGGCGGCCTGAGGACCTCTGGATTCGGGGCGCCCGCTCGACGGGCGCCCCGGCTTTAGCCTCACGCCGGCCATTTCGCCCACAGGCAGGTAAGCACGGAACGAGCCGTTATAATCCCGCCAAATCGAACTCCGCGCCGCCGGCCGCTGCCCGCCCTCCTCTCGGCTGCAGCGGCAAGCCGGCAAGTGAAGGACTCATGGCGACCGCACCTCAGCAAGTCACGAACCTCAGCCAGGTCAGCCCGGCCGTCCGCGACTGGGTCGCCGAAGTAACGCGCCAGACCCGCCCGGACCGCGTGCACTGGTGCGATGGCTCGGATGAGGAATTCCGTTCGCTGCGCCAGGAGCTCGTGAATCGCAAGGAGCTGCTCGGCCTCAACGGCGCGACGCACCCGGGCTGCTACCTCTACCGCTCGCATCCCTCCGACGTCGCCCGCGTCGAGCACCTGACGTTCGTCTGCACGACCTCACAGGCCGATGCCGGGCCCAACAACAACTGGCTGAGTCCCGCCGATGCGCACAAGCGCATGGACGATCTGTTCAAGGATTGCATGCGCGGGCGCACGTTGTACGTCGTGCCCTACTGCATGGGGCCGCTGCAATCACCGTTCTCGCGCTGCGGCGTCGAGATCACCGACAGCGCCTACGTCGTGCTCAACATGCGCCTCATGACGCGCATGGGCCGCGCGGCGCTCGAGCGCATCGCGCGCGATGGCAGTTTCGTGAAGGGACTGCATTCGACCGGCGATCTGAATCCCGAGCGGCGCTTCATCATGCACTTCCCCGAGGAGCTCTCGATCCAGAGCTTCGGCTCGGGATACGGCGGCAATGCGTTGCTCGGCAAGAAATGCCACGCGCTGCGCATCGCCAGCTGGCAGGCGCGCAAGGAAGGCTGGCTGGCCGAGCACATGCTGATCGTCGGCGTCGAAAGTCCGACGGGCGAAACGCACTACCTCGCGTGTGCATTCCCGTCCGCGTGCGGCAAGACCAATCTCGCGATGCTGATCCCGCCTGAAGGCTACAAGGGCTGGAAGATCTGGACGCTCGGCGACGACATTGCCTGGCTGCACCCGGGCAAGGACGGAAGGCTCTGGGCGATCAACCCGGAATCGGGCTACTTCGGCGTGGTGCCGGGCACCAACGCCAAGACCAATCGCAACGCGTACGAAATGATCCAGCACGACACGCTGTATACCAACGTCGCGCTGACCGCCGATCAGCAACCGTGGTGGGAAGGCCTGGAGTCCGGGCAGCCGGTCATCGACTGGCAAGGGCGTCCGTACGATCCGAAACGCGGGCCAGCCGCGCATCCCAATGCGCGCTTCACCGTCGCCGCCACACAGAATCCCGGTTATTCGCCGCTGGCGGAGAGCGCCGCCGGCGTGCCGATTTCAGCGCTGATCTTCGGCGGCCGCCGCCGCGAGCTCGCGCCGCTGGTGTACGAGGCACGCGACTGGAATCACGGCGTGCTGGTCGGCGCCTCGGTCGCCTCCGAGACGACGGCTGCCGCGGTCGGTGAAGTCGGCGTCGTGCGCCGCGACCCGATGGCCATGAAGCCTTTCTGCGGCTACAACTTCGCCGACTACTGGGCTCATTGGCTGAGTTTCCCGGGCCGCGCCAACCAGCTGCCGCACATCTTTCACGTCAACTGGTTCCGCCGCGACAAGGCCGGCAAGTTCCTGTGGCCGGGGTACGGCGACAATCTGCGTGTCCTGCGCTGGATCATCGACCGCTGCGCCGGACGCGCCACGGCGGCCGAGACACCGATCGGCATGCTGCCGCACCCCGCGGACATCGACGTCGCGGGTCTCAACCTCAGCCCGCAGACGATGCAGGACCTGGTCGCGGTCGATCCGCAGCTGTGGCGCCAGGAGATGAAGGACCTCGGAGAATACCTGCGCACCTTCGGCGCGCGCGTGCCGCCGAAGCTCCTCGAAGAACACAAGAAGGTGCTGGAACGACTCGGCTGAGTCTTCAGCGCTCGGCGCTCATTCCTCGCATACGAAGCGGATCGCCTGCGGCGAGTTCGCCTCCGGCAGTTTCCCGAGCCCGATGTAGCCCTCGCCCTTGATCTGCATGCTGTCGCGGCGCACGAACGCTTCCTCGCCCGCCGCCGAGAGCACGAAGGTGCCGTTGGTGCTCTGGTCGATGAGCACGAACTTGTTGCGATTGACCTCGATGCGCGCGTGCAGCCGCGAGATGAGGTTGCCCTTCACCACCAGGTCATTGTCCTCGGCGCGACCGATGGCGATGTTGGTGCGCTGCTCGTCCACCACGACTTCCTGTCCCTGGTAGCGCAGGCGCATGCGCAGTTTCTTGCCGTCGCGCTGGTTCATCGCGATCGCCGGCAGCATGCTGGTGACATCCTCGGTCTGCCACAGCACCTCGAACAGCGCGACTTCGCTCGAGCGTCCCTTGAGCGTCGCAACATCGATCTGGCGCACCGAGGCTCGCCACTCGGGGGACAGCTGATCGACCATGGTCGCGGTGGTGATGATCTGCCCCGCCTTCGCCTGGCTGGTCATGCGATTGGCGGTGTGCACTGCGGCGCCGAAGATATCGCGATTCTCCAGCACCACCGGACCGTAGTGGCACCCGATGCGAATCGACACCGGCTGACCGTCCACCTTGAGCTCGGGGTGCGCGAGGATCGCCTGCTGCATCTGCCCGGCCGCGTTGAGCGCATCGTCGACCGTGGGGAAGGTCGACATCACTTCATCGCCCATCGTCTTGATGACCGTGCCGTTATGCTGCTCGGTCGCGGTGCGCATGATATCGATGCAGGTCGCCACCATGTCGCGCGCCTTGGCATCGCCCATCTGCTCATAGAGCTTCGTGCTCCCGACCACGTCGGCGAACAGTATGGCGAGCTCGATATCCTTGCCCATGCTTATGCTTTCTGGTGCAACTGCTTGAAGTTGCGGGAAGTTCCGGGGCGATTTGCCGTGCCGGGCGATTATACGGGATGCCCGCGCGAGGCACATCCCGCGAAACGCGCCAAAGGCCGGACGTCCGTCGCGGTCCGCTTCACGGTGTCAGGGTTTCGCTCAAAACCGGCCGCCGGATGGATCAGGCCGCTTCCTGTTGCCGAAGCATCTCGCAGGCCCGCTTGAGGACCTCGATATCCGCGCCGCTCCGTCGGCTCGCCTCGGAGAAATAGCGCCGCCAGCTGCGTGCCCCCGGAGTTCCCGTGAACAGGCCGAGGATGTGGCGCGTCATCGCGGCCAGCGTGTGGCCGTTGCGCAGTTGTTCTGCGGCGTAGGCGGTGAAGCGCTCCAGGACCTCGAGTCGCGAGGCTGACGCCCGGTTCGCCGCCGGAAACACACGCGCCTCGATCTGCGCCAGCAGGTACGGATTGTGATACGCCTCGCGCCCGATCATCACCCCGTCAACGTCGGCGAGCAGCGCCGCGACCTGCTCGACATTGCGGATGCCGCCATTGGCGATGATCGTGAGCTGCGGCAGGTCGCGCTTCAGCTGGCGCACGATGTCATAGCGCAGTGGCGGCACTTCGCGATTCTCCTTCGGCGACAGTCCCTGCAGCACCGCCTTGCGCGCATGCACTGCGAACACGCGGCAGCCGGACGCCGCAAC
>Ga0126377_10003092_pt1 | contig 11664 bp, 17 predicted proteins | sample PanSoiMetPlot_22_FD_92647 | JGI IMG/M metagenome (GOLD analysis project Ga0126377, IMG submission 92647) | Tropical forest soil microbial communities from Panama - MetaG Plot_22 | ecosystem: Environmental > Terrestrial > Soil > Tropical forest > Bulk soil | place: Panama | collected 2016-02-17
CAGCGGATCGGAATTGCGCGCGCGCTCGCGGTATCGCCTGAGCTGATCGTTTGCGATGAGCCGGTATCGGCGCTCGACGTGTCCATCCAGGCGCAGGTCATCAATCTGTTGGAGGGGCTGCAACAGCAGTTCCGCCTGACCTATATCTTCATCGCCCACGACCTCTCGGTCGTCGAGCACATCAGCACCCGCGTCGCGGTGATGTATCTCGGCAAGATCGTCGAGATCGCCACTGCGCACGACCTCTATACCGCACCGCTGCATCCCTACACCGAGGCACTAATGGCGGCGGTGCCGATCCCCGACCCGATCGTCAAGCGTCGGCGCACCGTGTTGCAGGGCGACGTCCCGAGCCCGATTCGGCCGCCGTCCGGCTGCCCGTTCCACACCAGGTGTCCAATCCGCCAGCTTCCGCTGTGCGCGCAGGTGACGCCAGTGCTCAAGCGAGGCAGCGACGGGCATTGGGTGGCGTGTCACCTGCGCGGCTAGACGAACTGCAGCGGCAGCGCGCCGACGACATCGCGCCCACCTTCGGGGCGCTCCAGGGCCGTGCGGATGCACTTTAGTCGCGACCCGCTCCTAAATACGAACCGCATTCGCGTGAGCATCTTGGTGCCGGGGGTGCGACTGCCGACGTTGTATGCTGTTCGAGAGGCCATCAAGGTGGGAGGTCTGATATCCTACGGACCAAACCGCCTCGAGCTGGAAATAAGTAAGCGTGGCTACAACATTGAAAGTATGCTGCGGGCAGCCGACGCCGCGACGACTTGGGACAAGGATGAGGCGTGAGGCATGGTCCGCGCGTCATTGGAGCGCCAGCACCCTAAATCGTCATCGTGATTCCGGCTGGGCTGCTCGAACAATAATTTCAATGCGCCGGGGATGATTCGGGGGCCTGCGCACGGTGATTGAGTAGCCACCGCTCAAGCTCTGGTCCGTCTTCCGGGAAAGCAGACATCAGACAGCGATTGCCACCGGCCCCAACAAAATTAGAAGCGCCCGGGTGGCGTTGCTGGATTTCCAGGAGGACCAGGAGATCCCTGGGGCCCCCGAGGTCCAGGAGGTCCAGCGGGTCCCTGGGGACCTTCTGGGCCTGTTGCACCGACCGGCCCTGCTGGACCTGCAACGCCAGGGTCACCTTTATCGCCCTTTGCTCCCGCGGGACCTGGAGGCCCTGGAGGCCCTGGAGGCCCTGCAGGTCCCCGAAACCAATCGCAGCCACTCAACCCAAGCGTCATCACCAAAGCCGCGACCAACAATATTTTTTGCATAACAATTCCCTCCCTTTGTCCGAGACTGCGTCGGTCGGCGGTGAACGTCAAATTTCTATCATAGCGTGAACCTGGACAGGCGGGCGACCGTCGTACTTCGCATCTCGGGCCGCGCGGAGCAGCAGAGGTCAATGGCCGTCATCGAAAGCAAACCTGGCCTCGTGCTTCGACTTGCGCGGCGCGCCCCTGGAAGGACACTGGCGACCACACCGCATCTCGCAAGCCGGCTATGAAGTGGCCCGCCGCGCTCACCGCCCAATGTGGATGGACTGTGGCCTTGGACGACTTCGAGGAATGGAAAGGCGAACTTAGTTCCCTTTCTGGGCACTGCGCACGAAGGCGGCAAGTTCGGCGTTGAAGCGCGAGGCCGCCTCGAAGAAAGGCGAGTGGCCAACACCATGGTAGGCACAAAGGCGTTCACATCGGCGTCCGATTGCAGGAAACTTGACTCTGGACGATTTCCTGAAAGAGCCATGCGGAATGCATCATGAAGCGGACCAATCGAGCAGGTTTGGTTCTTACGGTGACATACCGGACGATGCCAAACAGAAGATACTAGATGTGATGCGTGTCCCGAAAGATGAATTTGATCGCCGACTGCCAGCGGCTTTTCTCGACGACTCGGTTCGCGACACCTTGTACGCCCACAAATATCTTAGCAGCGATTTCTATGGAAAGAAGCCGCGAGCGCAGAACGCTCGCGTTGCCACGGATGCCGAGCGTCTTTTGGAGGATTTGAGGCTGTTGGATTCTGTCGCTCGCAAAAGCCTCGACGATGCTTTGCTTGAGGAACCTGGACCGCACCTAGTACAGTATTCCGCGAACAGTTTCACGTTTCGTCCAATTTTCGCGTATGAACGTCTCCTTCGACTGCTGGCCAAGTGTGCTCGATTGAAATCAATGCGTAAGCCAAAGGGTGATCCTCACCGTCCTCGCCGCAGTGTTAAACACCCGGCCTTTCATCTTTTGCTTCGCGACTTGCGCGAACTGAAAGAATGCTTTGGCGGTCGTCGCCCCCTGACCTGTTGGAGGGAAAACGGTGAATTGAAAGGGACGGTCCCTACTGTCGTGGAAATGTTGCGTCCGTGCCTGCCAGGCGTAATTCCAGAAAAGCTTTCATATTCGTCCATCAGGCGAGCCCTCCAGAAAGCCCCACGAACCTAGCGGGCAAACCGCTACCTTTTGAGCCCTCTCCAGAAAGCACATCAAATCTGGGCGCGGGTTCCCTACTTATTGGAGCCTAGTTTGAGCATCGCATTTGTGCGTACCTATGCGCAATGATTCGCGTTGGAGAGCCCAACATGGGCACGAAGAAGTCCCGCGAGCATCTGCGCGCTCTAGCATCACTACCAGTTGTAGTGCCTGCAGCTCCAGAGCAATCGGCACCCGCCCTTGACCGGGTGGTGTCTGAGGCGGAAGCCGCTGCGATCATCGGCTTTTCGAAAGACACGCTGAGGAGGGAATTCAAGGCGGGCCGAGCGCCCGAGCGCATCCGCTTATCCGGCCGCCGCATCGGCTACCGACTCAGCGCCATCTATGCGTTCCTTGAGGCCCACACCGAGAAACCGAGTGGGATGTCTTGAGTGCGGTCGTCGCCAGGCGAATCCGGCGTTAAGGGAGTTTCGTGTCTGCCAGGAGCGCGGCCCATGTTCTGAGTTTTTCGTCTTGTTGCGTGATGAGTAGCCGTAAAAACACGATCGGATCGAGTTTTGGACAATCTCCAGCACATTGCCCACGCACTTGGTGGCGAAGTCTCTGGCGGTCAGGTCCTTGCCCCCGGGCCCGGACACAGTTCGCATGACCGCAGTCTCGCCGTCCGTCCGGCGCAAAATGCTCCCGATGGGCTTTTGATCTACTCGCATTGCGGCGACGATTGGCGAACCTGCCGAGACCATGTGTTGAGTCGTCTCGGTATCATTCGCGGCACAGCGCTCAAGGTACCGGGCAAACGTGTGTTGCCCGAAGCTGAGGAATCCGAGCGAGGCCGAATCGAACGCGCCGTGACATTATGGCGCCAGGGCAGAGATCCGCGCGGGACCTTGGTTGAAATCTATTTAGCTTCTCGCGGCTTGGCGCTGGCACCCGACGTTGCCGTGCATGTGATCCGGTTTCATGCTTCGTGCCCGTGGCGGAATAACATCGGCGGCGAACTCTTGCACATTCCGGCCATGCTCGCCGTGATGCGAAACATCAACACAAACGAAGTGACAGCGGTCCAACGTACTGCACTCAGCCAACTAGGCCAGAAAATCGGTCGCAAGGCGCTGGGGCGCAAGACTGGCGCCGCGATTAAGCTGTCGACCGACGAAGATGTAACGATGGGACTCGCAATCGGGGAAGGCCTCGAGACCGCGCTCAGCGCCATGCAGTTGGGCTTCACACCCGCATGGGCTCTCGGGGACGCGAGCAATGTGCGGCATTTCCCCGTGGTTTCGGGCATCGGGTGCCTAACCATCATCGTCGATAATGATGAAAGCGGCACCGGTCAGCGAGCTGCGCTCGAATGTTCGAGCCGCTGGACGAGCGCTGGTCGGGAGGTATTTCGCATTATTCCCGACCGATGCGGTGAAGATATCAACGACGTTGTTCGAAGGACGATCGCATGAACATCCAAGGGTCTTTCGGAGGGCGAGGTTACACGGTGCACTGGGATAAGCCGAAGACCAATGGCACCAGCGCTGGCCGACAAAAGGACAATAGCAAGACCGATCAGGGAGTTGACAATCAGAAAAGCCGCGAAACACACAGCTGCACTCATAGTTGGGATGATCCCGATTGGTCTATTCTCGACGACCGTCGCGGCGATCTGTCTGAGTTCCCTGTCGATACCTTGTCGACCCCGTGGCAGGAATGGGTCGCGCGCGCAGCACATGGCGCGGGTGCGACGCCCGCCCATGTAGCCGTCCCGTTGTTGGGAATCGCTTCTAGTCTGATTGGGACTGCGCGCCGCGTAATGGCGTCTCGATCGTGGACACAGCCTATGACCATCTGGACGGGAGTTGTGGGCTTTTCGGGAACGAGCAAGACGCCAGGGATTGATGCGACGAAACGTACATTGTCACAGATAGAGCGTGACCGCAGCTACAAGATTGCTGAGCTGCAACGAGCTCATGAGGTCCGCGTCGAGGCAGCAAAAGCAGCACGAGATGAATGGAAAAAAGACCTTAAACGCGCCGCGCAAGCAAAGGTCGTCTCGATGGAAGAATATCGCAGCAAAATTGCTTCGGAGCCAGTGATGCCACCAGCGGCGGCGGATCCTGGGCCATTCATCGCGCCGAGGCTCTACGTATCTAATGTGACCATCGAGCGTCTCGCCGTTCTCTTGGAGGCACGGCCGCAAGGCATGTTGATGTTGTCCGATGAATTGGCCGGCGTATTCCTCAACATGAGCCGATATTCGGGAGGCCAGGAAAATGAGTTCTGGCTCGAGGCTTGGAATGGCAACCCATATACCGTCGAGCGAATGGGACGGCCTCCAATCACTGTCAAACATTTATTGGTCGGGCTCGTCGGCGGACTGCAGCCGGACAAGCTCGCTCGATCGTTCAAGGGGGACCTCGACGGCATGTATGCACGGGTCCTTTTCGGGTGGCCGGTCGACCCACCCTACCGGCCGCTGACGAACGAGGTGGCGGAGGTCGAACCGGAGATCGTTAACGCTCTCTCGCGCATTATTGATCTCCCCTGCGGCGAACAGGACGAGTTCGCGCCTCGCCATATCGCGCTCTCGGCGGAAGCCATCGAGGCCTTCGAGCGGTTCCGGCAATTCCAGCATTATGGCAGGGACGCCTTGGATGGTCGCGAACGGGAGTGGTGGGCTAAGAGCCCTGCGCATGTGCTCCGTATGGCAGGAACGCTATGCTATCTCACCTGGGCTATGGTCGGCGGTCCGGAGCCGAAGCGTATCGATGTAGAATATGTTCAAGCCGCTATACGACTTGTACGAGACTATTTCTGGCCACACAGCCGAGCTGCGCTTCGGCAGATTGGGCTGAATGAACGGCACGCCAACGCCCGGCGCGTACTCCGGTGGATCCGGGCTCATCATAAGAATGAAATCTCTTTAAAGGATGTTCGCCGGGAGGCCCTCAGTCAAAGTCTCGATGCCGACCAGACGCTAGGTCTCTTGGGCGGCCTAGTGAAAGCTGGTTGGCTGCATGAGACCACCACGCCAACAGCCGGGCGCCCAATCCGTCGCTGGGACGTCAATCCAAAGCTTTTCGGCAATGTAGAAAGTGCAGGAAGTGCAGAAGGGGGGAATGCTTCCTGCACTTCCTGCACTTCCTACACTTCCTGCACCTAGTCTCCCCTAATGCGGTCTCCAATCTTTAAGCAGCCATGAAAAATTCCACCAGTAATATCGTCTCAGGTCGGCAATTGAGAGCGGCCCGTGTACTCGCTGGTCTAACGCAGGCACAACTCGCGCAACAGGCAGGTTTCCACGTGAGGGCTTGTCGCTATTGGGAAGCACAAGGCGACGATCCACCGACGAGCATACCGTCTTCACTGGCAAAGATTGAGGCTGCGCTTGAGCGCAATGGCGTGGCTGTATTTAGTGATCCGAGCCCCGGCGCTCGACTTGCGCCACACCGCTAATTGCCGCTTAGGGCGTATTTCCACAGCAGTACGCGCGCGCGCACGTTATGGGGTCTTACATAATTTTGGGAGCCACAGATGAAATCATGAGGCTTAACTGATGAACACTATTGTCAGCTGCCCAAGGACCGGACGCGCATGCTCTGAAGGAACCTGTCGGGAACGGCATTGGTGTCGCGAGATGCTCGAACGTGGCCTATCGCGCACAGGGCTGCCTTTGAAGCGCAAACTCCGACCGAGGTGCTGCGCCAAGACCAGAGCTGGAGCCCCGTGCCTCATGAGGGTGGTGCCGGGAAAGCGACGCTGCCGGTTTCACGGCGGCATGTCCACCGGGCCTAAAACGAAGGCTGGTCGCGCCCGGATAGCAGAAGCACAGCGACGGCGGTGGCGAGCATTCCGCGCCGCAATCCCCTCAATAAAAAGCCCGCTGGAGGAATGCCGAAATTTCGAGCCAGGCGATGAGCGGCAAGAGCCGGATCGGAACCGAATGAAGCGTGTGAAGGTGAGACATGAGACTTCAAGTGTCTGACTCTGTCCGCCCAGGTGGGACTGTTCTTTGGAGCGGCGCGCTGCCGTCCCGAGCGGGGGGACATTCGCCGCAAATTTCGCCGCGTGACGGACGAGCCCCCAATTTTCCCAGTGTGGACAATAGGTAGAGGTTTCACAGGGCTCTGGGCGACGTCCCTGGCTGCAACCTTCTGTCTGAGTTTCAGAGGTGAGCCAGGAATTCAATGGCCGGCTGGACCGCTCGAGATCGACGCATTCTCGATTAACAAAGTGCGCGCGAGGCTCCAGCCTACGGTGCTGGGAAGGGCATGGGAAGATTGGGCGACGAATTTCCCCCGGAAGGCAATTCCTGCCAATTCCTGCTAGACCTTAGCAAACCTCATCATCCAGCTAAGACCCCATGACGTGGGCGCGGATGCGTGCGCGTCTATTGCTCCGATTTGCCCCGCGTAGGATGCGGTCAACGTAAGAGGCAGCCTCCCGCACCAGCTCAGTCTGATCGATTCCGTAGGACACCAAGCCTCCGCTGGCGGCATAGAAACGGAACGAATAAATCGTCGGCAGACGCAGTCGCGCAGCCAAGTCGATGATCAATGTGCGTCTGGTCGCAGTCAGTGGGCTTGGCGTTACCAATAAGGCCCCCGTTTGGTTCTTGCGCAAATTCCGTGAGGGCGCGCTCGATGTCGGCGGCATTGCGCACGCCTGCCCCCGACACGCTCATCCCAAGTGCGGCAGAGGAAGCTTCGCCCACCCGCATGAACGCATGAACGCAACGTTCGCGGTTATCTCCGGGACGTGCACGAACGCTACTCGGCGCACCGCAGGCGCAATCTCCTTGAGAATACCCATCCATTTCGCGCCGAGCACTGGCTCGTAGTATGGAAACCGGTGATATTTCCGCCTGGATGCGCGAAGTTGGTGACGTAGCCGCTGCCGACCGAATCCGAAACCCACGTGAACACGATCGGAATTGTGCGGGTGACCTCCTTCAGAGCCGATACGACTGGATTGGTCGTGACGAAGATTACATCCGGTGCCATCGCGACCACTTCCGTGGCCGCGACGCGCATACGCTCGGTGCTTTCACCGGTGAACCGGTAATCGAACTGGATATTGGGCGCTCGGTCCAGCCGAATTCGTGGAGCCGCTGCCTGAAAGGCCGATCAGCGGCGTGAGGTGACGCTCGACGAGGCGCTGGCGGCGTTTATGGGGGCGATCGAGGAGCAGGGCTAGGATGCCCGCCGGGGCGGGAGGCTTGGGGCGCGCGCGACCATTCGGCGAGCACTCCGATGACCGCCATCAGCAAGCAAAGGAGCACAATCTTTTCCACGTGCCGCCCTCCGGCCGCTGGTGCGTTTTGGGTGCGAGTGCCTAGCCCCCGCTGACCACGGGGACCAACTCGGACATCGCTGCGACCGACCAGATCAGGCCAATCGCGACCACGACGGCGACGGCGATACCGCTCCCTATGCGCATTCGCATCTCCTCTGGGTCGCGTTGAGCTTGGCGAAATAGGGCTCGCATATTTTTCGGTGCCCCAATGTGAGGTAGTTCACAGTTGATCGGAAACTTCGCGCCGGACCTGCGCGATGCGGGCGCTGGACGATGGCGGCGTTTGCGGACGTGGTGGGGGAGGATTGAGGGCTGGCGCGGCTAGCTGATTTAGTGGCTCGGCCCAGCAGCTTCTTGCCCCTAGGACGAAACGGAGGATCATCACGAAACGTCCCAAGCAGCGCCGGACCGAGCCAGTGGCGACTGTCGCAAGAGACTCTAAACGGCGAGTTAGCGAGTGGCGGCCCGGTCCAGCGCCCGCATCGGCGCGCGGGGATGCGTAAACCGTAGGGACGCCGGACCTAGCCGGGGCCGACTCTCACAAAGAAACGCTAAACGAGTGTTAACTGAGGGCGGCTACGGGGCAGACTGTCACCGAAAGCCCCTGAACGCCCAGATCAACGCCGATCGCAGGCCCGCACGGTCAGGAATGCGCCTTTCTCAGTGCAAAAAAAGCCCGCCGAAGCGAGGCTTGAGGTGCGTTATGCAAAAGCGGGAACGAGCACATCCCGCCAAGCATCCTAATTAAGCCCAAACCCCAATGCGTCGCGGTCCCGGTACCCGACACTGTAGGAGGACCGCCTGTGCGTTATTTCCGGCTGGGAGCTACCCTGCCGCAACGCGAGGACTTTTCTGACATGTACGCGCGCGCTCGAGAGGAACGCGCCGATCTGCTGTTCGAGCGCATCGCCGCGATCGCCGACGCGGCAGCGCAACAGCGCCCCCTGCCAGATGCAGAAATTGTCTGCGGCGGGGAAGTTATTTTGAACATCCCTTACATCACTCGATCACCTCGTCGACGCGGCTAATATACACAATATCTGTTTCGCGACTCTTTAATGCGCCTGCGCTCCAGCTGATACTAAGATTTATGGTCGAATCTGCAGTGTCACGGCTTGCCGCTTAAAGCCCGAACCGTCACCTTTTTCATCCCAAAAGAAACTTGATGAGATGAGACGAGGTGCGAGTGTGATTATGTCATAGCACATTGGCGACGAATCAGCACCAGTATTTGATCCACATCCAATAACGAGTAGTTCGTACTGTCGATCTTCTGTAACTTGCGCGCTGTTACATTGTGCGGCTGTCGATGTTTTAACGAGGTCATTCGGCGCTCCGCGCCGGTGCACTGGCAGACAGCCGTCTCTGCCTAGTATTTTCGGAATACCGGAGCCCGTATTCGGACACGGCCACCCCGTCTGAATTTGTCTCTTCTCAAGGATATATTTTCTGTAGTAGGTTCAATGGATACGGAAAACTGCTGCTGATAAAAGCGAGCGCTGTACGGCGAGATCGCGCAGAAAGTGTTTCGGGAGGAAAGGAACGGGACCTTGTCCTTCGACTTGCAGTTTCTGCCTCCTTCGCCCCGGCGACAACTTGCAATGTAGGCGCGATAAGGCACCGTAGGAGAAGGCAACGATGAACAAGTCGGCTGCTTTCGATGTTCTCAAACTTGCCGCCGAAAGCCCCGCGTTTGCACGAGAGCTTCTAACTGGCCCTGATGTAGTTTTAGCTGACAGGGGTTTGCCAGAGCCCGAAGCGCGCACGGAGATAAGGCAGCTTATCATCGGTCTTTGCTCGCATGCGCATTAGCGAACGATACGTCTTACCTGAAGCAGCACGAGGCAACGCAAGAAACTGCCGAGTCGTTCAAAAGCGGCCTCAGGAACACAGTTGCTCAAATCGAGCGGGGGTTCCGTTCAACGATGACGATGTACGAGGTTGCCTTCTATCTGGGGGTGGTCCTCATTCTCGCTGCCGTGGTGATGGCGTTCTTAGACAATAAATCCCTTCTTCCGATCGTCTTCGGAAGTCTCGGAATGGTTGATGTCATCGCGTATTTCATTACTAAGCCGCCTCGAGATCTGCAATTCAGCAGGGCGCGCCTCGCGCAGCTCCAGGCGGCATTCTTCAATTGGTTCATTGACTACACCAACTGGAATGGTGCGTTGATGGCAATGGCGCAGGATGGCAAGCTCGACTTCAATGCTATGACAACCGTTTCGAAGACGTTGATGGAGCACACCGAGAAGACAATGGAGCTCATCGACAGGTACTGTGGCTCACCGAAGAAAGGCGCGAACGATGGCGCGAGAGCGTTGGGGCACATTTTCGGTAATCGATCACAGAGATCCGGCCGCGCTCATACCAGAAGTACTGATTTACGATCGGCTGGTGATCCCCGTGCCGGCAACACCGGATGATCGAAGTGAGCGGATGGGAGCCGGATCTCCTTTTCGCTCGTCTCGAAAGGCTCGGCACCCTCGCTGTCCAGGCGAACTGGAGCTTTGCCGACGCCCACAGTGCAATCCATAGATGGGCTGAGCAATTTGCAGCCACGAAGCACGATACCGAGGACATCGTCCGCGAAGCAAAAGAAAACTCAGCTATCAACTGACCCGACGAGTACTTGCGCAACAGAAACCAATTGCTCTCCCTAGCGGCGTGGAAGCTGTTGACCTCGTGGCTGCGTATCAGTCTGAAGCGGAGCTGAAAACCGTCTTCGACGTGGAGAACGCTCATGACGAGAAAGGCAATCCTGCCCTAAAGCTTGGACAGAAAATCGCCATCCCCGTAATAGAAAAGGATGCCGAACAGTCGCTGGAGAGGGCGATTGTTTTGGCGGGTGACTCCGACCTTCGTCACAAGAGGACGAGGGTATTCGATCTTCAAAATAAGATTCTGACCGAGAGACGACCAACGCTCGATATGTTCTTTGAGTTGGAGCAAGCAAGCGAAAATTTCGCCGACTTTGTCAAGCTCGCCTTGACCAATGTGCGCTTCACCTTTGTTTTCACTCTCGCGGCGATCTCACCAGGCTCCGCGGTAGGGATTCCACTCAAAGGTTTCGCCTCGCGGTCGACACCACTGTCTTCGGTAGTTTTCAGGGCTCGGGAACCGTTCTTCGCCGCGCTGCCCGGCGCGCCGACCGTGATGTATCACGGCTAGGGCTAGGCCACATGACTGCATGGCGATTACGCACGCGCGCACCCATGCTGGCGCGAGATGGGACGTTTGCTTTGAGCACCTCGATGTTGAGATATCTCTTAGTCGACCATGCCGTGCCGGCGATGTGGCGTAGCCTGGCCGCGGCGAGGTTGAGCGCGGATTGACCGTCAGGGAATGCGCCCACGACGCGGGTGCGCCGCCGGATCTCGCGCAGGATGCGCTCGATGAACGTGGGTGGCTGACGCAGAAACGCCCGGCAATGATCGATCTCCGTGTCCAGGAACGGCTTAATCGGACCTTCTATGAGTTGCGTCTGCAGCTTATTGAGCCGCTCCAGGATATCGAGCCGTTTGTTGAGATAGTCGATCGCTGCGGCTTCCTTTGAAATCCTCGATCGCCCAATAGCCCATGCCACGATCGGCGAAAGAATCACGGGAAGCGTTGCGACAAGGAGCGGAATGTAGAAGGGGGCTGCGGGGACCGGCGTCGTTGCCTCCTGCGCACGCGCCACGAGCGGCCACGCAGCCGTCGCGCCGCCGAGCAGCGTGATGAACTCGCGGCGGTTCACCAGCAATTTCTCCCGTGCTTCCGACCGAGAGGATAGCACACACCTCGACGGATCAGGAGACTGCTGCGCTGCGGGATTTCAGTGCGGCCGATGACCGCTTTGGGTCGTGTGTGGACGGCGCCGCCTTGGCAAGAACTTTCTGACGTTTTTGCAGCATTGGTCGGGTGCGGTCATGTGTCCGGCCTGTTTGTGCGGCGGTGAAGCCGCTGGCCATAATGCTCA
>Ga0126377_10003093_pt1 | contig 11663 bp, 10 predicted proteins | sample PanSoiMetPlot_22_FD_92647 | JGI IMG/M metagenome (GOLD analysis project Ga0126377, IMG submission 92647) | Tropical forest soil microbial communities from Panama - MetaG Plot_22 | ecosystem: Environmental > Terrestrial > Soil > Tropical forest > Bulk soil | place: Panama | collected 2016-02-17
AGCCCGCGGAGTCGTCCCGCGTCAATGCATCGACACGCAGTATCGCTGTCAATCGTCGCGCGATGACTGCACGCGCTACGACTTCAGCTCCTTCTTGAGCTTCTCGACCTGCTCCGGAAACCACGCGCCGTTCTGCTCGAGCACGTCGGCGACGACTTTCTCGGCGTCGGACTGGCGATGCAACGCTTTCAACGCCTTGACGCGCAGCGTCGCGACCGCAAGCCGGTTCTCGCCGTACGCCTTTTCCGCCGACTGTTCGAGCAGCGGCAGCGCGGCTTCGGGCTTGTCGCGTTCGAGCAGGCTCTTGCCCCAGCGATAGGGGTAGACGTAGTCGTCGGGATACGCGGCGATCAGCTTCGGATAGAGCGCGTCGAGCTCGGCCGTCTTCTTGGCGCGCACGTAGTAGACGCGCAGGTTGTCCGACGCATTGCGATCCTTCTTGAGATCGCCGCCGATCTGCTTCTCTGCCGCTGCGATGCCGCGATCGAGCACCGCCGTTTCCGCCTTGGTGTCGCCGAGCGCGGCATCGACGTCGGCGGTCGAGATGACGGCACTCCGCTGATCCGCGCACGACGGCTTCGCGACGAAGATCTGCTCCGCCAGCAGCTTGTCGAGCGCAGGCTTCTGCGCCGCGAGCAACGTCTTGCGCTCGGCTTCCGGCATCTTCTCGCTGGCGCCGAGGAGATCGTCGATCACGTACGGCCGGTCGCAGCCGAGATCGCCGGCGAGCGCGCGCTTCGCCGCGGCGACGGCGGCTGCGTTGTCGTCGGCCTTGTTCGCACGCGCGAGATCGAGGCGGTCGCGCCAGAGCGTGATCTGCGCATTCTTCGCGGTCGCATCGCGCACGTTCTGCGGCAGGCTCGCGTACCAGTCGAGGCCGGCCTGACCTTCCTTGCGCGCCTCGTACGAGGCGAGCACGGTCGCTACAGCGTCGGTCGAACCGCCGGATGCGCTCTTCTTGAGCTCGTCGAGCGTCTTGCTGCCGGCGAGAATCTTGCCGAGCGCCGGATAGAACTTCTCGCGCGTCTGCTCGCCGAGGATGCGCCCGAGCTCCTCGCCGTTCTCCTTGAGCACGACGTAGCCCGGCAGCGCCTTGACCTGCAGCTTCTTCATCCACGCCGAGCCGTCGGGCGAATCCGCGTCGACTTCCGCCACGACCGTGCGCGCCTCGATCGCCTTCCACTCGGCGCCGTTCAAGACGTGCGTCATCATGAAATAGCACGAGTAGCACCACGGCGCGCCGAAATCGAGCAGCACGGGCTGGTGCGTCTTCTTCGCCTGCGCAAGCGCGTCGTCGACGGACGCGGGCGAGTTCGCGAGCGCCGTCGTCGAAAGGGCGAGTGCCAGCAACGAAATCGGAAGCTTCATGGTTGTGCGCCTTGGAGGTGATCCCAGAGGAACGTGTAGGCCATCGCGTGCATGTACGCCGACTGCTTGTTGTCCGCCGCGGCGCCGTGGCCGCCTTCGGTATTCTCGTAGAACCAGACGTTGCCCGTGTAGCCCATCTCGAACATCCGCGCCGCCATCTTGCGCGCCTGCACGGGACCGACGCGGTCGTCGCTGGTCGACGTATAGAACAGGATCGGCGGATAGTCCTTGCCTTTCCCGACGTTCTGGTACGGCGAGAACGTCCGGATGAACGCCCAGTCTTCCGGTTTGTCCGGATCGCCGTATTCCGCCATCCACGACGCGCCGGCCGAGAGGTGCGAGTAGCGCTTCATGTCGAGGAGCGGCACTTCGCAGACGATCGCGCCGAAGAGCTCGGGATATCCGGTCAGGATGTTGCCCATGAGCAGGCCGCCGTTGCTGCCGCCGAGTGCGCCAAGATGCGCGCGCGACGTGATGCCGCGCCGGATGAGATCGCCGGCGACCGCGGCGAAGTCCTCGTAGGCGCGCAGGCGATGCTCGCGCAGCGCGGCCTGGTGCCAGCGCGGACCGTACTCGCCGCCGCCGCGGATGTTCGCGACGACGTAGACGCCGCCGCGCTCGAGCCACGAGCGCCCCACGCCGCCGCTGTACGAGGGCACGAGCGAGACTTCGAACCCGCCGTAGCCGTACAGCAGCGTCGGATGGCTGCCGTCGAGCTGGATGTCCTTGCGCGCGACGACGAAGTAGGGCACGCGCGTGCCGTCCTTCGACGCGACGAAGAACTGGTGCACGTCGAGATCCTTCGCGTCGAAGAACGCCGGCGTCTGCTTGATCGGCTTCGCCTTGCCCTTGCCGAGCGTGCCGTAATAGAGCGTCGTCGGCGCGAGGTAGCTCGTCACGGTCAGGAAGTAGTCGTCGCTCGCGTCCGGATCGATGCCGTCGGCGTCGACCGTGCTGAGCGGCGGCGCGCCGCCGAGCGGCTCGCGCTTCCACGCGCCTTCCTGCGGCGTCAGCACTTCCTGCCGCGAGACGACGTTGTCGAGCAGGTCGAGCACGAGGTGATGCCGCGTCCACGAATACTTGGCGAGCGACAGCGTGTCGGTCGGCGTGAACAGCAGGGTCAGCTCGCGCTGGCCGGCCATGAAGTCGTCGAACTTCGCGGCGAGGAGCGCGCCGCCGGGATATGTCGTGCCGTCGACCGTCCACGCGCTGCGAAGCTGCACGAGCAGCCACTCGCGATGCGCGTCGACCGTCGCATCGAGCGGCACCTCGATCTTTTTCAGCGCGCCGTCCTTCTCGCGCACGAACGTCTCGCTCGTGTAGAAATCGATCGTACGCACGATCAGGTCGCGCTCGTAGCCCGGCGTCAGATCGCGCACGCCGGTGGCCGCGAGATCGTCGTCCTTGACCTCGTACACCGTCGCCGCCGCCGTGAGCGGCGTGCCGCGCTTCCACTCCTTCACGATGCGCGGATAGCTCGACTTCGTCATCGAGCCCGGCCCGAAATCGGTACCGATGTAGATGCGGTTCTCGTCGATCCACGCGACGTCGGTCTTCGCCTCTTCGACGTAGAAGCCGCCCTCGACGAACGCCTTGTCGGCGAGATCGAATTCGCGGATCACGACCGCGTCGCCGCCGCCCGGCGACAGCGCGAGGAGGCAACGCTTGTAGGCGGGCTTGAGGCAGGTCTGCGTGCGCCAGACCCAGCGCTTTCCTTCCTTCGCCGACAGCGCGTCGAGATCGATCACGGTCTCCCAGCGCGGATGCTCCTTGCGGTATTCGGCGAGCGTCGTGCGGCGCCAGAGGCCGAGCGGATGCTGCTGGTCGCGCCAGAAGTTGTAGTAGCGGTCGCCGAGCTTCTGCACGTACGGAATCTTCGCTTCCGAATCGAGCACTTCGAGGATGCGGCGGCGCGTCGTCTCGAATTCGGGATTTTCCGCGTAGGCCTTCGCCGTGCGCGCGTTCTGCTCGTGCACCCACGCGAGCGGCTTCTCGCCATGGATGTCCTCGAGCCAGAGATACGGGTCTTCGGGTGGCGTCGCTGTCGCGTTCACGGGAGCCGACGTGGGTGCGTTCGTCTTCTTCTCAACCGGCGCGCAGCCTACGGCGCAAACGAGGACGGCGAGCGCGGCGAGGCGCAGGGCGGGCGACGGCATGGAGGGCTTCCGATCGGGCCAAAGGCCACCTATCGCAAAGTCGGCCGGGCTTGTCCAGATGACGGAAGTTGGGACCTGAAAAAAGTAGCCCCGCGCGAGGCGGGGCTACGGGACTTCGCCGGCCGGTGCCTTACAGCAGGGGCACGAGCAGCAGCGCCACGATGTTGATGATCTTGATCAGCGGATTGACCGCCGGGCCCGCTGTGTCCTTGTACGGATCGCCGACGGTGTCACCGGTGACCGCGGCCTTGTGCGCGTCCGAGCCCTTGCCGCCGAAGTTGCCGTCCTCGATGTACTTCTTGGCGTTGTCCCAGGCGCCGCCGCCGGTCGTCATCGAGATCGCGACGAAGAGGCCGGTCACGATCGTGCCGATGAGCACGCCGCCGAGCGCCTGCGCGCCGGCGATCGTGCCGCCCCCGAGGTACTTGAAGCCGAACGCGACGATGATCGGCACCAGCACCGGCAGGATCGACGGAATCATCATTTCCTTGATCGCCGCACGCGTCAGCATGTCGACGGCCCGCGAGTAGTCGGGCTTGGTCTTGCCTTCCATGATGCCCTTGATCTCGCGGAACTGGCGGCGCACTTCCTCGACCACCGAGCCGGCCGCGCGCCCGACGGCTTCCATCGCCATCGACGCGAACAGGAACGGAATCAGGCCGCCGATCAGGAGGCCGATGATCACGAGATGGTTCGAGAGATCGAACGTGAAGATCTGATCCGGATGCTCGACGCCGAGCTTGTGCGTGTAGTCGGCGAAGAGGACGAGCGCGGCGAGACCGGCCGAGCCGATCGCGTAGCCCTTCGTCACGGCCTTCGTCGTGTTGCCGACCGCGTCGAGCGGGTCGGTTACGTTGCGCACGTCCTTCGGCAGCTCGCTCATCTCGGCGATGCCGCCGGCGTTGTCGGTGATCGGGCCGTAGGCGTCGAGCGCGACGATCATGCCGGTCATCGACAGCATCGCGGTCGCGGCGATCGCGATGCCATAGAGGCCCGCGAGGTGGTACGCGCCCCAGATCGCACCGCAGACGACGAGTACCGGGAGCGCCGTCGATTTCATCGAGATGCCGAGGCCGGCGATGATGTTCGTCGCATGGCCGGTCGTCGATGCCTTGGCGACATGGCGCACGGGCGAGAACTCGGTTGCCGTATAGTACTCGGTGATCCAGACCATCGCGCCGGTCAGCACGAGGCCGATCACGGCGCAGCCGAAGATGTTCCAGACGCCGAACGTCGAGCCCGCCATGAGCTGCTGCGTCACGGGGATGAACGCGATCAGCGCGAGCACCGCCGAGACGATCACGCCCTTGTAGAGCGCGTTCATGATCTTGCCGCCGGCCGTCGCCTTGACGAAGAACGTGCCGATGATCGACGCGACGATCGACACGCCGCCGAGCACGAGCGGATAGAGCACGCCGTTCGGGCCCGCGTCGGCCGCCATGACGCCGCCGAGCAGCATCGTCGCGATCAGCGTGACCGCGTAGGTCTCGAAGAGGTCCGCCGCCATGCCGGCGCAGTCGCCGACGTTGTCGCCGACGTTGTCCGCAATCACGGCTGGGTTGCGGGGATCGTCTTCCGGAATGCCGGCTTCAACTTTGCCGACGAGGTCCGCGCCGACGTCGGCGCCCTTCGTGAAGATGCCGCCGCCCAGGCGCGCGAAGATCGAGATCAGCGACGAGCCGAACGCGAGGCCGACCAGCGCATGCAGTGCCTTGTCCTGCGTGAAGCCGGGCACGTGGTGCGTCAGCACGATGTAGTAACCGGCGACGCCGAGCAGCGCGAGGCCGACCACCAGCATGCCGGTGATCGCGCCGCCGCGGAACGCGACCGCGAGCGCGCTGGCGATGCCGCCGCGCGCGGCTTCGGTCGTGCGCACGTTCGCGCGGACCGAGATGTTCATGCCGATGTAGCCGGTGAGGCCCGACAGGATCGCGCCGATCGCGAAACCAATCGCGGTGCCCCAGTCGAGCGCGAAGCCGATGACGACGAGGAGCACGACGCCGACGATCGCGATCGTCGTGTACTGGCGGTTCAAGTAGGCGCGGGCGCCTTCCTGGATCGCCGCGGCGATCTCCTGCATGCGCTCGTTGCCGGCGGGCTTGGCCAGGATCCAGCGGATCGACCAGACACCGTAAAGGATCGCCAGGACCGCGCAGATCAGCGCGATCAACAAACCGTATTGCTGGAACAGCATCGAACCCTCCCAAAAGACGCAGGATTTGAGTTAGCGGAACCGGGGACAGGGGCAAAAACCGGTCGAGTATAGCCATCGGAGGCCGGATTCGGGCATTGCGGCGTTGCAGCAGCCCCCGGGGCGGGGAACGAGGCGGCTTCGGCGCGTTCCAAGGCCGCGAAGGTCACGGGAGGCCGTCATGAAACCCCTTTCGGCGCTGACGATCGGCGCCCTCTCTGTCTGGACATCGGTCGCGATCGGGTCGGAATCGCCGCCGAACCCCGCCATCGACATGGACGGCTACCTCGCCGTCGCGAAGGAAGCCGCCGCCTGGCGCGACACGCACCGGCTCTCCGAGGCCGAGTTCCGGCGCTTGAGCCGGCTGCCCGACACGATCGTCCTCGACGCGCGCAGCGCAGGGAAATACGCCGAGCTCCACGTGCGCGGCGCGATCAACCTGAGCTTCCCCGACATCGCCGTCGACACGCTGGCGCAGGCGCTGCCCGACAAGGGCGCGCGCATCCTCATCTACTGCAACAACAACTTCGCGAATGCGCCGGGTCCGTTCCCGACCAAGCTGCCGACCGCCTCGCTCAACCTCTCGACCTACGTCGCGCTCTACACGTACGGCTACCGCAACGTGTACGAGCTCGGTCCGCAGATCGACCTTTCGAAGTCGATCCTCGACTTCGAGACCGCCAGGCACTGACCGCCGCTACTTGTCCTCGATGCGGTACTCGGGCAGCCGCTTGCGGACGCGCGCGTTCCTGAGCCGCACGTAGCTCGGCACGCCGTCCTTCGCGTACGGCGGCGGATCCTCGCCGCGGATCAGCGGCTCGAGATAGCGCCGCGCCGCCGGCGTGATGCCGTAGCCGTCCGGACGGATGAAGTTCTTCGGCAGCTTCTTCTCGTGGTTGGCGACCTTCTCGAGCGGCGCAGACTCGATCTTCCAGCGATACGGCTTGTCGGACGTGCGCACGATCACCGGCATCACCGCGTTCTGGCCTTTCAGCGCGTACTCGACGGCGGCCTTGCCGACCGCATACGCCTGATCCACGTCGACCTTCGACGCGAGATGCCGGGCCGACCGCTGCAGGTAATCCGGCAGCGCCCAGTGATACTTGTAGCCGAGCTTCGCCTTGACGAGCTGCGAGATCACCGGCGCCGCGCCGCCGAGCTGCGTGTGCCCGAACGCATCGCGCGTGCCGGCTTCGGCAAGGAACTGGCCCGCGGCGTTCTTGACGCCTTCGGACACGACGACCGTGCAGTAGCCGACGCGCTCGACCGTTTCCTTCACGCGCGCGAGGAATTTGTCCTCGTCGAACGCGATCTCGGGGAACAGGATCATGTGCGGCGGATCGCCGGCCTTGCGCGCCGCGAGTCCCGCCGCTGCCGCGATCCAGCCGGCGTGCCGGCCCATGACCTCGATCACGAACACCTTGGTCGACGACTCGCACATCGACTCGACGTCGAGGCTCGCCTCGGCGACCGACACCGCCGTGTACTTCGCGACCGAGCCGAAGCCCGGGCAGCAGTCCGTGACCGCGAGATCGTTGTCGACCGTCTTCGGCACGCCGATCGTCGCGATCGGATAGCCGAGCGCCTTGCCGATCTGCGAGATCTTGAGCGCGGTGTCGGCCGAGTCGTTGCCGCCGTTGTAGAGGAACCAGCGGACGTCGTGCGCGCGAAACACCTCGATCAGCCGTTCGTACTGCGGGCGGTTCTGCTCGATCGACTTCAGCTTGTAGCGGCACGAGCCGAACGCGCCGCCCGGGGTGTGGCGTAATGCCGCAATCGCGGCCGCGGTTTCCTTCGACGTGTCGATGAGGTCCTCGCGCAGCACGCCGATGATCCCGTTGCGTCCGGCGAGGACCTCGACGCCCTTGCGGCGCGCGGTTTCGATGACGGCGGACGCGGTCGCGTTGATGACGGCCGTGACGCCGCCCGACTGCGCGTAGAGAAGCTTGCCCTTGGCCATGAAATCTCCTTGATCGGCCGGTTTGACACCTTTCCGGCCAGCCGCTAGCGTTGCCCGAGGATTTCGAAAGATTTCTCAAGTCTAGCGTCAGCGGCGCCGCGTGGCCGCATCGGAGCAGCATGCGACTCGTCCTACTCGGCGCGCCGGGCTCAGGCAAGGGCACCCAGGCCGCGATGCTCAAGGCTGAGCTCAAGGTGCCGCATATCTCGACCGGCGATCTGTTGCGCGCGGCCGTCAAGGCGGGCACGCCGCTCGGGCTCAAGGCCAAGGCCGTGATGGAGGCCGGCAAGCTCGTGTCCGACGACATCGTGCTCGGCATGCTCGAAGAGCGCATTTCGCAGCCCGACGCGAAAGGCGGCTTCATCCTCGACGGCTATCCGCGCAACGTCGCGCAGTGCGAGGCGCTGGAAGCGCTGCTCGCCCGCATCGGCCAGCCGCTCGACATCGCCGTCAAGCTCAAGGTGCCGAGCGAGCTGATCGTCGAGCGCATCGCCGGCCGCGCGGCCGCCGAAGGCCGCAAGGACGACACGCCCGAAACCGTGCGCGAACGCCTGCGCGTCTACGCCGAGCAGACCGCGCCGGTCGCCGAGCATTTCGGCGGCCTCGGCAAGCTGCGCATCGTCGACGGCGTCGGCGACGTCGACGCGGTGTTCAAGCGCATCCTCGCCGCGCTGCCCGGCGAATTCGCCGGTGCCTGAGCGCACGCGGCCGGCGCCGCGCCGGCTGCCCCGGTGCCCATGAGCCGCCCGTCGCCGCTCGTCCATCTGCTCGTCCTCGTCCGCGACATCTGCCAGCTCCGGCGCGGACCCGAGGAGATGCCGTACTCGAACGCGCTGTTCGGGCTTCTCGTCGCGTCGAGCATCGCGCTCGATCTCCTGTGCGACCGCATTCTCGACGGCAGCCCGAACATCCTCGCGCGTTCGCTGGTGTCGATGGGCCTGATCCTCGCGCTCTGCTGGATCGCGCTGTCGATCCGCCACCTCGGCAACCGCTACGTGCAGACCGCGAGCACGCTGATCGCGTGCGACATCGTGTTCACGCTGCTGATACTGCCGCTCGCCTGGCTCTTCGCGCGCGCACCGGCACAGGCGAAGGGCCTCACGCCGCCGCAGACGCTGCTCGCCTGGGCGATGCTCGCGGTGATCGTCTGGAATCTCGTCGTCAATGCGCACATCGTGCGTCGCGCGCTCGACGCGCCGTTCGCGCTCGGCTTCGCGCTCGCGCTCGCGTGGGCGCTTGCGAACTGGGCGCTGATGCACGCATTGTTCGACGCGGCGGTCTGACCCGGGCACGCGACCTTGAAACTTCACATCCTCGGCATCTGCGGCACGTTCATGGGCGGCCTCGCCGCGCTCGCGCGCGAGCGCGGCGAGACGGTCGAGGGCACCGACGCGAACGTCTATCCGCCGATGTCGACGCAGCTCGAAGCGCTCGGCATCGCGCTGAAACAGGGCTGGGACGCGAAGCATCTCGAGCCTGCGCCCGACCTCGTCGTCGTCGGCAACGCGCTCTCCCGCGGCAATCCGATGGTCGAGCGCATGCTCGATGCACGGCTGCGCTACGTATCGGGGCCACAGTGGCTCGGCGAGACCGTGCTCGCCGACCGGCGCGTCATCGCCGTCGCCGGCACGCACGGCAAGACGACGACGACCTCGCTGCTCGCGTGGATCCTCGAATCGCAGGGTCGCGACACGGGCTTCCTCGTCGGCGGCGTGCCGGCGAACTTCGGCATCTCGGCGCGCCTCGGCAGCGCCGCGGACTTCGTCATCGAAGCCGACGAGTACGACACTGCGTTCTTCGACAAGCGCTCGAAGTTCGTCCACTACCGGCCGACGATCGCGATCCTCAACAATCTCGAATACGATCACGCCGACATCTTTCCGGACGTCGCCGCGATCCAGCGCCAGTTCCACCACCTCGTGCGCATCGTGCCCGGCAACGGGCGGCTCGTCGTCAACGCCGAGGATCCGCGGCTCGCCGAAGTGCTGGCGATGGGCGCGTGGTCGCCGCTGTCGACGTTCGGCATCGACGCCGGCGAGTGGCGCGCGCGGCTCGTCGAGGCGGACGGTTCGGTGTTCGCCGTCACGCGCGGCGGCGCCGAGGTCGGCACCGCGCACTGGAGTCTCACCGGGCGGCACAACGTCATGAACGCGCTCGCGGCGCTCGCGGCGGCTGATGCCGCCGGCGTCGACGTCGCGAAAGCGCTGCCCGCGCTCGCCGACTTCCGCAGCGTCGCGCGGCGCATGGAGCTCCTCGGCGAGACGGGCGGCATCCGCGTCTACGACGATTTCGCGCATCACCCGACCGCGATCGCGACGACGCTCGCCGGCCTGCGCGCACGCGTCGGCAAGGCGCGCATCCTCGTCGGCATGGAGCCGCGCTCGAACTCGATGCGCATGGGCGCGCATGCGGACGATCTCGCGCCGTCGCTCGCCGACGCCGACGCGGTCGTGTTCCTGAAGCGCGCCGAATTGCCGTGGGACGCGGGCCGGATCGTCGATGCGCTCGGCGGACGCGGCGCGACGGCACCGACCGTCGATGCGCTGATCGCGGCGCTGAGGGAGCGCGCGCGTGCCGGCGACCACGTCGTCTTCATGTCGAACGGCGGCTTCGAAGGCGCGCCGCGGCGGTTCCTCGCGGCACTCGAGGACTGACGCGGCGACAGTAGGCGCGCGCGGCGGCGCGGACTACACTGGCCTTGGTGGCGCTGACCGACCTACCGCTGTTTCCGCTGTCCTGCGTGCTGTTCCCCGGCGGCCCGCTCGCGCTGCGCATCTTCGAACGACGCTATCTCGATCTCGTCCGCGACTGCGCGCGGCGCAGCTCCGGCTTCGGCGTCTGCCTGATCCTGCAGGGCCGCGAAGCGGGCGAGCCCGCGGTGCCGGCCGCGGTCGGCACGGTCGCGCGCATCACCGATTTCTACACGTTGCCCGATGGCCTCCTCGGCATCGCGGCCGAAGGCGGCGAGCGCTTCCAGGTCACGACCACGCGCGTGCGCGACAACGGCCTCGTGCACGGCGAGGTGCGTTTCTGGCCCGACGAGCCGACCGTCGCGGTGCCGCCCGAACACAGCCTCCTCGCGACGATCCTCGAACGCCTGATCGAAAAGGCCGGCGGGCCGTTCGCGAAAGCGCAACGCGCCTGCTACGACAATGCGAGCTGGGTCGGCTTCCGCCTCGCCGAGACGCTGCCGCTCGAACCGCCCGAGCGCCAGCAGTTGCTGCAGATGACCGATCCGCTGCAGCGCCTCGCGAAGCTGATGCACTACGTGCCGCGATTCCAGCGGGCGTGATGCTTCGGCTCGCGACCGCGCGCCGCGACCCCACAGCCGTCATTCCGGCGAAAGCCGGAATCGATATTGATCTTGCCTTTGCTTGACACGCACTCCATCAGAAGAAGAGCAAAATCGAAATGGATCCCGCCTTTCGCCGGGATGACGGATTCACGGAGCTCCGGACATGAAATACCTCCACAGCATGATTCGCGTCCACGACCTCGACGCTACGCTGAAATTCTTCTGCGAAGGCCTCGGTCTTCGCGAAGTGCGCCGCATGGACAATCCCGGCGGCAAGTTCACGCTGATCTTCCTGTCGGCGCCGGAAAGTCCGGACGCCGAGATCGAACTCACGCACAACTGGGGCTCGACCGAGGACTACGGCAGCGCGCGCAACTTCGGCCATCTCGCGTTCCGCGTCGACGACATCTACGCGACGTGCGCGCACCTTTCGAAGATGGGCGTCACGATCAACCGCCCGCCGCGCGACGGGCACATGGCGTTCGTGCGCTCGCCGGATCTGATTTCGGTGGAGCTCCTGCAGAAGGGCGAATCGCTGCCGCCGGCGGAGCCGTGGAAGTCGATGCCGAACACCGGCGTCTGGTAGCTACGACGGCGTCTTCTCGCGCGCGCCGAGCCGGAAGCGGCACGCGTGGCCGCCGCGCACGAGGCATTCGAGGTGCTGGATCGGCCGTCCGGTCGCGGCTTCCATGA
>Ga0126377_10003094_pt1 | contig 11662 bp, 8 predicted proteins | sample PanSoiMetPlot_22_FD_92647 | JGI IMG/M metagenome (GOLD analysis project Ga0126377, IMG submission 92647) | Tropical forest soil microbial communities from Panama - MetaG Plot_22 | ecosystem: Environmental > Terrestrial > Soil > Tropical forest > Bulk soil | place: Panama | collected 2016-02-17
GGTGCTCGCGCTGGTCGCCTCGTTGCTCCTGTGGAACCTGCCGTTCGGCGGGCTCGTGCTGTTTCCGTTCAAGCTGCTGGCCACCTGGCTGCACGAGATGTCGCACGGCGTCACCATGCTGGCCACCGGCGCCGGCTTCTCTCACCTCGAGATCTACCGCGACACCAGCGGCATCGCGTTCGCCGAGCGAGGCGTGGGCGGCGCGGGCCGCGCGGTCATCGCCAGCGCCGGCTACATGGGCGCGGCGCTGCTGGGCGGCGCCATGCTCGTGCTCGGCCAGAGCGGCCGGCGCGCGCGCGGCATCCTGGTCGGCTTCGCCGTCGCGCTGGCCCTGTCGCTCGTGTTCTGGGTGCGCAACGACTTCGGGATGAGCGCCGTCGCCATCGGCGCGCTCATGTGCGCGGCCATGGCTCGCTTCGCCCCCGAGGGCGCCGCGCTGCTGCTGGTCAACTTCGTGGCCGCGCAGGCCTGCATCAACGCGGTGCTCGACATCCGCGTGCTGTTCCGGCCCACCCTGGTCATCAACGGCGAGGTGGTGCGGGTGTCCGATGCGCACAACATGGCGGCGGCCAGCTTCGGCAGCCACTGGCTGTGGGCCGGCGTCTGGCTCGTCTTCTCGTTCGTCTGCCTGTTCGCGGCCCTGCGCATCACGCACCTGCGCGGGCGCCGCCGCGGCCCGGACGGCGATCGCGAGCCCGATCGCGAGCCCGACCGCCAGCACCCCGGCGGCGGCGCGGAGCCCGGCCCCGCCTGAGCGCGAGGCCGGCCTCGCTCACCGTCGAGGGTGGCGCGCCGCGGGCCGCGCCGAGGTCAGCACGTCCCCCAGGATCGGCGCGAGGTCGTCGCCCAGCGACTCCGGGTAGTAGATCGATCCCAGCCACAGCTCGGTGCCGAACTGGCGGCCGACCACGGCGATGCGGTAGGTCTGCATGCCCGCGATGCCCGAGTCGAGCTGGCCGACCAGCTCGGTCGAGCGCCACGGCGGCGGAAGCGCGAGCGCGCTGTCTGCCACCTGGCGCACCTCGATCAGGCCGAGCTGACTCGCACCGTCGGTCCGCTCCAGCTCGCGCCGCTTGTCGATGGCCTGGTCGAGGGTCGCGGCGAACGAGATCGGCTGGCGAAAGACCTGCAGGTGGAGCAGCATGGCCAGGCTCTCGTCGTCGACCTGGTTCTCCGTGACCTTCTGCCAGGGCTCGGGCACCGTCACCTCGAGGCCGGCGATCTCTCGCGTCACGCGCGGGAGCGAGGCCATGGTGGCGGCGAAGTCGCCGGTCGCCGCGCCCACGATGCCGTAGACGAGCGCTCCCCCCGACGCGACCGCCAGCGCGGCCACCAGGGCGCGCATCCACCGCGCCCGTGCGATGGCGAGCTTGCGCGACAGGATCGCGGCGAGGGCCATCCCGATCCCCAGCCCGGCCAGGTGCGCCGACATGTCCAGGACCGGGTACATGAGGCCGATGGCGATCTGGGAGACGGCGATGAAGACGAGGATGCCGAGCAGCGCGCTGCTCCAGCGCCGCGGATAGGCACGCCGGTGCAGCGCCAGCTCGGCCACCGCCGCGCCGAGCAGGGCGAAGACCGCCCCCGAGGCGCCGGCCGACGTGGCGGGGCCGCCGAACACGAGGCTGGCCGCCGCGCCGCCCACGCCGGCGGCGACGTAGATGCCGAACATGCGCGCACGGCCGATGAACTGCTCGACCAGCCGGCCCAGCACCCACAGGCCGTACATGTTGATGGCCAGGTGCCACAGCCCGACGTGGAGGAAGTTGCACGTGACCAGCCGCCACCAGTCGCCGGTGGCGGTCGCGTTCTTGGCGTTGGCGCCGAAGTCGATGAGCGCGCCGAGGTCCGCGCTGTCGCCCGCCACCAGCGAGACCGCGAGGGCGACCAGGATGTTGGCCGCCACCAGCGCGCTCGTCACCGGCACCTCGCGCCAGCCCACGCCGGTCAGGCGCGGCGGGCGCGACATGCGCGACTCGCGCGCCGCCCGCCCATCCTGCCCGCCGCCGGACTCGCCCGCGGCCGCCTCGCCGCGCGCCCGGTCCTCGGCCTGGCGGCTCAGCCGATCGGCCAGCTCCGCCACCGGCTCGGGCACGACCAGCGGCCCGGCCACGCCCGGCTCGTCCATGCGGTGGAGGGTCGACTCCGCCTGCTCGCGCGAGCGCTCGTCGCGCCCCGACAGCGCGGCCGAGCGCTCCAGCGAGTCGCGCGCGCCGCTGCGGTCGCCGGCCTTGAGCCGCGCCATGCCGGTCCAGAAGCAGCGCGCCGACTCGGGCATGGCGCCCAGCGGTCCGCTCGGCCCCACGATCGCGTCGACCGCCGCGGTGCGGCCGGCGAAGGCCAGGAACACCAGCCGCGCGCGGTGGACGAGCAGGTTCCAGATCGGCTCGGCGTGGGGCGGGCCGCCCTCCAGGCGCTCGACCAGCGCGGCCGCCTTGAGCAGCTCGCCGCGCTCGCAGTAGGCGCGCACCATCTCGACGCCGAGCTGGGGCGAGAGCGGAAGCAGCGGCCCCTCGATGTGGTGCTCGAACCAGGACACCGCGTCGTCCCAGCGCCGCGCGTAGAGGTAGGTCATGACGATGCGCTCGTCGAGCGGGCGGCGGGCCAGCGGCTCGGCCATCTGATCGCGGCGCGAGCGCAGGCGCCCGACCGCGGCCTCGACCTGGCCGCTGCGCACCTCGAGGATGGTGGAGATGAGCTCGCTCTCCTGGCGGGCGCCCATCCCCGGCTGGAGCAGCTCGCGCGCGTCGACCAGGATGCGGGCCAGGCGCAGGTGGTCGGCGATGAGCGCGCGGCGGGCCAGGTTGCGCAGGACCGGCGGCACGATCGCCAGGCAGATGCCGCCGCCGATGGCGACGGCGCCGATGAGGCCCACCAGGTCCGCGGACGCCCCCTCCCCCTCCCCCTCGCTGCGCCGCGCCGCCATGGCGCCGATGGCGAGCGCCAGATCGGCGAGCAGCATCCAGCCGTACAGGCGCTGGCCGGGACCCAGCCTCCTCAGGACCATGGGCCCGAGGTACGCGGTCACCACGATCACCGACAGGAGGAGGAGGTCGAACAGCGGCATTCGGTCCCAGGGTTATAGATCGGCGGCGGCCCGGCGCACGTCCACGTCCGGGCGCGGCCCGTTATTCCCGCCGCTACTCGGCCGGCGCCGGCGCGTCCTCGTGGGAGCCCATGGCGCGGAACTTCTGGTAGCGCCGCTCCACCAGATCGTCGGCGCGGAGCTGGAGCAGCTCCTTGAGGCTGCGCTTGAGCGCGGTGCGCACGTGGGACGCCGTCAGCGCCGGATCGCGGTGCGCGCCGCCGTCCGCCTCCGGCACGATCTCGTCGATGACGCCCAGGCGCTTGAGATCCGGCGCGGTGAGCTTGAGCTGCTCGGCGGCGTCGCCGACCTTGCTCGGGTCGCGCCAAAGGATCGACGCGCACCCCTCGGGTGAGATGACCGAGTAGACCGAGTACTCGAGCATGAGCACGCGGTCGGCCACGCCGATGGCGAGCGCGCCGCCGGAGCCGCCCTCGCCGACCACGATCGCCACGATGGGGGTGCGCACGCTGGCCATGACCTGGAGCGACTTGGCGATCGCCTCCGCCTGGCCGCGCTCCTCGGCGCCGATGCCGGGATAGGCGCCCGGCGTGTCGATGAAGCAGATGATCGGCCGGCCGAAGCGAGACGCCAGGCGCATGAGGCGCGTGCACTTGCGGTAGCCCTCGGGCCGGGGCATGCCGAAGTTGCGGTGGAGGTTCTCCTTGGTGTTGCGGCCCTTCTGGTGGCCGAGGATCAGGACCTCCATCTCGTCGAGGCGCGCCATGCCGCCCACGATGGCCGGGTCGTCGCGAAACGAGCGATCGCCGTGGAGCTCGACGAAGTCCTCCATCAGCAGGCGGACGTAGTCGAGGGTGTAGGGGCGAGCCGGGTGGCGCGACAGCTGCACCTTCTGCTGCGGCGTCAGGTCGGCGAAGACCTCGCGCTGCAGCTTGCGCGCCTTCTGCTCCAGCTTGTGAATCTCGGCCGTGAAGTCGATCGTCTCGGTCGACAGGCCGCGGAGCTCGTCGATCTTGCGCTCGAGGTCGATGATCGGGCGCTCGAAGTCGAGAATTTCCCGCTCGCTGAGGGGGTACGTGGCCATCATGTAGTCCTTCAGGTAGACCGGGGGCCCAGTAGGTAGCGCTCCAGGTCGCCGATTGCAACCGCGGAGGGGTCGGGGTGCCACGAGACCTGACCATCCCCGCGATACCAGCTGAGCTGGCGGCGAGCATAACGTCTGGAATTCCGCTTTGCTAGCTCGATCGCGTCCGGAAGCGGCAGAGCGCCGTCCAGGTGGCGGTGAAGCTCGGCGTAGCCGATCGCGGCCTGGGAGCGGAGCGCGGGCCCGTGGCCGGCCGCGCGCAGGGCGCGGACCTCGTCCAGGAGGCCCGCCTCCATCATCCGGTCGACCCGCGCGTCGATGCGCCGGTAGAGCTCGGCGCGGTCTGCGGGACACAGGCCGACGACCAGGGCGGGATAGCGCGGCGCGACCCGGCGGTGGTCGTGGCGGCGCTGGTGCTCGCTCATCGGCGCGCCGGTCAGCTCGAGCACCTCGAGCGCGCGGATGATGCGGCGGAGATCGTTCTCCTCGATGCGCGCCGCGGCGGCGGGGTCGAGGGCGGCGAGGCGCCGCCACAGGGCGGGCACGCCGGCGACCGACGCCTCGTCGGTGAGACGGGCGCGCACCGCCGGGTCGCCGGCCGGCCCGGCGAACAGGCCGAGCAGGAGCGCGCGCACGTAGAGGCCGGTCCCGCCGGCGACCACGACCGGCGCGCCGCGCCCGGCGGCGCCCGCGATGGCCGCGTCGGCCAGCCGGGCGAAGCGCGCCGCGGTCATCTCCTCGTCGGGCTCGATGACGTCGATGAGATGGTGGCGGACGGCCGCGCGCTCCGCCGCGCTCACCTTGCCGGTGCCGATGTCCATGCCGCGGTAGACCTGCTGCGAGTCGGCCGACACCACCTCGCCGCCGGTGGCGGCCGCGACGTCGAGCGCCAGGCGCGACTTGCCCGACGCGGTCGGGCCGACGACGACCACCAGCCGCGGCGGCGCTCCTGTGGACGTCGCGTTCACCGGGGGAGAGAGTACCGGAGCGAGAGGCGCCGATCAGGTCCGGCCGAAGCGGCGGGCGATCTCGTCCACGCGCATGCGCAGGAGCACCGGGCGGCCGTGCGGGCAGTGGCTGCGCGACGGGGTGGCGTCGAGCGCGGCGAGGAGCGCGCCGGCCTCGGCGGCGCCCAGCTCGTCGCCGGCGCGCACGACCGAGTGGCAGGCCACGGTGGCCAGCACCGCGTCCGTGCGCTCCTCGAGCGCGCGCGAGCCGCCCTGCTCGGCCAGCTCGTCGATGAGCTCGACCAGGAGCGCGATCGGGTCCTCGCCCGGGCGCAGCTCGGCCGGCACCGACTTGACGGCGAACGCGCAGCCGCCGCCCGGCGCGTCGCCGAACGGCTCGATCTCGAACCCGACGGAGTCGAGCACCGCCTGGGACTCGCGCGCGAGCGCCGCCTGCTGGCGGTCCAGCCCCACGGTCTGCGGGAACAGGAGCTGCTGGCGGGCGAGCGAGCGACTGCGCTGGCGCTCGCGGAGGCGCTCGAACGCCACGCGCTCGTGCGCGGCGTGCTGATCGACCAGCACCAGCTCGCCCTCGCTCTCGCACACGAGATAGGTGCGATCGAGCTGGCCGAGGAAGCGGAGGGCGGTGAAGAAGCCGGCATCGCCGCCGAGGGCGAGGGCCGGCGCCGGGCTCGCGATCCGGTCCGCGCCGGGGCCGGGCGACGGCGCGCGGCTCGCGATCGCGCCGCCGATCGGGCCGCCGATCGCGCCGGCGACAGCGGTCGCGGTCGGGTCGGGCGACGGCGAGCCAGCGGCCGGCGCGGTCGGGCTCGTCCCGGCGACCGCGCTGCGCGCCGGCCACGCGTCCGGCGCGCCCTCGGGCCGGCGCCACGACAAGAGCGACCGCGAGAGGCTGCTCGCGTACTCCCTGGCCAGCTCCGACGCGCGGCCGCCGCCCGGACCGGCGGTGCCGGGACCGGCGGCGCCGAGCCCCGCGGCTCCGAGCCCCATGCCGCCAGGCCCCGCGGCCCCGAACCCGGCCGCGCCGAGCCCCGCGGGCGCCCCGCCAACCCAGGGCGCGCGCGCCACCGCCTCGCGCACCGCGCGCCGGACCGCGGCGTACACGGCCTGCGCGTCGGCGAAGCGCACCTCCAGCTTCTGCGGATGCACATTGACGTCGACGTCCGGGCCGTCGATGTCGAGGAACACCACCGCCGCGGGATAGCGGCCGCGCGCGAGCAGCTCGCCGTAGCCCTGCAAGACCGCGTGCACCAGCCCGCGGTCGCGCACCCACCGGCGCCCGACATAGAGGTGCATGGCGCGCGCGGTGGTCTGGGCCAGCTCGGGCGCGCCGAGCAGCACCTCGACCGCGATGCGGCCGTCCTGGCGCGCGCTCCGGTGCAGCGCGCCGGCCACCCGCGAGCCCAGCACGGTGGCCACTCGCTGGTGCGCGTCCCCGTGCGGGGGCGCGTCGAGCGCCGTGCGCCCGCGCGAGCTCAGCCGGAAGTGCACGCCCGCGTGCGCCATCGCCAGACGCGCCATCGCCTCGCTCACGTGGGCGGCCTCGGTGGGCTCGCCCTTCATGAACTTGAGCCGCGCCGGCAAATTGAAGAGCAGGTCGCGGACCTCGATCGCCGTGCCCGGCGGGCTGGCCGCGGCCTCCTCGCTGACCAGGCGGCCGGCCTCGAGCACCAGGCGCGTGCCCGGCGCCTCGCGCGCGCCGCGCGGCCGCGTGGTCAGCACCATGCGCGAGACCGCGGCGATGGCCGGCAGCGCCTCGCCGCGAAACCCCATGGTGCCGAGGCTGGCCAGGTCCTCGAGCGAGCGCAGCTTGGAGGTCGCGTGCCGCACCAGGGCCAGGCGCGCCTCGTCGCCGGTCATGCCGGCGCCGTCATCGAGCACGCGGATGAGCTCGCGCCCTCCCCCTTCGATCTCGACCGTCACCTGGCGGGCGCCGGCGTCGAGCGCGTTCTCGACCAGCTCCTTGACCACCGAGGCCGGGCGCTCGACCACCTCGCCGGCGGCGATCTGATCGATCACATGATCCGGCAGGACCTGGATCGCGCGCGCCTCCATGGAACCCGCCATCGGAGCCGCATAGCACCACGCTCTGACACCACCGGTCGCGCCCGAAGATCCTTCATGGGTGCGTACCTGGTTGCGCAGCCATGAGCGGGTCGATAGTCTAGCCGCGTCATGACGCGGGCAGACGGTGACAACGGCGCCCGTGCGCGCGCGCCATCCCTCCAGGCGCGCGATCGCACCATCGCCATCACCGGCGCCTGCACCTACCTCGGCACCGAGCTCATCAAGCTGCTCGAGGCCGACCCGCGCTACTCGCGGGTGCTCGCCCTCGACATCCGGCGGCCCGATCTGCCGCCCGATCTCATCAAGACCGAGCACCACCCGATCGATCTGACGGTGCCGACGGTCGGCAGCCAGCTGGCCAGCCTCCTGCGCGGCGCCCACACCGTCATCCACGGCGCCTTCCTCTCGTTCCCGACCCACGCCGCGTCGTGGGCGCACGAGCTCGAGGACGTGGGCACCATGCACGTGCTCGACGCCTGCGCCCAGGTGGGTCCGTCGCGCCTCATGCTGCTGTCCACCACGCTGGTGTACGGGCCGGCGCGCGGCAACCCCAACTGGCTGGGCGAGAGCGCGCCGCTGCGCGGCCTGCCCGGCTCGCGCTACGTCACCGACAAGGTGCGCGCCGAGATGCAGGTGGCGCGACACGCCGAGGAGCACCCGGAGACCGCGGTGACGGTCCTGCGCTTCGCCCCGCTGCTCGGCCCGACGGTGTCGAACTACGTCACGCGCTTCTTCTCGCGCCCCATCGCCCCGGTGCTCATGGGCCACGACCCGCTGCTCCAGTTCGTGCACGAGAGCGACGCGGTGCAGGCGCTCAAGCGCGCGGTCGACCGCGACGTGGTCGGCCCGTTCAACATCGTCGGCGAGGGCGTGCTTCCCTACTCGACGGTGCTGGCGCTCATGGGCCGGGTGCCGCTGCCGATGCCTCACTTCGTGGCCCGCCGGCTCTACCGCGCGCTGTGGGCCACCCAGATCGCGGCGACCCCGGCCACCTTCCTCGACTTCCTGCGCTACCTGTGCGTCGCCGACGGCTCGCGCGCCGAGCGCGAGCTCGGCTTCCGCGCCCGCTATGATGTCCAGCGCGCCATCCAGGACTTCCTCGGCGTCGCGCCCGAGGACGAGCCCGACATCGCGCGGGCCCAGGGCTGACCAGAGCCGAGACACGTGACCTCCCCCGACGACAAGAAGCCCGACGAAGGCGCCGCGGACGTCCCGGCCGACGCGCCGCCGCCGGCCGACGACGCATCGCCGGCCGACGAGCGCGAGCCGCCGCGTCGCATGCGCACCGCGCCGCCCAGCGCCAGCCCGTACGACGAGCTCGACGCCGTGCCCGACGCGCTCGATCCGCCGCCCGGCTGGGCCGGCGAGAGCCCGCACGACGCCATCTTCACCAGCCCCGAGCTGTGGGGCGGCGAGGCCGAGGTGCGCGACAACGACTACGGGCCGCCCATCCCGACCCGCTTCCCCGACGTCGAGTCGGTGGCCAGCGAGGTGCGCGAGCTCGAGCGCCGCGTGCGCGCCCGGCTGACCCCGGTCTTCCCGCTCGAGGTGCGCCGCAACCCGCCGCTGCGGTCGATCCTGCGCCGCTACAGCCGGTTCGCGATGCGCGATCGCTCGGCGGTGGTGGACGACATGGGACGCGACCCGGTCTACGCCTCGCGCTTCATGCCCGCCCTCGACTTCCTCTACCGGCGCTACTTCCGCACCCGGTGCGAGGGCATCGAGAACGTCCCGGCCAGGGGGCGCGCCATCCTGGTCGCCAACCACTCCGGCGCCCTGCCCTACGACGCGCTCATGCTGATGCGGGCGGTCGAGCGCGAGCACCCGGCGCGCCGCCAGGTGCGGCCGCTGCTCGAGGACGAGGTGTTCCACTTCCCCTACCTGGGGACGTTCCTCAACCGGATGGGCGGGGTCCGGGCCTGCCCGGAGAACGCCGAGCGGCTGCTGGCCGACGAGCAGCTGGTGGCGGTCTTCCCCGAGGGCATCCAGGGGATCGGCAAGCTCTACCGGGACCGCTACCGGCTGCAGCGCTTCGGCCGGGGCGGGTTCGTCAAGCTCGCGCTCAGGACCGGCTCACCCATCATCCCGGTCGCGGTCGTGGGGGCCGAGGAGGCCACCCCGCTGGTGGCCAGGTTCACGTGGCTGGCCCGCGCCCTGGGCATGCCTCACCTGCCCATCACACCCCTGTTTCCGCTGCTCGGACCGGCCGGGCTCCTGCCCCTGCCGAGCAAGTGGCGGGTCCGGTTCGGAGAGCCGGTGAGCCTGTCCAGCGAGGGGGGCACGATGGACGCGGAGGACCGCCTCCTGGTCGCCCGTCTGGCCGAGTCCATCAGGACTCAGGTTCAAGATATGATTGAACATTTACTGGCCGCGCGGGGGGCGTCGGCGTTCGCTTGAACACAGTCCCGCAGGGTGGCAACGGGGTCTCTTTCGGGCTAGCATGAAATGGAACGGCCGCGCCCGCGGACGTTCTCGCGAGCTCGAGGGGCCCTGCGGCGATGGAAACCTACGAGAACGAGTTCGAGGACGTCCTGGAGATGGCCCGCGCTCTCCTGGGGGGCAACGAGGACGCCGCCGACCTGTGGGAGGCCAACGACCTGGTGAACCGGGCCATCCGGCTCCGCCCGTCCGACCCGGAGGCGTGGATCCTCAAGTGCCAGATCCTCTCGGCGCTCGACGATGACACGGCAGCCCTGGCCGCCATCGAGATGGCGGTCCGACGGGCGCCCAAGATGGCCGAGGCCCACTACTGGCGGGCGGCCGTGCTGGCCGATCTCGAGCGCTACAGCGACGGCCTCAAGGCGGTCGAGCGCTCCTTCCGCCACCTCAACCACGAGGACGACTGGCTGCTCGAGGACCTCTACTGCGAGAAGGCGATGATCCTCGACGCCATCGGGCGCCAGGACGAGGCGGTGGCCACCTTCGAGGCCGGCCTCAAGCGCTGCCCCGAGTCGACCATCCTCAAGGCCGGGCTCGAGCCGCTCCGCCGCGAGCGCATCCGCTCCACCTTCAAGGTCATCCCCGGCGGCCTCCGCTGAGGGGCCCGCGCGCGGCCGGCCCGGCGATCGCGCTCAGCCGACGACGCGGTTCTTGCCGGCGCTCTTGGCCGCGTACAGGCGCTCGTCGGCGATGCGGATGAACTCCTGCGGCTCGTGCAGGTCCTGCTGGAGCGACGCGACGCCGATCGAGATGGTGACCGGGATGTCGGCGTCCTCGAAGCGGAAGCTCGCGCTCTCGACCAGGCTGCGGATCTTCTCGGCGAACTGCATCGCGTTGTAGTTGCCGAGCTCGGGCAGGATGATGGCGAACTCCTCGCCGCCGTAGCGCGACAGGATGTCCTCGCGGCGGATGCGTCCGCGGATGGCGCCGGCCAGCTGCTTGAGCACGTGGTCGCCGGCCAGGTGTCCGTGGGTGTCGTTGATGCGCTTGAAGTCGTCGATGTCGAAGATGATGAGCGACAGATCGCGCCGGTAGCGGTGGGCGCGGCCGATCTCGCGCTCGAGGGTCTCGACGAAGTAGCGCTTGTTGTAGATCTGGGTCAGCCCGTCGATGGTGGTGAGCCGGTAGATCTCCTCGTGATACGCGTTCTCGATGTTGTCGCCCGACAGGAACTTGAAGATGCAGCGGCCGATCTTGATGAAGTCGCCGTCGCGCAGCACGTACTCGTCGACCAGCTCGTCGTTGACGTAGGTGCCGTTGGTCGAGCCCAGGTCGCGCAGCATGATGCTCTTGCCCGTGTTGATGAGCTTGCAGTGGTTGCGCGACACCGACTCCTGATCGATCTGGATGTCGGCCTTCGATGAGCGGCCGACGACGATCGACGGGCGATCGACGTTGTACTTGCGACCCAGATCGAGGCCGTAGATCACGACCAGACAGGCCTCCTTGCCTGCCGGACGATCCGAGATACGGCTGATGACCGTTACGACCGTCTTGTTGCGAGCTGTGTCGCTCAATCGGCGCTGTGTCCCAGTGCTTGTGCTCAGCGTACATCAAGTCCGGGCAGCGTTGGAGATCACCTCTCGCTCGCACAAAGCAGGCGGTCGTCGCCCTCCTGACGACATACCATCGCCTCGACCACGCGATAGCCGCCCTGGTGATAGCGATACTCCTGCAGCAGCACGCGCGAGTCGGCTGACAGCTGCCACCAGCCGCGCAGGTCGTGGAAGCCGTCGTCCCCGCGCCGCGTCAGGCGATCGATGACCGACGCGGCGATGGTGCCGAGGTAGCGCTGGCAGCCGGCGCTCCGATCCTGGCTGTAGAGGTTCCAGTAGCAGTTGCCGTGCGCGGTGCACATGCTCCGGTCGGCCACCACCACCTCGGGGCGGTCGTCGCCGTCGAGATCGCGGTCGGCACGCGCGAGGCGGGGATGGCTGCCCATCACACCCCCCCGCTCCGGGTCGGCGCACTGACCGACGCGCGCGCTCGCCACCGGCTGCGGGTGCACCGCCCGCGTGCGCGCGCAGGAGGCGGCCGCGACGAGGACGGCGAGCCCGA
>Ga0126377_10003095_pt1 | contig 11661 bp, 10 predicted proteins | sample PanSoiMetPlot_22_FD_92647 | JGI IMG/M metagenome (GOLD analysis project Ga0126377, IMG submission 92647) | Tropical forest soil microbial communities from Panama - MetaG Plot_22 | ecosystem: Environmental > Terrestrial > Soil > Tropical forest > Bulk soil | place: Panama | collected 2016-02-17
ATGTCGCACGATGCCAATCCTGGTCATCCGATTTCGGACAAAATCAGGCCCCTTAGACGCGAAAGAAGCGCATCCAGATGCGACGATTTGGCAAGATACTCGTCAATCTCATTTTCGAACTGCCGCAACAATTCTTGCTGATATGCTGTGAGCATCATCGGCTCTTGTGAGGTATCGGGCTTCTGACTCAGTGAGTCTTTCAAAGCCATAGCCGAAGGCAGCAATCCACCATTGTTCAAGTTCGGTTCCATGTTTTCCTTTCAGACTTTGTAATGTCTCCTCGGTCAATCTCAATTTCGCCGAATATCCTTTTCCGGTCAGAGAGGTAGCGCCGAGTACTTTCGCTCCTTGGCTCTCAACAAAACCTCTGAGGTTGGCGAGCGTCCCGCCCTGCCCGACAAAATCATCGACCAGGAAATACTCCGACTCTTTCACCTCGCCGCCAAACAGAGCCGGGAGCGCAAGACGACGATAGCCATCTGCGCCTGTGTGAACCACTCGGTTAATCTGTATAATTCCTTTCGCCATTGGCAGATCGAGCATTTTAGAAAGAGCTTGAGCGAAAGTTCTGGGAATCGCGTTCCCCCCTTCAGTTTCCAGCGCATGAACAGCAAGCAGGTGTGGCCTTTTGGCCCCAATAAGAGCGCTAATCTTGTCCAGGGCTCCAATCGTTGAGACCTCAAGCACAAGCCCTTCGGCGGCTTTGACGTCTCCGCCCTTCGCTGGCGCATAGAGTGGATGTTTTTTCACCAAGGACTCCTCGGCATGAATAATCACATCCGGAAAGTCACGCCACTCAGTGCGACGGAGATGCTGTTTAACAGACTTTGCAAACTCCGGAACTGGTTCCACGGCTAACCTCACTTTTCACACACTTATAATACCACGAGAAAAATCTCCCCAAGGCATTAGATTGGCGCAAATCCGGCATCTGAACGCGGATAGATTTCAGCGCGACTTGAGAGGTAGGAAAGGCAATCATCGAACGAAGCATGGCAGCCTGATCTGTTCTGAAAAGAATTTTGGTGTCTATTTGGTGTCTATTTCTGGTGGGTATTGTTGAGAATAAAGAGAATTTGGCGGCTTAAAAGGGATTGGCGCAAATATTAGAAGAGCAATGGCTTATATGTGATTTCCAGCCAGGTCAACACTTTGCGAGGGAATAAAAATTCGAGTCCCGCCCTCGGCATAGAGGTGTTGTAAGTTTTGTGTTTTTAGGGCTTAAGCGTCTGTGGCAGACTCTTAGTCTCTATATGTATCTTCGATTCATTGAGCCTCGCCGTCGAAGAAGCGTCGCTGCCAGATTTCAAAATTGACTAGCATCCATAGCCGCTCCGTGTGGTTCTCGCCCGCCGTGTGGCGCGCCACGATCTCGCGCGCGTATAACGGGTCGAGGACTCCGCGCGACAGCGCGCGTTCGCTCAAGACGTATTCGTCTATCACCCGGCGAAACGGGCCGCGAAACCAACTCCCGACCGGCGTGGGGAAGCCCATCTTCTTGCGAGTCAGGATCTGCGGCGGCAACACGCCGCGCATCGCCCGCCTCAGAACATATTTTGTGGTCCAGCCGCGCAGCTTCATCGCGTCGGGCATGCGCGCGGCGAACTCCACCAGCTTGTGATCGAGGAACGGCACGCGGCTTTCGAGCGACGTGGCCATGCTCATTTGATCCTGCTTCATGAGCAGTTCGTGCAAATAGGTCTTCATGTCCGCCGCGAGCAATTTGTCGAGCAGCGTCTCGGCCTCGGACTGCTCGACGTAGGAGAGAGGAGCGCGGTAGGGGTCGCGGTCCCGCATCCGCTCGTATGTCTCGGCGGTGAATAACCGCCGCTGCCGCGATTGCGAAAAGACAGCGAAGTTGTCGAAGTAGACGTCTTTGATCTCCGCCGGCATGAACAGGAAGGTCCGCTCCAACAACCGGCGCGCGCGCGACGCGCCGTTAATTTTTCCGATCTGCCTCTTGACCAGGCCTCGGAGCGGCGCGGGCGTCAGGCGCTCGTAGCCGCGGCCCAGCAGCAGGTTGTAGATCGTCACGCGGTACTTGTTGTAGCCGGCTAGCAATTCGTCCGCGCCTTCCCCGGTCAGCGCGACCTTGACGCGGCTGGCGGCCAGATCGGAGACGAAATAGAGCGGCACGCTCGCCGGATACGCTATCGGCTCGTCTTCCTGGTAAACGAGCGCTGGCAGGCGGTCGAAAAACTGTTCGGGGCTGACGACGATCTCGTGATGGTCGGTCTTGAATGCCCGCGCCACTGCGCGCGCGTACTCCAACTCGTTCGAGTCGCGCTCGGCGAAGGCGACGGAGAAGGTCTTGATCGGCTCTCGCGCGAAGCGGCTCATGACCGCAGCGATCGCGCTCGAATCGATGCCGCCTGAGAGGAACATTCCGAGCGGCGCGTCCGCCATGAGGTGTGACTTGACGCATTCGCGGAAAAGCTCGCCGAATCGCTCGACGTATTGCGCCTCGCTCAGCGGCTCCTCCGGCTTCTTGAAGCTCAAATTCCAGTAGCGGACGACCTCGATCTCGCCGTCGCGCCAGGTCAGCGTGTGGCCGGGCAAAAGCCGTTTCACGCCGCGAAAGAGAGTTTCCTCGCCAGACGTGTAGCGGTTCGCCGCGTAATCGGCGAGCGCCTCGTAGTTCAACTCCGGACGGATCGCGCGCCCCTCGACGAGCGCCTTGATCTCCGAAGCGAAGTAAAGCGCGCCGTCTTCCTTCAAGACGTAATACAGCGGCTTGATGCCGAGCCGGTCACGCGCGATCACGAGCCGCCGGCGGCGGCCGTCCCAGATCGCATAGGCGAACATCCCGCGCAGCTTCTCGACGCCGCGCGGGCCGAATTCCTCGTAGAGGTGGATGATCGTCTCGGTGTCAGACGAACTGCGATAGCGGTGTCCGCGCTCTTCCAGCGTCGGACGCAACTCGCGGTGGTTGTAGATCTCGCCGTTGAAGGCTATCCAGACCGAGTCGTCTTCATTCGCCATCGGCTGGCCGCCCCCGACCGGGTCGACTATGGACAATCGGCGGTGGCCGAGACCGACCGAACCGTCGATCAGGACGCCGGCGCCGTCAGGCCCGCGATGAATGAGCGAATCCCGCATAGCCGCCAACTGTGACTCGTCCACGCGGCGGTTCAGGCGGCTTGGAATGGCGACGCCGCAGATTCCACACATGACTCATCTTTCATTCTTTCAGGGTGTCGCAACGCGACGTGATGACTCCTCGGGAAAATGTGGGACAGGCTTATAGTTTGTCCGGAGCCAGGACAGATTAATACCACCCGCGTGGAATTCCCCGCATCGGCTAAGAGGACTATTTGAATTGTCGTGGGTATGGAATAAGAGAACTATTTCGGGTTGTATCGTACAGGTGTGCTGCGCCTGGAATGTGAGTAATCGCATGCCCCATGCCATATTAAATAAGGCATGGGGCATGCGCGAAATTTCTTCCTGCCCGCCTAAACACGGTCTAGGCCGGCCAGATTATTTCTTCTTCGAGGGGTCAGGAGTCGGAGAGGCCTTCTCCATCGGGCCGCCGGAGGCTTCCCAGGCGTTAAGGCCGCCGAGCAACGCGCTAGCGTCTTTGAACCCCTTCTGCTGCAGAAAGAGCGCCGCACGGGCGCTGGAATGTTCGGCCGGTCAGCCACAGTAAGCGATGATGAGCTTATCATTCGGCAAATCTTTGAAATTGCCGGCCTCCAGCTTGTCTAGCGGGGCCTCGAGCGCGCCCTTGATGTGCGACGTCTTGTATGCGTCACCGAGTCTGACGTCGATAAAGATCGCCTTGCCTTCCGCGACCAAGTTCTTGGCTTCTTCCACTTTGACGCGAGGTATTTTGTCTTCGGCGTTTTGAGGTGGAGAAGGTATCGCCGTGGCCGATTGCGCCGCCTGCGCGCCGGCCGCGGTCGCGCCAGCAGTACGAGTGGACACGCCCGAATTCGCGCAGCCCGCCGCCGTAATCGCCATGCCGACGGTCAGCGCGCTAGCTCCCAGTTTCAAGATAAATTTCATATCGTTACTCACTTTGGTTTTTGATTTTACTCACAGGCCGTGAGGAAGTCGGCCAGTCTCAACGCAGGCCCAAGTTTACACGATGCGTTCGCCGAATCACAATCATCGAACCCCTGCGGAAAACCATGGGAGCGCATCCTGGGAGCGCCGCCCATCCTTGCCTGCTAGCTTCGGTCAGTCGGTCATTGCCGGGAACCCAGCAGGCAAGGATGGGCGGCGCTCCCAGGATGCGCTCCCAGGATGCGCTCCCAGGCGACTCCGGAGAAAATCACGCTTGATCTTTCAACGAGGCTCGGCGAATATTCGGGCTTGGAAAGCACTCCTCTGTCATCCCCCCAAAAAAATCATCGAAGTCATCCCTGGTCATTTGTTGAACGTGTAGATGGATCTGACCGCATATAAAACTCTCTCGGCTTGCTTGCTGGCGCTCTCGGTTTGGGCGTGCTCGTCTTGGCCGCACGCCGCGCGTAGCGCCGCCCCGCCTCCCTCGGCGCGGGCCGCCCCGACGCCGAAACCGGCGCCTTATATCGCCTATCTGCGCGAAGGCGATTTGTGGGTGATTCAAAGCGACGGGGCGAATCAACGTCTGGTGACCGCCGCCCCCGAAGGCGAGGCGATTCAAGAATTCGTATGGGACCCGGACGGCGACCGGCTCTATTTTTCAACGGGGGGGCGGCTCTTGGAGGTCGTTCTTCAGAACGGCAATCTGGCGAGCGCGGGAGAGTTGAGCGCCGCCCCGGACGCCGCCATCGACAGTCTGGAGATAGGGCGCGGCGGCAAAACGATCATCGTTCGGACGCTCGACGCCAAAGCGGCGGCGCGGTTGTTTGCGCTGAAGATCGGGGAAAGGGAGGCGCGCGAGTTGACCGTTGACGAATACAACTCGATGATCGAACCTCGACCGCCGGTCGTCCGCGCCCTTGGCGAGATGTCGGTTTCTCCCGACGGCCGGCTGGTGTTGTTCAAAGACGTGGTGGGGACCGGTGAGGAGCTGTTCGTCGCCGACGCGGAGACAGGGGCGCGCCTTAAAGTCACGAATCTTTATGGCCTGGATGGGTTTGAAGAGTCGGTCGGGGCCGAAGGCGGGAGAAGGGTGATCGGGGCGTCCTGGTCTCCCGACGGTCGCTACATCATTTTCAATCCAATGCAGTCGTGCTCCGAGTCGGGCTTGTGCTATGGCCGGCTTGTTCTGGTGGACGCCTGGGGCGCCGCGCAACGCCAACTCTCATCCGAGATGATGATCGACCTTCCGGGCGAATGGTCGAACGACAACAACTACCTCGTATACGACGACGGCAGCAGAATCGTGGTGGCTGGCGTCGGCGGCAATCTTAGAACGCTCGCCGAAGGGCATCATCCCAGGTGGCGCCCGGCGCCGTGAACTTGAATCAAAATCGCCCTCGGGAGCATGATGAGTAGGACCTATAGGACCTATAAGTTCCATTGCGAAAAAGCGAACCTCACGAAAGAGCAGGAGGATTTGAGAAGTAAAGATGAGTTTTCCAAGGGCGAGCGGGATTTTGCTGCATCCGACCTCATTGTCCGGGCGTTTCGGCATTGGCGACCTGGGCGCCACGGCTTATGAGTTCGTAAATTTTTTGGAAGAGACCGGACAGGGTTTGTGGCAGATATTGCCTCTCGGCCCCACGGGATACGGCGATTCGCCTTACTCATGTCTCTCGGCTTTCGCGGGGAACCCGTTGCTGATCAGCCTGGAGACTCTCCTCGCCGACGGGTTGTTGGATAAGAGCGATCTCGATAACGCGCCTGAGTTTCCGCCATCTCCAATTGATTACGGGCGGGTGATCGAATTCAAAAGCGCGATGCTGAATAAGGCTCATGCCAGCTTCATCGAGAACGCTTCTGATCAGGCGAAAGACGAATATCTGGCGTTCATAGGGCAGGCGGATTGGTGGCTGGAAGATTACGCGACGTACCGCGCGATCAAGGACGCGCACGAAGGCCGGGAGTGGACGAAATGGGATTCCTACCTGCGCGATCGCGAAGACAACGCCATACATTTTTTCCGCGAGAACCATGCGGTCGAAGTCAGCGCGCAGAAGTTCTACCAATTCCTCTTTTTCAAACAGTGGCTCAACCTCGCCAGCTACGCCAACGAACATGGGGTCAGGATCATCGGCGACGCTCCGATCTTCGTCGCGCATGACAGCGCCGACGTCTGGGCCCACCGCCATCTCTTCCACCTCAATGACGAAGGCTTCCCGGCGCTGGTCGCGGGCGTCCCGCCGGATTATTTCAGCAAGACGGGCCAATTGTGGGGCAATCCGATTTACCGCTGGGACGTGATGAAAGAGGGTGGGTATCGCTGGTGGATAGAGCGACTCCGCCATGCGCTCTCTACGGTTGACGTCCTCCGGCTGGATCATTTCCGCGGCTTTGAAAAATATTGGGCCGTCCCGGCGGGCGAAACTACGGCGGTCAACGGCTGGTGGGAGGAAGGGCCGGGCGCCGACTTTTTCGAGCAGGTCAAAAAGGCGTTCGACGGGGGCGATCTGCCGATCATCGCCGAAGACCTGGGCTACATCACTAACGAGGTGATAGATCTGCGCGACCAGTTCGAACTTCCCGGAATGCAGGTCCTGCAATTCGCTTTCGGCACGGACCCGCAGGCCGACGCGTACAAGCCGTACAACTACGTCAAGAACAGCGTCGTCTACACCGGCACGCACGACAACGACACCACCGTCGGCTGGTTCACCGGCGAAGGCGCCGGCTTGAGCACGCGCAGCCACGACGAAGTGGCGGGTGAGCGCGACCTGGCCTTGAAGTATCTGGGCACGGACGGCCATGAGATCAACTGGGAGTTCATCCGGCTTGCGCTCAGCTCGGTCGCCGACACCGCGATCATTCCTCTGCAGGACGTGTTGGGCTTGGGCAGCGAGGCCCGGATGAACGTGCCGGCCCGCGAAAGCGGCAACTGGGGCTGGCGTTACGCCGCCGATCAATTGACGCCCGAAATCCGGCGCCGCCTCGCCGAAATGACTGAAGTCTACGGCCGCAACCGCGCCCGGTTGAGGTAGACCATGTCAGAGCAATAAGGACGTAATGAAAGGCAAAGATCGTCTGTCCCATCCTGCTTCATGCGGGGTTCGACGCGCCCTTGCTCCTTCGATAAAAATAGATCGTCATCGCCAGCCAGAAGAATCCGAGGCAATAGCCCGCAAACACGTCGCTCGCCCAGTGCGCGCCGAGGTAGACGCGCGAGAGGCCGACCAGACCTATCAGCGCGCCGAGCAGCGTGAGTAGCGCGGAGCGGAGCGGAGAAGGGCGCATCAACGTGTGGACCAGGTAGAACAGAAAACCGTAGAGCGCCATGTATGATGTGACGTGGCCCGAGGGAAAACTTCGGGTGGCGGAATGCGCGTAGACCTCGACCAGGTCAGGGGCCGGACGGGCGCGACCGACGGCGAATTTGATCGCGTTGGTCAAGAGCCAGATTGATCCCAGGCTTATCAGCAGGCAAGCCGCTTCGACCTTGAGCCGGAATCGGAGTAATACCGCGGCGACGCAAACAGCCACGACCCATTGGCGTCCGTAGTAGCCAGGCCACGATACCGCGACCATCAGCCGATGAAAATAGGGGTCGTCGAACCGTTGAATGAATCGAGTGATCCGCAAGTCGCCGAAAACATAGACCAAAACGGCGGCCGCGCCGAACGCCAAAGGCGCGATGATGGTGATTTTCCTCAAATGATTTTCCTCGGTCATTATGCCCGTCTATGTTCGGTACCGTACCGATTAGACGACGACAGTCTGTCTATGATAACCCCCGGATAGGTCATGACGATGGTTGTATGACCTCGGCGTCGTAAATCACATGGCCGCGCCGGATTGATCAAGTTAAGGATTGCGAAGCATAGCGCGGCTCACACCCCCAACTGTGGACAGAAAAAACTGCGGAGCAAGTCACGTCTTTCCCCCTGAACGAGGGCTGAAAAACTAAAAGTAGTTTTTCAACTTAAACTCAGATAAAGACAAAATAAGGAGTATACGTGTATGAAGAAGTTCATGTTTGCTTTTTCCCTGGTTCTTTTCTTGACCTCTCTTGGGCTGGCTAGCGCTGCTGGGTCTCAGTCAGACTCATCGGCTCAACAAAAGGCTGCGAAGACGGTCAGCGGCGAGGTCATGTCGGTTGATGCGGCCAAGAGCGAATTGGTCGTCAAGGATGAGACCGGCGGCGAAGTTCGCCTTCAAGTCGGCAAAGGCGCCAAGGTTACCAAACAAGGCAAAGCCATCTCACTTGCTGACGTCAAACCCAGCGAGAAGGTGGTCTGCGAAGCCGAAGAGTCAGCGGGCTCCTGGACAGCCAAATCTGTCCGCGTGTCTTCGTGAAGACTGATTAGTCAGTTTCTTTTCCACCGCTAAACGAATTTATGACGCCTGACTGGAGCCGGGGTTCGCCCCGGCTCCAATCATTTATTTATCAAGCCCCCGCCGAGCAGGGCCTTTGCAAGGCCCTCGCCGAATATTTATCTCTCAGCCAACTCTTCAACGCCAAGGAATCTGTCAAGCGGGTTGTCAATGAAAAACCGGCAGTAACGACATTGCAAAACCGCTGCCCAGGTCGATATGTTGCGCTGGATGAAGTCGGGATTCGGATTTATGATCAGGGACCGGGAGGTTCATCAAATGCGAATAGTTGTCGGTTCCGATCACGCGGGTTTTGAAATGAAGAAGACGGTCGTGAGGCGCCTGCTCGAAGAGGGAGACCTGGAAGTGGTGGACGTCGGTTCTTACAACACCGATCCAGTCGATTACCCCGACTACGCCGAGGCGGTCGGACTTGCCATTCGGGAAGGGCGGGCCGAGCGCGGCGTCATTATTTGCGGCAGCGGCGTCGGCGCGTCGGTGGCGGCCAACAAATTGCCTGGCGTCCGCGCAGGTTTGTGTCACGACACTTATTCGGCGCGTCAGGGAGTTGAGCACGATGATATGAATGTCCTGGCGCTCGGCGCTCGGGTGATCGGTCCGGAATTGGCGCGCGAGCTAGTCGTCGCGTTCGTGCGCGCGACGTTTTCGGGAGAAGAACGCCATCGCCGCAGACTCGCCAAGATACAGGCTTTGGAAACCCGCTGCCTCCAGGGCTAATCGATCAGCCTGGCCTGCAATTGAATTTCGACGCCGGCCAACGCCTGTGAGACGGGACAGTTCTTCTTCGCCGTCTCGGCCTGCTCGTGAAAAGTCGTCTCGTCAATGTTCGGGACTTCGGCGTCGGTATGCAGTTCAATCTTGCTGATCTTGAACCCCGCGTCGGTTTTAGTCAGGTGAACTTTGGCCTCGGTGGCTATGCGCTTCGGCGTGTAGCCGGCGCGACCCAGGCCCGCGGCCAGGGCCATCGAAAAGCAGCCCGCGTGGGCCGCACCGATCAATTCTTCAGGGTTGGTTCCCACCCCCTCTTCAAAGCGCGATGAGAAAGAGTACGAGCCTTCAAACGCTCCGCTCCCTAGCCTCATCTTCCCCTTACCCTGTTGCAAGCTTCCTTCCCAAACGGCGTTGGCTGTGCGCGCTGGCATAATTCCTCCTGGTGTTAACGTGGATATTTCAATCGCGGGGAGTGAACGGCCAATAGCTTACGAAACGATATGTGGAGGCGCAAGCCGGCGAAATTTTTCTGCAACCATTTCACGATTTCTGCCACTAACTTCCATCCTGTCGCGCTGTGGCGCCCTTAAAGAATGAAAATCACGGCGGGAGGTAGGGCAAACAACCCGGGAGCGCAGGCATCCTTGCCTGCTGGGTTCCCGGCGATGACCGACTGACCTAAGAAAGCAGGCAAGGATGCCTGCGCTCCCGGGTTGTTTGCCTGGTCTTCCCGAAAGGACGAATCGAAGGAGTCAAGGCAAACTGCCAGTTTGCCCTACCTTAGTCCAGGCGCGTTTCTTGTCTTGTCCCGAGTTTTTGCATTCGCGCGCCAACCGAATCACGTATTCCGTGTCTCTACGGACAACTTCTACTGCTCTGGTGTTACAACCCCGAAGATTGGAGGACGAAATGATTCAAGACTTACGTTATGGCGCGCGGATGTTGTGGAAGAATCCCGGCTTCACGATGGTTGCTGTCTTGACTCTGGCGATCGGCATCGGCGCGAATACGGCGATTTTCAGTATGATCAACTCGGTTCTGATTAAGTCGCTACCTTATCCCCATTCAGAACAGCTCGTGAACGTTTGGGAAATGAGGCCGGACGGCGGGAGGCATGGCGTCTCCGGCGGCGCATTCAAAGACTGGCGCGCTCACAGCGCTAAATTCGCCCATCTCGCTCTGATCAAGGATGTGCGGCTAAACCTCACTGGAACCGGGGCGCCGGAACATGTCGCCGGCTTACAGGTCTCCACTGAATTTCTTTCGGTTTTGGGAGTCACTCCGATGATCGGACGCAGCTTTGTCGCCGGCGAAGATGCGATTGGCGGTAACAATCAGGTCATCATCCTGGCGCATCAACTCTGGCAGCGACGCTATGGCGGAGACGCGGGCGTGATCGGGCAGACTGTCTCGCTGAACCAGATTCCTTACACGGTCATCGGCGTGCTGCCTCCGGGCGCGCTGCTGCAAGACGATCCCATGTTTCTCATCCCGTTCATCATTGACGTCGATTCCGACACAGTGAAGTGGTCACGTGGCTACCACTGCTGCGGAGTGATCGGACGCGTCGCGCCGGGCGTCACTTTGGCTGATGCGCAAGCGGATTTGCGGAGCGTCAAACAACGACTCGCGGCGGAATATCCGCCATTCAAAAAAGACTGGAGCGTCTCTGCCTCCACGCTGCAAGATGATTTGACCGGGGACATCCGTCCTACGCTAAGAGTGTTGCTGGCGACGGTGGGACTAGTATTGTTAATCGCCTGCGCGAATGTTTCCAATCTGCTGCTCGCTCGTGGTAACGCCCGCGCCAGAGAAATGGCCATACGCGCGGCGCTGGGCGCTCATTCCAGACGGATTGTCCGCCAACTGCTCAGTGAGAGTTTGTTGCTCGCCTTGATGGGCTGCGCGGCGGGGCTCCTGCTCGCGGCCTTCGGCGTCAAACTGCTGACAAGCATGGTCACAGGTTTGATTCCGCAGGCGCAGCATCCTGAACTGGGCCTCAACGTCCTCGCGTTTTCGATCCTGGTCGCGTGCGGCTGCGGGTTGCTGTTTGGCCTGCTCCCGGCCGTCCGCGCGAGCAAGCCGGACTTGAATCATGTCCTGAAAGAGACGGAACGAGGCGCGGTCTCCGGTTCGAGGAGGCGTTCACAGTCCTTACTTGTTGTCTCGGAATTCGCGCTCACACTGGTTTTGCTGATCGGCTCCGGATTATTCCTGCGCAGTTTTGTTCGGCTGTTGAAGACAGACCCCGGTTTCAATACGCAACGGGCGCTGGCCTTCGACCTTTCATTTTCCAAGACGAAGTATCCCAATGCGGAAGACCAACAACGCTTTCTCAAAGAACTGAACGAGCGGATTGTCGACCTGCCCGGCGTTGAAGCGGTGGGCGCTGCGACCACATTGCCGCTGAGTAATCGCGCTCGGGGCGGAAGCGTCAGCCGGGCCGACAAACCTTCGCCTAACTCTTACGGCGTCAATGACGATTTTGTGAGTGGCGATTATTTTTCGGCGCTGGGCATCAATCTCCTGCGCGGACGCCTGATCACGGAA
>Ga0126377_10003096_pt1 | contig 11661 bp, 9 predicted proteins | sample PanSoiMetPlot_22_FD_92647 | JGI IMG/M metagenome (GOLD analysis project Ga0126377, IMG submission 92647) | Tropical forest soil microbial communities from Panama - MetaG Plot_22 | ecosystem: Environmental > Terrestrial > Soil > Tropical forest > Bulk soil | place: Panama | collected 2016-02-17
TAAACGGCTACAGCTTCATTGATGGACAGAACAACAACAGCGCCGCCATCATGTTCGGGCTGCTGAAGCCGTTCGAAGAGCGCAAAGATCCGAAGCTCCTCTCGTTCGACGTTCTCAAGCGCCTGAACTTCCAGTTTTTCGGCCGCAGTGACGGCATCGCTTTTGCGCTCAACCCACCTTCGATTCCGGGATTGGGCACCACGGGAGGATTCGAGTTCTACATCCAGAACCGCGGCTCAGGCGACCCGCGGGGCACCGACGAGGCGCTCAAAGCGTTCCTCGCCAAGGCGCGTCAGCGGCCGGAGCTGCAAGGTGTCAACACGACTTTTCGGGCCAACAGCCAGCAGCTGTTCGTCGATCTCGACCGCAACAAGGCTGAGGTGCTCGGTGTGCACGTGGGCGACGTGTTCCAGGCGATGCAAGCGTTCTTCGGCTCGCAGGTCGCGGGGCAATTTTCGCTATTCAGCCGGGTGTGGTTCGTCATCGTTCAGGCCGATGCCGATTACCGCACGAGTCCCGACGATTTCAGATACGTGTACGTGCGCTCGAAAACCGGAGCGAACGTTCCTCTTTCCACGCTCATCACCACGCGCTACGTCGCTTCTCCCAAGCTGGTGACGCGCTTCAACGGCTTCCCGGCAGTCAAGATCACCGGGAGCCCGGCGCCCGGGTACAGCTCAGGCCAGGCGATCCTCGCGATGGAGGAAACGGCGAGCGAGACTCTGCCCGGCGACTTCGCCTACTCCTGGGCCGGACAGGCGCTGCAGGAAAAGGAGTCCGGAAGCACCTCGTCCTCGGCGTTCATCTTCGGCCTGATCGTGGTGTTCCTGCTGCTCGCCGCGCAGTTCGAGAAGTGGTCGCTGCCGATCGCCGTGGTGCTGACCGTTCCGTTCGCGGTGCTCGGCGCACTGCTGCTGACGTGGGTGCGCGGCCTGGAGAACGATGTCTACTTCCAAGTGGGTCTCGTGACGCTCGTCGGGTTGGCCGCGAAAAACGCGATCCTCATTTGCGAGTTTGCCATCGAGCGGGTGCACGGCGGCATGGCGCCCCGCGAGGCCGCGATCGAGGCCGCGGGCTTGCGCCTGCGTGCGATCGTCATGACGTCGTTCGCATTCGTGCTCGGGTGCGTGCCGCTCGCCATCGCAAGCGGCCCAGGCGCGAATAGCCTGCGCGCAATCGGCACCGGCGTGATCGGCGGGATGCTCGCGTCCACCCTGGTCGCGATCTTCTTCGTGCCGCTGTTCTTCTGGATGCTCGAGAGCATGAGCGAGCGATTCGGTCGCAAGAAAGGCGTCGAGCGTGCGCACGGAGCCGCGCCTGGCGGCGCCGCGACAACCGCGGCGCACGCGAAACGGGAGGGCGATTGACATGAGACACCCCCTCTTCCCCTCCTCTCTGAGGATGGGTGCCCGCGAAGCGGGCGGGGTGGTGTCCTGCCTGAGGAGGGGTGCCCGCGAAGCGGGCGGGGTGGTGTCCTCTCTGAGGAGGCGTGCCCGCAAAGCGGGCGGGGTCGTGCTCGCGGCAGTGCTCCTTTGTGGGTGCATGGTCGGACCCGACTACGTCCGTCCCGAGATCGACACGCCGAAAACGTGGCGCTTCGAGGACCGCGAGGTGCGCGATCTCGCCAACACCGCGTGGTGGGAGCAGCTACAGGATCCGGTGCTGAACGACCTGATCCGGACAGCGCTCGCCGAAAACAACGACGCGCGGATCGCCGCGGCACGCGTGGAAGAGTTTTACGGTCGACTCGGCGCGACCCGCTCGCAGCTTTTTCCCCAGGTCGGCGCGGAAGCGCTCGCCGGTCGGCAGCGCGCAAGTGAGCGCACTCCACTCGGTGCCCCTCCCCAAAACCCCTACAACACGGTGCAACTGGACGCATTCGCTTCGTGGGAGATCGACGTGTTCGGCCGGCTGCGCAGACTGACCGAGTCCGCGCGCGCGGACCTTCTCGCGACCGACGAAGGCCGAAGCGCCACGATTCTCACGCTGGTCTCGAGTGTAGCGACGGTCTATGTGAACCTGCGTGACCTCGACAAGCAGCTCGAGATCTCGCAGAGCACTGTGGACACCCGTTTCAACACACTGAAATTGTTCGAGGCGCGGTTCAAAGGCGGCGTCGTGTCCGAGCTCGAGCTCGCACAGGCACGCTCCGAGTACGAGTCGGCCGCGGCGACGATCCCTGCTCTCGAACAGGCGATCGCGCAAACCGAGAACGCGCTCTCGGTGCTCCTCGGCCGCAACCCTGGGCCGATTCCGCGCGGGCGCGCGATCGACGACTTGACGCTGCCCGGCGTGCCGGCAGGGCTTCCGTCGGATCTGCTCACGCGCCGCCCCGACCTGCGTCAGGCCGAGCAGAACCTGATCGCCGCCAACGCGAACATCGGCGCCGCGAAGGCGCTCTATTTCCCGACCATTTCTCTCACCGGATTGTTCGGCGTGGCGAGCACTTCCCTGTCGGGCCTATGGAGTAGCCCAGCGCGGATGTGGTCCTACGCCGGTGCCGCCTCGGGACCGATTTTCACGGCAGGCGGCATTCCGGGGCAGGTTCGAGCGGCCGAGGCGCAGCAGAAGCAGGCGCTGTATTCGTATCAGCGGTCGATCCTGATCGCGTTCCAGGAGTTCGAGGATGCCCTCGTTGGCAGCCAGAAAATTCGCGTGCAGCTCGGCGCACAGGGGCGGCAGGTAGCCGCGCTGAGCGACTATGCGCGACTCGCCCGGCTGCGCTACGACGCGGGATATACGAGCTATCTCGAGGTGCTCGACGCCGAGCGCAGCCTCTTCACCGCTCAGCTGCAGTACGCCCAGACGCAGGGCAATAGTTTCGTCCAGTCGATCAACCTCTATAAGGCAATGGGCGGCGGCTGGGTGATCGAGGCGGACAAGCTTGCGCCGCAGCCAACCGTCGATATCACGCAGAATCCCCGCCCGTTCCCGTGACCTGGCAGGGGTCGTGGGCCCGCCGACGTGATACCTATCCACCCCCCATGGGGGTAGACTGGGACAACGCCAAGCAGGCGCAAATTCCGACGACGCCATCATACTTTGGTGTGATTCCGGCCAGCCGCCCGAAGCAGGCAGGATGTGCGCATGGGGGCGCATGAGTTTCGGGACCCGACAGGAGGAAACTGTTGAAACAGACGCTTTCGACACTGCGCGCGCATTGCGCGCTTCGATTCCTGGCCGCGTGGATTACGGCGCTCGGCACCTTTCCTACGCAAGCATCGTTTCTGTCCGGCGAGGCGCTCGACACCGCGGCCGACGTGCTCACGGTCATCGTCCTGATCCTCGTACCGGTCGTCGCCATCGTCGTGTTCTGGCTGGTCCACGTCCTGCCCGAGAAGGTCGCACACAAGCGGCACCACCCGCAGCGCGACGCGATTCAGACGCTCTGCCTGCTTTCGCTCGTGTTTGGAGGGCTGCTTTGGCCGCTCGCCTGGCTCTGGGCGTACACGAAACCCGTGGCATACCGAGTCGCCTACGGCACCGACAAGCACGAGGATTACTACGGCGAGGTGGCCGAGAAGCTCCGCGGTGGCGCGCTGTTGCGTGATGAGCTCTTCCACGTGCGGGAGGAACTCGAGGCGATGGCGGCGAGGGGCGCCTTACCCCCGCAGCTCAAGGCCCTGAAAGACGAGCTCACGCGGCTCAGGCTCGCCGACGCCACCGAGCGCGCGCCGAAAATCGCAGCCCAGAAGAGCGAAGCGTAATGGAAGTCCTCCTCCTCGGCATCTACTCGTTCTTCGTCTGGCTGATCTTCTTCAAGTTCAAGTGGCTGCCGTGGAACACTGCGACGCAGGTCACCGTCGCCATGATCCCGATCATCGGGCTGACGGTGCTCATCTTGACGTTGAACGTCGTTGCGCCATCGTCGGCCGATGTGCGCGTTTACAAGTACACGATCCCGATCGTCTCCCAGGTCAAGGGCCGCGTAATCGAGGTCCCGGTCGAGGAAGGCAACCGCCTCGTGAAAAGAGGCGACGTCCTCTTCCGTATCGACCCGACGCCCTACCAGCTCGAAGTGAACACGCTCGAGGCGCAGCTCGCCAACGCAACGGCCTCGCAGCGCGAGCTGGAGGAGTCGCAGAAGGGCGCGAAAGCCAAGATTGACGAGACCCGCGGCGCGATCGTGCAGGCCACGAGCCGGACGCGCGAAGTCAGCGCGAAGCTCGATCTCGCGCTGAAGCGGGTGGCGCAATACCGCGAGCTCGCGGCAACGGGCGCGGGCAACAAGTTCGATCTCGAGCGGACCGAAGCCGATGTCAAAGAGCTCGAGGGGCAGCTCGCAGCCGCCCGAAGCTCCGAAGTTCAGGCGCGTGCGGCGGAAGGGCAGGCCATGGCGAGCGAGCGGCAAATCCAGCAGAAGCTCGGCGCCCGGGTAAAGGGCGAGTATGCGCAGATCGCGCAAGTTCGCGCTCAACTCGAGAACGCGAAATGGCAACTCGACCAGACGACAACCATCTCACCGTGCGACTGTTATGTGATCAACCTGCAGCTGCGTGCAGGGGCGTTCGTCGCCGGTATTCCGTTCAACGCCGTGATGACGCTTGTCGAGGCCGATGGCCAGGTGGTTGCCTTCTACAACCAGAACGAACTGTATAAGGTCGAGCCTGGCAACGAGGCCGAGCTAGCGTTCGAGACGATCCCCGGCCGGGTCATCAAGGGCAAGGTCGATTCGATCATCTGGGCTCAAGGGCTGGGGCAGCTCCCTGCAAGCGGCACCATCCCGATGACCGGTGTAGTGGCGACGCCCCCAGGCCGGTTCGCAGTCAAGTTCGACATCGCCGACCGGGACAAGACGCAGTTCCTCGCTGCAGGTGCGGCAGGACACGCGGCCATTTATACCGATCACGCGCATGCCATTCACATCATCCGCAAAGTGATCATCCGCGTCGGGTCATATCTGAACTACCTGATCCTGAAGCTCCATTGAGCCGATGCGCGCGCTTCGCTCGATCCTGTCAGTGGCGGTCGCGGCGAGCTTCGCCGGCTGCGCGTTGAAATCACCGCCGACGCGCGATGAGGTCAGCGGTCAAGCGCTGCCAAACCTCAAGGTCCCGCCCAGATGGGCCGCGGAGGGCGGGTCATCCGGTGGAGTCGGCGATCGATGGCTCGCGTCGTTCAACGATACACAGCTAGATGCGCTCGTCCGGGAAGCGCTCGCGTACAACCCTGATCTGCAGGTTGCCGCGGCCCGGGTCGAGCAGGCAGCGGCTAACGTCAAGCTCGCGGGCGCAACGCTTTACCCCCAGGTGAATCTGCTGGCGCGCGGCGGCGGAAAGCTGAGCGGCGACTCGAGCGGCCTGCAGGGCGTAGGAGTGTTCGCGAACTGGGAGCTGGACCTGTGGGGCCGTGTGCGCGCGGGGCGTGCGGCCGCGACGACACAGTACGACTCGGCGGCGCTCGACACCGAGTTTGCGCGACAGTCGATGGCCGCACTCGTGGCGAAGAGCTGGTTCCTCGCCACCGAGGCGAGATTGCAGAGGGCGATCGCCGACGACATGGTTGCTGCGGCGACCCGTCAACTCGGCCTCGCGCAGGATCGCATGCGCGTGGGCAGCGGGGATGAGTATGACGTGACCCTTGCACAGGCAAACCTGTCGACATACCGCGATAGCGTGCAGAACCTCGACCTCGCCTACCAGCAGTCGTTGCGGGCCCTCGAGGTGCTCGCCGGACGTTACCCGGCTGCGGCAATGAAAGTGCCGCCGCAGCTTGCGGCAATGCCTGGGGCGGTGCCATCGGGGGTGCCTGCCGAGCTGCTCGAACGCCGTCCCGATGTCGTTGCGGCCGAGCGCCGCGTCGCCGCGGCGTTCTATCGCATCGAAGAGGCGAAGGCAGCGACGCTGCCGCGGATCTCGCTCACCGCAGCAGTGTCGGGCGTCTCGAGCGATCTCTTTGTGCTCCAGCCGCGGGACAATCCGGTGTGGAGCGCAGGCGCCTCCTTGTTCGCGCCGCTCTTCCTCGGCGGCCAGCTCCAAGCCCAGATCGAGATCCGGACGGCGGAGCAGAAGCAGGCGGTGGCGGAGTACGGACGGATCGGCGTGCGCGCTTTCAGCGAAGTGGAGAATGCGTTATCGGCCGGATTCGTCCTCGAACAGCGTGAGCGCATCCTCAAGCAGGCCGTCGACGAGAACGCGCGCGCGCTCGAGTTTGCGAACGTCCGCTATCGGGTCGGGTCGGGCGATCTGCGCGCCGTCCAGCAGCAGAGTCTCGCGCTCTATGCCGCGCGCACCGCCCTGCTGCGCGTTCAAAGCGAGCGGCTCGTGCAGTGGGTGAACCTGTATCTCGCGCTCGGCGGGAGCTTCGAGGATCGCCACCCCGTTCCGCCGCAGGCGGAAGCACCCCGTCCCGAGGCCGAAAGAGCCGCGCAGCGGTGAACGTTGTTCTCTTCGCCACAAGCCCGCCACGGGATGCGATGGAATTTGCAACGGTGCTCGATGTTTGCCATACGGCATTTCTGACCGAGACGCCCCCAAATGTTGCTACAGCCATATCGCCTTATTTGGATCGTATTGCCACTCATGAGTCTGAGCCTCGTGACTGGATGCGCCTCCGATCCCCGGTATAGCAAAGGAGTAGAGTGGATCGTCAGCATGGAAGCGCAGAAGAAGCAGCTCAACGACGCCGGATTCCCGCAGTATCCCGGTATCGGCAGGTGATCACCTCGCGCGCAGCGCGACGTTGCGACCGGATCTCCCGGCTCAACCGCCTCACCGAGGCGAACCCAAGTCGAGGTCATCAGCGAGCGGGGCTCGCCCGCGAATCTTGAGCTGATCGAGATCCTGCACCAGCTCGCCGCAGGACCTCGCGCGAAGGCGACGCGGCGTGACCCGCGAATCGGGCGGCGGCGAGTTGTCGGCGCTTGGCTATTGCGCGGCAGCGGCGGGGGCGATCTGCGTCGATAGCTCGATGAGGATCTCGCCGAGCGCTTGCCCATAGCCGCGCACCAGCGCATCCGGGGAGGCCTCCGCGAGGTCGACGCGCCGGCTGATGAAGCGCTCCAGGAGTACCTTAGCGCTCGTCCCGGTCAGATCGACCAGCGTGAACTGCACGGTCATCACCGCAGCCGGTGCCCGCCCCGCCCGAAAGTCCCCATAGAGCTCGGTGACTACCGCCTCCAGGGCAAAAGGGGCTGTCACCAGGCTGCCGGGCTGGGAGACGGTCTTGAACGGCCCCGCGCGGTCGAGCCATTCGGCCATTCGCGCTCCCAGCATCGGCCCAGGCTCGGCGATGAAAGCGTTGTAGAAATCAGACGTAAACTTCACGTCGTCCATGCGGTAGACGAGCGCGCTGCCCGCGAATGGCGGCGCGACGCGCACGTTGCCCATCCGCAGCGCTTGCGGGAGACGGCTGGCCGGCGTGGAAGTCGCTCGCGGCGGCTCGACCACGTAGGTCGTCGTCTGCGGCGCCGGCGCGCCGATCGAGCAGGCCGCGACTACCGCGGCCGCACCCGCGGCGGCGAGCACACGCACAGCACTCATTTCGATCCCTTCTTCGATTCGTCCGTAAGCTGGACCTTCTCCGGCTTCTTCCAATCGTTCGTAAGCTGAACCTTCTCGGGCGGTCCACCGACGAGGAGGCCGGGCGGATAGCGCTTGGCAAGCTCCGAGAGCGTGCGCAAATTGGCCGTGGTCACGCGCAGGTCCTGAACGACGCCGCGAATGTCGTACTGATTGTCGGCGAGCAGTGCGTCGGCGCGTTGTATAGTCCGGTCGAGGTTCTTCACGATCTGGTCGATCTCTCCGCTCTCGGCGATCTTGCGCAGCTTCCCACTGACGGCCCCGGCATTCCCGAGCGTCTGGCCAAGTGCAGGATCCGCGAGGAAGGTGTCAATCCGGACCGACGCCGACGCGAGGCTGCGTAGCATCTCGTCGATCGGCGCGTGGGCGATGATCCCGTCGACGCGGTTGATCGCCGCGCGCGCGTCCCTGAGGACGCCAGCCGCGTCCGCCGACAGGGCGGCCACCGGCAGCTCACTGACTTTCCTGTCCACGTTCTCGACCAGCGCATTCAGGTTCTTTCCGAGCCGCTCGATGTCGGCCTGGTCGAGATTGGCAACCAGGTCCTGGATACTGGTGAGGAGCTGGCTCGCGACGCTCGGTACCGAGGGCACGTACTCATACTCGGGCTTCCAGTCGAACGGAAGCGGGGGATGGTTCTGCGGATCGAAGAAGTCGGCCGCCAGATACTGCTGCCCGGTGACGCCGGCGAGTTCCGTGCGCACGCGCAAGCCCCGCTTAACGTTCGCTTCAAGCTCCTTTTGCCACAAATCCGTGCGGGGACCGGAAACCGTTGCGCGGACCACGATGTATCCCCTGCGCTTGTCGACCGGAACATCCTCCTCGTACAGCGGCGCGGACACGCCGATGAAGCTGACGTGGCCGAGCGGGACGCCGCGATACTTCAGCGGCGAGCCTAGCTCGAGCCCCGCGACCGAGTCATTGAAATAGGTCTCGATCGTGATCTTCGGCTGGAACAGAGATCGTCCGCCCAGGATGAACAGGAGGGCGAATAGAAGGACCACCGACACGACGACGAACAGGCCGAGCCGCATGTAGTGCTGCTTATCGTCCATGGTCAAGTCTCCAGTTTTGGCGTGATTGCGTCGGGTTGACGGTTGAAGAACTGGCGCACTCGCGGGTCGCTGCTGTGGTCGCGCAGCTCGGCGGGCTTGCCTTCGGCGATGATGCTTCGCGAACGCGGATCCAGCATGACCGCGCGGTCCGCGATGGTGAAGATGCTGGTCAGCTCGTGGGTCACGACCACGAAGGTGAAGCCGAGGTTGGCGCGCAGCGAGAGGATGGTCCGGTCCAGGTTCGCAGCGGTGATCGGGTCGAGGCCCGCCGATGGCTCGTCCAGCATCAGGATATCGGCGCCCAGCGCCATGGCCCGGGCGATGCCGGCGCGCTTGAGCATCCCGCCGGATAGCTCGGCCGGCATCAGCGACTCGGCATGGGCCATCTCGACTTGGCGCAGCAGCATGCGCGCGGTGAGGTTCTTCTCCGCCAGCCCGAGATCGGTGAATTCGTCGAGCGGGAAACGCACGTTCTCGAGCGTAGTGAGGGACCCGAACAGTGCGCCGCTCTGGTACATGATGCCGAGCTTGCGCTGAAGGTGCGCGCGCGTGTCGCCCCGCGCGGTGACGATGCTCTGCCCGTCGATCAGCATCTCGCCCGCCAGCGGCCGGTACAGGCCGATCAGATTTTTCATCAGGCTCGACTTGCCTGAGCCCGACCCGCCCAGGATCACCAGAATCTCGCCGCGGTGCACGTCGAACGACGCGTCCTTCAGCAGCACGCGCTCGCCGTAACCTATCGCCAAGTCGCGCACGCTGATCGCGGGTGGTCTTCCGGTGGTGGTGGCAGCGCTCATAGTTGGCGGCGTGGGGCTACAAATTCAAGCGGCTGGTCAGCACGGCAAACAGCCCGTCGAGCACCACGATCCACACGATGCTCGCCACCACAGTGCTCGTTGCTGACCGGCCCACCGCGGCGGCGCCGGCGCCGGTCGCCAGGCCGCGCCGACAACCGATCGCGGCGATCACGAAGCCGAAGACGATCGCCTTGACGAGGCCGAGGATGAGGTCGGTCGCATCCACGGCGCGCAGGAGCTCGCTGTAGTACTGGAGGAACCCGATGTCAAACGTCAGCATCACCAGCGCACCGCCGAACACTCCGATGATGTTCGCGAGCACCGCCAGGAGCGGCACTACGAGTGCCGCCGCCAGCAACCGCGGCACTACCAGGAAGCGCACTGGCGGGAGCCCGAAGGTGATGATCGCGTTTACTTCCTCGTTGACCTTCTGGGTCCCGATCTGAGCGGCGAACGCCGCGCCGGTGCGCCCGGCGAAAACGATCGCGGTCATCAGCGGTCCGAGCTCGCGCAGCATCGCGATGCCCACCCCATCGACGACAAAGATCACGGCACCGAATTTCTGCGCCACCAGGGCGGTCTGGAACGCGATGATCACGCCCATCAGGAATCCGACCAAGAGGACGATCGGCACGGCGTTGGCGCCCGCCTCGGTGGCCACCGCCACGACGTCACCCCAGCGGATGGGGTCGCGGCCGCGCAGCGCGCGCCCCATCGCGGCCGTGCATTCGCCAAGGAAGGCGATCATGTTCTGAATCTCGGCGAGCACTTGTCCCGTGCTCCTGCCAACGTGCTCGGCGATGCCGATGGCCGGAGGTCTGCGGTAAGTCTGCGCGAAGTCCGCTGGATCCCAGGCGTTGATCAACGCTGCGAGGTTGGGAGCGAGGTTCTCGATCTGGACCTCAGCTCCTTGCGAACGCTCCCGGCGCCGCAAGTCGAACAGGAACGCGATGCCGGTGCTATCGACGTATTCGAGCTTCGCGGCGTCCACGCGGATCGGGTGGTCCGGGTTGCGCGACAGCGTTTCGAGGGCAGCGCGCCAGATTGGCGCTACTGTGGAGGCGGTGATCCGGCCTCCCAGGACGATGGTCGCGGTCCCTTCCGCAACCCCGGCTGCATGTGCAGTGGTCATGCGTCGGCCTCGAATAAGGCAGGCTCTTTCAGCGCCGCCAAATATACACGCCAAATCACTCTGCCACCCCGGGGGTTCTGAATCGCTCGCCGGATGGCGCACTGCAACACCAAAGGGGGATAATACGTCCCCCCTGCAAGTCCCCGGAGTATCGCTATGCCTACCCCGACCGCCTCGATTCCGACGATGCCCTTGCTCGCCCAATCCGCCATGGAGTACTGGATCGACGCTTGGCAGCGCTCGATCCTGTTCTGGGACGTGCTGCGCGAGCGTGGCAACACGTATCTAGAGCACACGCGCTCGGGCAAGCCGCCGGTCCTCGTGTTCGACTACGAGATCATCTTCGACGCGCGCGAGTTGCCACAGCCCGCGAACTACGCGCTCGCTCGCATCAAGCCGCCGGCAGGCTATCCGCCCGCCGATCCCAAAAAGCGCCCGTTCGTCGTGATCGATCCGCGCGCGGGGCACGGCCCTGGGATCGGGGGCTTCAAGATGGACAGCGAGATCGGCATCGCGCTGAAGCAAAGCCATCCCTGCTACTTCATTCTGTTCTTCCCGCAGCCGGTGCCCGGCCAGACGATCGAATGCGTGGCGCGCGCTGAAGGCCTGTTCCTCCAGAAAGTGAACGACCTCCATCCCGATGCGGAAGGCAAGCCGTTCGTGATCGGCAATTGCCAGGGGGGCTGGGCGCTGATGATGATCGCCGCGGCGGCGCCTGACCTGGTTGGTCCGATCCTGCTCGCCGGCTCGCCGATTGCCTACTGGGCGGGTGTCGAAGGCAAGAACCCGATGCGCTATTCGGGCGGGCTACTCGGCGGGACCTGGATGGCGTCGCTCGCCGGCGATCTCGGCAACGGCAAATTCGACGGCAGTTACCTGGTCAACAACTTCGAGAACCTCAACCCGTCGAACACTTACTGGACCAAGCTCTATAACCTCTACGCCAACATCGACACCGAGCCCAAGCGCTTTCTCGAGTTCGAGCGCTGGTGGGGCGGCCATTTCCTGATGAACAAGGAGGAGATGGAGTGGATCACGCAAAATCTCTTCGTCGGCAACAAGCTCACTGCGGGCGAAGTCACGTCCGCTGACGGCAAGCTGCGACTCGACCTGCGCAACATCCGCTCGCCGATCGTCGTGTTCGCGTCCTGGGGTGA
>Ga0126377_10003097_pt1 | contig 11659 bp, 9 predicted proteins | sample PanSoiMetPlot_22_FD_92647 | JGI IMG/M metagenome (GOLD analysis project Ga0126377, IMG submission 92647) | Tropical forest soil microbial communities from Panama - MetaG Plot_22 | ecosystem: Environmental > Terrestrial > Soil > Tropical forest > Bulk soil | place: Panama | collected 2016-02-17
CGGTACTTCTCGTGGGTTCGCGACGGGAGCGCCGAATGATGCGCCGTTGGACGCAGTCGGTGGCGCGGGCGCGCACGTATGCGGCGCCGAAGCGGTCGCGGCGCGCGATGGCTCGCGCGGCGATACGTCTCGAGTGGTTGCGGCGGCGCACCGGTCGCGGCGCGGGCGCGCGTATTGTGCTGAACTTGCGCCTTGGGATGGCGCTCGATTTCCGCTTCCACAGCGGAATTCGTCTGCGTCGTGAAGCGGGGCGCGACGGCATTCCGGGAGCACACGGTCAGACGCCGATCCCTCGAGTTGTCGGTTGGGCGCCACAGCGCCACGTGCTCGTGTCGCCCGAGTCGGCTGCGGGGTCCGAGCGTGACACAGAGAGCCGCGTCGCAAGCACACACGAGCGAAGTGTCATTCGCGAGCACGACTGGCAATCGCGGCTTCTGCTCCGCGTGTCGCCATTGATGGCGGCGCGCATTGCACCTGTCGAGTCGCGAGCCCACGCAGGCGAGCGCGCGACGCCGCCCTCGAGCCACTCGACCCCGTTCGTCACGCTTCGCACGACGACCATACACGAGCGGCTGCGTCAACTGTCTGCCGCGACTACACACGCGAGCCCACACCATACACGCATCAATACCACGCTCGTTCGACGCGCGCCGGCGCAAGAGGCTCACCGAGTTGCTGACGCGATGAGGCCCATTCCAACCACCGTCTGGCAACGCGGCCCACGTGCGATGATGACCGCGGCCGCCCGTGCGTTCGCTCCTCAACCACAGCCGTTCGCTGCCGTGCAGCGACAACCTGTCGTCGAGCCCGTGCCGGTCGAACGAATCGAAGAGCGTCTGCGCGAGTCCATCAGCGTCGTTACGGAGCGGACGGTCAAGCGCGAGCTCGAACGCACGTTGCGCTCCGGCGCGCCGATGAATCGGCGCCTCCGCGAAACCATTCAATCTGAGATGTACGACGACATCGTCTTCGAGCGCGAGCGGCGAGGCGAGCGATAATGGCCGGCCGCCTCGAGAAGCTGCGCATCCAGAATGAGGATACGCACGAGTCATTCTCCGTGCTCTTCAATCCGACGCAATACACCATCGAAGACGCGTCGAAGTGGACGGACCAAGACCGCCTGGGCCAACAGCCGGAACTTCACTACACCGGCGGCGAGCGGCGCAAGCTGTCGATGGATCTCTTCTTCGACACGTACGAGAGCCGCACCGACGTCCGCGAGCACACGAGCAAAATCGCCGGACTGCTTGTCTTCAATCGCGAGCAGCATCGTCCGCCCAAAGTCACGATCAGCTGGGGGACCGCCGCGCCGGGCGGGCCGCACGCGGACTTTCCGTTCACCTGCGTGATGCAATCGCTCAAGCAGCAGTTCGTGCTCTTTTTGGGCGACGGCACGCCGGTTCGCGCGACGCTCACGACGCAATTCCTGGAATTCACGCTGCCGACTGAAGAACTGCAGGTCAACACACCGAACTCGCCCGATCACACCAAGTCGTACGTCGTCAAGGAAGATGACACCGTCAGCGGCATCGCGGGAATCTTCTACCGCGATCCGCGGCTGTGGCGCCCGATCGCCGAGCGCAACGACATCGACAATCCGCGCGTGCTGAGGCCCGGCAGCGTGCTGACGATTCCGAAAATCGCCTAAGTCCAATGCCCGATAGAACGAGTCCCGAGCGCAGAATTCTCATCAACGGCGCCACGATCCCCCCGGAGCTGAACGCCGACGTCCTCGGCGTCTCGGTCTGCCAATATGCCGAGGGCGGCGATCGCTTCGAGGTGCTCGTCAACGCGCTGAACTCGGATGATCAGCAACTCAAGTGGATCGATTCCGATCACGCGAAGCAGGGGAATCAGATCACGATCGAGATGGGATACCAGGGTAATCTCTCGCAGATCCTCGTTGGTGAGATTGCCGCGGTGCGCGTCGCGTACTCGAACGACCAGGCGGCTCAACTTCAAATCCAAGGCTTCGATCGGTTGCATCGCCTGCGCCGCGGCCGTAGAACGCGCGCCTTCCTTCAGGTCAAGGACAGCCAGATCGCCGAGCAAGTCGCGTCGGGGCTCCAGCTCCAACCGCAAGTCACCGACAGCAGTGTCGTCCACGAATACGTGCTCCAGAACAATCTCAGCGACATCGACTTCCTCATGGAACGCGCGCGGCGCATCCGTTATGAGGTCGTCGTCGACGACCGCACGCTGATCTTCCGCCCGCAGTCGAACCACCTGGCGGCAACAGTGACGGTCGAATACATGCGTGACCTCAAATGGTTCAACGTTCGCGAGTCGTCGGCGCGGCAGGTCAGCGATGTCACCGTGCGTGGATGGAACCCGGCGTCGAAGGAAGCGATCCTGGGCGTCGCGCGCATCGGTGCCGAGACGACGAAAATGCAGGGCTCCGAATCCGGTCCGCAGATCGCCGACGCAGCGTTCGGCGCGTTCTCCGACGCGACTGTCGAGAATCCCGTCGCGTCGCAATCGGAAGCCGATCAAATGGCCGAGGCGCGCTTCAATGCGCTTGCACTCGAGCTTACGTCAGGCGAAGGGGAGATCGTCGGCGAGCCAACGCTCCGAGCCGGCAACACCGTCGATCTGCGCGGACTCGGCACGCGGTTCAGTGGCCTGTATTACGTCACGAAGGCCGAACATCGTGTGGCGCCGGACATCGGCTATATCACGCGCTTCGACGTGCGGCGGAACGCCTCATGAAAGTCGCCGACCTCCTCGCCGCCGAACTCGCGTTGGATGCGACAGCGGGTCGCGTCTACGGCGCGGTCATCGGTGTCGTGACCAACACGACCGACCCGGACGATCTCGCACGCGTGAAAGTGAGCTACCCCTGGATGGGCGACGACGCAGAGAGTCCGTGGGCGCGCGTCGTGACCCCGATGGCAGGGAAGAGTCGAGGCCTCGTGTGCCGCCCCGAAGTCGGCGACGAAGTGCTCGTCCTCTTCGAGCACGGCGATGTCCGCTTCCCGTACGTGATCGGCGGCGTGTGGAATTCGACCGACACGCCGCCGCAGAACCGTGGCGCCGACGGTGACAACAATGTGCGTCTGATTCATTCGCGCAGCGGCCATGAGATCCAGCTCGACGACACTTCGGGCAGTGAGAAAATCGTCATCATCGACAGTTCGGGAAGTCACAAGATCGAGCTGTCGTCTTCGGGCGTCGTGATCACGAGCAGTGCGGTGAAGATCGGTAGCAGCAGTTCCTCCGAGGGTCTCGTGCTTGGGAACGCGTTCATGCAGCTCTTCAACTCGCACACGCACCCCACGGGTGTTGGTCCGTCGGGTCCGCCGGTGCAGCCGATGATGACTGGCCAGCATGTGAGCTCCAACCACAAGACGGAATGATCATGCCGCTCGTGAAATCGACGCTCGCCAACGCGCTCGAGAATCTCTTCACCAACAATCCCGGCTCGGTCCCCGAGGCGGCGCAAAAGTGGGCGCAAGCGTACCTCTCGTACGCGAGTGCGGCGATTACCTCCACCGGCGGATCTGGCGTGAATGCGATGGCTGGACTCGGGTCGCTGACCGGCGCGTTCTCGGGTGCGCTTCAAGCCATGGCGCCACCGGCGGCGGCAGCGGCGATGGCGGCGGGCGTCACGGCGTTTTGGCTCTCGATCATCTGGGTAGGTCCGGCGACGGGCGTGACGGTATCCCCCGGCAACGCAGCACTCGCCGGTGCCCTCGCCGCCGTGTTTTCGAACCTCGGCAAGTTGTCGCCGGCGGAGAAAGCCAACGCAATTGCCGACGCGTTCGATGCCGGTGCAAAGCTCGTGATGGTGCTCGACACGATTCCGGGGACGCCGCCCGTCCTCGTCACCGCTCCGATTCAGTGAACGAGGATTGATCGCATGGGCAAAGAATTCCTCGGGCGTGGTTGGCGATATCCCGTCGAGCTGGACGGCGACCGGCTTCGCTACGACAAAGAGGAGGCGAAGATCGAGCAGTCGATCCTCATCATTCTCGGCACGGCTCGCGGTGAGCGGGTGATGCGGCCCGACTTCGGTAGCCGCCTACGCGACCTCGTCTTCGCGCCGATCAACTCGTCGACGCGCGCGCTCGCGGCGCGCTACGTGACCGAGGCGCTCACCGCGTGGGAAGCGCGCATCGACGTATTGAGCGTACGTGCCGAGCCGCGCGGAACGCTCAACGGTGTGCTCGACATCAACGTCGAGTATCGCGTCCGAGCGACGAACAGCACGTTCAATCTCGTCTACCCGTTCTACCTGCGAGAGGGAACTCGTGAAGGCGCCACCGCTCGATAAGCGAACACGCGCCGACGTCCTCGCGCACGCGCTGACGCTCGCTGGGCGAAACCCACCGCCCGGCTGGATGGGCTACGTGCCCGACTGGACGGTGTCGGTCGACGAAGAGGATCCGGGTCATCGCTTGCTTCAGGCGTTCGCGCGCCTCTCCGAACTGCTGGTCGAGCGGTTGAATCAAGTTCCCGAGAACAACTTCCTCAGCTTTCTCGATTTCGCGGGTGTCGAGCGCTTCCCGGGTGCGCCTGCCGAAGTTCCCGTCACCTTCGTCGTGTCGAAGCGCGCGCCACTTGGCGGCATCGTGCCGGCGGGAACGCAAGTCGCCACCACGCAAACCAAGAAAACCGACGCGCGAGTGTTCGAGACGCGGCGCGATGTCTTCGCATCGCGGGCCAGGGTCGCGAGCACGGTCGCCGTGCATCCGGCCACCGATCGCTATGTGGTGGTTCCAGTGTCCGAGATACCGGCGACGGCTGAATCGCTCGCCGCCGCCACACCGCTTCGCGTGCTGACCGACACGGGACCCGGTCTGCAAGACGTCGATCACGTGTTGTATCTGGCGAGCGAGCAGGTTTTCGGCCGCAAAGACGTCGCCGAGGTGCGCATTCGAATGATGCTCATCAGCGGAGCGCTCCCGAGCGCGATCACCTGGCGTCGTTTCAGCAAGAGTGCGAAAGCGTGGATCGATCTTCCTGCGCCGACTGTCAACACGTCTGTCGCGGGCCAAGTCGATCTCACGTTCTCCAACTTCATCGGCGTCGACAAAGCGAGTGTCGACAACGTCGAGGACTTTTGGATCGCTGGCGAGTTCACGGGGCCGTTCTCCGCGCTCCCGACACCGCCCGTGATTTCCGCGATTACAGGAGCCGTGACGCCAGTGGTGGCGTCAGGGCCGTTGCTCGACGCCGCGTTCTACAACGCAGCGCCGCTCGATTTCACGAAACCCTTCTCACCCTATGGCCCGCGGCCGGCATACGGTGACGCGCTCTATCTTGGCAGCGCCGTCGCGTTCTCGCCGTCGAACGAGAGCGTTACCCTCACGTTCACCATTCGTCCGTACGTCCACGCGGCGCTTCAGACACAGTTCGCGGGTTTGCCGACCGGCGGGTTGACCGTTCGAACGACCGCGCGTTGGCAGTACCTGGACACGAATGGCGTGTGGCGCTTGCTGTCGGAGCTCGATCACTCATTCCAGTTCGCCGCCACCACGGGGGCCGTGTCGCGACCGTCTCCTTCGGCCGGGGAGGGCGCGTTCATCGGAGGGAGCGACGGCGACACCACGGCGGTCGTGACGTTCAGCACTTTCCCGAGCGATATCGGCCTTCAGACCGTGAACGGCGTCGAAAGCTACTGGCTTCGGGTGCTCTTGATCAGTGAAAACCCGTACGGGATCGACGGCGTGCTCACCGGGACCGGCTCGTCGACGCGTTTCATCGGACCGCTCTTCATTCCGCCGCGAGTCGACAGCGTCGCGATCGCGTTCGCGCCGCGGACGAATCCCATTGCGATGAATCACGTGACGACGCTGAACAATTTCGTATTTCGTGATGATTCGAGCTCGGCGAGTGTCACGCCGTTTCGCGAGGTCGCGAGTCGCATGATTGGCGCAATCAGCATTTTTGGTAACGCGCCGGCCTTCTACATCGGCTTCGACCGCCAGCTCGAGATCGACGCCTTCGTGTCGATCTTCTTCGATCTTGCGGGCCCGTCGTCGTCGCTGACGTCGCCCCTCGAGTCCGGGAATCCGCGCATCGCATGGGAGTACTGGAGCGACGCGGGCGGTTGGCGGCCGTTGGACGTCACCGACGACTCGCTCGACCTCACGACGAGCGGATCGATCGCGTTCGTCGCGCCGCGCGACGCAGCGTCGCTATCGCTCTTCACGCGAATCGAGCCGGACGTAGACGCTGACGTGGCGGCGCGCTGGTGGTTGCGCGCTCGCCTCGCGTCCGGAACCTACGACTATCCGCCGACCGTGCGCGGCGTGTACATCAACACGGTCGCGGCCGAAAACCGTACAACCGTCGTCGAAGTGCTCATTGGCTCGTCGAATGGCGAGCCGGATCAGACGTTCGCTCTCGTACGCGGTCCCGTGCTGGCCGGCGAGCTGTGGGTTCGGGAGACGGAGACCCCGACCGCTGAAGAACTCTACGAACTCGACGTCGAGCACGCCGAGGCCGAGGGACTTCCCGCGCCGCCGCTGGACGAGGCATCGCCGAACCTGACCTCGGTGGGCGACGACGCCACAGAGGTGTGGGTCCGCTGGCTGCGTGTTCCGAACTTCCGCCTTTCCGGGCCGCGAAGCCGTCACTACCTGCTCGACAGCGTGGCCGCGATCGTGCGCTTTGGCAGCGGCTCGGACGGCCACATCCCACCTGTGGGACGGAACAACCTCGTCTTTCGAGATCTCCAAACCGGCGGCGGCGCGAACGCCAACCTCGAGGCAGGTCCGCTCGCGGTCAAGGAGCTCAAGACGACGCTTCCGTTCATCGACAAGGTGTTCAATGTCCAGTCGGCGTCGGCGGGCGCGTCGCCGTGGACGATCGAGCAATTCGAGGAGTTCGGACCGCAGGCGCTCAAGAACCGCGGCCGCTCGGTCACGACCGAGGACTATCAGTGGATGGTGCGCCAGCGGTTCAGCGACGTCGCGCGTGTCCGCTGCATTGCCGTTCACGAACCTGGCCCCGGTGGGACACTGGCCTTCAAGGCCGGCGGCGTGACGGCGATCGTTGTTCCGTGGAGCACCGACCCACGCCCGCAACCGAGTCAGGGGCTCATTCGCAAGGTGCGCGAATTCCTCGCGCAGAACGTCCTCACGAACATCGTAGCGGACGTGCACGTGAAGGGGCCGGACTACGTCGCCGTTGACGTGGAGGCCCAGCTGGCGCCGACGCGTCCCGAGTTTGCGCTCGTCGTTGCCCGGAAAGCGCAAGCGGCGCTCGATGCCTTCTTACATCCGCTGACGGGCGGAGAGGACGGCTCCGGCTACGGGTTTGGCCGTCCGGTGTTTCTCTCGGAAGTCGAGGCGGTGCTCGAGCGGATCGACGAAGTCGACCACGTGGTGTCGGCAGGATTCGTCGCGTTTCCTGGGCTCGACCAGTTCCCGGTCACCGGCGAACGCTTGGCGTCGTCGGGCACTCATCGCATCACGGTGGTCTGACATGGCGAACCTCACCCCCCGCCGTGACGATCGAACGTACGAGCAACTCGTCGAGGTGCTCCGTCGACAGCTGCCCCCGGTCGAGTGGACCGATCACAACGCGTCCGACCCCGGGATCATGCTGCTCGAGCTGTTGTCGTGGCTCGGGGAGATGGTGCTGTACCGGATGGACCGCGTGCCTCGAGCACACGAAGACAAGTTTCTGAATTTCCTCATCGACCCGCCCGAGCCGGTGTCCGTGCTCGTGACATTCGAGGCGACATTCCAGATCGCGCCCGCCACGGATTCGATCATCATTCCCGCGGGAACACTCCTCGCGACCGACTTCGTCGCGGGCGGCCGGTTCGTCTTCGAGACCTTCCAGCCGCTCACATTGAATCGCCCAACGGTGCCACCGCTCGTCTCGTCGGGCACGGTGGAAGCACGCGCGATTCTCGAGGTCGTCAACGAAGCGCTCGGCGTCAGCGATGGCCTCGCGAACCAGGCGTTCGACCTCCGACCGCCGCGCGTCGCGCTCGGCATCACAGATCCCGATGCCCCCGCGCCGATTCTGACTGATTTCGTGCACCGCACGAGTGTCTACGAACCGAATCCGCGAGTCACGGTCGGCGGAACGCCGTGGACGCCGGTGCCATCGCTCCGGACGGAGGGATCGCGCGTCACGCTGTTGAATCCGGCCACGAATTACATGGTCGATGCGTTCGAGAGCCGCATTCGCTTCGGCGACGACGCCTTCGGCGCAATTCCGCCACTGGGCAACGTGATCACCTGCACGCGGTACCTCGTGCTCACCGGTCCGCAGGCATTGAGCGTGGGCGACGGCGAGGTTCATCATCTGCTGAACTTCGCACCGCCGGCGGACGTCGCGCTCACGTTCCAGAATACTGACGCAAAGGGCGGGGCGTATTTCTTCTCCGTGAGCCGGCGCACGGAGCTCGGACTTCGCGAGTTTCGCGCGCCGTATCGGCTGATCACCGCCGGCGACTTCGAGCGGGCGATTCTCGAGGACTTCAACGACTTTCAGGAACTCTCGGGAGCGACGCCACAAATGCTGCGCGTCGCCGTCGCGTTCAATCGCGAGCCGCCGCTCGAGGACGACCTCGAGTCGCCTGGACACGTGACGTTGGTGTTGTTGCCGGGCGCTCCGCTCTTCGACGAGACGCAGTTCCGCAACGAGGCCGTGTCTGTTCCCGCGAAGCAGTCGATGCTCGCCCTCCCTGATCCGCTCTGGCAACGCCTCCGCCGGTTTCTCGACCCGCGGCGGTTGATCACGACGCGGCTGCATCGCCAGACGCCGACGCTGGTGCCGATCACGATCGCGGCGACGGTTCGAGTGGCGCCCGAGCGCAACATCGCGCGCGCCGAGGCCGAGCTGCGCGCCTTGGTTTACAGATTCCTCAGTCTGGTGTCGGGCGACTTCGACGGCCGAGGGTGGCGCCTGGGCCGCGACGTTTACCGATCACAGGTGTTCCGGCTGCTCGAGGATGCCTCCGACCTGGGCGTGGACCACGTGGAAACGCTCACGCTGAGTCCTGCCGATGCTGACGGCAACGTCGTTATCGGACCGAACGAGCTGCCGCTGCTGCAGACGCTCACGCTCACCGTCGTTCGTGTTTAGGCGGCCGCCATGGCGAATGGTCCGAGCACGTACCTGCGGAATCTTCCCGAAATCTTCCGGTCTCCACGGCCGGATGGGTCGACGCCGTTTCTCGGTGAGTTCCTCAAGATCTTCGAGGCGCTGCTCGCTGGTCGTGCGGATGCGCGGGGAATCGGCATCAACGGCATCGAGGATACCATCGACGGTTTTCCGGAGCGCATCGATCCGTCGCTGTCGGCCGTGGCCGAGCCCCTGCCGCCTGCTGGCGAGCTGCTGCGGTCGGACTTTCTCGACTACCTGGCATCGTGGGTCGCGCTGGCGCTCGATCAGAACTGGGATCTCGGAAAGAAGCGCGAGTGGACGCGGCGCATCATGTCGCTCTACAAGCGACGCGGCACGCGCGACGGGCTTCAGGATTATCTCACGACCTTCGTCGGCGATCAGGTCCGCGTCGATGAGCCGGACGGTGGCATCACGCTCGCCGTCGACAACACCACACTCGGCGTCGACACGTTTATCGCTGACGCGCCTGCGTATTTCTTTCGCGTTCGCATCTCCTACGGCTTTCCGCCGATTCCATTCGACTTCGCGACGTGGAACAACCTGCTCTCAGGCACACGGGCGATCGTCGAATTGGAGAAGCCGGCACACACCTACTACCAGCTCGAAGCGCAGGCGCCAGGCATCATCATCAACGTTCGCTCGACCGTTGCGGTCGACACGCTGATCTGGGACAACTCGCTCTTCTAACGCGGTGAACATCATATGCCCGAACCTCAAATCCGACATGTCCGCTTCTTCAATGGCCAGTTCCTCCGGCAGCAGGAGTTCAACGAGGAGCAGACGTACGCGAACCACATGCGACGACGCCTGAACTATTCGCTGTTCCAGGATGGCGTCGTCGAGATCACCGGCACCGACCTCACGATCGCGCCAGTCTCGCCGGGCGTCGCGTCCGACAAGCGCATCCGCATCCTACGCGGCTTGGCGGTCGGTGCCAACCAGGACGTGTTCGAATCGCGCGAGGTGATTCTGCGCCAGGACACGGCAATCATCGATCTCGCGGCGACCTTCAGCGCGGGCCAAACGGTCTGGGCTTCTGTCAACTATCAGCGCACCGAAGCGGTGCCCGTCGCCGTTGGTCCGACGACCGAGAATTCGCGCTTCGATGAGACCGCGCAAATTCAATTCTTCAGTACCAATCCCACTGGCCAGGTCACGGCGGGTTTCGATCCGCTCATCGTGCTCGGTTCGGTGAACTTCAATGCGATGACGGTCAGCACGGCGGACCGTCAGATCGCGCGCCTCCGCTCCGCGCTGTTCGCGCCGGCACCGAGCATCACCATAAGTCCAACCTCGGTGACAGCCGGAGCCACCCAGACGTTCACCATCACGTCCGGCGGTGGCTTCAATCTCTCGACGCTCGTGGCGGGGAACGTCAGCGTCACGCCGGGCGCCAACATCGGCGCGATCACGATCGTCGGAGCGCCGACGGCGAACACGGCGCAAGTGAACGTTCCGGTTGGAGCGGCAGCGGCCGCGGGAACCCGCCAGCTGAACATCACGATCGGCGCGGTCACCGTATCGGACGATTTCTCCGTCACCGCATTCGTCCCGCCGCCGACCATTACGTCGCTGCCGGGATCGACGAGCCCCAACGCGCTGCTCACCATCGGCGGTACGAACTTCATCGCGCCCGTGAGCGTGACGTTCAACAACGGCGGCGCCGTGCGAAACAGCCCGTTCACCGGCGTCGGCGAAAGCTTGTCGAACACGCAGATCGTCATCCGGGTGCCGGCGGTCGGCGCGAACAGTGGAACGATCACGATTCAAGCGGCGGGCGGCTCGGTGCTGTCGGCCTTCATCAACATCGTGTGACTCGATCGGAGCGAACGCTCATCGCGGCATCACACTTTCTCGAGCTCGATCAGGGAGGGCTCATGCGGGGAACCCCAAGCCGTATTTCACTCGCTGCCGTCGCCGCGTCGGTGCTCCTGCCATGTCTGGCGGTCGACGCGCACGCCCAATCGGGCACGCTGCTCAGTCAAACGATGACGCAGGTTGTGACCGCGACGAATCCGACCCTTTCGTTCCGGGTGAAGGGATTCAAGGGAACGGGAAGCAACACGTTCCTGCTGTTCGAGTTTGGTCCCGACGGAAACGGCGCGCTGCCTGCCCCGAATCCGGCGCTTCCGGTGTCGACGAGATTCACGCTCTCGAAAGGCGGCATCGTTGCCACAGAGGCGTTCACCGCGATCCCGAGCGGATCCGTCGCGGATTCGGCGAAATTCCCGAACAATAACGTCACTCTCGACCGGCAAGCCGAGAACAATCCTGCCGTTGGTCTCTACCGCCTGATCATCAGCCACACGGCCGATCTCAACGAGGGCGACACGGAGACGTGGTCGTTGGCGTTCACCAACATCCCGGTGGGGTTGCGCATCATCGCGTCGATCACCGGTGGCGATTTCACCGGTCTGGTGCCGCCGCCCGCTCCATGTGGCATGGCCTGTCCGCCGCCAACCTGTCCGGCGGGGCAGGCTTGCCGTCCGCCCTGTGCGAGCAGACCGTGCGTGGGGCCAATTCGCATCTACGCAATTCCAGAATTCAAATTCCCCCCGGGTCCCGATCC
>Ga0126377_10003098_pt1 | contig 11659 bp, 10 predicted proteins | sample PanSoiMetPlot_22_FD_92647 | JGI IMG/M metagenome (GOLD analysis project Ga0126377, IMG submission 92647) | Tropical forest soil microbial communities from Panama - MetaG Plot_22 | ecosystem: Environmental > Terrestrial > Soil > Tropical forest > Bulk soil | place: Panama | collected 2016-02-17
ATCCTCAGGCCCGGAGACATCGTGGTGGTCGGCGAGCACATGGGCAAGGTCAGGGCGATGCTCGACGACACCGGTGAGACGGTGATGGAGGCAGGCCCGTCCACGCCTGTCGAGCTGCTCGGCATCGACGGGGTGCCGGACGCCGGCGAGGTGTTCAACGTGGCGCCGGACGAGAAGATGGCCAAGACGGTCGTCGAGCACCGGCGGCAGGCCAAGCGCAAGAAGGAGCTGGCCACCACCGGCAAGATCTCGCTCGAGAACCTGATGGAGCGGATCCAGGAGGGCGAGACCAAGGAGCTCAAGGTCGTGCTCAAGGCGGACGTGCACGGCTCGGCCGAGGCGCTCCGCGAGGCCCTGACCAAGCAGTCGACCGAGAAGGTGTCGGTCAACGTCATCTCGACCGGAGTCGGCGGCATCACCGAGTCGGACGTCAACCTGGCCAAGGCGGGCGGCGCCATCGTGGTCGGCTTCCACGTGCGGCCGGCCGGCAAGTCGGCCAAGCTCGCCGAGCAGGAGGGTGTCGAGATCAAGCTCTACGACATCATCTACGAGGCGCTCGACGAGGTCAGGGCGGCGATGGCCGGGCTCCTGGCGCCCATCAAGAAGGAGCGCGACATGGGCCGGCTGGAGGTACGCGACACCTTCACCATCCCGAAGCGCGGGGTCGTGGCCGGCTGCATGGTCGTCTCCGGCCGCATCACGCGCCGGGCGCTGGTCAGGGTCATCCGCGACTCGGTGCAGGCCTACCAGGGCAAGGTCGGCAGCCTGCGCCGCTTCAAGGACGAGGCCAGCGAGGTCAAGGAGGGCTTCGAGTGCGGCGTCATCGTCGACGGTTTCACTGACGTCAAGGTCGGCGACGTGATCGAGGCCTACGAGATCATCGAGGAGGCCGCCACGCTGTGATCGTGGCGCTCGCCCGGCTGTCCCTCTACATCCCCCACTCGCACTCGCTCAAGGAGAAGCGCGCCGTGGTCCGGCGGCTCGTTGACCGGATGCAGGCGCGCTTCAAGCTCCACGTGGCCGAGGTGGGGGGACAGGACACCTGGCAGCGTGCGGTGCTCGGCTTCGCGCTGGTGGGCGGCGACGCGCAGAAGGTGTCGCAGCTGGCCGACGAGGTCCTGCGCGCGATCGAGAGCATGGCCGAGGGCGAGCTGTCGGTGGAGCGCGAGATGGTGCACTTCGGCGACCCTTCGGGCGAGGATGGGGCCGGTGGCTGATCGGAACCGAGCCTCGCGCGTGGCGGAGGCGATCAAGGCGGAGCTGGCCGACCTGGTCGCCCGCGAGGTCAAGGACCCGCGCGTGCAGGCCGGCCTGGTCACCGTGAGCCACGTCGAGGTCAACCGCGATCTCAGCGTCGCCGAGGTGGGTGTGTCGATCCTGGCCGGCGACCCCGCCGCGGTCATGAAGGGGCTCTCGGCGGCGGCGGCCTTCCTGCGCGGACCGCTCGCCCGGCGCCTGCGCCTGCGCGTCGCGCCCGACCTGCGCTTCCACCACGACACCAGCCAGGAGATGGCCTCGCGCCTGCGCGACATCGTGCGCGAGGACCAGGAGCGGGCGGCCGGCAGAGACGAACCCGGCCGCGAGGACGCGGTGGACGCGAGGCCCGATGACGAATGAGCTGGAGCGCGCGGCCGAGATCCTGGCCACTGCAGACAAGGTGATGGTCACCTGTCACCTGGGGCCCGACGGCGACGCGGTCGGCTCCATGGTCGCGATGTCGTCCCTGCTCAGACAGCGCGGCGCGCAGGTGACCATGTACAACCCGGACCTGGTGCCGCGCCACCTCAAGTGGATGCCGCTCTGCAAGGGGCTGGCGCACCGGCTGCCCAGGAGCGCCAGCTTCGCCGCCACCGTGGTCATGGACTGCGGCGACGCCAAGCTCCTGGGTCCCGACTTCCCACCGCCGGAGGTGACCGGCAAGCTGATCGTCATCGACCACCACGCCAGCGGGCGCCCGTTCGGCGACGTGTTCGTGTGCGATCCGGATGCGGCCAGCGTCGGCGTGCTGGTGGCGCGCCTGGCCCGCCACCTGGACTGGCCGATCACCGACGAGGCCGCCATCGCGCTCTACGTCTCGCTGGTCACCGACACCGGCTCGTTCCGCTACGCCAACACCAACGCGGAGGCGCTGCGCCTCGCGGCCGATCTGGTCGAGCGCCACGGCGTGGGCCCGTGGGCGGTGAGCGAGCGCCTGTCGGAGCAGGGCACCCTGGCCCGCTACCGGCTGCTCGCGGCGGCGCTCGCCACCCTGCAGCCGGTGCTGGGCGGCCACGTCGTCTTCATGACCATCACCGAGGTGATGGTGAAGGCGGCCGAGGCGGCCTGGGAGGACTCGGAGGGTATGGTCAACTACGCGCGCTCCATACGCGGCGTCGAGTGCGGCGTGCTCATCACGCCGGCCAAGCGCGGGGGCGTGCGAGTGTCGATGCGATCGAAGGGACACATCATCGACGCCGGGGCCATCTGCCTGTCCCTGGGCGGCGGCGGCCACCGCGGGGCGGCGGGCTGCACCCTCCCGGGTGATCTGGCCAGCGCGCGCGCCACGGTCGAGGCGGCGCTGTCCGCCGCCCTCATCGCCGGCGGCGTGGTCCTCGACGCCGCGAGCTGAACCGCCGGGTGCGAGGTGCGCGCATCCGCTGCGCCGGTGACGCAGAGAAAACCGCGATCCGACAGCTGCGCTCGCCGCGCCTCCGCGGTTTATCATCGGTCGGATGAGACGTGCCGTAGCGGTTCTTCTCCTCCTGGCCTCCTGTGGAGGTGGTGGTGACGACGACGACGCGAGCGATGGAAGCGGCCCCGACGCCGCCGGCGGCGTGCCCGACGCGCCACCCTCGTCGGGGCCGGATGCGTCGCTCGACCCCATGACCCTGGCCGAGACCGGGCTCTACTCCGATCCGGCCAGCGAGACCCTGGTGCCCGGCGTCGTCCAGTACGAGGTCAACTACGAGCTGTGGGCCGACGGAGCCACCAAGCGCAGGTTCGTGTTCCTGCCCCCCGGCGCCACCATCGACACCAGCGACATGAACTTCTGGCACCTGCCCCAGGGCACGAAGCTGTGGAAGGAGTTCACGCGCGACGGCGTGCGAGTCGAGACCCGGCTCATCTGGAAGCAGGGCCCGACCGACGAGGACTGGTTCGTCATGTCTTACGAGTGGAACGCGGAAGGCACAGAGGCCACCGCCGCCGAGTTCGGCGTCGAGAACGCGCTCGGCACCCTGCAGGACATCCCGCGCGCCACCGACTGCCCGACCTGCCACAAGCGCCAGCCCGGCTTCGCGCTCGGCTTCAGCGCCCTGCAGCTCGATCACGATCGCGGCGACATGAACCTGCCGGCCCTCATCCAGCAGGGCCGGCTCAGCGCTCCCCCGGCCGGCAGCACCGCGCCGGTGTTCCCGCTGCCCGGCGACCCGGTCGACCAGGCCGCGCTCGGCTACCTGCACGGCAACTGCGGCGTGTGCCACAACCAGTACTCCGACGTGCAGGACACCACCACGCTCATCTGGCACCTCGACGTCGAGTCGCTGGCCACCGTCGGCGACACCACGATCTTCACCCACGCGGTCGGCGTCGCGCCCCAGGTCTTTCTCAACCAGGCTCCAGAGCTGACCGCGGTCATCCAGCCGGGCAGCCGCGAGAACAGCGCTGCCTTCTACCGCATGAGCCGCCGCGACCCGCTCGAGGACAGCAAGGTCCCGATGCCGCCCCTGGCCACCGAGAAGGTCGACGAGGACGGCGGCCTGGCGGCGCTGGGCGCGTGGATCGACTCGCTCGCGCCGAAATGAGCGCGCGGCCGCCCGCCGTCGCCTCGGGCGTGCTGGTGGTCGACAAGCCGGCCGGCATCACCTCGCGCGGCGCCGTGGCCGAGGTCGGGCGCCGCCTCGACACCCGGCGCGCCGGCCACGCCGGCACCCTCGATCCGATGGCGACCGGCGTGCTCGTGGTCTGCCTGGGCGAGGCGACCAAGATCGCCGGCCTCCTGGTCGCCGACGACAAGTCGTACGACGGCGAGCTCGAGCTCGGCCGCGAGACCGACACGCTCGACGCCGACGGCCAGGTGGTGCGCGAGCGCATCGCCGAGGCGGCCGCCGTCGATCGCGCGGCGCTCGCGGCGGCCATGGCCGCGCTGGTCGGCGACATCGAGCAGGTGCCGCCGATGTACTCGGCGGTGCGGCAGGCCGGGCGCCGCCTGCACGAGCTGGCCCGCGCCGGACAGGAGGTCGAGCGCGCGGCCCGCGCGGTCACGGTGCGCCGCTTCGACCTCCTCGCGCTGGATCTTCTGTCGTTCGGGGCGCCGCGCGCGAGCTTCGCCGTCGACTGCAGCAAGGGAACCTACGTGCGCAGCCTGGTCGCCGACGTGGGCGAGGCGCTCGGCTGCGGCGCGCATCTGACCGCGCTCCGCCGCACGCGCTCGGGCGGCTTCGGCCTCGACCGCGCGCTGGCGCTGGCCGACGTCAGCCCCGACACCGTGGCGCTGCCCGGCCGCCTGGTCGACCCTGCCGACGCGCTGGTCCATCTCCCGCGGATCGGCCTCACACCCGACCAGGCCGCCGCCGTGGCACACGGTAAGCCATTGTCCTGGCAGGATTTATCGCCCGCCGAGGCGCCCGCCGGGCCGGTCTGCATGCTGGCCCCCGGCGGCAAGCTCCTCGCCCTGGTCGAGGTCGAGGGGCTGCGGATCCGCTACAGACGCGTATTCCCGCTGACGCGAGAGGGTGCCGGCTCTTGACGTGGGCGTCTTTCTCCTTCACTCTCCTGCCCGACAAAACAACAGAGAAAACGCGGAATTCGAGGATCAGGAATGCCAGTCTCCACTGTTCGCAAGCGCGAGACGATCGAGAAGCATCGGCAACACGAGAGTGACACCGGATCGCCGGAGGTCCAGGTGGCGCTCCTCTCGGAACGCATCTCGCATCTGACCGAGCACCTCAAGACACACGCCAAGGACCATCACTCGCGGCGCGGCCTGCTCCGCATGGTCGGCCTGCGCCGCAGCCTGCTCGACTATCTCAAGCGCAAGGACTTCGAGCGCTACCGCGGGCTCATCGAGCTCCTCGGGCTGCGCAAGTAAGTCGCGAGCAAGTCGCAGCATCGCATCGCCACGCACGTCTTCACTTCACGTCGCAACACGCGGAGCGGGCCACGCCGCCATGAGGGCGGCGCGCGCCCGTTTCCGTTTTTCCAGTCTGGAGTGCAAGTGGGTTGATCTTTCTGCCGTGAGCGCGGCCGCGAGCCGGGCGCGCTCAGGGTCGAGGGACCGACCACCGGCACTCGAGGCCACTCGAGGACACCGATGAGTCATGTCAGCCATGTGAGGGAGTCCGCCGTCGTGGGCGGACGCGAGATCTCGATAGAGACCGGCAAGTGGGCCAAGCAGGCCGCCGGCGCCGTGGTGGTTCGCCTCGGCGACACCATGGTGCTGGTCACCGCGGGCGGCTCGAAGTCGCCGCGCGAGGGGATGGACTTCCTCCCGCTCACCTGTGAGTACCAGGAGAAGTTCTACTCCGCCGGGCGCATCCCGGGCAGCTACTTCCGCCGCGAGGGGCGCCCGGCCGAGTCGGAGATCCTGGTCGCGCGCCTCATGGACCGGCCGTCGCGCCCGCTCTTCCCCAAGGGCTGGCGCATCGACACCCAGCTCATCGCCAACGTGGTGTCGTTCGATCGCGAGAACGCCGCCGACGTCCTGGCCATGACCGGCGCGTCCGCCGCGCTCCACCTGTCCGACCTGGTGTGGGACGGGCCGTACGCCGGCATCCGCATCGGCCGCGTCAACGGCCAGTTCATCGCCTTCCCGACCTTCGCCGAGCGCGAGGACAGCGAGATCGACATGGTGGTGGCCGCCACGCGCGACGCCATCGTGATGGTCGAGGGCGAGATGACCGAGGTGTCCGAGTCGGTCGTGGTCGACGCGCTCCTGTTCGCCCACGAGGCGGTGCAGCCGCTCCTCGATCTGCAAGAGAAGCTGCGCGCCGCGGCCGGCAAGCCCAAGCGCGCGTACACCGCGCCGACCAAGGACGAGGCCCTCCATCAGCGGGTCAAGCAGATGGCATGGGGCCGCATCCAGGACGCCATGGCGGTGCGCGAGAAGCACGCCCGCTACGCCGCGCTCGACGCGGTCGGCGCCGACGTGCTGGCCACGCTGTGCGGCGTCGGCGGCGAGTACGCGGGGCGCGAGAAGGAGGTCGGCGAGGCGGTCGGCTCGGTCAAGAAGGCGTTCGCCCGCACCCACACGCTCGAGACCCGCACCCGCATCGACGGGCGGCGCGGCGACGAGATCCGCGCCATCTCGTGCGAGGTCGGCGTGCTGCCGCGCGTGCACGGCTCGGCGCTGTTCACCCGCGGCGAGACCCAGGCGCTGGTGGCGGTCACGCTCGGCACCAAGTACGACGAGCAGCGGCTCGATACGCTCCTCGGCGAGCGCAAGAAGCCGTTCCTCCTGCACTACAACTTCCCGCCGTTCTCGACCGGCGAGGTCAAGATGCTGCGATCCACCTCGCGCCGCGAGGTCGGCCACGGCAACCTGGCCTCGCGCTCGGTCGAGCAGGTGCTGCCCGCCCGCGAGGACTTCCCCTACACGCTGCGCGTGGTGTCGGAGATCCTGGAGTCGAACGGATCGTCGTCGATGGCCAGCGTGTGCGGGGCGTCGCTGGCGATGATGGACGCCGGCGTGCCGATCAAGTCGCCGGTCGCAGGCATCGCCATGGGCCTCATGAAGGAGGGCGACCGCTACCTCATCCTGTCCGACATCCTGGGCGACGAGGATCACCTGGGCGACATGGACTTCAAGGTGACGGGCACGCGCCACGGCATCTGCGCCCTGCAGATGGACATCAAGCTCAAGGGCCTGGCGCGCCACATCCTGGAGGAGGCGCTGGAGCAGGCGCGCGCCGGCCGCGTGCACATCCTCGACAAGATGGGCGAGGCGCTCGACGCGCCGCGCGACGAGCTCAACCCCAACGCGCCGCGCATCGTGCAGATCACGATCAAGCCGGACAAGATCCGCGACATCATCGGCCCGGGGGGCAAGACCATCCGCGCCATCGTCGAGCAGACCGGGGCGCAGATCGACGTCGACGACGCCGGCACGGTGTCGATCGCGTCGGCCGACGCGCGCGGGCTGCAGCGCGCCATCGACCTCATCAAGGGCCTCACGATGGAGGCCGAGGTCGGCCAGTTCTATCACGGCGTGGTCAAGCGCGTGGTCGAGTTCGGAGCCTTCGTCGAGATCCTGCCCGGCACCGACGGCCTCATCCACATCAGCGAGCTGGCCGAAGAGCGCACCCGCAAGGTCACCGACGTGGTGGACGAGGGAGACGAGGTGGTGGTCAAGGTCATCAACATCGACCGCGACGGCAAGATCCGCCTGTCGCGCAAGGAGGCGCTCGCCGCCAACCCGGAAGAAGTGCACCACCTGGTGGGTTGAGCGCGCGCCGAGCGAGGACAGCGGATGACGCGGCTGCGGGTTCTCAGACTCCGGCCCGACGCGGTCCTGCCGCGCACCATGAGCGAGCAGGCCGCCGGGCTGGATCTGAGCGCGGCGCTCGACGCCCCGCAGCGCATCGAGCCGGGCGGGCGCGCCGCCGTCCCCACCGGCATCGCGATCGCGCTCGAGCCCGGATTCGAGGGCCAGGTGCGGCCCCGCTCGGGGCTGGCCCGCCGGCACGGCGTCACCGTGCTCAACGCGCCCGGCACCATCGACGCCGACTACCGCGGCGAGGTGGTGGTGCTGCTGGTCAACCTGGGCGGCGAGGCGGTGATCATCGAGCCGGGTGAGCGCATCGCGCAGCTGGTGGTGGCGCCGGTCGCGCGCGCCGAGGTCGAGGAAGTGAGCGAGCTCGACCCCAGCGGGCGCGGCGCCGGCGGGTTCGGCTCGACCGGCCGAGAGGGGCGATGAGTGGCGGGCGGGAAGGGCTGGCGATCGGCGACGTGGTGGGCGGCCGCTACGAGGTCCGCTTCCTGACCGCCGAGGGGCCGGCCTACCGCGACTACCGGGTCCACGACCGCGAGGTGGAGGTCGAGCTGGCGCTCTGGCGCATGGACGCGCAGCTGTTCGCAGGCCCGCGCCAGGCCGAGTTCGCGAGCGCCGCGCGCGAGATGCGCGGCCTGGTGCACGCGCACCTCCGCCGCCTGTTCGAGGTCGGCCTGACCGACGACGGCGCGGTGTACCTGACCTCGCAGCTGGGCAGCGCCGAGGGCATCGCGCTCCGCCTGGGCAGCGGGCGGGCCGCGTCGGAGCTGGACATCCTGCGCTACGCCAGCGCGATGGCCGAGGGGCTCGAGGCGGTGCACGCGGCCGGTCACCTGCACGGCCGGATGGTGCCGGCCGATGTGGTCGAGGTGGCCGGCATCATCAAGGTGAGCGGCGCCGGCCTGTACGGCGGGCTCGACCCGGCGCTGGCCGCGGAGCGCTGGGGCGAGGCGGGCCGCTACGTGGCGCCCGAGGTGCTGGCGACCGGGCAGGGCGACCGGCGCGCCGACGTGTACAGCATGGCCGCGATCCTGTGCGAGCTGGCCTCGGGGGTGTCGCGGCCGGACCTGGGCGAGGCGACCGAGGCGCTCGCCGCCGAACAGCTCGCGCTGGCCGATCTCCTGGCCCGCGCGCTGTCGCGCTCGCCCGACCGGCGCCCGGCGCGGCCGGCCGAGCTGGTCGAGCGCGTGCGCCGCCTGTTCGTCGACGAGCGCGTCCCGACCATGAAGCGGCCGGTCCTGATCCCGCCCGAGGCGCACCGGACAGTGAAGAGCCCCGCGCTCCAGCGCGAGCTCGACACCAGGGGGCCCGCGCCGCCGGACGAGGCGAGCGAGGGTGACAGCGACGGCGAGGGGCGCACCATCGAGGAGTCGTCGCCGCTGTTCCTCCACCCGTCGGCCGCGCCCAGCTCGCCGCTGTTCGGGCCCAACCAGCCGACCCTCACCGACGGGCGGGCGCCGCGCGGACTGCCGCCGCCGGCGCCGGGCCAGCCGCAGCCGCCGGAGGCTCCGCCCGCGCCGCCGCTGGTGATCCCGCTCCACTCGCGGCGCCCGGCCGACGAGCCGAAGGCGCAGCCCACGCCGATCATCCCGGCCATCGATCGGCCCGAGATGCAGCCGGTCATGCGCCCGCTGTCCAGCCTGCGCCAGCCGGCGCAGGGTGGGCTCGGCCACTACGCGCCGCCGCTCGTCGCTGACCGGGTGCCGTTTCCGGCGCCGCCCAGCAGGCGGCGGCTCCTCCTGGTCATCGGGCTGTCGGCCGCCGCCGTCCTCGTGGTGCTTGCCGTCGTCCTCGCGCCCTGGAGCGACCGCGGGCCAGGTGGGCCGCGGGCGGCTCCGGCGCGGTCGCCGATCGCGAGCGGGGGCGGGGCCGCGCCACCGACGGCGGCGGCGACCGCGGCGACGGCGGCGACCGGACCGACAAAGCCGGCGCGTCCGGCGCCGTCGGCTGCGGCGGCATCACCGCCCGCCGCGCCCGGGCCCTGCCCCGAGGCGATGGCCCTGGTCGCCAGGGATCTCCTCGAGGGGGCGCACAGCCCCTTCTGCATCGACCGCAACGAGTGGCCGGCGGGCGGCAAGCCGCCGCGCGTCGGAGCCTCGCTCGAGGAGGCCGCCTCGATGTGCGCCGGGCGCGGCGCGCGCCTGTGCAAGCCGGGCGAGTGGGAGGACGCCTGCCGCGGCCCGTCGCGGGCGAGCTTCCCCTACGGCGGCAAGTACGTCGACAAGGTGTGCAACGCGCGCGGCACCGAGATCGCCGCCGCGGGATCGTTCCCCGAGTGCCAGAGCGCGGCCGGCGCCTTCGACATGAGCGGGAATGCGGCCGAATGGGATGCAGACGGCGGCGTGCGCGGCGCCTCCGCCGTCGACGGAACCCGCGGCCGCTGCTCCGAGCCGCGGCGCAGCGGAAAGCCGCGCATTCGCGCGGAGGACCGCGCCGACATCGGTTTTCGCTGCTGCGCCAGTCCAGAGGAACACTGACTGGCACAAAGCGCCGACCCGCTTGCACCCGTCACCCCCACCCGGTAAAAAGCGGGCACCGGAATGATCGATCGCTACAGCCGGCCGGACTTCGCGGCGATCTGGTCAGACGCGGCGAGGTTCGAGCTGTGGCTCGAGGTCGAGCTGGCCGCCTGCCGCGCCATGGAGGCGCGCGACCTGGTCCCGCCCGGCACGGCAGACCAGGTGGCGCGCGCGGCGCGCGGCAAGCTGTCGGCCGCCCGCATCCAGGAGATCGAGGCGACGACCCGCCACGACGTCATCGCCTTCCTCACCCACGTCGAGGAGCTGGCCGGCCCGCCGGCGCGCTGGCTCCACCTCGGCATGACGTCGTCCGACGTGCTCGACAGCGCGCTCGCCCTCCAGTGCGGGGCCGCGCTCGAGCGCATCGCCGTCGGGGTCGGCCAGCTCGGCGCCGCGCTGGCCGAGCGCGCGCGCGAGCACCGGGCCACCCCGTGCATCGGCCGCTCGCACGGCATCCACGCGGAGCCGATCACCGCGGGTGTCGTGTTCTGCCGCTGGTACGCCGAGGTCGGGCGCGCCGGCGAGCGGCTGGAGCGCGCGCGCCGCGCCATCCGGGTCGGCAAGCTGGCCGGCGCGGTCGGCGTGTACGGCAACCTGGCGCCCGACATCGAGGCGGCTGCGCTCGGCGCGCTTGGCCTCCAGCCCGAGACGGTGGCCAGCCAGATCGTCGCGCGCGACCGCCACGCCGAGGTCCTGTGCGCGCTGGCCCTGGTCGCCGCGGCCATCGAGCAGATCGCGCTCGGCATCCGCCACTGGCAGCGCACCGAGGTCGGCGAGGCCGAGGAGGGCTTCGCCGCCGGCCAGAAGGGCTCGAGCGCGATGCCGCACAAGAAGAACCCGATCGGGTCGGAGAACCTGTGCGGCCTGGCCCGCCTGGTCCGCAGCCACGCCGGCGCCTCGCTCGAGAACATCGCGCTGTGGCACGAGCGCGACATCTCGCACTCGTCGGTCGAGCGCGTGATCCTGCCCGACGCCACCACGCTGGTCGACTTCATGCTGGCCCGCGCGACCGGGCTGGTGCGCGGCCTGGTCGTGCACGCCGACCGCATGGCCGAAAATCTGGCCCGGAGCGGCGGCCTGGTCTTCTCGGAGTCGGTCATGCTCGCGCTGGTCAGGGCCGGGCTGGCCCGCCAGCGCGCCTACGAGCTGGTGCAGCGCTCGGCGCTGGCGGCGCTGGGCGGGCAGGGGGACTTCCGCCAGCTCCTGGCCGCCGACGCCGACGTGGCCGCCCACCTGGGCGCCGGCGAGCTGGCGGCAGCCTTCGATCTCGACCATCACCTGCGTCACGTGGATGCCATCTACCGGCGCGTCTTCCCGGAGGACCATGGCCACTGACAATGACCTTCGCGCGGCGCTGCGCCGCCAGCTCGCTGCCACCATCAGCCGCACCGACTTCGACGGCCTCGGCGACAAGTACGAGGGCAAGGTGCGCGACTGCTACATCACCGGCGACGGCCGGCGCATCATCGTGGTCAGCGACCGGCTGAGCGCGTTCGATCGGGTCATCACGACGATCCCCAGCAAGGGGCACGTCCTCAACCAGATCGCGCGCCACTGGTTCGCCGAGACCGCGCACATCGCGCCCAACCACGGGCTCGGGGTGCCCGATCCCAACGTGATGATCGGGATCGAGTGCACGCCGCTCAAGGTCGAGCTGGTGATGCGCTCCTACCTG